>SAMEA104315426__coassemble_187_pt1 | contig 68180 bp, 65 predicted proteins | sample SAMEA104315426__metabat2_low_PE_027 | metagenome-assembled genome bin SAMEA104315426 (sample SAMEA104315426) | gut metagenome | biome: Monkey gut; feature: monkey-associated habitat; material: faeces | place: China | collected 2013 | reverse complement strand
TACGGTGTTTCTTACAGCCGAGCCTCGCCGAGGCTCTTTGCTTATGTAACTTCTTTAGTATCAGACTGAACTTACCTCTCCGAGGTGCGAATTTTGATTACGTTGTCTATCACCGCATGGCGCACTACGTGCTTATACGGTGTTTCTGACAGCCGAGCCTCGCCGAGGCTCTTTGCTTATGTAACTTCTTCAGTATCAGGGATAGACCGCACACTCTTCGAGGTGCGAGTGTGGAGAGTGGCTATCCTGTCACCGCATGGCGCACTACGTGCTTATACGGTGTTTCTTACAGCCGAGCCTCGCCGAGGCTCTTAACAGGTGTGACTTTCTTTTTTAATTGAGGAGGACGAAAGCAGCCCATTTGTCCGGACTGTAACCTTTATTGCGGAGTGAAAGTTGGGCATTTTTCAGTGCCGTGTCCGGAGTGTACCCTGCGATAAGGTTTTTGTAAAATTCAGTCATAAGGGTGCAGGTGGCATTGTCATCTACGCTCCATAGGCTCATCAGTATGCTTTTAACTCCTGCTAACTTGAATGCGCGTTGCAGTCCGTAAACGCCTTCGGAGTTGTATTCACCTAATCCTGTTTGACATGCGGAGAGAACTACCAGTCGGCAGGCTGTGAGGTCCAGTTTGCTTATCTCGTCGGCACGGAGTATTCCGTCGGTTTCATTTATGGAGGCAACTATTGTGTCGTTTGACCAGTATTTCTGTGAGCCGGCGAAGAGCAATCCGGAGTTTTGCATCGGGTTCGTGAAAGCACCGGAGTCGTGGAAAAATCCGTGAGTGGAGATGTGGAGAATGTAATCGCGTTTTCCGGAGCGATTAGTGAAAGACTTTTCAGTGGCATTTATTCCGGAGATGACAGTGGCGTTATTTCCGTTCGCTTGCAGTAAAGATGCGATTTGTGTCACCTCGGTCAGTGATTGTGGCAACATTCCTATGATGTCGCCTCTAAGAAGTCCGCGAGTCTGTGATACAGCGGAGGGTAGGGCGCTAATGTCGCCGTATTGTATTCCGCCCCAAAGGATAGTACGGTGGTTATGTATTTCAATTTTGTCAGCAGAAGCGGAAGTGACGATGTCAGCCGGAGAGCCTACGAGGTGAATGTTAGCAATATCGGCAAAGATATGCCCTGAGTCGTCAACAGGCAGTGCGGTGAATGCAATCTGATTGAAAACGCCTGCAGTAGAGAGATACACGTTTTTGCCTTGCAGTAGCGGAATGATATTGCTGAAGATGCGAGTTACGGCCGCATTATCTACATAAATTTCTCCGTGAGAATTAATCAGCAACTTAATCTCACTTTCAGAGCAGATCGGCTGATAAGTTACCTTTCCTGACTTATTCATCAGCAAAGCGAATACGGAATTATTAACCTCTGCGATTTGCATCACAATATCGTTATCGTCAAGGTGTTTACGCAGTTGATTGATATTGGAATTTTCATTTTGGCGTCGGAAGTCACGGCAGCCGTTTGCAATAAATGTTTCCAGTTCCGCCAATTCTTTCTCAATGTTTTTCTTTCGGAGATAGTTACCGGGACCGGAAGCATACTGTCGCGCAACGAGTTCTTTTGATAAATTGACGTATTTGTTGTATTTCTCCGTAAGACTTTTATCGCCGATATCAGCGATAGCGTTAGCAATGGCGGTCTCGGAGCGTAATAGAAGTCCGCGTAAAAACATATTGTTTTCAAAGCAAGTAGCGGCAAGGTCATCAGAAGGGTGTCTTGCCAAGAGACTGTTAGCGTAATCAAAAATAGGTTTGAACTTATCAATAAAGTATTCACGTTGAGCGATAGTCATACCGGTGAAGTTGTTGGCAATCTGTTCGCGTAACCCTTTGCATGCACGGATAACAGTGCTACAAAGTTTGTCAATATCTCCGTCAGCCTCAAGGTATTTGAATTCCATAAAGTGGGCAACCGCATAGTCAATATCGTTTGATTTGTAAGTTTTGTCAATGTACCAAAGATACTTTTTGAGCAGACGTCGTCCATCGGCAATGTCATGCAATTCGTAGCAATTCTCGGATAAGTTGCCGAACATCTGATATACGATAGGATTAAACTCTTCTTTGAAAGCAAGTCGGAGAGCGTATTCAAGGTAAAAGCGGGCGGCAATGCAGTCACCTTGTTCAAGGAGCATACGGATAAATTCATTAATTATTTTAAGTTTAAAGACCGGGTTGTAATTCCTTGAAAAGAAAATATTATTCAGATAATCCACCATTTCACGGATAGCCCCGTGAGGGTCCGTGATGTATTGCCCTTGGATAAGTTCGTATTTAAATCCGTCTTTAAGGGTGTGAGTCTCAAGAAAATATTGTAAACTCTCGTCATCAAATTCTCTTGTTATACTGTCAATCATCGCCCAATTAATATCCTCTTGCAGCTTTTTCAGTTTGACATATTGCTTTTTCACATTGGCTATATCACCCATTTTAAGGTAAATACGGAATTCTTCCTTAGATAGATTTTGGTTGTAATAGTTAGTCATATTTTTGACGAAAGACTCCGGGACATCTTCCGGGCACTCTTCCTTAAAAGTTGTATCCAAATAAGAGTGAAGTTTGCCATATTGCTCCAATGCCTTGGGATAATCACCGGTGTTTACGTAGCAGTCAGCGAGATTATAATAGAATTCTACAATATTTTCATCGTCAGGTTGATAATCTTTCTTTATATCAATAAAAGCGACGGCAGCGTGGTAATGCTTATCTTCAACAAGTTCGCTGAACACTTTGTCTGACATTGAATAGTTAAAAATATGTACGGCATCAGGAAAAAGAATTTCAGCACCAAACAGAAGTAGTCCGATACTTATCACGGCTCCTATAATCCACATAATTATATAGATGTGAAATGCGAGGAAGTAATATAATTCAGCGAAAAAATTGCTGAAAAGAAAACGTTTCCGGAGTGATTGTTTGTTGTTATCGGAATTATTCATAACTTTACGCTGTAAATGGGACTTAGTGATACAATAGAATATTTACTCGTTTTTGCGGTGTGCTGTATTTTGTACATTACTTTGTACAAGCATTATGCAAGGAAACTTTCGTGGGCGTCGTCTTTTATGGGGGCGCTCGGTGCTGTATTTGTCGGAATAGTATTCATTGTCTCTAATCCCATAGGATTATATATTTTATTTTTTATTGCTTCGTACATTATTCTTACTCTTAAGGATATGCTTTAGGTCAAATCGTACCCCTTCCGCTAAATTTATGCTTTCCTCTCGGTTTATTTCATTTTTATCCATACGGACGAAAATGCAACTTTTGGGATAGATACTGTCCGTTATCAGTGACACGCTGTAGTATCTTTTCACAGAATCATTTTCTGCCATAAAAATGGAGGATTTTAATCGATTACCATTTACGACAGTGTCAGTAAACGATTCTTCTTGTATTTTCCCGAAACGACGTCTGAAATACGGGTCTATCTGTTTGAGCGCAAGGGTTATAACTGTGTTAAATGTTCTCATATCCGGCTTGAAACTCACAGCTCCGGAAGAAAGACAAACAGTGGATAGGGAATCTTTTGAAATTAGCGTAGGTTCTGTTATCACTAAGAAGTCTTCAAAAATGGTATCTATATCATTATTGACTTTTTCCCACTTTCTGTCGGATTTGAAGATAATATAGCCGTCACTTATTTCACCATCTTTAAGGTCAAGAGCGGAAATAGGAGTATAGACGCTATATACGACATATTCGTGAGTCTTGTAGAATCCGTATGCAACATTAATAGTGTGTGAGAATAAAATTCCCACCCATATCCACCCTGACGGGCCAAACTTTCGCTCGCATTTCGGAAATATTTCCTTTATAGTCTTTGAAAAACATACGTATAGCAGGAAGGTCAGGTAAAACACCGGTCGGAACAGTAAAAATAAGAATTGCGGTAAGCTTGTCGGTTCTGCCAATCTTTCAAGAATATCAGGTGAAAGCGCAGAGTATAGTATCAAGGCAAACAGCGCAAACTTCAGCGAGACTATGCAGTCTTTATCTTTACGGAGTGTCTGTATTACGGCGTATGCCGAGTATATCCCGGCTATGATATTGATTATTGCACTTGCCCATATAGTAATATACTCGTCAGTAAGTTCATCAAATCCGAAAGTCAGATAATGGTATATACAACTGTATGCCATAAAACACCATATAGTGAAGAATACAAACAATAATATATTCAGCCCAAACGGCACTTTAAAATCATTTATCTTCTGTTCTTCTTCCATATTGCAATAATTGCCGCTATGATGATTAGTAGTACGATTGAAATAATTGAGGAGAGAAATGTAAAGTCACAGTTGCTTTTGCTGCTTTCTTGCAGAGAATTAATAATCACCGGTTTTATTTCCGGTTCTTTCCATGCTATGGTGGTTCTTACTGCCGGTAATTGACCATGGAATTTCAGGGATTTTTCCGACGACATACCCCTATATATGTCAGTAAGCAAGTCAGGAATATCTTTCAGTCCTTTTTCCGAGACTGCGAGATTAAAGAAGTACGTCAAAGAACCGTATCCCATACCGTCTTTAACTATTTCGTAATTTCTTTGGTCGCTGCGACATGCACTGATAAAAATCACATTGCTCATATCGTCACTGTTTTCAATAGGGGAGTTGTCATGCAAATGATATTTCTTTTTCAGTTCTTCAATACTTTCTTGTGGTAAGGACTCCGCACCGAAAATTTCATTAGTACCGCGGTAAATTTCTTTACAGTCATCTGCGTCCTTATCCATAGAATCACTATGACAAGCGTCAATAACGGCTATTACTAACCCGGCTTTGCCAACCTTTTTTCGCAGCGCAGTAATGTCTTCACCGAATTCATCATCGGTGTAATGATTACTACCATCGTATGCTTTTGACTTTCTTTTTGCAGCATCGTAAGGTACGAGCGCTTCATCAACGCCGTCTGCCTCTATACCTGAAAATTTTGTGACTATTTGTTGTCCGTGTCCTGAAAAATGAACTATAACAGTATCGCCTGCGTTAGCATTGGCAACGAGTAAATGCAGTTGTCGGGATATATTGGTATATGTGGCACGGCAGTCCTCTATGGTAATAGCTCCGGGAAAATTGGATTTAATTAATTCCACGTCATTATGCGAATTGATTTTCTGCCACCCTGAATTTTCAGGGTAGTTGCCGATGCCGATGCTTAAAACTTTTATGTCGGCTGACAATAAGCAGTGAATAACAGCGGCAAAAAGGAAGAGCAGATAAGTCCTTTTCATCTTCTTGGAACGCCGAATTGCTGTGTAAGCATAATGGCTTTTGATATTTGTTCGTTAACATCAGCAGGAGAGTATCTGAGCGATTCAAATATGGTGTAAAACATATTCTCTCGTGCCGGTACAGGTTCATTATTTTTATTAAAGACAAAAGGAAGGATAGTCATTGCCATAGTAATCATATCGGCAGTTACATTTCTCAGAGCATTTATAGTACCTGTTTTCCCTTTTGACAAATCAAAAGACTTTACTTCGCTGAAATTAACTTGAAGGGAAAGTAATACGCTTGAGCATTGTCCGTGCTTTAAAAAGTCATTATCGCTGCTGCCGTCAGCAGTAAAGATAATTCTCGCAGCATTCGCCAAAGCCAATTTTTGCTCGTGAGTGTATTCGTCGTACATACTTCTGATAATGTCAATCGGATTGTTTGAATTTTCGGGTGCAGGAGTATTTTTGAAAGAATAATTTCCTGTGTTGTCTTTAAATCCCATCTGAGCATTAACCTTTTCTCTATGTGCATCAATAGCAATTTTGGCTTCCTCGTAAAAATGATTTGCAACATCTTGCTGACGGAAAGAATCTGCATCACGCATATTGTAAAATTTCATTTCCTTGATTAGTTCCACATTATAGTATTTGTAGCCGAGTCGTATGGTGAGATGACCTGTACTGTAATAGAAAGTAATCATCATATTAGGCATATTTTCATCAAGCATATTGAGCATACGCGGGTCATCTTTGAATGTTGTAATTTCTCCGTATCCTCCCATCATAGTGTCGTTAAGGCGAGAAATAAGAATTTGGAATTTTTTCTCAAGAGGATTACTGTGAAGTTCTTCACGGTCTTTCATCAAGGCGTGGAAAAACGGTAAGATAAAAATAGCCAGAAGTGTGACAATAAGAATGACGATTAATGTAGCAACCATAGTAAAAGTTTTTTTATTTACGTGTTAAATGTCGTTCAGTTCATAAGATATGTGCGAAGTTAATCATTTTAATTCGGAGTTAAAAAAAAATTATTAACTTTGTGGTTCACTAAGAAAACTTTGCAATTACATGGTACAATTTGATTATAGCATAATAGTACAACAGTATTATGAAGGGTTGAAACCACTCTTTATAAACTATATACGCAAGAATTTTGACCTTAGTTATGATGATATAATGGATATCTATGCTGATGTATGGATAGATGTCCGAAATAATATTCTTAACGGCAGGGTTGAAAAAGAAACTAAATGGCAGGCTTACATATTAAAAATGGGCTGGAATCAGGCTAATAAGTTGAAAAATCGGCTCAAACAAATGGATTCTATAGATGAAGAAGGATTTAACTCTGATGCTTTTGAAAAAGAGTACACGGAAAATGCTGAAGCAGAGAAATCAATATATTCCGATCCTCAACTTATAGCAATTCTTGCTGCGGAATTGAGTTATATCCCGGACCCTTGTAATAAAATACTCAAACTTTATTATTACGACCATCTGTCTATGCTGGAGATTGCGGACTCAATGAATTACTCTAATCAGAACAGCGCCAAGACTACTAAAAATCGCTGTATGGATAAGTTAAAAGCACGAATATTAAATACTGTGCGTAATTTAGGTATTTTGGATTAATAGAAAAAGGTTATGAAAGAGCAAGATTTAAATAAGCATATAGATAATATTATAATAAAGGGCTTGATTAGGGAAGCACAGCAAGATGATGCTGACTTAGAGGCTGCCATACGCAAAATCAGTGATGAGGATTTTGAAAGAATTGTAGGTCACGAAAGACGGAAAATAACGAAATTCCCAAAACGTAAACTTTTGCAGCCGTGGCTTGTATCAACAGTGGCAGCTGTTGTGGTAATTCTGATAGTTCTTATCCCTACCGTAACCTATATGAACAATATGGATGGTAAACTTTGCGACAGCGCACTATACGCAAGTGAATATTTTATATCCCCTGCGCGTGGTGGTTTTGATGTGGCGACTGCGTCAACGGAGGAGATTGAAAAAGAATTACCTTCACTTGAGGCTCAATATAAAGAATTGGCGATACCGGGTAAGAATGCTGATAAAGAAGTAGTTTATGAATTTGAAGAAGCCGGGTGGAATCTGGCTGTGGCTTACTTACGTCTCCATAAGAAAAACGATGCAGTAGCGGTGCTTCAAGTTTTGGCATACGGTGATTATCCGCATGGAGATACCGGCATTAACGAGCATTGCGCAGAATTGCTGAAATATTTGAAATAATGTTTACTTTTTCCCGTGTCCGGGTATTAGAATACAGTCACGCAGATAAAGTGCTAAATTATTAATACAACGTAATTACAAATTAAAAATCAAATTATTATGTTACCCGGACCCGCTAATATTTTGACATGTCCGTTTTGTGGCGGAGAAAAAAGAGTGATGACTCTTTCAAGTGGAAATACCTTTGGAGGTACAGTGTGGAGTGATACACGTCGTGATTATCCCATGATGCCAGAGGTGTCTCCTGTCCAGCAGTGTCCTCATTGTAAAAAATACTATTTCATAGAGCAGGCACAGAGTCGCTATGAAGATGACCCGAATCATACGAGTTTTATGGAACTCGGTAAATTGTGTTTATCGCAATTATTGGAGGCAAAAAAGCAGATGAATAACCTTACGTTGACTAAAATGCAGCGTTGGATTCTTAATCATCAGATTTTTCTTGCTTATAATGATATTTATCGCAGAAATGCAGATAAGGAAGTTGTTATACCTGCTGATGATGAACGTGTGCAATATGGTAAATCAATACAAGAATTACTTGACGGAATTGAGGAAAACCATAATTATGAACTTTTTCATGCGGAATTACTGCGCGAAACAGGTAATTTTGAAGAAGCATCTCGTATTTTGGAAAATCATAAATCCAATGATGATAAATGGGTGGTAGATGCGATGCAACGGCATATCAATGATAAAGATACCGAACCTTTCTTGCTGATAAATAAGGGGAAACAGGTGAAATAATTTTGCATTTATTGAAAATAGGGCCGAAGGGCAAGTAAGACGGGTAAGACTTTTATACTATATTTTTCTTACTTGTTTTACTAACTGAATATTATATCAAATTTTACATAAAAACACTATTATTTATTATGGCAAAAAATGTGCTGAGTCTTAACGCTGAGGAGGCTATGGACTTTTTTATGAAATCCGAGGAATACCATGGATTTGAGTTACCGGAGTATTTTAATTTTGATGACTTGCTTCAAAGTGTAAGGGATTCTATTGGTGACACACCTTACGAAAAATGTATTCAAAAAGGAGTTAAACCTGATGATATTCCGGATGTAAATTTGGATATATTACTGAATAAAGACGGACGATATGCGGTGAGGCCGATTATACTTGCCAATCCGTATCTGTATTATTTCCTTGTACGTGAATTATGCAATAAAAAGTCATGGAAAACGATCATTAACTTGTTTGAAAAATTCAGAGTACCGCATATCACGTCATGCGCATTACCGATAGTCCCTCAGGGAAAGGAATCTTTCCATAAGTCCGCTACTATACATAATTGGTGGACATCAGTGGAGCAGCGTAGCATTGAATTATCTCTCGAGTATCGCTATATGTTTACTACGGATATCACTAACTGCTACGGTTCGGTAAATCCTCAGGCTTTTGATTGGGCTTTTACGCTTAAAGGTACAGAGTACGAAATAGGTGTTAATAGTAATATTTCAGCAAAAGTGCAAAAGTATCTTCGTGCTTTTCAAGGGGGACGAAATATAGGTATTCCGCAGGGTTGTGCAGTGTTTGACTTTATAGGAGAAATTATCTTGGGATATTCTGACTTGCTTCTTCATGAGGCTATTCAAACTGCCGGAATTACCGCAAAGTACGAGATTATTCGCTATCGTGACGACTATAGAGTTTTTTGTAATGATAAAGATTCACTTGAAAAAATATCATATTTATTGCAGCATGTCCTTGAGGAATTAAACTTTCGTTTTAACAGCCAAAAGACAAAAATTAGTGAAAGTATCGTAACTGATTCTATTAAGCCGGATAAACTGGCTTATATCTACAATACTCCGATTTTCAATAAGAAGGGCGTTGACTTTGATAGTTTTGAAAAACATTTGCTTTATATTCTGATGTTTTCAAGAAAATATCCCGATAGTGGTACTATCAAAACTATGCTTTCGGATTTGGATAAGCGTGTAGAAAAATACTTGAAATGTGATGATTGGGAAGATGTAGATCTTACTGATGATAAGGAACAAGAAAAAGAAAAGCCTAAAGGTGTTTTTTCAGAATTAAAAACGTATAAACAAACGTCAAGAAAAATCCCGGGAGGAAGCATTAGAGCAATGGCTGCCGTATGCACTCAGATAGCACTGGAGAATATCGGTTGTTGCCATTATGCACTTCGTGTGCTTAGCCGTATGGTGGATTCATTAGATGATGAAGATGAAAAGTGGAGTATTATTAACCGAGTTTATTCCAAACTATGCAATCTGCCTAATTCCGATTATAATCAACTTTGGCTTCAAAATATTACTTATCAGCAAAATAAGAAATCCGGCTTAAGTCCTTACAGTATGCGTCTTTGTCGTATTGTAGCGGGAGATGAAGATGTGAATATTTGGAATAATGATTGGTTGAAGCCTTCATTTACTTGTAATTTTGATGAAAATTCAATAGTGAATGCTGAAGTTTTGAAGAATGTTACTCCTGTCATCACTTTCCGCGAACAGAATATATACAATGAGATGTACTATGAGCCAATAGACTCGGAAGATATAGGTGAATATGAACCTTATGAGCCTAAAGAATCGGTTGATGATGTTGATCCCAAGGAAGATGATGATTATTTGCCTTAGGTAATAAAATCAGCGGGCGTTTCAAAGTGGAAAGTGAAACGCCCGCTGTTTGTCTGTTTTTCAGATAGTATTCTATTATATTCGTTTGGAAATATTATTGTATGAATATTTTCTTTGATGTGCCGTCTGCATATCGTGCTACGTAAATACCTGCATCAAGGATTGAATTATTTACTTCGTCAGATGAAACGTTATCCAATACTTTGATGCCGGAGAGATTGTAGATGCTTTCTGCGTTTTTTTCCCAATGGTACAAAATTATATTTTTTGGTCGGTATAAATGAATGAAAAAGCGTGGTATTTGCTCTATATAAGGCAAATACCACGCTTTATGGCATCTATATTTCGCTTATTTGTTTTTTGTGGCGTAGCGACTCCATTTGTTGAAGTTGCATTGTGTCTCAATGTAGTCCTGAGTCTCGGCAGGGAGGAGGTGGAAAAAGTCGTGTCCTGTGACTGTCTCTACGCTGTCGATGGTAACTGCACACGTCTGCATACCGCCTTCAACTTTTGAGTTTGGCATAATGAATCCGATTGCAGTGGGCTCGTCTTTGTAGGGCGAAAGGATTACCTTGAAAAAGCGTTCAGGCACTGCTACTCTGCTATCTCCGATGTATTCCTTGATGGGGTCGGTGAGGACAGGACCGCAGATGATTATTATTGCCGAGTCTTTTTGCGCAAGATAGCGGCATTTTTCTTCAAGTTTTTTCCACGAGCCGCGGTTCAGTTCCGGTGCTTGCGGACAAATATTTGTGAGCATAAAAGATTCCTTCATGGATTTTTCGCTCCATTTCATATCTGCAGCGGGCGCCATGTGTCCACGGTCATAGCCGGAGTATTTGTAATCCCAGTCATCGGCACAGCCGGAAATGGATTCATCGCAGGTGAATTTATCCTCTCTCGGTTCTTCTCCTTCAGTCTCGTCTCTTGTGAGTTCCCATGCAACCCAATTCGGTATATGAAGTCGAGGATTGAATGAAATTGTCATACCGGAGTAGTGGATTATCTGCTGTTCGAGAGCCGGATTGGTTTCCACGTCCATAAGTTGCTCAGCCGTGGCACTTTCATTATCATCGTATGCCGTGCTGCCGGGAGTGGAGGCACAGGAAAGAATTGATTGTGCCGAAATCCATATAGCCGTTACTATTGCTAAGAGGTATGTTGCGTATTTTACTTGTGATTTAAACTTATTTTTTTTATTTCTTTTCATCATTGTATAGTATTTGTGTTGCTGTCAATCCGTCATCTACAGTTACTATTTTGCCTGAATAGATGTACCAAATAAATCCTCTGACTTTTTTAAATCCTGCATTGCGGTATGCTGCGACGTATTTTTTTACTTGACTACTGTGACTGCTGCTATGTTCTTCGCCTGTCTTGTAATCAATAATGTCCGTATATCCGTCTTTGGTAATTACAACTCTATCCGGACGTCCTGTTTTTTCTTCTTCATTTGAGATTTCTATGCTTTGCTCATTAATAACCTTAACGAAATTGTGAAACCAATTATAGACTTCTTTTTGGCTTATTACACGTTTTAGAATTGATTTCCATTCCGCTGATAGTTTTTCATCAAGTCTTACTGCTGTTTTCCATTTGAGGAATGCCCAGTCAAGGTCTTCCGGCTCTTCAATATCGCATAGCACATTGTGCAGGAAAGTACCTTTTTCTCTTGCGTCTGTCGGGTCAAAAGAATCGTCTTTAACAGGCTTAAAGTACTCTGTGAATTTTTTGGAAAGGTCATAACTCTTATAGACCGGCATTTTCTTTTGCTTCGGCATTTTCTTTTGCTCCGGCATTTTCTCTTGCTCCTGTTTTTTCTTTTCTTCTTCTATTTCTTGATAGGATGGAAGTGTCCCGATTTCAATTATTTGAGGATTTTCTTTTGATGGAAATAAAATTGGTGCTTGAAGCAGTTTCCTTTCGTCTGCTGAAAGACTCTTTGCTTTTTTATCAATCGTATCCTCATCTTTCATTGCAGTGATAGTGTTTTTTAGCAATTCGCTAATACTTTCACTGTTTTTCTTTTTAGGCTCGGGTACATATACGATAAGCACGTTCTTTGCACGAGTAAATGCAACGTAAGTTTTGTTTAGTTGGTCCACTCTTTGCTGTTTTTGATTGCTTTCAAGTGCTTCTGTAAAAATAGTTCTTTCCAGGTCAGAAGTAATTTCGATAGGTAGCATCGGAGGTATGATTTCGGCATTTATTCCATTGAAAAAATCGTTATCAGATTTAATTTTCATCCATTCTCTTTTGGGCTTGGAAGGAGTGGAGGCTTCGTAGAAATTCCAGTTGGTATAAGGTATTAACACTACTTTGAATTCAAGTCCTTTGGATTTGTGGATAGTGGATACCGTTATGCTGTCAGTACCCTCGGGAAATGAAACTTTTTTGTATTTCCCGGTTTCTTCCCACCAGTTGAGGAAGGATATAATATCTTGTTCACAATGTTCGGAATAGTCAATTACGGCATCTACGAATGCGGATACGAATAAGTTTTCTTTTTCGCATAATTTTTCCGGTAATGCTGATATAATATGGTCAATCGTCGTGCCTACGTTCTCGGAATCAATCATAATTCCGTCATTTGATTCACGTCCGTTATCGTTTTTGTAGTTTGATTGAGTATCCTTTCCCTTGTATGCTTTAAAAAATGCTTTTTGCTCGTCTGTTCCTTCGGCAAGAAAAGTCTCAAGAAGTGTTGAGAAGCGCAGAAAGTTCAATTCTGTATTCTTGAATTTGCTGCCTTTTTTCTTTCCTGACGTTTTATTTTCGTTTGAAGAAATTTCCTTGTTTTGCTTTTCTTCTTCCTCCTTGATTCGGCTTTCCTTTATGATGAGTTTAAGCGTGTTTATGACGATTTTTACGGCAGAGGAGGAACTTAGCGTAAGTGCATCATTTACTATTACTTGCAGATTTTTTATCTTTTCATTATCTGACTCGTTTTTGAGTTCCTCAATTATGCTTACGATTTTCTCTGCTTGTTTATTTTTATCTACAAGAATTGCAATATCCTTCGGCTTATATCCTTTTTCCGCTATGAGTATGGTTAAGTCATTTTTGAGATGCTCATTTGCAATATCGATTGCTGTCTTCGTATCTGCTCCGTCTTCAGCATCGGTTTTTTCTTCTTTTCCGATAAACTCAAGTCTGACGTATCCGGGTGTATTTTCGTTCTTTTCCGGAATAGCTTGTATGACGTGGTTGTACGCATTCTTTCCAAATTTATTTTGGAGTCCGAGCATGTAGAAAAGAGTGTTGTTGAATCTGACCACGGCGGGAGCGCTTCGCCAGTTAGTGTTTTCGGATATTTTATTACCGATAACTTTTACGCTGTCCGTTCCGAACAGTTCTCCGATAAAATCTTCAGCCTCATTTCCTAACAGTTCCGGGTTGGAGTTTCTGAAACGATAGATGCACTGTTTCTCATCGCCGATAATCAGATTTTCGTAGCGTTTGGATAGGCTTTCTATTACAAGGGGCAGCATGTTGTCCCATTGCATCTTTGATGTATCTTGAAATTCGTCTATCAGGAAGTGATGCAGATAGACACCCATTCTTTCGTAAATGAAAGGAGCTGGTTCGTGTCCGATTATTTTGCCGAGTACGTCGTTAGTGTCGGAGATAAGGATTATGTCGTTGTTGCGACAGTAGTTTTTCATCTCTTCGGTGGCAACGCCGAGCAATCCCATTGTGTAGATGTTTCTGAGAATTGCATTGCAGTTGAACACAATGCGTGCTTCTTCATCGAAATTACTTATAAAATTCGCTAAATCATCAAGAATCTTTTGGGGCACAGCGTTTGTCCTTTTCAACGTTTCACCATCAATTTTCTTTGATTTCGTAAAGAATTCTTTTTCAATATCCTTATCCTCTTTTATATCTTTTAATCTACACTTCGAGTCAATTTTTCCTCTTTTAATACTTTCAAAAAGGGTATTTTTCTTGAAGAATATATCGATGCCGTAGAGTTTAGTTCCGTTAAGAATATAATCAATATCTTTCGTCCATTTATCAAGTATGGCATTGCGCTTTTTCCTGATAACTTCTTCAAAATCCTTTATTCTTTTAATATTAGACAAGTATCCGTCAATGATTTCACTATTGATGCGGTAATCTTCGTTCATCAACCCTTTGAGGGTGGAAACTATTTCCGATGCAATAGATGACTTGCGATTGAAAATATTGAATTTGCCGCCTTCATCGATTTTTATGTCAATACTTTTTTTTACCCATTCTTTTATAGTGGCATTGTCTGCTTCACCAAGTTGGTCAAAAATTCTGTTTACGGCAATGGTGAGGATATACTCATCGTCAAGCGACACTTCAAAGTTGTCCGGACGGTCAATGTCTTGCGCAAATGTTCTCAGCACTTGCTGAAAAAAAGAGTCGATAGTGCTGACGTTGAAGTATGTGTAATTGAAAAGCAAATCGTAAAGCGCAACTTTTGCCGCTTTCGCTACGGATTCATCGTCTGTATGAAAGTGTTCTCTAAGATCTTTACGATAATTTGATTTTTCGGTTAGGTCTGCCAGTAGTGACAATTCTTTTATAATACGAGACTTCATCTCTTCCGTAGCCTTGTTCGTAAAAGTAATGGCGAGGATATGAGAATGATTTTTTTTATGTTCCGTCAGCAATATCGGTTCCCGATTGTCATTGTCAGCGGTTAATAAAAGTTTTATGTATTCAAGAGTAAGTCTATACGTCTTTCCTGACCCTGCTGAGGCCTTGTATATGTTTAACATAGCAAAAAATGCGTAATTATATTATATAATACGTGCTTTGAATCCTGCAGTTTTCAAGTATTCAAGCACATCTTTTCTTCTATCGCCCTGAATGAGTATTTCACCTCCGCGTGCTGAGCCGCCGGTGCCGAGTTTAGCCTTCATCTTTGAGGCCAATTCTTTAATTTCTTCGTCGGAAATTTCAAATCCCGAGATAATGGTAGCGGTTTTGCCGCCTCTGCCTTTTTTCTCAAAGATTATGTCAAGGACTGTGCTGTTAGCAGGCTTGGTTTCTTCCTGAGGTTGTTCAGTCGGTTCGGATTCGGTGCTTGCAAAGTTACTCTTTGCAGCTTGCAAGATGTCTTGCCATGAAACGTCATTCTTGCTCATTTTCAAGCGAGTTATATAGTGAATCTACAGCATCGGTGTCTTCTATATATATTGAGTCTGTGCTGATGTCATAATATTTGTTCAGTTCGCTTAGCATAGAGGTGTATCTGCCGTCTTCAAGCGGAAGATTGTTAAAAAACTCTGTTGCAGAATCCGGCTCGGCGTCCATTGCTTGATGATAGCACGTTACAGCTGTGGCTACATTGTCTTCCACAAGTTGATGCTCGGATAGCTGCATAAACAGTATTGAAAGTCGGCACAAGTTTTTCCAGTTTTGACTCTCCGGCGAATCCGAGGAAACTACCTTTGATGCAATTTCCTGTGCCGTCTCATAGTCTTCGGACTGGAATGCCACTTCAGCAGCATCAATCTTTTCTCCTTGAGTCTCGGTGTTGCAACCTGCAAAAAGCATTGCGAATGTGACTGTTATGAATATTATAAATCCACTGTATTTCATATTTCGTGTTTTAGGTGTTTTCGCAAGTGCAAATATAGTTGTTTTTCTTGAGAAATTCAATATGTATGATAAAACTTAGTCTTCATCTGAAGGCATAATTTCAGAAATTTGTTTCATTTCCTCGTACTCATTCCATTCCGTATCATTTTCAGCATAGATAGTGATTGGCATAAGCGGTAAGTGTGCGAGTGCTTCATTGAGTTTTCTGCCGAAAATGTTAGTGGAGAGTGAGTAAAACACCCAGTTTCGCTCTCCGTCACCGGTGTAGATGCCTGTAAGTACGGCAATAGGGTCTTTTTCAAATGTTTCCGCTAATGCTTCGTGAACTTGCTCCAGCTGCAGTGAAGTCTTATAGTCCGGCATTCCTTTTGAGTCTGCATCGTATTTGTAAGTGACTTCAATTCTGATGTTATACTTAGGATTGTTGCGGAAATTGTCAATGTCACGCCTTCCGGTTACAATCACGGTATTGCCGTTTTCACTTTGAGTAGGGGAGGTCCACCAATCATTCTTTTTAGCCATTGCGGTAAGTGTTCTTAAAATGTGAGAGCAATATTATTTTCCTTGGCAAGTTTTCTTATGTGCATCAGGGCGTAACGCATACGTCCGAGTGCAGTGTTGATGCTGACGTTTGTAGCATCGGCTATTTCCTTGAACGACATATTCTGATAAAAACGCATTTCTATCACGTTTCGCTGAGAGTCCGGCAGTGAGTGGATTAATCGGCGAATGTCATTGCATATCTGAGTTTGCACCATATTATCCTCAATGGTGTTGTCGCTAAGGTCGCGCCTGTTCAGAATGTCAACATCATCGTTATCGATAGATACTAAATTTTCACTTTTCTCCTGACGGAAATAGTCTATCACAAGGTTGCGGGCAATGCGCGTAACCCAAGCACTGAATTTGCCTGTTTCAACGTATCTGCCCTGCTTTATAGTCATAATGATTTTGACAAACGTCTCTTGAAAAATGTCGTCTGCCACATCTTGATTTTTTACAATATGAAAAATATACGAAAAGACTTTGCCTCGATATCTGTTAAGCAAGACATCGAAAGCCTCATTACTTCCTTCTGCGTAAGATGCCACCAACGCTTCGTCGGTGAGTCGCACTGATTTCTGCATGATTTTCTCTATATTTTTGTAAAATTTAGAGTAGAAATATTTCGATAGGCTGTAATGTTTTTGTTAATACTTTTGTTTTTACAAGGCAAATTTACCCTTTTTAGGTATATGAGCCAAATTTACTGTAAGTATTTTTATGTTTTTTAACAGTAATATTTACAATAAAACCTCATTTTGTCAGTTATCACAGCTTGTTCGCACCCTGAGAATATTACTGACGAAGATAACACCAAGGAGGAGCCTCGGCTGTATGTATCATCTATAAGCACCTTGTGCGCCACCTTGAGAATATTACTGACGAAGATAACACCAAGGAGGAGCCTCGGTGAGGCTCGGCAGTAAGAAACACCATATAAGCACTTGTGTGCCACCCTGAGAATATTACTGACGAAGATAACACCAGGGAAGAGCCTCGGCGAGGCTCGGCTGTAAGAAACACCGTATAAGCACGAAGTGCGCCATGCGGTGGTAGACAACTACTCTTCCTGTTCGCACCTCGGGGAGGTGCGGTCTGTATTTGATACTGCCCTTTCCTAACCGACGAATTTTTTTATTTGAAATTATAATAATTCGTATAAATAGTCGTTTTAATAGTGTATATAACATGTAAACACTATGCCTATGAAGGAAAAAACTACACAATTTTCAACAAAGTCACAGCAGGAGGTTAGTCATACCTCTATTCCTCAACCATCAAAGAAGACTTTGGATTTTATCCGACAATTTGCTCGTGCTTACCAAGTCTTGCCCCAGCTGAATCCTGCTCTCGGAGGAATCGTTGCGAATTGACTTTATGCACTATAATGGTGCTAAAAATTTATCGGGACTGTATCAAAGTATTTGTTGATGCAGTCCCGAAGTTTGTTTATCTAATTAAAAGATGCTTTTACTAATGTAAATTTGACAACTGAAATTTCTAATCCACTCATTAGTATGCTTTTCAAATTTGTAGATAAGTTGGTATCCGATAAGTTGTTCGCAAAATTGAGGAATCCTTTTGCCTCTCCCGTTTTCTTGATAAAACGGACTAACACATACAACAATATTAGTATGTTCTGTATCATTATTTAAATAATCAATTACATTTTCATAATTGACGTCAGGAATATCAATGATATTTGAAAATAAGTGTATTATGGCATTAGATTTAGGTACTAATTCCTTATAATCAACATCTTCCAATTTGCTGTTGATAAAAAAGGTCGGAGTAAATGGAGATTGCAGATTAATATTATTCTGAGTCCTATTTAGGCAGACTATGGAAGGCTCGATTAAGTATATATCAGAAATATAATCTCTGTCAATTCCATTGTTTACAATATAGTCAATAAGAACTAACTCTGCAATGCCCTGACCACAGGCGTAGTCAATGACAGAAATACCATTATTGTAGAATAGAGAAGATGGAAGTTGTTTATATGCCATTAACAACTTTTCGCGATGTATGTCACCATAACAACATAAATACATATCCAATAAATCTGAACTATTTAAACATTTCTTGCCATGGTCAAGCATATCCTTAAGTATTTCTTGACGTTTTTGAGATAATTGACTTATGTGACTCTTTGCTTTTCCTAAAAAATAATCAAACGAGGGAAATGATCGTATAATTCCCTCTGTAGTTGTGTTTTTCATACAAGATGATTTCTATATTATTGATTCTGAATTAATTGTGTGCTTTCTGAAATTTTGTATCACTGTTTGCGGTGAATAATTGGCGTAGCAGTAGTGACATAGGTGCGGGCATGTGTTGTATGCTCCGATGTCTTTGGAGAGAATGCAACCGCACAGTTTGCGCTGACCGCTATCTCGCTTTGCCTGTTGTAAAAAAGAAAGTAATTCGGCATCGTCAGGTGACAGGTTGGCTATCAGTAGCGGATCAATACATTGATTGTGTTCAATGCCAAATTCCGATAAGTTTATCTTTTCAGCACATGTTGCAAGTTTAAATGGTAATTTCATATTCGCAAGATGGCAAGCGAAAGTCGCCATTGTCTCAGCATTCCACTCTATAAAATTAATACCTGCGGCACAAAGATTGCGTGACACACTGCGATAACCCGCAATGTCTGCAAAACTGAATACCAATTTCTTTGTATAGCCTTTTAACTGCTCTGCAATGGCAGAAATTTTGTGAAAAAGCATGTCAGGTGAAATTTTATCAGTCAAAATCAAAGGGTCAAAACGCCAAACAGCACTTCCTAATCCGTATTCATCAACAATCGTCTTGAATATCTCAATCCGTTCGGTAAGCGTCGGCACTCCGGGTTCTAATTTCTCGGCATCATAATCATTGAGTGTAAATTGGATATAGAAGCCAATGCCTTTTTTTCGTAGAATAGGCAGAAATGGAATTAGCGGTTTTGGATTTTTTGACCAAAACACCACAAAACGTGTTTTTGCAAACGATACATAACTTTCCTTGCCATTAAATGGATTCCTCCACGTCAAATAGTCTTTATCCAGCCGATTAAAGAACCAATCAGCATAAAATGCCGGAATATCAGTGGCGCGACTTGCTGAGATGATTACAGGGGATATAGCTTCTACGTTAAATCCTTGGTCGTTACGAATGGTGATTATTTTGTGTTTCATAATTCATTGCGATTTTGATGTAAAGTTAATATAATATGTGAGAAAGATTTGTGCACATGTATGCTAAATTTTTCAAAAATATGGGGCACTATATATTTAATCAGAAAATGAAAAAGGTCATAAACCGTTAAGGTTTATGACCTTTGAGTGATCCGCCTGGGGTTCGAACCCAGGACCCCATCCTTAAAAGGGATGTGCTCTACCAGCTGAGCTAGCGAATCTCCCTTGTTGCTCTGAGGTTTGTTTCTCAAAAGCGATGCAAAGGTAGAAACTTTTTTTGAACTGTGCAAATTTATCGGCAACTTTTTTTGTGCGATTTTTGTTTGTGCTTGTCTAATATGCTTGAATATAGAGGTTTATGCTTTGAAAATTTTTTCTTAAAAAATTGTATTTATTTTGAGATGATTTCCGGTAAGGTGTTTTCTGTTTCTTTTTAAATTTGAAAAATTAGATTATATTGACAAATATGGCTATTATAGGCTTAGTAGATGTGTGCTGTGGCATAATTATTAGAAGTGACTTTATTCCTTTATATTAATTATGTGTATTAATGATAAAAAAATAAGTTGCGGGCAATGGTATATAAGTCAAAAAAAAATATTATCTTTGCAGCCGAAACTTGTTTGACAGCTGCGTTGTATGTGGCTGTTTGTTGTTAAACAATTATAAATCAAATGATTAAGATTACATTTCCAAATGGTGATGTCAAAGAATACGAAAATGGCATCACACCTTTAAAAGTAGCAGAAAGTATTAGTCCTCGTCTTGCGCAGGATGTTCTCGTTGCATCTGTTAATGAAGAAGCGTGGGATTTGACTCGCCCTATCGAAGGCGATGCTGCAATTAAATTGTTTAAGTGGGAAGATGAAGAAGGCAAGCATGCTTTCTGGCATAGTTCCGCTCACTTGCTGGCAGAAGCACTCCAGGAATTGTATCCGGGCGTGAAATTCGGTATCGGTCCGGCAGTGGAGAATGGTTTCTATTACGACATTGACCCGGGTGATAATCAGATTACAGCTGCAGATTTCGGTAAGATCGAAAAGAAAATGATTGAACTTGCACAGTGCAAGGAGGAAATTAAGCGTCAGGATATTTCCAAGGAAGACGCTCTTAAACTTTTCGGAGACCGAGGTGAAAAATATAAGTGCGAGCTTATCAGTGAGCTTGAAGATGGTCATATAACTACATATACTCAAGGTTCTTTCACAGACTTGTGTCGCGGACCGCATATACCTAATACGTCAGTTATCAAGGCTGTGAAGGTTATGTCACTTGCCGGTGCTTACTGGCGTGGCGACGAAAAACGTGACCAACTCGTGCGTGTATATGGTATCACATTCCCTAAGAAGAAAATGCTTGATGATTACCTTGCACTTCTTGAGGAAGCTAAGAAGCGTGACCACCGTAAGCTCGGTAAAGAAATGGAACTTTTTGCATTCTCGCAAAATGTAGGTGCCGGACTTCCTCTCTGGTTGCCGAAGGGTGCCGCATTGCGTGACCGCTTGGAACAGTTCCTTCGTAAAATTCAGAAGAAATACGGTTACTTACAGGTAATCACTCCGCATATCGGTAATAAAATGCTTTATGTGACATCAGGTCACTATGCTAAATACGGCAAAGATTCTTTCCAGCCAATCCATACCCCGGAAGAAGGTGAAGAATATTTGCTTAAACCGATGAACTGTCCTCATCACTGTGAAATCTTCAAGGCATTCCCGCGTTCTTATCGTGAATTGCCTATGCGACTTGCCGAGTTCGGTACTGTTTACCGTTACGAGCAGAGTGGTGAACTTCACGGATTGACCAGGGTGCGCGGTTTTACGCAAGATGATGCCCACATCTTCTGTGCGCCGGAGCAGATTAAGGAAGAATTCTTGAAAGTTATGGATATTATCTTCTATATCTTCAAGGCTCTTAACTTTGACAACTTTGAGGCTCAGATTTCTCTTCGTGATCCGAATCACAAGGAAAAATATATCGGTAGCGATGAAAACTGGCATCTTGCAGAAACTGCTATTATTGAAGCATGTGAAGAAAAAGGCCTTAAAGCACGTAAGGAACTCGGTGAAGCCGCATTCTATGGTCCGAAACTTGACTTTATGGTGAAAGATGCAATCGGTCGTCGTTGGCAGCTCGGTACAATCCAAGTGGATTACAACTTGCCTGAGCGTTTCCAACTTGAATACACCGGCTCTGATAACCAGAAGCACCGTCCTGTGATGATTCACCGTGCACCGTTCGGCTCTATGGAACGTTTCGTGGCAGTCCTTCTTGAACACACAGCAGGTAAATTCCCGTTGTGGCTTGCACCGGAACAAGCCGTTATTTTGCCAATCAGCGAAAAATTCAATGACTACGCTTACGAAGTGAAACGTCAACTTGAAGAACACGACGTCAGAGTAGAAGTTGATGACCGTAATGAAAAAATCGGTAAGAAAATTCGCGACAATGAGTTGAAGAGAATCCCTTATATGCTCGTTGTAGGTGAAAAAGAAGCAGAAAATGGTGAAGTTTCTGTAAGAAAACAGGGCGAAGGTGATAAAGGTTCAATGAAAATTATTACCTTTGCAGAAAATTTGGAAGAAGAAGTCAAAGCAATGACGAATAACTAACAACGCTTGAATGGATAAAAAACCTCAAAACTTCGGGCAGCAACGCCCATCAAACGGTCCTCAACAGCAGGGTCGTAAGCCGGATACCCGTAAAAACGACAAAGACGGATACGCAATAAACGAACATATACGTGCCCGTGAAGTGCGTCTCGTAGGTGATAATGTTGAAACAGGTGTATATTCCATCCATGATGCTCTAAATATTGCGGACGAACTTGGACTTGACCTTATAGAAATTTCTCCGACAGCTCAGCCGCCTGTATGTAAAGTTCTTGACTATCAGAAATTTTTGTATCAACAAAAGAAAAGATTGAAAGAGCAAAAGGCTAAGGCTGCGAAAGTGGTAGTGAAGGAGATACGTTTCGGTCCTCAGACAGATGACCACGACTATAACTTCAAGCTTAAGCACGCAATGGAATTCCTTAAGGAAGGGTCAAAAGTTAAGGCATACGTATTTTTCAAAGGCCGTTCTATTCTCTTCAAAGAGCAAGGCGAAGTTCTTCTCTTGAGATTTGCAAATGACCTTGAAGAATATGGCAAAGTGGAGCAGATGCCACTTCTTGAAGGAAAGCGTATGATAATAATGCTATCTCCAAAGAAAGCAAAATAAAAAAATAATAAAGAATATCCGAGCCGCGAGTCGGCAATCAGATATATAACTCGAATTAACAACTTTAACGTAAAAAAAATGCCAAAGATTAAAACTAACTCCGGTGCCAAAAAAAGGTTTGTCCTTACCGGATCAGGAAAAATCAAGAGAAAACATGCTTTCAAGAGTCACATTCTGACTAAGAAAACAAAGAAACAAAAGAGAAACCTTACCCACTTCGCTCTTATAGCAAAGGTTGACGAAGGTAACGTAAAGGCATTACTTGCCCTCAAGTAATTCAGGTTTCAACTTAATTCGTGATTTAAAAACATTTTATTAACCGAATGGTCAGCCCAAAAGAGCAATAGCCGCTGACATTCACAAACTGAAACAAAATGCCAAGATCAGTAAACCACGTTGCTTCAAGAGCACGTAGAAAAAAAATCTTAAAACTTACAAGAGGTTACTATGGTTGCCGTCGTAATGTGTGGACCGTAGCAAAGAACACATGGGAAAAAGGTCTTACTTACGCATATCGTGACCGTAAGGCTAAAAAGCGTAATTTCCGTGCCCTTTGGATTCAGCGTATCAACGCTGCTGCACGTCTTGAGGACTTGTCTTACTCTAAGTTGATGGGTCTTATCCACAAAGCAGGTATCCAAATCAACCGTAAGGTTCTTGCAGACCTCGCTCTTAACAATCCTGCTGCTTTCAAAGCGATTGTTGAGAAGGTAAAAAATGCTTAATGTTCCGTCAAGTTACGGACTTGAGGAATTAAGATAAAAAGAGATTGCCAATCATTAATTTTTTGGCAGTCTCTTTTTGTTTTTTTAATTTTAGTTGTGTACCTTTGTTTATATATTAAAAACGATTATGGCAGATAAACTTCTTAAAATAGGTATTATTCAGCAACAAAACTCGACAGACGTTTTAGATAATATGAATCGTATTGCCGATAAAATAGGCTCTCTTGCATCTTCAGGCGCTCAACTTATTGTAAATCAAGAACTACATGATTCACTGTATTTTTGCCAGGTTGAAGATGTGAATAATTGTAATCTTGCCGTGGAAATACCCTCGGCAACCACGGAATTCTATTCTTCTTTGGCAAAGAAATATGGTGTAGTAATCGTGACATCTCTATTTGAAAAGCGTGCCCCGGGACTTTATCATAATACCGCTGTGGTATTTGAAAAAGACGGCGGAATCGCCGGTAAATACCGAAAAATGCATATTCCTGATGATCCGGCTTACTACGAAAAATTTTATTTTACTCCAGGAGATTTGGGCTTCAAGCCTATTGATACTTCCGTAGGTCGTCTTGGTGTCCTTGTCTGTTGGGATCAGTGGTATCCGGAAGCAGCTCGACTTATGGCACTTGCAGGTGCTGAACTACTTATTTATCCAACAGCGATAGGGTGGGAGAGCAGTGATACCGACGATGAAAAGGCACGTCAACTCGAAGCATGGGTGACTGTGCAGCGCGGTCATGCGGTAGCCAATGGTTTACCTGTTGTGACAGTGAACAGAGTAGGACATGAACCTGATCCTTCGGGTGTTACGAATGGTATAACATTCTGGGGAAATAGCTTTGTAGCAGGACCGCAAGGCGAATTTTTGTACCGTGCGAGTAATACCGAAGAAGTTAATACTATTGTTGAAGTTAACTTGAGCCGTTCGGAGCAAGTACGCCGTTGGTGGCCGTTCCTCAGAGACAGGAGGATTGAAAACTTTGGTGATATCACAAAAAGATATATAGACTAAGTAACATTAATTATAGGAGGATATTAATTATGATAATCAGTAAAGCTCTATTCGTAATTAGTAATACTAAAGTTAATAAATGTCCGTCAGACAATCGTCGAGAGTATGCATTCATTGGTAGAAGTAATGTTGGAAAATCTTCGCTTATCAATATGCTTGCAGGGCGTAAGGACTTGGCAAAGACATCTGCTACGCCGGGTAAGACGTTACTAATCAATCACTTTTTGATAAATGATGATTGGTACCTCGTGGATTTACCGGGCTATGGATATGCAAAGCGCAGTAAGGAAGGACGTGCTGAGATAGAGCGTATTATTAAATCTTATATTTTGGAACGTGAGCAGCTTACAAATCTTTTTGTGCTTATTGATATCCGTCTTAAACCTCAAACTATTGACCTTAACTTTATGTCTTGGCTTGGGGAAAACGGAGTACCATTCGGCATCATTTTCACAAAGGCTGATAAACTTTCTAAGCAAGCAAGACAAATGGCTGTTAAGGCATACTGCGAAGAATTGCTTAAAGAATGGGAAGAACTGCCACCGTATTTCATTACTTCAAGTGAAAAGAATATTGGCAAAGAAGATATCCTTGACTATATTGACAGTATTAATAACTGTATTGAAGTGGAAGAAGATTAGAATACGGCAGATTTGCTTACTTTTTTGCGAATAAAAGGGTAAAATCCGTAATAATTTCGTAATTTTGCAAATTAGTTAAGGAAAATAGAAAAAATACGATATGTTAGATAAAATAAATGCCTTACGTCAAGAAATAGACGCACTTAAAGCTTCTTCAGCAGCTGAAGTTGAAGAGTTGAGAATCAAATATTTGAGCAAAAAGGGTGAGGTATCATTGCTTTTTAATGATTTCCGCAATGTAGCTGCCGAGCAGAAGCGTGTTATAGGTCAGGCTCTGAATGAACTTAAAAATCAGGCTACCGAAAAGATTAATGCACTCCGTGACTCTTTGTCTTCAACTGACAGCATTGACTCTGACCTTGACTTGACTCGTACTGAATCACCGATAGCATTGGGAAGTCGTCACCCGCTATCTCTTGTCCGTGAGGAAATTATTGACATATTCCGCCGTCTTGGCTTTACTGTAGCTGAAGGTCCGGAAGTGGAAGATGATTGGCACGTGTTCTCGTCTTTGAACTTTGCTGCTGATCACCCTGCGCGTGATATGCAGGATACGTTCTTTATTCAGAGAAATCCTGATGTGCTTCTTCGTACTCACACATCATCAGTGCAGTCACGTGTGATGGAGCATACTCAGCCGCCAATCCGCATTATTTGCCCGGGGCGTGTATATCGTAATGAAGCAATTTCCGCTCGCGCTCACTGTTTCTTCCACCAGGTAGAGGCTCTTTACGTAGATGAAAATGTTTCATTTGCAGATTTGCGTCAAACTCTGCTTTACTTCGCTCAGGAAATGTTTGGACCGGACACTAAGATTCGTCTTCGTCCAAGTTACTTCCCATTCACAGAGCCATCAGCCGAGATGGATATATCTTGTGACCTTTGTGGCGGTAAAGGTTGTTCATTCTGCAAACACACCGGTTGGGTTGAAATCCTCGGTTGCGGTATGGTTGACCCTAATGTGCTTGAATCTTGTGGTATTGACAGTAAAAAATACAAAGGCTTTGCACTTGGTATGGGTATTGAACGCATCACAAACCTTAAGTACAGAGTCAAGGACTTGCGTATGTTCTCTGAAAACGATGTTCGTTTCCTTGAGGAATTCCAATCTGCACACTAATATATTTAATATATTTATTCATGACGCTTCGTGAACGTTTTGACACGGCGCTGACAATTTTTGAAAAGGAAATGCCTATTGCAGAAACAGAACTGCAGTACGACACTCCTTTTCATTTGTTATTAGCTGTCATCTTATCTGCTCAATGTACTGACCGTCGTGTCAATATGGTTACCCCGGCGCTGTTTGAGGCTTTCCCGTCTCCGGAATCATTAAGCGCAGCCACTGCTGAGGATGTTTACCCCTACATAAAGTCAGTTTCTTATCCTAATAATAAAGCAAAACTGCTTGTAGGCGCTGCGCGGAAACTTGTGGAGCTGTACGGCGGTGTAATGCCTTCGGATATTGATTCTCTGATGAAACTGCCTGGTGTGGGTAGAAAGACGGCTAATGTAATGCTCGCCGTAGTGTTCAACAAGGCTGCAATGGCTGTTGATACTCACGTTTTCCGTGTGAGCGAAAGAATCGGTTTTACTACCGGGAGTAAGAGTCCGCTACAAACGGAGAAACGTCTTGTAAAATATATTCCTGAAGAATTAATACCCAAAGCACATCATTGGCTTATACTTCATGGCAGATATGTGTGTAAAGCACGAAAGCCGGAGTGTGATAGATGCGCCTTAACGAGCATTTGTCGCTATTTCAAAGAGCATCAAAATACTTGAATTGTATTCACCACTATGGACGTATTACTTTTAATAGAAGTTATTGGAACCTTTGCGTTTGCAATTTCGGGAATTCGGCTTGCAGCGGCAAAAAAATTTGATTGGTTCGGTGCATATACTATCGGGCTTGTTACGGCAATAGGCGGCGGAACACTTCGTGATGTTCTTCTTGATATACCCGTGTTCTGGATGCAGACTCCTTTGTATCTTTACGTTACCGGGCTTTCCCTTGCTCTTGTGATAATATTCCGCAAAGCACTTGTGCAGTTTAATCGTACGCTTTTTATTTTTGATGCAATCGGCTTGGCTCTATTCGTTGTGATAGGTATTCAGAAAACTCTTGATGCGGGACTTTCGATGTGGGTAGCCATAGCGATGGGAACTATCACCGGGTCTTTCGGAGGTGTACTTAGAGATATATTGATAAATATTGAGCCACTTTTTTTTCGTAAAGATATTTATGCTACGGCATGTATAGCAGGCGGTGTGGCTTTCTGGATAATGCGAGACATCGGCTATAATGACGTAATTCAGCAGCTCGTATGTGCATTAGTAGTGATAGGTTTGAGAATTTGCGCTATCAGATATAATTGGGCATTACCGCAGTTGCGCTATGACAAAGATAAACACAATCATAATCATGAAAATTAATATTAAAAATATCGTCGTAATTCAATTTGCAAAGTATTTTCTTGTAGGTGTAATGAATACTTTGATTACATTCATTCTTATATTTGTATGTAAGACATTTTTAGGTATAAACGAATATGTGTCAAATGGAATAGGATACGTAGGAGGATTGATTAATTCGTTTATATGGAATAAAAAATGGGTGTTTAAGTCCGATAAAAAGGCGCATATTGAAGCACTTAAGTTCGCAGTTGGTTTCTTATTGTGCTATGGCGTGCAACTCCTTGTAGTGTGGGCGCTTTATGAACATACATTTTTGAAAACGTATGAGTTTGATTTCGGTTTTTATACTTGTGGCGGATACGGACTTGCTACTATCTTAGGTAATTTCGTCTATACCTTTGCAAACTTCTGCTATAATCGTTTTGTGACTTTTAAGTAGAATACTTTACCTTTTATAATTCATTGTAAATCAGTGTGTTAGAAATGTTGTAAAATAGTGTTAAATATGTTTTTATGCAAAAACTATGAAATATTGGACGATTTAATGACATTTTGCAAGTAATTGATACCTATCGACATGTATTGTTTAGGTGTTTGACAATACATCTGTAACTAATATTGAAAATGTGTTAATAATACAAATTTTTTATTAAAATTCTTTTGGTCATATCTGAGAAACATATTACATTTGCAATGTGTTTTTCATGGTATTAGATTTAAGGTTAACTGAGATTGGTTGTCGTGAGACAATCAATTTTTTTTGTCTAAATAATTGCCGACAAAATATATTTTATATACTTTTGTAATAATAGCAAATGAAACAATATGGATATTATATTATTATTTCGAAAGACCGGCTTGTTATCCCGAATAATTGTAGCGATAGTGCTTGGAATTGCCTGCGGTTACGTGTTTCCTGAATTTTTAAGTAGAATATTTATTACATTTAATGCTACTTTCAGTCAGTTTCTGTCTTTTTGCGTACCGCTGATAATAATAGGCTTTGTAGTGACAGCAATATCCGACATAGGAGGCAAAGCCGGGAAGATGTTGTTGTTTACCACTATTTTAGCATACGCGATGACGATTTTTTCAGGGTTGTTGTCGTATTTTACCGGTCTGTTTACGTTTCCATATTTACTTTCTGACACTTTGACGGCTAATTTATCAATAACTGAAAGTAATGCTCTAAATCCTTTTTTCGTCATAGAAATGCCTCCGTTGATGGGAGTAACTACTGCTTTAGTGTTTTCATTTCTTTTCGGTCTTGGTATTGCCAATTTGCCCAAAGATTCGGTTTTACGAGTGGTTTTCGCCGACGTCAAAGAAATAGTACTTAAAGTGATAAATAAGGTTATCATTCCGATATTACCGATTTATATTTTCGGTATATTCCTTAATATGACAGTTGCAGGACAAGTGGGAACGGTTCTGAGTACGTTTGCGAAAATAATAATTGTGATATTTATTTTGCATATTGTACTACTGCTTATTCAGTTTTCAATAGCTGCGCTTTTCTCAAAGGACTGTAAGAATCCGCTTAAACTATTGATGACAATGATGCCGGCGTATTTCACTGCACTGGGTACCCAATCTTCCGCCGCCACTATTCCCGTAACTCTTGAACGAGCTAAAAAACTCGGAGTGAGCGATGGTGTAGCAGGGTTCGTTATTCCGTTGTGTGCCACGATACATTTATCAGGCAGTATGCTGAAAATTACTGCGTGCGCACTTGCTCTGATGATGTTGCAGTCTATGCCATACGATACTCCGATGTTTATTTCATTCATAGCAATGCTTGGTGTTACTATGGTTGCCGCCCCCGGAGTCCCGGGCGGAGCTATAATGGCTGCACTCGGTGTGTTGACTCAGATTCTCGGTTTTTCGGAAGCTGATAATGCGCTGATGATTGCGCTATATATTGCTATGGATTGCTTCGGCACTGCATGTAATGTTACGGGTGACGGTGCGTTGTCCGTAATTGTTAATCGTGTGTTCGGTGATCGAGTAGTGAAATGACGGATATATAAACAAAAAAACTTTTCCGATTGGAAAAGTTTTTTGTCGGGGTGAGAAGACTCGAACTTCCGACCTCCACGTCCCGAACGTGGCGCGCTGCCAACTGTGCTACACCCCGAGTCAGCAAAGTTCTTTGCGATTGCGAGTGCAAAGGTAATAATTTTTTTTTATTTAGAGCATTGTTTTGCGATTTTTTTTGTTTTTCGGCTAATAATTATTGTTTATCTTGGTTAATAATGGGGTATTGTTCCGGTAATTCCATTACTAATTCTATAATACCTGAGATTTTGCCACCGTCTTTTTCGAACCATGGAGTGTGGTACTCCAGACTTCGTTAGCCGTTTTGAATTATTTCATAGACGTTTTTAGTGTCGGTTTCCAGCATTGCTTTGATTTTGTCATTAGTCTTGGCACTATGGTAGTTAAATAGATTTTACCTATTGCATTACCGTCGTTTTTTATGGCTACTGTGTTTTAGTAAACCACAATACCGTCTTTATCGCAAACAGTGGCAGAAAGGTCCGTATTTTCAAGAAAGTCAAAAATCTGCTTCATAGACTGCTATTCAATACCTTCAAATTCCTTTATGGCATTAGACCATACCGGGTCAATAGGTGTGCCTTTTGCCGTTTTTGCATCAAAACCTGCCATTACGCAAGTGGCTACGCACTTTACGTCTCCAGTCTCAGGGTTTACTATTCTTTGCTCCATGTGAAGACTGCGTTCTGAGATTTTTGTAGTGGCGGTCAGACAAACGATTTTCTCATTCATATATGTGGGTGAGAAAAAGTTGCAATTTACGTTGACGATTACAACCGGTACATCGCTCCAATTCACTTTTCCCGGGAGTATTGATTGAAAATATGTAGTTTTACCAAGGTCCATAAATTGGAAGTAAATGCTATTGTTGAGGTGACCTACAATGTCGATGTCGTTAAATCTTAATTGGAGTTCCTGAGAGTGGTAAAAAGGGTGAGTAGCTTGTGGAACTTTTTCATTTTTACACTCAGGAAGGATTATATATTTTTTTTGCATATAAAATTAGTGTATGATAACTTCAGAGATTACGTCTTTCCCTACTAATTCGTTTAGTCTTTTGGCGATGGAATCTCTATGGAAAGATAATTCATTTTTCAGAGATGCGGAGGAAATGTAAACGTGGAGTTTATCGCCGCTGACGAATCTTCTTGTGGTATATCTGTTGACGCCGGAGCCTACAACTTCTATCCAGAGATATGCAGCACGCTGCCTGAGAAAATTATCTGATTCTCCGGCTTGAGTGAATGCTTTTTCGATAATATCTTTGAGTAGTGCAGGTTCGGTACGTTTCATTGTGAAATGAGATTAAATTGTCCGTTTTTGACGTCCCATATTTTGTAATCGCTGTCAATGTGTTGCATTATGCTGTCGAGGTGCGAGCGATTAGTGTCGGTGATAAAAATTTGTCCGAATTTATCTCCTGCAACAAGGTCTATGATGCGTTCTACTCTTGTTGAATCAAGTTTGTCAAATATATCATCAAGGAGGAGTAATGGATGTAAGTTCGTTGATTGGCGCAGGAAATCGTATTGTGCCAATCTCATAGATATTACGTATGATTTGCATTGTCCTTGTGAAGCAACTCTTTTAACGGGCATGTCGTTCAGCTGCATATCTATGTCGTCGCGATGAATACCTACAGTTGTGTGGCATACGGCTTCATCTTTTCTTCTGCAACTTTCGAATTGCTTTAATAGTGTATTTTCGGTATCAAGTAGTGTAGTGACGTATTTCAATGAAACTTTTTCAGTGGAGTCCGTGATGGAATTGTAGTATTCATTGAAGATGGGTGCGAATTTTTCAACAAAAGCCAGTCGAGCCTTAGCGATGTAGTTTGCGGCAATCTGCATTTGCATTTCTATTGCTTCGTAGAGAACTGCATTAGTTTGTCTGTCTCGGAGCAGTTTGTTGCGCTGTTCAAGCAGCTGATTGTACTTGATGAGATTTTCAAGGTAGATTTTATCGCTTTGACTGATTATGCGGTCAATGAACAGCCTTCTGTCTTCAGATGTTCCGGTGATGAGGTTTATGTCTTGCGGTGCAATAAGCACGAGAGGGAAAAGCCCGATGTGCTGGCTCAGCTTAGAGTATTCTTTGCCTTTACGTTTTAGAGATTTTTTTCTTCCCGGAGTAAATCCGAATTGAATATCTTCCTCAGTGCCTGCTCTGTCGTACTGCGCATGGAGCATCATAAACGATTCTCCGTTTGTGATTAATTGGCGGTCAAGCATACCGTTGAAGCTACGGCAGAAACTGAGGTAGTATATGGCATCGAGCAGATTACTTTTGCCCATACCGTTGTTTCCTATCAGCCCGTTGATATTTGTGCTGAAGGTGATATCGGCAGACGATATATTCTTGAAATTGTTTATTATGAGATGCTTTAAAATCATATTGCAAAGGTACGGATTTTTTGGGGCAAAAAAAAATTACTCGTCATCACGACGAATAATCTTTTACCTTAAATCTAATACCATGAAAAACTGTTGCAAAGGTAATACTTTTATGTTATTAAACATAATTCTATATCAATATATGCTAATATTTAACAATATTTATTATATATTATTAGGAATAAGCTTATCAGACAAGTTAGACAGGTCTGACATAATTATAAAAAACAACAAGAGAAGATGCGGTGGCGTCTTCTCTTGTATGTAATCTGTTAAAGCCAAATGTAATTTACTGTCCGAGGTATGCTCTAAGCAAGCGGCTTCTTTGACCTTTAAGCCTGCGGATAGCTTTCTCTTTAATCTGACGAACACGTTCACGTGTAAGGTCAAATTTTGCTCCGATTTCTTCCAGAGTCATCTCTTGGCAACCTATGCCGAAGAACATTTTAAGAATATCGCGTTCACGGTCTGAAAGCTGGTGAAGCGCGCGATCAACTTCTTTACTGAGTGACTCTTGGTTAAGCGAAGCATCTGCCATAGGTGAATCATCGTTTGTAAGAACGTCAAGCAAGGAGTTATCTTCACCTTCAACGAATGGTGCGTCAACAGAGATGTGACGACCGGAAACTTTGAGTGTGTCGGCAATTTTTTCTACCGGTACATCAAGCGTGTCGGCAAGTTCTTCAGGTGACGGGCGACGCTCGTTTTCCTGTTCAAACTTTGATAGAGCCTTGCTGATTTTGTTAAGAGAGCCAACTTGATTAAGCGGCAATCTTACAATACGAGATTGTTCAGCCAATGCTTGTAAAATGGATTGGCGAATCCACCATACGGCGTAAGAGATGAATTTAAAACCACGAGTTTCGTCGAATTTTTGTGCTGCTTTAATCAAGCCGAGATTACCTTCATTGATAAGGTCCGGAAGACTTAGTCCCTGGTTTTGGTATTGTTTTGCAACAGAAACAACGAAACGAAGATTGGCTTTAGTCAATCTGTCAAGTGCCCTTTGGTCACCTTCCCTAATTCTCTGTGCAAGTTCTACCTCTTCCTCTACGCTGATAAGTTCTTCACGTCCAATTTCTTGTAGGTACTTGTCAAGTGATGCGCTCTCGCGGTTTGTGATTGATTTGGTAATTTTTAATTGTCTCATTTTCTTTTTACCGTATTATGCAATGGGCAAATTTACTAAAAATTATCCATATAACCATATTATAGCGCAAATTGTTCGCGCATTGTAACATTTTTTATATTTGACGGATATAAAAGGGTGACTTAATAGTGTTTTTTAATAAGCATTATTTACGCCTCGGTCAATTTTTTCTCCGAACAAAGAACGATTGCTCCTTCCATATCGCTTACCAAAATCAATGTTGTATTGAAATGTCAGTTCCACCATATTCGAAAAGTCTTTGATGTAGTATTCTTGAGTCATTGGTCTTACAGAAGAAATATAGGTAGTCTTTACACGGTTTGCTTTACGCGTAAAAAAGTTCCCTGCAATAATCCCGGCTGTGATGTTCTTGTATCTCCAGTTACCACCAATATAGAAGCTACCCGAATTTCTTGAAACCGATAGTCCGTAAACACTGTGTCTTGGAAGTATATCATATTTTGAAATTATACTGAAATTTTTAATTGCAGCGTTCAGCCCTAACGATGCATATAATTTGCTGAGTGTATATTTATATTCCCCCAAGCCTGAAATGCAGTACCTGTTCCAACCGAATTGTCCAAATAAGGCAAAGCAGTTAAAAAATCGCTGTGTGGCTATATCCATTTGAAGGTTAATGCAATCTTGATATTTTCCATTTCCGGTTCTGCTTATAAACTTGTCGTAATATTTGCTTTCAGGGTCAGAGTCGTATTCCCAAACATTGACAAGTGGCTTTGAGGTTCTTGAATACTCTGCCGTGAGGCTTGCATTCAATTTCCATATCATACTGCGTAATGATACTTTAGTGTTATGGAATTCCGAGGGTTTAATGTTCAGGTTGCCGGTTTGTAGTGAAATATCATCGATGGTTTGCATTACTTCAGAGAAATTGAACAACGATGGTAACGAAGGCATATAAGTGTAATTCAAACTTACAACTGCTCTTTTCAGTACAGGGTGACTAATCGATCCGAACACGTTAGGTCTCATGCTTTGCATGGACTTGTCGTCATTCGAAATGGCCTCGAATCTTCCGCCCACACCGATTGTGTAGTTTAATTTGCCCAATCTTCCGCCAATGTTACCATATACATACAGTTTGTGCTTCGCTAAAGTGTTGTTGATTTCTTTCTCGCTTTCGGAATAACCGTTTGTTACGTAATTGTAGGAATAGTTCAATCCGAATTTTGTGGTAAAGTATTTAAAATCATACGAATAAAGCACCTCTGAACTTACCAAGTAACTTTTGTTGTCAGTCTTGTTGTTCTGAATGTATTGCTTGTCAGGTGTATAAATATAGTTCATACTTCTATAATAGTCGCCTGACGAGTATGCGCCTGTTAAATCAAATTCCACAGTATGCTTCCCTGAAATTTTATTAAAATACAAATTCAAAGTTGGATCAAGGGTCTTAGAGTCACGAGTGTTTATTTTGGTGTATTCTGATGTTTGTTTATCTTTAATTTGTCGCATTCTGTACTCATCGCTTGCGTCCACATTGTGATAGCGCATACCATAATCTGTTGCGAATGTAGTGTTTCGGTTGTGCTTGTAGGTGTAGCCCAGTGAAAGGTTGTTGTCAAAGTCTTTAAATAATGACGGAATACCTATTTGCTGTCGTTCTATTTCATAGTCTTTCCCTATGTAAGTTTCATAATTGTCGGTGTATTGCTTTGTACTTTTTCTCCATACATTGTCGTAATTCAAAGACCATTCCGAACGCTTGTTATTGTAAGTTACCCCAACTTCTCCGTTCATTCTCAGAGTAGTCACTGTGACACCGGCGCGAGTGTGCAGGCTACCACCGTCAAAGTTTTCTTTCAAGATAATATTTATCACGCCACCATTTGTCCCATCGTTTGAAAACCTGATGTCCGCTTGATTTTTGTACTCAATGCGCAATATCCTGTTTTTGTTTATCATACGAATTTTAGACAACGGCTCCACTTTGCCATTAATTTGATAAACAGGCTCTTTTCCATCAATAGTTATGGTGCGCGCAAACTCATTTACGTCAATTCCCGGCAATTTTATTCTCATATTGTTCAGCAAACCGATTACATCTGAAGAATTTTTACGTTCTTCAGATGTCGGGAATACCAAAGTTCTATCATATTTCTCTATAGTTTCTTGTGAAGTGACTACTACTTCATCGAGGCTATTGACCTTCTCGGTCATAAGAATTTCTCCTAAATTTACGGACTTATTGCTATCTTTTAACACTATAATAATGGGATTGTAGCCCAAGTACGATAATGTGACCGAAACATCGCCTTTATAGTGAATGTTCTTTAGTTCAAACTTTCCACTCTTGTTTGTGACGGTGCAACTTATTACTGAGTCAGTTCCTACAGATACTGTAACAGAAGTTCCGGGAAGTGGCTGCAAATCTTTGTCATCAAGAACTTTCCCGGTGAGATTATAAGCAAACGCTTGAAGAGCCGTAATTGCTATCAATAGTAGTATAGGAGTCCGTTTCATTTTTTATGGTATGAGATTTTGTACTTATAATTTGATTTTTCACCCTTTTTTTAGCAGTGGATATGCTATGTAAGACATGAGTGCGAGTGAAAAGATGAACATTGCTGATACTCCGAAAAGGTCCGCAGTGGTGATGACTTGCGCAGTGGTGACGTGGATTATTTGGTAACACCAACCGGCTACGAGAATAATTCCGCAGATGATGAATGATAGAATTTCGGATTTGGAGAAAAATGATTGTGACTTTTCGGGAAGTCGGTTCATCACTTTTCTTACGAACCATTCATTTTCCGGTGCGGGCTTTATTTGCTCTTTGAGGAGCTTTGCGAGTTCTATGTCTTCTTTGCTTTTTTTCATAATGGTAAATAATTAATGATTAAGGGCTTCAGCCATTTTTGTTCTTGCTCTGCTCAGATAACTTTTAACTGTTCCTTCAGGATAACCTGTGATTTCGCATACCTTTTTTATCGGTAGGTCTTCAATGTAGAATAAGTGTACGATAGTTCTTTCAGAATCGTTCAGTGCATTGAGGCATACTTGCAGGTCCATTTTTGCATCGCTTTGTGCTACGGTGTCCGAGCCGATGACGGGTGCGGTATCTTCAATGTCGTTAGTTTCAACGTATCGTCTTTTGAAGGTGATAAATTCGTTGTAAGCGATACGGTAAAGCCACGTTTTGAATGATGCTATACCTTTAAATGAACGAATGGCAAGGTATGCTTTGAGAAATGTCTCTTGGGCGATGTCATCGGTGAGTGCAGCATCACCCATTGTCAGGTTTAGAATAAAACGGCGCAACCCTGCTTCATAGGCTATGACTAACTGCCCGAATGCATCGCGGTCGTCAGCCGCGATACATCGAGCAATAAGTAATAATTCTTGCGCTTTATTCAACATCTTTTCGTTGCTATTATTTTATCACTTTGTAGTAAGTCAAGAGTTTGCCAAGTCCGATGAGGAGTGGAATTACTCCCATAACAGCCACTTCTGTTGTGCCCCAAACAGCGAAGATGATGATGGTGGCAATTCCTACGCAGCATAAAGTAATACCGCTGTCACGTTTGCGTATTTCATTTGGTAATGGAGGAATAGTGCCTGTGAATTCCGGTGTAGTGACAGTCGGTTCAGGACTGCTTGAACTGTAGAAAGAGTCAGGCAGTTGGTAATTGTTTTCAATGGCACGTTCAATTACTTCGTGGCGGCTTCTCATACGTTTATAGAGGAAAATTCCGATGATGACGGCTATTACTGCGAGGGTCACGCAAGGAAGGATAATACCTAAAATACCGATGAGAGTTTTGCTCTGTCGTATTTGCATCTCGGCGAGTTCCTCGTTAGGGTATATTTCCACTTTGATGTCGGGGAGCTGAACGTTGTAAGTGGCAACTTTAGGAACTTTTTTAGTGTTGCCTGCCATTACAATGGTGTCGTTGTTAGCTATTATGGTGTCGTTGTCGACGATGTCGCAGTACAGAGTGTCTGTGATAGAGATATCGCTTAGTTGGTCCTTTATTTCCTTTTTTATCTCTTCAGTGATAGTTTTGGAGTCAGGAACGCTTTGTTCCGGAACTTTGATGTCGCCAAGGCATGATGTTAGCATCATTGAGGCTACGATAGGAAAGATAATTGCTTTCATGATTTTGTCTTGTATTTAGTTGTTATTATTTTTTTGTTATTTTACTCTTCTGACGTTCTGACTCTGCATTAGGTTGCAAATGTAGTAAAAAATATTGGTATTTTAACAGAATTTAAGGCTTAGTGCTGTTATATCAGTATATGATAATGTGTATTTTTGCTGAAAATTTCAAGTAGGTAAAAATAGTTATGGTAAAAGAAGAAGATAATAGTGTATCTGAATTTGAGAAGATGCGTTTAGGTAAATTATACAGGTTCAATGATGAGGAAGTTCTTGCAAGTGCTCGTCATGCGAACGAATTATGTGCCAAGTTGTCAACGATGACTCTTTATTCTCCGGATTATCGCAGTACGATTGAAGAGCTTATTCCGGGTATTCCCGGTACGTCTGCTGTAAATACGCCGGTGAGGTGTGACCATGGCTCGGGCATAAAAATAGGTGAAAATACGTTTGTCAATTACGACTGTATTTTTCTTGACGGAGGGTACGTGAGAATTGGTTCAAGATGTAAAATCGGTCCTCAATGTAAGTTTTTTACGCCTCAGCACCCTATTGACTACGAACTTCGCCGTGAGCCTGTAGAAACATGTTATCCTATTACTATAGGTGATGATTGCTGGCTTGGCGGAGGAGTTACGGTATGCCCGGGAGTGACAATAGGACCGAGATGCGTTATAGCTGCAGGGAGTGTTGTCACAAAAGATATTCCGGCAGATAGTCTTGCTGCAGGTAATCCTGCAGTGGTCAAAAGAAGTTTGAAGAATTGAAATAATTTAATGGTCTGTGAAAGGCATAGTACGGCTACAAAAGTGGCAAAAAGGGCTAAAATACACTACCTAATGCTATTTTCCTTTTAGATAAACACGGCTCTTTCATTTAAAGTGGAAGAAATTGATTGTTTTTTTATAAATGAAAGCAAGTAAAAGTTCATCATCAGTGAGCCTCGGCGAGGCTCGGCTGTAAGTAACACCGTATAAGCACGTAGTGCGCCATGCGGTGAAAGAATACCTCCATCTACATTCGCACATCGGGGATGTGCGGTCTGTGGTAGATGCTTTGTGTTTGGTTATATTTTCACAGACCGAACCTCGCCGAGGTTCGTTATATGTTGACGTTTCTATCTCAGGGTGGCGCACTATGTGCTTACCCTGAGTTACTTACCGCCGAAAGTCTCCGACTTTCCTTGATAGCGTTGTCTTTTTACTCACTCTATTATATATTATAAATGAAAGATCCGTGATTCATATACAATTTTTTTGTAAAAAATAATGCATCGTTTATTGTAATTGTTGTAACTTTGCAGGCGAAATAGAAACCGCATAAAAGAAATGAGCGACAGTCTTGTAATAATCCCGATGTATAATGAGAAAGAAAATGCTGCGGCTATTATTGATGCAGTTCTTGCTCTTCCTCATGAGTTTGATATCCTCGTTATTGACGATAATTCTCCTGACGGTACTGCCGATATTGTAAAGGAGAAGATTGCTGAACATCAAAATCGTGTGTTCATAATCGAGCGTGCAGGTAAATTAGGTCTCGGTACTGCTTATATCACCGGCTTTAAGTATGCTATAGAGAAGGGGTATGATTATATTTTCGAGATGGACGCTGACTTTTCTCATAATCCTGAAGACTTGCTGAAACTTTACAAGGCTTGCCATGATGAGGGTGCTGATTTGTCTATCGGTTCTCGTTATGTGTCAGGTGTTAACGTTGTGAATTGGCCTATGGGACGCGTGTTGATGTCTTATTACGCTTCGAAGTACGTGCGCTTTGTGACCGGTCTTCCCGTTCACGACACTACTGCCGGATTCGTGTGCTATCGTCGCCGTGTGCTTGAGACTATGGAACTTGATAAAATTAAGTTCAAAGGCTATGCATTTCAGATAGAAATGAAGTTTACTGCATATAAGTGCGGATTTAAGATTAAGGAAGTGCCGATTATTTTTGTGAACCGTGTACTTGGTACGAGCAAGATGAGTAGCGGCATTTTCGGCGAGGCTGTTTTCGGTGTTATACGTCTGAAGGTAAACAGTTGGTTTCGCAAGTATCCTAAGCCACAAGCATAAAGGACTATGATTACGGTAATCCACGGAGGCACGATAGTCAATGAAGGAAAACGATTTATTGGTTATATAGCCTATTGTGACGGCGTGATAACCGAAGTAGGGGAGTTGTCCCTGCCGGATAAGTACAAAAGTCAAGATTGCACACTTATTGATGCTTCCGGGTGCTATGTGCTTCCTGGAGTTATTGACACGCACGTTCATTTCCGAGACGGCGGAAATGCATTATCTCCCAAGGGTAATATTACATCAGAGAGTAATGCCGCAATGGCAGGCGGAGTGACGTCTTATTTTGATATGCCTAACACTGTGCCGCAAACAGTGACCTTAGATGCTTGGCGGAAAAAGATGGAGCACGCTAAGATTGCAAGCAAGGTGAATTATGCTTTTTTCTTGGGCGCTGCGAATGATAATATAGAAGAATTAAAGCGTGCCGACTATTCATCTATTCCCGGTATAAAATTATTTATGGGTGCATCTACAGGTAATATGCTCGTAGATGATAATGATGTGCTTGATGAATTATTCCGAGAATGTCGTGACCGTGTTATCGCTGTGCATGCTGAAAATCAGACTGTAATTGAGACGAATAAGCAAAGACTTATTGCCCGTTACGGTACGGAAGACTTGCCTGTGACTTTACATTCTGCAATTAGAAGTCGTGAGGCTTGCATTACGTCTGCTCAAAAGGCTGTATCGCTTGCAAAAAAATATAATTCAAAGTTGCACTTACTGCATATTTCCACTGCAGACGAACTTTTACTTCTGACTGCCGGTGACGTTAGCGATAAGCGAATAACGGCTGAGACTTGTCCCCATTACCTCTACTTTACAGAAGATGACTATTTCCGTCTTGGTGCAAGGATAAAGTGTAATCCGGCTATTAAGACCGCTGCTGACCGTGATGCTTTGATTAAGGCAATATCCGATGGCAGAATTGACGTGATTGCCACGGACCATGCTCCGCATCTATTGTCAGATAAGCAGGGCAATGCGTTTTCGGCGGCATCAGGAATACCCGGTGTGCAGTTTTCTTTGCCGCTTATGCTTGAATTAACACATTCGCATAGTGAATTGACTATAGAAAGGGTGGTGGAACTGATGTCGCATAATCCGGCAATTATTTATTCCATTTCGCACAGAGGTTTTTTGCGTAAAGGAAACTATGCTGATATAGTGATAGTGAAAGAAGTGCCTGAATACACCTTGTCGGATTCAGATGTTAAAAGTTTATGTGGCTGGACTCCGTACGCAGGAATTACGTTGCACTTTAAGGTGGTGAAAACTATTGTTAACGGTGGCTGTAAGGCGGAGGATGTGAGATTCCGAGAGATGGAAGATTAAGTTGAACGGCTTAGACGGGCTCGATAAGTCAGATTGTTGCTAATAATGATATAAAAAAAAGACCGCATCTTTTTCTCTGATACGGTCTTTTACTGTATGGTTAAGTTTCGTGTTATTCTGTCATCAATATTTTTGAAACTTTATTGCCTTTCTTCACGATGTAGATTTCTCCTACCTTAGGATTTGCTATGCGGATACCTTGCATGTTGTAATATACAGGTACTGCGTTGATGTCATTTTCATTATCGATAATTACATTGTCAACTCCTGCACCTGAATAATCTTTGTAGTGAGTCTTCATTGAAGATAACTCAAGTCGATATTGAGTGCTTGCTATTCCTGAAATGTTGAATCGGAGAGAATTGAGTTTGATAGGGTAAATACCTATGCAAGAAGTGTCGGCAACTTGTGAGAAATCTATTTTAAGCTCTTGTTCGTCACCTGTCTCTACAGCCGGTAATGTCACGTTAGCTCTTGTGCCGTCAGCAAAGGTGAGAGCTACAACACTGCTTGTGAATTTAACACCGCCTGTTAATTTCATTTTGAGTCTTAATTCGTCAGGAAGACTGTAAAGAGTAAGGTCATTATTCGGTGTGAGGGTGAAAGCCGGACTTCTTGTAGAAGTTAGAGAAAAGTCAACGGCAAGTCCGCCACCGTCAAGTGCAGTGAGTGTGGCATCGCTCTTGACATTGCTTCTTGTCATTTTCCAGTCATCGGGATTTGATTCGCCGTCGATTGACATTAATTCTGCTTTAGGGCATTGGACAGTTACGACAATATCGCGAGTGATGTTACCGATGTTTCCTCGGAGAGTAGCACTGCCGTCTTTGAATCCGTTTACTTTTCCGTCATCGCTGACTTTGATAACGTTTTCATCGCTTACGTTCCAAGCAAGGGCTCGAGGTTCTATCGGCATAGTCTTTCCGCTGACGAGTGCGTTGACATCTATTTTCCAAGTGCGGTGATTGTCAAGGATAACGTTGTCGTAAGGTACTTGAATATCTTCTGCATCGGCGATAGTCACCGGAATAGTAGCGGTTAGGTCACCGAGTTTTGCAGTCAGTGCGTGGCAGCCGGAGCCGTCAGTGTAGAGTACAGTGCCTTCATCAGTGATTTCTCCGAGTTCATTGTCGCAGGAGATAGTAACGCCTTTCACGTCGAGGTTAATAAGTCTGCCGTATTTATTGTAGCCGTAGAATACAGGTTTGTAAGAAACGTATTGCGGTACTCTCAGTGCATAGTCTGCAAAGCGGATTTCTGCCACTTCTTCATCATCAGGTGCGTGAAGTACGGCAAAAATACCGTTACCTACGGCACGTTCCGGAGTGACACAAGGAGTGTTGATAGTACCTTCAAGTTCAGCCCACATCATTGTAGAACCGCCCCCGTCAAAGTCGAGTGCATCGTAGCAGCCGTAGGAACGCATAAGGTCTGCACCTTGCGGGTAAGTAGTTCCTATTGAAACGCCTCTACCGTCAATAGCGCAGATTATCACCATTGTGCGGTCCTTGTCGTATCCGATGAGTGTGCGCGGATTATAAGAGTCGCGAGGATTAATCCAACGGTTTGCTTCCATTACAGTGACTCCTTCACGCAAGATTTTTACGTCACCGCCGATTATTTCTTGCACGCCTTCAGGCTTAAGGTTGCCGTAAGACGGAAGTGAAAGCGAGTATTTGACAGTTATTTCATCACCAACTGCGAGAGAACGAAGTTTGGCGATGTTTTCTGTTGCAGCATTATCTGCTGAAATAACAATTCCATTTGCCGGAATAGCCATATTTCCGCCTTCGTATGCTGCAGTGGTAACTACTAATTTCATCTCCTTGTTAATACCCCACGTTTCACCCGGAGCAAGTGTAAATGCTACTTCAACTCCGCCGGCTGTAGTTTTTGTGAATTTACCCGCATAAGAGTTGTAGATGATGGTTTCACCGGCAAGTCTGTGGAAGTTTGCATTGGTGATAGCCATTTCAGAGCCTGCAATATTTGCGCTGTAAGACAAGTCTGTAGCATCAATACGCATATATCCGTCTTTATCCAGGATAAATGCATTTTCTCGGCTTACATAGTCAATGACGTCAGGAGAAATGAGTTTACCTCTGCTCGCACTTGACATATTAGGATAGCCGACTATTCCGTATTGAGAGTACGGTCCGCCGAAACTACCGGTGATAAAGAAGTCGCCATTAACGCCGGTGAGGTATCTTTCACCTTCCACGGAATGGCGTTTACCCATTGAAGTGACAGTCTCGGCATTAAGGCAAGAGTCATTACCTACTTCAACTTTAAATTCTACATTTTTCGCCTCATTCAGCATAGTCTTGATGACGTATGCGTGGATTCTGCTACCTGTAGCCTTAGAACGGTATTCAATGGCAGTTCGAGTCATACCGGGTCCACATTTATAGTGTCGCAAGGTGTCCACTGTGAAAGTTTCGCCTTGCAGGTCAACAGTAGACTTCGTATAAGTGTCGGCGTAAGTTGCAACAGAAGTCGCAATCATTAATCCGACTGCTGTAAAAGTTTTTAATAATTTCATGGTTTGTGAACGTTGTTTAATTTAATTGCAAACTTACGCATTTTTTTTTGATTATTTATGCAATTAGTAGATAAAATAAAGTCTGTTTCACATTTGTGTTGCTGTGAAACAGACTTTAGCTATGATGTTATGATTTATAATCCGCTGAATTGGCTATTGCCGAGATTGTTAATCTTACCCATAAATAGAATTGTACCGGAAGTTCGTTCTTGAATAACAAACTGGAAGGGGTGGTCAACTTTAAATACCACAGATGGTAAAAAAGAACTAGGTCCACTACCTAATGATCCGGAAGCCGTAGCAGCAGCAGCCTCTATGCCGTCTTCATCAACCTTTATGTATGTATTCTGTTGTGTATCAAAAGATGATAATATATTATCACATATTCCTGATAAATCTGCATTAGCAAATAGGTCAATGATGCCTGTTTTTTGTAATGCTTGTTTTAATTTACCATTAGTCTCATAATTTATTTTAAACTTAGGCAAATAGAAATCGACTTCGTAGAGGGCAAAATTCTTTCTATCTTTGATGATGTCAAGATTCTCAATCATAGTATTTTTATCATCTTTGGGAAGGAATATAATTATTTCAAACAAGTTTGCACCTAATGGCACTTCCAAAATTTGAAATTTCTCATTTTCTGCGTATTGTGATATCATTTTTTGGTGCATCATATTTATAGAAGACTTAAGCCCGTTCTGATTCTTGAAAATATCTTTTTTCGTGTTTTGCTTTTTGAATTTATCAATCCACTGGGCATAGAAATATATAGCATTAAATGCAGCAAAGTCCGTTTTAGGGTCAATTTTACTTGCAATTGCCGGAATACAACCATTTGTTGCATTAGAGCACCAATTATTGATTTCGTTTAGAATTGTTGCTGAAGTGAAGTCTGCAATATTAACTTCCGTATTGTATATTTCTCTGGCTTTTTCCACATAATTGTTATTAACTTGCAATCTATTCGAGAACCAAAGCGAATTAGCTATTGAAAGTCTTGCGGTGATATCAATTTTAGGTAATGCTGTGACCAATCGATTATTTAAATTGTTGAGCGATTCTATATCATCAACCTCAAAGCCTAATGCTTCAAGTATCTGAGATTGAGTGCTACCTTCAGCGCCATTAGCCAAAAGCGATAATGTCAAAGAAGCACTTAGTGGTGAAATGAAAATATTTTCATCATCTCTGTTTTCATCTAAACCATTGAATAATTTTAGTTCAAAATCTGAAAGTTTGTTGACAATTTGAGTTTCTTCGGAATCTAAATAAAGATTAACGAAGCCTTCAGCACCGCTGACAAAGTTATTTCTCGGGTCGTCAGGATCATAGTTGCCGCTTTCTTCCTTGTCTTTGTCAGTTTTTTCTTTATTGTTGTCCGAGTCTTGATCAGGCTGCGGAATATCATTATCGCAAGCAGCAAAAATAATAGTTGCTGCAATGATAAGCATTGAAAGATATTTTTTCATAATCATATTTTTATGTTATTTATTGTTAGGTACATCTATGAAACCACCGGTTGGATCCGGCGTTACGCTGAATATTTTACGTTCGCTCATATAGTCGTATCTTTTGAGTCCGAATTTAGCTGGCTTACTGCCGTCATCATACGAATATGCTTGATCTGCTTGCCACAGTCCAACGTTAAACCAACCATTGTATTTTCCATTAAATCCCCAGTTGTGGTGTACAAATTCTCTTGTTTCATAACTTGTAGAAACATATTGCCATTCTCCGGTTATACCCATATTCGGGTCATTGACTCTGTGGTATTTATCTATTTGGAATTTTGAGAATTTCCATCCGTCTATAATCCATTTATGTTCTTTACCAGACTCAGGATCTAAATCAAAATCTGAATCAGCTGAATTACTTGCTGTTACAAAAAATATGCAATCTTTAGCTTTTAATCTGTCATCTAATGTGGGATTGAGGACTACATTAAATAAATTATTTCTTAAAGCAAGGGTGTCTGCAATAATGTTTGTGAATGTCTTTTTTTTGTTAGAACTTGGATAAGCAAAACATCTATATCCTATTTCCTTGCATAATTTGGATATTGCAATATGATTTTCAGTAGTCATGCCATCTAAGCAGTTCGTGAAAATTCCGTTACTATAAATGTTATTAGATGCATCATGCTTTTTTAATAATTTCCAATTAATATTTAATGTAGAATTGTCAAAACAATGAAGTTTGAATATTGAAGGCATTTCAAAATATGCCATACACATAACAACGGACAATGTGCCACAACTACATTGGTGATTGTCGTAGTATTCACCTTCTATGCCATCTACACCCCATTTAAGAGATTCGTCAAAACCGCCCCTTGATATTACAAAAACTTCTTGTTCTTCATATTTTTGTTCCATCATTGGAACAGGGTCTGCATTTATAGAGTCTCTCTTGATTATTGTGTTTGATGTAAGAGCCTGTTTAGCAAAGTCAATGTAGTCATTGAACGGTTCTATATCAGAGCCGGCATTAGGGTCATACGAACCGGATTCCGTAATGGCAAGGAGTTCGGGCATATTCCTGTTAGCTGGGATGATTGCAAAACCTTGTTCATCTTGGAAGTTGACAACATACATTAGAGTGTCTTCTCCTTCTCCACGAGACTTAACATCTCGTAGGACTTTGATTTCGTTTTTGGAAGGAAGAAGTCGGATAGAACTTCTTGAGTTCTCACGATCAAGCCATATTAGTGACTTGGCGGCAATGTCATAGACTTCATCAAGGCTACGAGTCTGTGTTAGAACCGGTTCTGCTTTTTTTTCAGCCGGGCCGGTTAAAATTTCATTCTCACTGCATGATGAGATTGAAATAGTCAGCGCAAAAGATAGCGCAAAAAGGTTTAGGTGTTTCATGAAAAAAATATTTGATAATGAATTTATTTAATTAATGTTGCAAATATAATACTTATTTATTTAACTATGCAAAACTTTTGTGATTTTTTTTATTTTGTTTCCCGTAAGCCTGATATTTGAGTTTTAAGGGCTGTAAGTTAGCTTGTTAGATAGATAGCGGAAGGTGATAAAAACAAAGGCTGCACGAAAGCGCAGCCTTTGTGAGATATGTATAAGCGTTAAAATTATCTAATGTATTGCTTTGATACTTTATTGCCTTGGCGTACTATGTAAAGTCCGTTTTCAGGATTGTTAACTTTTACACCTTGGAGGTTGAAGTACTCTGCAGGAGCGTTGGTGTTGTCTGCTGAAATTGATTCAACACCTGTGGAAGCTTTTGATGATAATGTCATTTTATCCAAATTTAGAACAAGGTCAATAGTAGAATAGTGCTCATTTCCACACTTCTTGGTTTCGAAAACCCAGTTATTGTCATCCCCGGTCTTTTCTGTAACATTTGACGTTCCACCTTCAGTGAATTTATTATCACCTTCAGCAATGTAGTTAGTGCCATTGTTGTTCCAATCCGAATCAAGGTTTGTGATAAAACGGAATAGGCTTACCCTATCATTTTCGTCATTAGGAAGCATTTCAATTCTTTCAATATTGTAAATGCCTTTGCCTTGGTATCTAAATTTTGCACCACCCCAATCGTTTGCCCAATGATGTGAATCTGCTTCATCGTAAAGTTTGATATCACCAATCATATACACGTTGAGGGGATATGAAGTACTGCCGGTTCCGTAGTAGATTCTGTTGTAGTCCTCTAAGTCATTTGTTTTAGAACCGTCATTCCCGTTGTTGAATTGAAATTTTGAGCCTTCAGGAATTTGGTATGACCAAAGTGTTTTACCATCTTCAAGTTTCGGAAGTAATTCTCCGGGCCACTCTGATACTTTTTCGGTGCCCCAGTAGTGGATATGAGCATTTTCCCAGTTTACTTTATGGTTATCAAAATAAACAGTAACCAAGTTGTTAGGATTGTATGTCTTACCATAAACGATTTTCAAGTCTTTGGTTTTTTGTTGATCACTACCATTGTTAAAGATAATCATATCGTAAGCATCGTTCGTTATCTCGTAAACGAAGAGATTATCAGAATTAGTTGTTGTAATTAGTTCACCGGGCCAACTGTTGTTCTCATTTTCGTTTTGGCTGTTCCAAGTGTAAGCATGAACCTCAGTCCAATTATTTTGGTTATCGAAATATACGGTTCTTGTAGCCGCAAAAACTTGTGCTGTGGTTATGAAGCAAGCAGCAAGTAAAATGAAGTGTAAAAATCTTTTCATAAGGTATTAATTATTTAGTGAAAAATTTATTTATCTCTACTGTTTTGGTTTATTCTTTGCTAAGAATGTGCTTTTATGATTGCAAATTTAATAATCAAAAATTTATTACTATTCCAATGAGTGTTAAATGAAGTTAAATTAGCAAAAGTGACGAAAAGAATTATAGTTATGTCTGTCTCAGGGTGGCGCACTGCGTGCCAACCCTGAGTTACTTACAGTTGAAAGTCTTGGACTTTCCTTGATGGTACAACTTCTTAGTATCAGTGACAGACCGCACCTCCCCGAGGTGCGAGTGGGGAGCGTGATATCGTGTCACCGCATGGCGCACTTCGTGCTTATACGGTGTTTCTTACAGCCGAGCCTCGCCGAGGCTCCTCCCGGGTGTTATCTTCGTCAGTAACATTCTCAGGGTGGCGCACTGCGTGCTTACTGAGTTACTTACGGCAGAAAGTCTTCGACTTTTCTTGAGGACGTAACTTTCTCAGTATCAGTACAGACCGCACGGTCTCCGACGTGCGAATAGGAAGAGGAGTTGTCTATCACCGCATGGCGCACTGCGTGCTTATACGGTGTTTCTTGCAACCGAGCCTCGCCGAGGCTCTACCCGGGTGCTATTTTCTTCGGTAATATTCTCAGGGTGGCGCACTGCGTGCTTATACGGTGTTTCTATCCCCTCTACTATATATTTTCAAATGAAAGAGCCGCCCGGCACTATGTGAATACTTAGCTTAATAATTTGTGGAATTTAAATAATAGTGCTACCTTTACGGTAAAATTAAAAAGAATCAGTTAATGGCAGATACAGTAGATTTTAACACGCTGAAACGGTCGATACAGGCAAAGAAATTTGTGCCGGTATATTTGCTTCATGGCGAAGAAGGATACTATATAGATACGTTGCTTGAAATGTTTGAGGGCATACTTACAGACGATGAGAAAGACTTCAATCTATATAACTTTTATGCACTTGACACTACCCCAGATGCTGTGATAGAGGCGTGCCGTCGCTATCCGATGATGTCTGAGAAAGTGGTGGTGATTGTAAGAGAAGTGCAGGCGGCAAATGCTAATTTCGTCAATGGACTTAAATCGTATCTTTCTGATCCTACTCTGTCCACGATTCTTGTAATAGCAAGTCGCGGTGCGCTCGTTAAGGGCAAAGATATAACTACGGCTATCAAGACCGGCGGCGGAGTGACATTCGAGTCAAAAAAGTTAACTGCTTCAAGCGTTGAGCCGGCTATATCAAATCTTGTGAAAGAAAAGGGGCTGAATATTGAGCCGAAATCGCTGAAAATGCTTGCCGACTATGTAGGCTCGGATTTGTCACGCCTCTATAATGAGATAAATAAACTTGCGCTAATCCTTCCTGCCGGCTCTATGATTACACCTGAGGTGATAGAGCGGAATATCGGTATCAGCAAGGATTATAATAACTTTGAACTTGTACATGCAATAGCGGTGCGAGACTTTGTGAAAGCAGTAACTATCATTAAATACTTCAGAAGTAATCCTAAAAACAATCCTACCGTGTTAACGTCAACGGTACTTTTTAACTTGTTTTCCAATACCCTTGTAGCATATTATGCTAAGGACAAATCAGACCGCGGCATGATGGCGGACCTCGGTTTTAAGTCGCCATATCAGTTGAAGGATATAAAAGATGCTATGCAGAATTATCGTCCGTGGCAATTAATAGAGATAATATCTGAAATCAGAAAATTTGATGCAATGTCAAAGGGCGTAGGCAGCAGGTTTGACCAATACGACTTGCTGGATATGCTGGTGATGAAGATATTTGATGCTAAAGGTCAGGTGAAATTGTAAGGAAGTAATAAAAATAAATTAAAATTTTGCACATATATTATATAATTGCTAAATTTGCGTTACAAAAGTTACTTTTAGCCCGAAAATAACAATGAGAGTAAAAATATTAGTAGTTGACGACGAAGAGTCTATATGTGAGATACTTAAGTACAATCTTGAGAAACAAGGTTATGAAGTTGACTGCGCTTATAGTGCGGAAGAGGCTTTGACACATGACTTGTCCGTGTATTCCTTATGTATCGTAGATATAATGATGGAAAATCTTAGCGGATACGACTTCGTTAAACGATTGAGGTACAATACTGCTACTGAAAACATTCCCGTGATTTTCTGCTCAGCCCTGAATAGTGAAGATGAAAAGATAATGGGCTTGAATATCGGTGCAGACGACTATATCACCAAGCCGTTTTCTCTCGGAGAGGTAGTGGCGAGAGTAAGGGCTGTACTTCGTCGCTCCAATGCCTTGCAGAAAGTTCTGTTCAATGCCAATAGAAGTGATTATGAGCCTGATATAACATTCAAGACTCTTAAGGTGGATAGAAATGAAAAGGTTTGCACGCTTGACGGAGTCAAGGTGAAACTGACGAGAACTGAAATGGATATTTTGCTTTTCTTCCTTACACATAGAAATAAGATATATTCACGTAAAGAGATTATAGACACTGTATGGGCTCGTGATGTCGTAGTTACCCCTCGAACAATAGATACCAATATTACCCGACTGCGTCGCAAACTCGGTGAGTACGGCGCATACATTGTAACATCACCGGGTTACGGATATGGCTTCAACGAAGTTTAAGGGGTATCACAAAAAATTGTTTTTACCGGCAGCCGTATCTCTGTGGATACTTATTGCCATAATCGGCATTTTTCACTTTTCGCGCAGTGAAAATGTCAGGCATAATATTATACGCTCCAATATAGACGTTATAGTAAGTCGTATAGTTAATCTGTACGAGACACGTAGCGATGACCGTGTGCCGATGTATATTTCGTTTATTGAAAACTATTTCAAGAAAACGGAATACTATGACTTGTGTATAAGTATTTATGACACGAGTTCCGGCGATTTGATTTGCTCTATGGGTTATCCTATGGAACCGCCTCTTGGTATTCCCGATACATCGATAAACACAAAAGAGCCGCTTCTTGACGGTGTAGCGATGATTACTCCGGCTAATGCCTTTTATTACAGAGAACAATACACGTCGGACCATAATGTGGTGGTTCAGGCAATGTTGCCGACAGCCGGCAGTGTCCTTGAAGCGATAAAGGACTCGATGTGGTTTTTTATGTTTCTTTTTCTGCTCGGCGTACTGATGACTTTTTTTGCCTTTTGGTTTACCAGTATTCTCGCTCAAAATATTCAGAACTTGAATCAATTCGTGGAATGTGCAGTTAAAGATGAAGACTTTGATGAGAATATGGAGTTTCCGGATGACGAACTTGGTGAAATATCAAGTAAAATCGTGAAGATGTACAAGGCACGCTCCACAGCCATTGAACAGATGGAAAAAGAGCATGCCAGAGCAATGGCGGCTATTGAGGAAAGAGCAAAGCAGAAAAAGCAGCTGACGAATAATCTTAATCATGAACTCAAGACTCCGCTGGGAATAATAAAAGGTTATATTGAGACATTACTGGCATCTCCGGGAATTGACCAAGAAACTCGAACTCACTTCCTGAATAAGTCGTACTCTCAAGTGCTGAGATTGCAGGATATACTGAACAGCATATCTACCATTACCCGCCTTGAGGAAACTCAGAATGCTGTAACTATTGAAAAGATCGACTTCTACGCTCTTGCCTTTGATGTGGCAGATGAAGTGGTGGAAGCAGGTACGAACGGGGGAATGAAGATGGTGATAGATTTACCCGATGAGTGTATAGTGAAGGGAAATGAAAATCTGCTGTCCGCTATGCTCCTTAATCTCACTAAAAACGCAGTAATTCACAGTGGAGGAACTGAAATAGGACTTACACTATTGGAAAAAACAAATAAAGAGTGTAAATTTGCATTTTATGACAATGGAGTCGGTGTAGATGAAGCCCATTTGCCTTACTTGTTTGATCGCTTTTACCGTGTAGATGCCGGTAGGTCCCGTAAGGTGGGTGGAACAGGTTTGGGACTATCTATCGTGAAGTGGACAATCCTTGCCCTCGGCGGGCAAATCTCGGCAAGAAACCGTCAGACCGGTGGTCTTGAAATAGAATTTTCATTACCTATATGGGAAGATGATAATGATAATAAAGAACAAAAGTAAAATTATATAATCAATATTAAAATGGTTCAGAAACCTTCAATTCCAAAGGGTACGCGTGACTTTTCACCGTTAGAAATGGCACGACGCAATTATATTTTTGATACGATAAAGAAAGTTTTTCGCCTATACGGCTTCAGCCAAATAGAAACTCCGGCAATGGAAAATCTTTCAACTCTGATGGGTAAGTACGGAGAAGAGGGAGATAAACTCTTGTTTAAAGTACTTAACTCCGGTGACTATCTCAGAGGTGTGGATAATTCGCTTATTGAAAACGGAGATACACTGAAACTTGCAGCACAATTATGTGAAAAAGGTTTGCGCTACGACTTGACAGTGCCTTTTGCGCGTTACGTCGTGCAACACAGAAACGACTTGCAATTCCCGTTCCGTCGCTTTCAGATACAACCTGTATGGCGAGCAGACCGTCCTCAGAAAGGGCGCTATCGTGAATTTTACCAGTGTGATGCAGATGTTGTAGGTTCTGATTCACTTGTAAATGAAATAGAACTACTTCAGATAATAGATGAGGTGTTTAATCGCCTTAAAATAAATATTGCCATCAAGCTTAATAACCGTAAGGTGCTTGCAGGAATTGCCGAGTATATCGGTGCTCCTGACAAGATGATAGATATCACCGTCGCTATTGATAAGATAGACAAGATTGGTATTGATAATGTGAATGAGGAACTGCGTGAACGCGGACTCTCCGAGGAAGCAATTACCGCACTGAAGCCAATACTTGAAATTGATGGTGATACTTCTGCTCGCCTTGAAAAACTTGAGGCTCTCCTTGCGTCATCTGAAATAGGTATGCTCGGAGTGAAAGAACTTCGTGAAGTGATAGCGGGAGTGGAAGGCATCGGTATTAAGTCACAAGTTGACCTTGATGTGTCACTCGCACGCGGACTTAACTATTACACCGGTACTATCATTGAAGTAAAAGCACTTGATGTGGTAATCGGCAGTATTACCGGTGGCGGACGCTATGATAACCTGACCGGCGTATTCGGCTTGCAAGGAGTGTCAGGCGTAGGAATTTCATTCGGTGCAGACCGTATTTACGATGTTATGAATACGCTAAATCTATATCCGGAGGAACTACAACAATCCACAGCCGTGATGTTTACGAACTTCGGAGCAAAAGAAGCCGCTTGCGCTCTTAAGATGGCTAAAGAACTTCGCGGCGCAGGCATCGCAGCAGAGGTATATCCGGATTCTTCAAAGATTCAGAAACAGATGAAATATGCCAATGCGGCACAAATCCCGTTTGTGGCAATAATCGGTGAAAGTGAATTGGCGGAAGGTAAAATGACCCTGAAGAATATGAATACAGGTGAGCAGCAACTTCTTACCGCTGAAGAAGCAATTAACGTAATTAAGCACTGATAATAGGTTTACTGTCAAAAAATATCCTTACCTTTGGCGGTAAAATTATTTTGTGTAATAAATTAATATACGTGTAATACAATGAAGAAAGTATTTTTTCTCATAATACTGTTTGTCACGGTTTTCGCGACAGACCTATCCGCACAGTTTCGCTACGGTCCTACTGTAGGCGTTGACGTGACAACGCTTAAATTCAAGCAGGACTTGTTTACTGTTGACCAGTCAGTGGGCTATCAAGCAGGTGTGCAGTGTGAAATGATGTTCCCCGGAATCGGTTTCGGTATTGACTTCGGAGCTATGTACGAGCAGAGAGGAGCAACATTGCATTTGGGTGAAAAGAAGATTTGGGCATCAGAAGGTTACGGTACAAGCCGGTCTTACTTGCATTATCTCAATATCCCGTTTAATCTACGATTCAAATGGACTCGTATGAACGGTCTTGAAGATTACATCGCGCCATACGTATTCGGCGGTCCGAGTATAGGCTTTATGGTGGCTCACAATAAGAATAAAGCACTTGACTATACCGGAGCGGACTTAGGTCTTTCCGTAGGTGTGGGCTTTGAAGTTTTAAAGAATTGGCAAATTCAAGGTTCTTACACGTGGGGTATGACATACGCCGTTAAGACAAAGCTGCTTGATGAATTCAGTGCCAAAAATCGCACTTGGAGTGTAAGAATTGTGAGATATTTTTAATAAGCAATTTACAATTCGTCATATTGAGGGATATCGCGTAAAAAGCGGTATCCCTTATTGTTGTAATCAATCATGCAGATATAGTGATTAATGCCGTTTGACACCACGAGGTATTTGACTTTTAGAACCATATTGTATCGCACAATTTGGTCAAAAACGGCTTGATTGATAATTATATCCGGCGCTTTATATTCAATAATCATAGCAGGCGAACCTTTTCTGTCATATACAATAGTGTCGCAGCGTCGAGATGTGCCGTTAAGAGTTATAGCCACCTCGTTAGCCATGAGTGAAGCCGGAAAATTTTTCTCATTGATGATAAAGTGTACGAAATGCTGTCTTACCCATTCCTCGGGAGTGAGAGCAACATACTTCTTGCGTAAAATGTCAAAAACGGAATAGTCCGGTCCGTCGCCATTACGCTTAATGTCCAGTTCGCAAGGGGGTAAGTTTAATTGCTGCATAAAGATTGACTTTTATTTTATCTGTGACAAAAAACATTGCAAATGTAGTCAGTAAAATCGGTTTTTCCAAGCGAATATGTGGCGAAAAATGGTGAAAATCAGCGAATAATGAAAAATGTGAAGAACAAAATTTGGATAAGTCAGGTAAAATGAGTAAATTTGCAGCCGATTTTCATTAAAACAATTTTTAATAACAAAAAACATGAAGTACGAAACCGTTTTCATTTTAACTCCCGTTTTGTCTGATGTTCAGATGAAGGAAGCGGTAGACAAATTTGCGAAAGTGCTTACAGATAATGGCGCAACAATCGCAAATGAAGAAATCTGGGGCTTGCGTAAACTTGCTTATCCAATCCAGAAAAAATCTACCGGATTTTATACTCTCTTGGAATTTGAGGGTGAACCAACACTTGTAAAGAAGTTAGAAACAGCATTCCGTCGTGATGAACGAGTTATCCGTTTCTTAGTATTCCGTCAAGATAAATATGCTGCAGAATACGCTGAAAAACGTCGTTCACTCAAGGCTGCAAAGGCAAATGCACCTAAAGAAGAAGTAAAGGAGGATTAACATTATGGCACAAGCACAATCAGAAATTCGTTACTTGACTCCAATGTCAGTTGACGTTAAAAAGAAAAAATACTGCCGTTTCAAAAGAAGTGGTATCAAGTATATTGACTACAAGGATCCTGAATTCCTCAAAAAATTCCTCAACGAACAAGGTAAGATTCTACCTCGCCGTATTACCGGTACTTCATTGAAGTTCCAACGTCGAGTTGCTCAAGCCGTTAAACGTGCTCGTCACCTTGCTCTTCTTCCATACGTAACTGACTTGATGAAATAACCACTTAAAAGCAGATATACAATTATGAAAATTATTCTTAAAGAAGACGTACACAACCTTGGATACAAGGACGACGTTGTTGAAGTAAAAGATGGTTATGGCCGTAACTATTTGATCCCAACAGGTAAGGCTGTCATTGCATCTGAATCTGCTCTTAAGGTTCTTGCTGAAAATCAACGTCAACGCGCTCATAAACTTGCAAAAATCAAAGCAGACGCTGAAGCACTCGCTGCTTCTCTTGCTGATGTTAAACTTACTATCGGTGCCAAGACAAGCTCAACAGGTACTATCTTCGGTTCTGTTAACGCTATCCAAATCGCTGAAGCACTTGAAAAGGCAGGTTTCAATATCGACCGCAAGGTTATCTCTATTAAGCAACCGGTAAAAGAAGTTGGTAACTATGTTGCTGTTCTCAAACTTCACAAAGAAGTTTCAGCAGAAGTTCCATTCGAAGTTGTTGCTGAATAATTAGCCCGTCGTTCTCCTTTCAGCGTTTGCTGAAAGTTTTGAAATAATATTAGGGACTATGTTACGTGAGTAATGTGGTCCTTTTTTTGTGTCTGCAAGCGTGGAGCTGTCGGTTGAGTCGGACTTGTCAGACGGGTCTGGGGCACGGCTCTTTCATTTTAAGTTGAAGATATATGATGGTTTACAGACAGCACACTCTCCGAGGTGCGAGTGGGGGGGAAGGCTATCCTGTCACCGCATGGCGCACTGCGTGCTTATACGGTGTTTCCCACAGCCGAGCCTCGCCGAGGCTCTTCACGGGTGCTATCTTCGTTAGTAACATTCTTCGATGTGCTTAATGACGTAACTTCTTCTGTATCAGCGCAGACCGCACCTCCCCGAGGTGCGAGTGGAAATGGTGGGTATCGTGTCACCGCATGACGCACTTCGTGCTTATACGGTGTTTCTTGCAGCCGAGCCTCGCCGAGGCTCTTTGATGATGGAACTTCTTCAGTATCAGGGACAGATAGCACACTCTCCGAGGTGTGAGTGGGGGTGGAAGGCTATCCTGTCACCGCATGACGCACTTCGTGCTTATACGGTGTTTCCCACAGCCGAGCCTCGCCGAGGCTCTTCACGGGTGTATTCTTCGTCAATAATATTCTCAGTGGTGACGCACTACGTGCTTACTCTGAGTTACTTATGGCTGAAAGTTTCCGACTTTCTTTGATTGTATTTTTTATCTTGCCATATTATTTTTAATGAAGAAGCGAAAACTTTTTGTCTTGTTTTCTTGCAAAATGTTTGGTAATTAGTGAAAATGTTGTAAATTTGTAATATGAAAAGCGAAAATAGTCGCAAATATTAATTTTGAACCAATAGAATGCAATGAAAGTAAAAGATGTTATCTCCGATTTGAGTCGTCGTTTTCCTAATGAACCGGAGTATTTGCAAGCAGTGGAAGAAGTGTTGACATCTATTGAAGATGTTTATAATGAATATCCTGCATTTGAGAAATATAACTTGATAGAGCGTCTCTGTATTCCGGACCGTATATTTACGTTCCGTGTGTCGTGGGTAGATGACTGCGGTCGTGTACGGACAAATATGGCTTACCGTGTTCAGCACAATAATGCAATAGGACCATATAAGGGTGGTATCCGTTTTCACTCTTCCGTGAATCTGTCAATCCTTAAGTTTCTTGCTTTTGAGCAGACGTTTAAGAATTCTCTGACCACTCTTGCTATGGGTGGCGCTAAGGGCGGAAGTGACTTTTCACCTCGAGGAAAGAGTGACATGGAGGTGATGCGTTTTTGTCAGGCATACGTTGCGGAATTATGGCGTCATATAGGACCTGAGACAGATGTACCTGCGGGTGATATCGGTGTAGGCGGTCGTGAAGTAGGCTATATGTTCGGGTATTATAAGAAGATGGCGAGAGAATTTACCGGTACTTTTACCGGTAAGGGTCTTGACTTCGGCGGGTCGCTTGTACGTCCTGAAGCAACAGGTTACGGTAACTGCTATTTTCTCCTTAATATGCTAAATACCAAGGGTATAGATATTAAAGGGAAACGAGTTGCCATTTCCGGCTCAGGTAATGTTGCCACTTATACGGCAAAGAAACTTCTGGAGCTCGGTGCAAAGGTTGTGTCTATGAGCGACAGTGACGGCTCTATATACGTTCCAGACGGACTTACACAGGAGCAATTTGAGTATATTTTCGACTTGAAAACGGTTTATAGGGGACGAATTCGCGAGGCTGCTGATCAGTATCCGGACAAGATACAGTATTTTGCCGGAAGTCGTCCGTGGAAGCATGTCAAGTGCGATATTGCAATGCCTTCAGCTACTCAAAACGAGATTGACGGTGAAGATGCAAAAGCACTGCTATCTCAGGGAGTTATCGCAGTGAGTGAAGGTGCAAATATGCCTTCCACACCGGAGGCTGTAAGAGCATTTGTAGATGCAAAAATATTATATGCACCCGGAAAGGCTGCAAATGCCGGTGGAGTAGCGGTTTCCGGTCTTGAAATGGCTCAGAATTCTCAGAAACTGTCTTGGACAGCCGAGGAGGTTGATGAGAAATTACGACGAATAATGTCAGATATTCACTCTCAGTGCGTAAAATTCGGAATACAGGAAGATGGCTATGTTAATTACGTCAAAGGTGCAAACGTGGCAGGCTTTATGAAGGTGGCGCGTGCTATGATGTCGCAAGGAATACTATAGATTAGTTTATAATAAAGGTCAGTGTGTCGGTTATGTGCCACGTGGTGCATAGCCGATGCTTTGTTATTGTAAACCGCTTAAAAATAAGCACAAAAAGCAATAAGTGTGCAATAAGTTAAGTTTATGTTAAAAAACATATTTTATGAAGAAAATTTGTATCTTTGTAAAACAAAAGAAATCGAAATAGTCAAAATAATAATATAATTTTTATTATGGCAAAAATATACGGTGCAGTTACGATTAATGCAGAAAGGTGTAAGGGTTGCGAACTATGCGTAGTTGCGTGTCCTACCAAAGTGTTACAGTTACAGCCGAATGAAGTAAACAATAGGGGATACCATTTCGCAATGGTTTCCAATGCAGAAGCTTGTATAGGCTGTTCTTCATGTGCTACGGTTTGTCCTGATGCATGTATAGAAGTATATAAAGTCGTAGAGAAATAGAATTAAAAAAGAATTTGTATTATCCTTAAAATCTCTCCAAGATATATAAACACGATGAGTCAAGAAGTAAAACTGATGAAAGGTAACGAGGCAATTGCCCATGCAGCAATACGCTATGGGGTTGACGGTTATTTCGGTTACCCTATAACGCCTCAGTCTGAAGTACTTGAAACTCTTGAGGCAGAAATGCCTTGGGAAACTACCGGAATGGTGGTTCTTCAAGCGGAAAGTGAAGTAGCATCAATAAATATGGTGTATGGTGGTGCAGCCTCGGGAAAGGCTGTTATGACATCATCATCAAGTCCGGGCGTAAGTCTTATGCAGGAAGGCATTTCTTACCTTGCGGCATCGGAGTTACCTGCTCTGATAGTAAATGTAATGCGTGGAGGACCGGGTCTCGGTACTATTCACCCTTCACAGAGTGATTATTTCCAAGCAACTAAGGGTGGCGGTCACGGTGATTACCATCTGATAGTTCTTGCTCCTGCGACTGTACAGGAAATGGCAGACTTTGTAGGTCTCGGTTTTGACCTTGCATTTAAGTACCGTACACCTGCTATGATTCTTGCAGACGGTGTAGTGGGGCAGATGATGGAGAAGGTAGTTCTTCCAGAGCCTCGCAAGCGTCGTACAGAGGAGGAAATTGCGCAACAGTGTCCGTGGGCGGCAACCGGTCATTCCCAAGGAAGAAAACCAAACGTGGTGACTTCTCTTGAGCTTGATTCCGCTATTATGGAAAAGAATAATGAACGCTTCCAGCGCACTTATCGTGAAATAGAAAAGAATGAAGTCAGATACAAGGCATACCATACTGAAGATGCCGAGTACTTGATGGTGGCTTTCGGATCAGTAGCGCGTATATGTCTTAAAGCGATAGAAGATGCACGAGAAGAGGGAATAAAGGTTGGGCTTATCCGTCCGATAACTCTATGGCCGTTCCCTTACGATGCTATTGCGGAAGTTGCTGAAAACTGTAAAGGAGTATTGGTAGTAGAACTTAATGCCGGTCAGATGATAGAAGATGTACGTCTGGCGGTAGGAAGAAGAAAGAAGGTATGCCACTTCGGCAGAATGGGCGGAATCGTGCCAAATCCTTCCGAGATACTGAATGCTCTGAAGAAAGAACTTATAACAGATGAGGAGAAATGATTATGAAACCCGAAGATATTATATGTCCCGAAAATCGTGTCTATGCAAAGCCGCGTCTGCTGAATGACACTACGATGCACTATTGCCCGGGTTGCAGCCATGGTGTGGTGCATAAAATTATAGCGGAAATTCTTGATGAGGAAGGATATGCCGAGAATGCGGTGGGTATTGCACCTGTCGGCTGTGCGGTGTTTGCATATAAATATATTGACGTAGATTGGGTGGAGGCTGCGCATGGTCGTGCTCCTGCTCTTGCTACGGCTATAAAGCGTCTTAATCCTGATCGTCTTGTGTTTACTTACCAGGGTGACGGTGACCTTGCCGCTATTGGTACTGCCGAAACAATACATGCGGCAAACCGTGGTGAAAATATCACTATTATTTTTATTAATAATGGTATTTACGGTATGACAGGCGGTCAAATGGCTCCTACTACGCTTGTGGGAATGAAAACAGCTACAACACCTTACGGAAGACGTGTGGACCTTAACGGTTATCCTCTGAATATATCGGAGTTGCTTGCAAAACTTGATGGTACATGCTACGTGACTCGCCAGTCCGTGGATACTCCTGCAGCCGTGAAGAAGGCAAAGAAGGCTATTAAACAGGCATTTGCAAATTCTATGAATAATAAGGGTACTTCAGTTATTGAAATTCTCGGAACTTGCAGTTCAGGTTGGAAAATGACACCGCATAATGCAAACTTGTGGATGAGAGAGCATATGGGCGAGCATTATCAACTTGGTGACCTTAAAAATAATGTAGAATAATGAAACAGGAAATTATTATAGCAGGCTTTGGCGGACAGGGTGTCTTGTCCATGGGTAAGATTTTGGCTTACGGTGCATTAATGAGTGACCTTGAAGTGACATGGATGCCGTCATACGGTCCTGAACAGCGAGGAGGTACTGCAAATGTTACTGTTGTGATAAGTGATAAACTTATTAATTCTCCTATTGTAGATACTTACGATGTAGCGGTGATACTTAATCAGCAGAGTCTTGATAAGTTTGAGAAAACAGTTAAGCCGGGTGGGTTGCTTATCTATGATCCGTACGGTATTAATCATAAGCCGGAGCGTAAGGATATTCGTATTCTTGAGGTTAAGGCTATGGACGCTACTATAGAGTTCGGTAATGCGAAGAGTTATAATATGATTCTTCTTGGCGCACTTATTAAAGTTGACCCTGTTGTAAGCGTGGAAAATGTGCTTAGAGGACTTAAGAAGGTGCTTCCGGAACGTCATCACCATTTGCTCCCCGCAAATGAGAAGGCTGTCAATATAGGTATGTCCCTTGTTGAAGAATAAAGGTTTTTATCCGTAACTATATGATATCAAATGCGATTGTTTGGGACGTTAATCCTATGCTTATTGACTCTTTTGTCAAGGTGAGATGGTACGGACTTATGTTCGCTATCGGTTTTCTTGTCGGCTACAAGATTGTTGATAAGATGTTCAAGAAGGAGGGAGTTCCGGCTGATTGGATTGACAAGTTGCTACTATGGGTCGTAGGTGCCACTATTATCGGTGCTCGTTTAGGACACGTGTTTTTCTATGCGTGGGACCAGTACAAGGACGATCCGATTAAGATTTTGTATATTTGGGAGGGTGGTCTTGCGAGCCATGGCGGTACGATAGCTATAATAATAGCAGTGCTGTTGTTTTCGGTGATTACAACGAAGCGCAGTCCGTTGTGGACTTTTGACAGACTTGTAATTCCGATAGCCTTTGTAGGTGCTTTGATACGTATCGGAAATTTGATGAACTCCGAGATATTCGGTCATGCGACGGATTTACCATGGGGCTTTATGTTTGTTCGTTCAGCGGAATGGCATTATTTCTATGAAGGTCAGGCGTGTCACCCTACACAGATTTATGAGTCGCTGTGTTATCTCGCATTGTTCGGATTGTTGATGTGGATGTATTGGAAGAGAAATGCTCAGAATCGTCCCGGTCTTATATTCGGGGTGTTTTTGACATTGCTTTTCACTGCTCGTTTCCTTATAGAGTATGTTAAAAATCCGCAGGAGGAATTTGAGCGTGATATGATACTTAATATGGGTCAACTTCTCAGTTTGCCGTTTATATTATTGGGTATCGGGCTTATAATCTATGCTATGATGCATAAGCCTCTTACCGGCGTGACGGATAAGAAGGAATAATTTCAGACTGATATATAATAATAAAGGGGACGTGAAAGCGCCCCCTTTGTTGTGTTATAAGGATTGATTAGTACTCTTTGTTAATAATGACATTCTTGATAGATTCTCCGAGTGCTTGTGCCTCTTCGAGTGTCTTGGCTTCCGAGTAAATACGGATAATCGGTTCTGTATTTGACTTGCGGAGGTGAACCCATGAGTCTTTAAAGTCAATTTTGACGCCGTCGATGTCTGTAATTTTTTCTGATGCGTATTTTGTCTTGATAGCTTTTAATATTGCATCTACGTTTACTTCCGGTGTCAGTTCCACTTTGTTTTTAGCGATAGCGTATGCGGGATATTGTTTTTTTAACTTTGATACTTTTTTGCCGCTCTTTGCGAGGAGTGTGAGGAATAAAGCGACTCCTACGAGTGCGTCTCTGCCGTAGTGTGCAGCAGGATATATAACTCCGCCGTTTCCTTCACCGCCTATCACAGCACCTGTTTCTTTCATTTTGGTGACAACGTTAACTTCTCCTACTGCTGATGCAGAGTAAGAACAGCCGTGTGCTACTGTTACGTCGCGGAGTGCACGGGAAGAACTGAGGTTTGATACTGTTGCTCCCGGAGTTTTTGACAGGATATAGTCCGCAACGGCAACGAGGGTGTATTCTTCCACGAACATTTCTCCGTTTTCCATTACGATAGCGAGACGGTCAACGTCAGGGTCAACGACGAAGCCTACGTCTGCAACTCCGCCTTTGAGAAGGTTGGAAATACCGGTGAGGTTTTCAGGAATAGGTTCCGGAGTGTGTGCGAATTTACCGTTTGGTTCGCAGTTTAGTTCAATAACTTTTTTTACTCCTAATGCGCGGAGGAGTTGTGGGATAACGATACCGCCAACTGAGTTTACTGCATCTACTGCAACTGTGAAGTTAGCTTTCTTGATGGCATTAACGTCAACGAGGTCCAGTGCAAGGACTTTTTCGATATGTCGGCGAGTGTATGTGTTGTTAGTAAATTCGTGTCCGAGATTATCAACTTCAGCGAATTCGTATTCTTCAGCCTCAGCTATGCGAAGCACTTCTTTACCTTGTGCATCGTTGAGGAATTCACCGAGTTCGTTAAGGAGTTTTAGTGCGTTCCACTGTTTAGGGTTGTGAGACGCAGTGAGGATAATACCTCCGCAAGCACCTTCTTCCACAACAGCAATTTCGGTGGTAGGAGTGGTGGCAAGTCCGATGTTCACAACATCAAATCCCATTGACATAAGTGTTCCGACTACGATGTTGTTAACCATCATTCCTGAGAGTCTTGCATCTCTACCTACAACGATTGTGTTGCTTGTTTTTGTGGTATTTTTACGGATAAAAGTGGCGTAAGCGGCTGTAAATTTGACGATATCCAGTGGTGAAAGACCTTCGCCCGGACGGCTGCCGATAGTGCCTCGAATACCCGAGATTGATTTAATTAGTGACATAATTATGAGAGATATATTTGAATTTTATTATATTTTGCCTTTGTAGTATCTGATGTTGTACAGGAATGGAGTGACGTATGATATTTCGCTTGTCATGCCATACTGTGACTTGATGACGACGTTTGCTTCGCTTCCCAGAGGAAGGAAGTAAAGCGGCATTTGTATTCCGGCACCGTACTGTGAAGATGATGTGAGGGTGAAGTTTTTGAATCGGAACCAAGTAGGTTCGTATTCAAGGTCTTCGCTATTACCCATACCTTCGGGTAATTTTCCGGTAGCGGCATTGTACTGGCTTAGGTTGTAGCGAGTGTATCGGAAATATACTTGTTGGTCATCTTCGGCTTTCTCCTGAGAGCCGTATTTGACTACTTGCATATATATGTTTCCTGTCTCGTCTATGCGATAGTAAGGAGCGTCTTCCCCGGCTTCAAAGATGGAGTCTTCCGGGATTTCGTTTATTACTTTTTGGTTAGCGAGGAATGCGTTCACGTTTTTAGTTTCGTCGGTTAAAAGTTCGGCGTAACTTTTATTGTCACTGCAAGAAACGATTCCGAGTGCTGCTATTGAAATTAAGATGTATGATAGTATTTTTGTGCTTGAAGTCATTTTTTATTTGATATATTTTATTGATTGATATATTTGTCTAATTCGTTAAGTCCTTTTTCAAATTCTTTTACAGCGTCTTCAAGAGTGCCGTAGAATTCTCCGCCTGAAGCGTTGATGTGTCCGCCCCCATTGAAGTGACGAGTACAAAATTCGTTTACAGGTACGTCTCCTACGCTTCTCATAGATATTTTGACGTATTCTTTTCCTTCTCTGATGAATGCTACATACTCAACTCCGGGGATAGATAGCGGCATGTTCACGAGACCTTCTGTGTCTCCGTTGTTGTAGTCGTATTTTTCGAGTTCAGCGATTGTAAGTGTTATTAGAGCGGCGTGATGCTCCTTGTAGATTACCATTTTTTTGTCAATGGCATATCCGTTGAGCCTGAGTTGTGACTCTTTCTTGACGTTAAAAGCTTTTCTGTATATTTCGTCTTTGTTAATGCCCTTTTTGAGAAGTTCTGCTATGACGATGTATAGTGCCGGGTCAAGAGAGTTGTAAGAGAAGTTGCCTGTATCAGTCATCATACCTACATAGATGTAAGTAGCGATGATTTTGTCTATCTTGGTGACCCAACCTAACTGGCAGAATACTCTGAAAAGAAGCATACACGTAGATGATATTTCCGGGTGCGAAATTATCACGTCAGGAAAGTCGTCAGGATTAGTGTGGTGGTCAATTAATACTTTAGGTGCTTTGGCGTTGAGTATTACTTGCTCCATATCTCCGATACGGTGAGCATCGTTGTAGTCGAGTCCGAATACGAGGTTAGCTTCATCGAAAAGTTTTTGCGCAAATTCAGGGTATTTGGCGTATGAAACTATTTCTTTTGTACCCGGGATAAATCGGAGTGTGGCAGCCGGAATATCCGGTGTGATGATATGTACGCGTTTGCCGAACTGTGTCAACATTCCCGAGAGTGCGAGTGATGAACCTAATGCGTCTCCGTCAGGTGATGTATGTGTTGTGATAACAATATTCTCTGCCGAGGATATTAAATCACGTATTTTTTCTATTTTACTTGTTTCTATTATCGGTGATAACATTCCCAAACTTTTTAAGTTACAAATTTAAGAATAAAATGTCAATTAGTGAGGTAATTTATTCTAAAAAAAGTATAATGATATTAAGGTAATTGATGCTTTGAAGAACTTATTGCTTTTGGGTGATATTTTAGTTGATAATTCGTTAAAATCAGTTAAACTAAGGTTTGTTTGTTTGCTATGCAGAAAAAAAACGATACCTTTGCACCGTTTTAGCGAAAATCGGGGTGTAGCTCAGTTGGTTAGAGTACACGTCTGGGGGGCGCGAGGTCGGCAGTTCGAGTCTGCTCACCCCGACTGATTGGAAATCATTTAGAGAATACCTTCTTTAAATGGTTTCTTTTTTATTGGTGTCCGATAAAAAGTTGATACTTTTGAAAAAGATAGGGCTGATTCCATTTGCAGGAGTCAGCCCTTTTTGGTTATTTTGGTGTCGCAAAACAAATAAAACAACCATAAGCAAAAGTAATGTATGCCTTTTTGACTTTTATCGGACACCAATAATTTTTTTATTTATTACACGATTTTCAGCGAACCATAATTTTATATGATTTGTCCAATACTTTAACTAAATATAAACCTGCAGTTGGAACTTGAACGGATTTAACTATACCGGAGTAAATCCGTGAACCGCTGATATTATATACTTCCATATTTACATCATCTGCAATTCCTGTGACAACAATATTTCCGTTTTCAACCTTCACTGAAACTTCATTATCGTTTATCACACTTTCCACTTCTGATATATTCAGAAATTGATTCCAGGGAGACTTATTTTTATAAGCACTAATAGATTCATCCGGAACTACAAGAACACATGAACTATAATCGACTCCTTCAAATATATAGTAACCGCAATCAGGAGGAGTCGTGGCATTTACTGTAATTTTTTTAAGAGAATTACAATTAAAGAATGCATATTGTCCTATACTCGTAACTGAATTTCCGATTGTGACGCTTGTCAAACTGCTACAATTATAGAATGTGGCGTCTCCTATACTCGTAACTGAATTTCCGATTGTAACGCTTGTCAAACTGCTACAATTATAGAATGCACGCTCTCCTATACTCGTTACTGAATTCCCTATTGACACACTTGCCAAACTGCTACAATCTTTAAATGCAAAATTTCCTATACTCGTAACTGAATTTGGAATCTCTATGCTTGTCAAACTGCTACAACCTAAGAATGCAGAAATGCCTATACTCGTTACTGAATTCGGAATTGACACACTTGACAAACTGCTACAATCTTTAAATGCAAAATTTCCTATACTCGTAACTGAATTTGGAATCTCTATGCTTGTCAAACTGCTACAACCTAAGAATGCAGAAATGCCTATACTCGTTACTGAATTCGGAATTGACACACTTGACAAACTGCTACAACCTGATAATGCAAACTCGCCTATTTTAGTTACATCATCGGGGATGACAAGGTCTTTAACTTCTTTCCCGTTTAAATATAGAACGCCACCATTAAATAACGGATTTGCCGATAAAGAGTTAAAAGTAATCCTGCACCACGCTGACAAATCTGTTATATAGACTTTTTTCAAATTGCTACAACTTCCGAATGCATTGTTTCCTATATTCGTTACTGAATTCGGAATCTCTATGCTTGTCAAACTGCTACAATTATAGAATGCCTCCTCGCCTATACTCGTTACTGAATTCGGAATCTCTTGCTTTGTCAAACTGCTACAACCATTGAATGCAGAATTGCCTATACTCGTAACTGAATTCGGAATCTCTATGCTTGTCAAACTGGTACAACCTGAGAATGCAGAATCGCCTATACTCGTAACTGAATTCGGAATTGACACACTTGACAAACTGCTACAACCGGAGAAAGCGCGCTGTCCTATTTTAGTTACATCATCGGGGATGACAAGGTCTTTAACTTCTTTCCCGTTTAAATATAGAACGCCACCATTAAATAACGGATTTGCCGATAAAGAGTTAAAAGTAATCCTGCACCACGCTGACAAATCTGTTATATAGACTTTTTTCAAACTAATACAACCATCGAATGCATACTTGCCTATACTCGTTACAGAATTCGGAATCTCTATGCTTGTCAAACTTCTACAACCTCTGAATGCAGAAGATCCTATACCGGTTATGTCGCCTGCAAATTTTACTGTTTTAACATTATCAGACCAAGGGTGTTCGTAAGTTTCATTATAATCAGCCATTTGACCACTGCCTGTCAACGTCAAGTTGTCATCATCATCAAGCGTCCAAGTTATATTATCACCACAACTGCCCGACGATTCAGCCCACAGATTTCCACACATCAGCAGCGATAGTAACATCACTGCCATACAAATCAAAATTCGTCTTTTCATAATTTTATTTGTTTTTTAATTCTACATAAAATGCTTTACTACTTTTGCAACAATGCCAAGAGGATTTTTATTCATAATGACTATCTCCGTATTAAACGAAATGTCTGCAATCTGATTCAATTGTTTAACCTTTGACTCAAAATAAGCACGGTCAAACTTGCTTTTTAAACTTACTATTGCAAACAGATATTAATCGTTACTTTGGCTGTTTTCAATGCCAACCTCTGTGCTATCAATCTCCGTTATCATGTATCTGAATCGTTTCGGATTTTCAGTTTCTTCATTTGCTCTTTTTACGGAATCGTTATATAAAATATTCGTATCGTCCCAATGACAAACGTATTTACCTTCTATGACAAAGTCGGGATGTATCGCACTCATTGCATCACTGTCTTTATTTCCCCTACTTAAAGTTACGGGACCATTTATCTTACGATTTTCGTGAATGGAAAAGGGCAAATATTTAGGATTATGTTTGGGCGGTTGCCAAAACAATGAGTTATTTGTGAGAATTATAGCAACGCCACCAACTACGCCTTGAAAATGCGTCATTGCCTCTATCATTCGAATATATTTCCAATAATCATACATCCCCTTAAACATCACATATAATTTAAATAGATTTATGTCCTTCAGCGGAATAGAAATATTGAAAATTTTTGGTTGTTCGGATATAGCAATCGTAGCATATTTCAATTCGATAAGGGCAAACTTATGGTCTTTTTCAACTACTATATCAAAGTAAATATTATTTTTCCACGGAAAAAGAGGATTTTGTTCCGGGCATTCTGAATAATACGGAGAAGGAAGTATTGAAAACGGAACATAGTAATCAACAAAAACATTATCATAGTGTCCCAGTGCCTTTAAATGCATCGCGAGTCGCACTTGCATTTCGCGTTCATTGAGTATCACTTTTGTTAAAGAAGCAATCCAATTTTTGCAATCTGTCTGTAATTGATTAATCATAGTCATAGACAAAGTCAGTGTTTTACGTTATGTTACATTCGTTCTCTCTTAGTAAGAGATGATGGATCAAACAATAGCAGCCTGATAATCAAGACCATACGACAAGAAGATAGTGCGATTTGCTCAACAAATTTGACAATTTACTCAACAATTATCAAAAAAATTATTAAAAAACATATTGCTAAGTATTTGTATATTATAAAAATAAATCTAACTTTGCAAATGTAATCATCATCTCTTACTAAGAGATGACGAATTTAACAATTAATTATTCCCCCTTAAATTTTCAGTCAAATTCACAGACCGCACCTCGGCGAGGTGCGAGTGATGGAGGGAGGCTCTCCTGTCACCGCATGGCGCACTACGTGCTTATACGGTGTTTCTTACAGCTGAGCCTCGCCGAGGCTCTCCGATGGTGTAACTTCTTCAGTATCAGGGACAGACAGAACCTCTCTGAGGTGCGAATCGAGAGGAATACTTGCCCATCACCGCATGGCGCACTACGTGCTTATACGGTGTTTCTTACAGCTGAGCCTCGCC
>SAMEA104315426__coassemble_185_pt1 | contig 69572 bp, 64 predicted proteins | sample SAMEA104315426__metabat2_low_PE_027 | metagenome-assembled genome bin SAMEA104315426 (sample SAMEA104315426) | gut metagenome | biome: Monkey gut; feature: monkey-associated habitat; material: faeces | place: China | collected 2013 | reverse complement strand
CTTTCCTTGATAACGTTGTCTTTTTACTCACTCTATTATATGTTTTAAATGAAAGGAGCATAGTGGAAATGTTGTTACAAACAAAGGGCGACACCTGACCGGTACTGCCCTTTGATTTATGATAAACGGAAAGATTAGAATAGTGGCAATGTGCTGTTAGTGTTAACGTATTTGTTAGCGAATTGTTGGTCGGTCATGGTGAGCATGACGATGCCTTGAACGAACATCAGGATTCCCCAGATGCCACATGTACACATTGAGAGTACGATTGTGATTATTCCTGCTACACCCTTGCCTAAGTAGAAGTAATGAATACCGAGGCTGCCGAGAATTATTGCAAGGAGTGCGGCAGTCAATTTTTTGCTGCTCATCTCCGGGTCAACAGGGAGATTGGGATTATTATAGTTGCTTGACTGTCCGTTTGAGAATGGCGGTGCGGGAGGTAAGATGTCGGCAAGTTCTTGTATTGAAGATGCTGTTACCCATGAAGGTGTACCAACTTCCCATACGTAAGAGTCACGGTTAAGACCGTAGTTAAGTAATGCTTCTTTTTCCATAGGACCAACTTGTTTGCCCTGGAAATAAATAAAATATTGTGCCATATCTGTTTAAAGTGTTATTAGTTCGTCGTATTTAAAATCTTTGTTTGCTTTAGTTCCGATTACTGTGTCCCACATCATTGGCGAAATACCGTTTCCCGGTCGTTTGACGGTGATATTTTCTTCAGTGAGTGCCTCTCCTGCTTTAATGTCTCTTGCTGCTACGATACTTTTTCTTGCAACGGTGATATTGGGTCTTTCAGAATCCGATACAGTCTTGTCCTCGGAGCCGAGTGCTTGCTCGATGTTTCTGATAGCCTTTACCATCGCAGAGAGTTCTGCAGGGTCCAGCGAGGCTTTGTGATCAGGTCCGGGGAGAGTCTTGTCCAGCGTGAAATGCTTCTCTATAATTTCTGCTCCGAGTGCAACGGCGGCAATAGGGACTTCAATACCTGTGGTGTGGTCGCTATATCCTGTGAGTCCTGTGGGGTTCACTTTGCGGAGAGTGTTCATAGCGAGGAGATTGACGTCACGGAACGGAGTCGGGTACTGTGTGTTGCAGTGGAGAAGAGAAATATCTTCAGCCTTAATACCGCCTTTGATAAGAATATCGCAGGCAGCTTTTATTTCACTTGGGACTGACATTCCCGTTGACATAATCACTTTTCCGCCTTTAGCTGCGATTTTCCGCAAGTACGGGAGATTAGTGATTTCGCCTGAAGGGATTTTCCAGTAATCCATATTTAAGTCGGCAAGAGTGTCGATGGAAACGAGGTCAAAGGGCGTGCTCATAAATCCGATGCCTTCTTCTTTGCAGATTTCAGCCAGTCGCTTATAGGCTGTGAGCGGCAGATGGATTTTGCGGCACATCTCGAGTTGTGATTCCTCAGCACCTGTGGTTTCTTTCTGATATTCCGCTTTAGGGGCAATAGAAGAAATCACAAGTTCCGGTACTGCTGTCTGAAATTTTACATAGTCGGCACCGGCGAGCTTTGCCACTTTAATCATTTCGCAAGCACGGTTAAAGTCACCGTTGTGGTTAACACCTGCTTCTGCTATTATGATTGTCTTTTTTTTCATTGTTTCTTGCCTTGTTTTGTAATTTAGACGTTAATACTTATGCTTAGGTTGCACAAATTTATGGTATTAACACTATTTAGTAGATATTTCCTTTATAAAATGTAACTTCCTGCTGATAGCGAGTAATCTCAAGTCCTATGAGCGGATTTTTACACGGAGTGATACTTTCTCCGAGTGCCTCATTGATAATGTATCGGGGCATATTTGCGCCTGCGTGTACAGAGCATACTACACCTCCGCCGAGTCTTGGGTTTATTTCCATAAGGAGAACTCTCCCGGTAGTAAGGTCATGGATAAATTGAAGTGTAACCGCGCCTTTGAGATTCAATTTCTGCAATGTAAGATGTGACAGCTCCACTACTTTCGGTGAATCGATTGTAATGGTTCGTGACACTTCACCGCCGATAACGGCTACTCTGAGCCTTGGCACTGTTGCCATTACCTCTCCTGATTGTGATACGTAGCAGTCAACAGTTATTTCTTCACGTTTTTCAATGTATTCCTGAAGTAAGTATTCGTCTGCGTCAGGAGTGATTTCTGCCAGTTCTTTTTCACTGCGGATTACTTTAATACCCTGTGAAGCAGACCCGAAACGGGGTTTTGCTATTAGTGGAAATGAGTGATTTGCGAGAGTGTATGTTTGCGGAATTGGCAACTGTGCTTTTTCAAAGAGGTTTGCAGCCACAGTTTTGTCGAACATTCCTTCAACGCTTTCAATAGATCCTAAAGGGGCAAAGATTCCGCCAAAAGTGTCTCTGTACTTTGCCACTACACCTATTGCCGGGTCAATAAAAGGAATCATGACGTCTATGCCCTTTTCGAGACAGAAAGAGTGGAGTTCATCGAGGAGTCCCGGGTCATCGCATCGCCTTCCTACATGTATTTCCGCAACTTCAGCGATAGGAACTACGGGCTGCAACTCCCATGAATACAATTTCAGTTCTATTCCTGCCTCCCGAGCTTCTTGGAGAAACATTTTAGCGATAGAAACGCGTTTTGCACCTCCGTGCATCAGTATGCTGAGCTTCTTGTTCTGCATCGGTCGTGAAAATTATCTGTTGTAAATATCGGTTTTGTATCTTGCGAGGTTTTCTTTGCAAGTAAACCAGTCGATAGTCTCTTTAAGCCCCGTTTCAAGGGTGTATTGCGGTCTCCAATCAGTGAGACTTTTGATAAGGGTGTTATCTCCGCACAGACGGAAAACTTCAGACTTTGCCGGGCGTAATCTTTGAGGGTCAACAACGTACTCAACGTCTTCACCCATCAGTCTTGCAATAGTTTCCAGTGTCTCCTTCATAGTAACCTCGGTACCGGTAGCGATGTTTATATCTCTTCCTTCAATACCCTGTGCAGTGCCTAATGCGAGAAATCCGCGACAAGTATCTTTCACGAAGTTGAAGTCACGAGTAGGAGTAAGGTCACCAACCATAATCTGTCGTTTACCTGAAGCGATTTGTGAGATGATAGTAGGGATAATAGCTCGGGCACTTTGTCTCGGTCCGTAAGTATTGAAAGGGCGTGCTATGACCACGGGCAGCTGAAAAGCATTGTAGAAACTCTTGGCTATCGCATCTGCACCAATCTTGGTGGCAGAATATGGCGACTGCGGTTGACGCGGGTGTTTCTCGTCGATAGGAACGTACTGAGCAGTGCCATAAACCTCCGATGTAGAAGTAACCACAATGCGCTTCACGCCACAGTCCAATGCTGCCTGACACATATTAAGCGTACCTTTGATATTAGTATCAACATAGCTTTCCGGTGCTACGTAACTATACGGAATGGCAATTAGTGCCGCAAGGTGAAAAATAGTGTCAACACCTTTTGCAATATGTCTGCAGAAAGCAGCATCTCGGACATCACCGCACACAATTTCAAGATTTTTGTGCTTATTACCTTCAAGCCACCCCCAGTTGTTAAAAGAATTGTATTGAGACAGTGCTCTTACTTCGTATCCTTCATCAAGGAGTAAATCTGTGAGGTGAGAGCCGATAAAGCCGTCAGCACCTGTAACGAGTATTTTGCCTTTCATATATGTTACCATTTTTTGAATTTATAGACGTATGTTTTGCCATCTTTGCTTCTGTAAGTGAGTTGCATGGAAGAAGACGGACGCTTGTTAATCTCAAGGTTAATAACACCCGTACTCGGCAGGTGCATACCTTTAAGAGTAGTATATTTTTGACTTTTCTCCGGCTCGGGAGTGCTGTCATCGTAGTAGTCGTAAGTGAGTTCAAGGATATTGTCTTTATCTTTCCACGTACCGGTGCTTGCTATATATCCGTCATCTACGAATTTATCCATTTGGATAACACCTGTCTGAAACTTCCAGAACACGTCTCCTTCGTATTCCGGATCTTCTTGTCCGTCAATAGTGAGAGAAGTAAGTTTCCACATACCGTACCAAGGACCGATATGCCCGTTGTTCTGCAAGCAAGAAGGAAGAACGGTCAAGAGTAATATAGTAATAATTGCTTTGATAATGCCTTTCATAAGAGTGTCTGTTACTTGTTAAATAAATTCATCAGTCCGCGGTAAGAAATGGTGACAGCACCTCCGACGTTGTTACCGTACAGTCTGCCGAAATCTGCAGCAAACTCACCTTTAACGGAAAGTCCTTTTACAGCCTTGATATCGTATTTTGCTTCAATGAGGAATGATGTACATTCCTGAGTATGCAGCAGAGGCTTGGTGTAAGTACCCCATGATTTTCTCCAACTGCAGAGAAATCTGTAACTCAAGTTTTGCACCGGGTCACCTGAAAGTCCGATGTGGAAGCCTTTTACACGGGTATTAAGATAAGAGACATCACCGTCAAGGTTATATATAGGCTCTTTACTGAAAGGAGTACCGATGGACTTGCCGAAGTAAGAATAAGAATTATAAAAACCATTATTATAATAGTTATCACCGCCTGTTGCCTGGAATTGACTCAGAGAAGTACCCTTTTCGTCTTCAGGGTCCCAGTGAAGCGGTCCGGCTTGGTCTGTCATCTGAATATATTCAAGAACTGCGCCGGAGATAATACCTTTATTCGGAGCAACGTATTCAAGCCCCCACAGTCCGTCGAATCCATTAAGTTTGCCCATACTCGAGCCGTCTTCCCATAGGTTCTGCAAGTAACCTTTAATCTGCGCACCATTTTTAAGCCTGTAACGCAAATTTATATCCCAACTGCCAAGGCTCTGTCCTTGCATATATCCTTCAGTGCCGGTGTCACGGGGCAACATTGCTTGCCAGAAAGCATCAAGGTCCGAAGCATTTTTAACCACCTTAGTCAGTTTTCCCTTGCTCCAATATTGCGTATCGCCACCGAACAGGCAAGCGAATTGTCCGCCGAAAGTTGCAGAAAACGGCTTATCAGGATTAGTACGGAAATATACTCTTTTATAGTGGTACAGACCACCGGTGTTATAGTGTCCGGTGTAATAGTTAAAGTGATTTTCGTACCACTTTTTGTCCATAAACTTTCCGTAAGAAAACTCACCCTGTATCTGAAGGAAATGCTTTGTAAGCGGAATATCCTGAAAGTCAATAAATCCCATACGCACTTGCGGGACGCTCCTTGAGTTACCACTCTGGATAACATCTCCGCTTGACAGATTAAAGTTAAGCATAGGGGAAACACGATCCTTCACGCCTGCACTGAGGTAAAGACATCGGTACTTGATTTCGCCATAAAGCTGTTGAAGCCAAATAGTGGCAGGACGTTCCGAGTGATTTCCGATATTTTCATTACGGCTGGTGTATTCCGTGCTTGAAGTGGCACCGGTGATAAATTCAACACCATAGCTCCATGTAAACCGTTTACTCAAGTCCATATCTCGATTAAATCCGAGGTCTAACTGTGCATTATTAGTCTGAGTCAGTTTGCCGAATCTGTTAGCGGACATATAGTAAGGAGCAAGGTTACCGTTCCCCACTCCGAACAAAGCGTCTGCCCTGTATTCTATCGGTTCAGCGGCATCAGCGGAAAAAGCCAGAGCAGCAGAGCCAATAAAAATTGATTTTAAAATTTTACACATTAAATATCCGTATTTAGAAGTAATACACTTGCAAAGTTAGTCAGAAATGCTGAAATTGACAATAATTATATTATTTTAGCAAGGCTCTTTTACTTAAAAATACACAGGGAGTAATAAGACAATCCCTCTGTTGTATGTTTTCAACGTGCACTGATGACGAGATATTCTGTTATGTAAAAGTATTCTTATATCATTAAAAAAAGTTACTGCCCGAATCAAAAAAATTACTAATAAAACGATTTCTAAAAACTACAACAACAAATAATAATTGTTTTATAAAAGCGTGATGTACTTAAGCGCAAAGATGATAACTATATCTTAAGTACTTGAAAATTCGAGCAGTAACTTATCATTGTTAAACTCTAAAAACTACGAAATGTCTATATTCGGGTTAATCTATGCGACCGTTAGTGAGCTTGCTGAAAAGTTCTACTACTGCCCAGATTATTATTAATACTACCATAATGATTTTGTGGTGTTTGTGTAGGTTGAAAAATGTGTGTGATCGTAATACATGAGTATGCTTAATAACTCCTGTATTGATTTGTTTTGCGGCTTTCCGCATATAGTACGACTGCTGTAAGGTTCGTGCGTTTTTCTTTTTCGTACTGTCTGCTTATAAATTTATATACACACAAATAATGAGGCTTTACAAGTATTGCTTCTGAAAGTCTCTCCAACACAAATTCAATCCTTCTCAAGGATTTGATGATGTTTTGAACTTTGCTGACCGAAATTGTTCTCAATGCAAGAACAAATTCATTAGTTATATTTCTTTTCATAACCGTATTAATTTATAAAACTCAGTATGTGGTAAATACCACATTTATTTCGGTCGCCAAATGTGTATGTATTAAGCATTTGGAAGTTCAGAATATCGTAAATTCCACCTTCACAGGCTATATTTTAGTCATAGTCAAAGTGCTTTCTTTGCCAATGACTTTGCAAAGTTACAAAATTTATTCCTTAGATAGAATATTTTAATCTAAAATATTTTCTACTTTAAATGAAAGAGCCTTGTAGTGTAATATTTGTAACGGCAAAAATCGATGTTACACGTTACACTCTTAACTTAGGCGATAATATCCGAAAAAATGGTATTGGTGTGTGCTTATTTTCTTATAGGTTGCGGAACAACAGCATCGTATTTCTATAGCACGCTGCAGCCGAAGTGAAATTAATGTTAGTGTAAATAAAAAAAAGACTGCGTTAAAAACTAACGTAGTCTTCTTTTTTGTAGCGAATTCGGGATTCGAACCCGAGTCTCCGCCGTGAGAGGGCGGCGTGCTAGGCCTCTACACTAAATCGCCGAGCATATCGTTTTCGCTTTTGTGAGTGCAAAGTTAATCGTTTTTTTTGAATTGGCAATACTGTTTGCTTGATTTTTTTGAATAAAAAAACAGATGCGCTGCGATTAGCACATCTGTTCGGTGTATTGTGTTTGAATTAACTCAAAATTATTTCTTGCGACGGTCACCGTAACGGCTCATAAACTTATCAACACGACCGGCAGTATCCACCAATTTTTGCTTACCTGTGTAGAATGGGTGAGAAGAACTTGTGATTTCAAGTTTTACTAATGGGTAAGTAACGCCATCGATTTCAATTGTTTCTTTAGCAGCGATAGTAGAACGAGTGATGAAGATTTCGTCGTTTGACATATCTTTGAATACTACTTCGCGATAGTTTGAAGGATGAATGTCTTTTTTCATTTTATGATATATCTTATTATTAATCAAATAGTTAACATTGCGCTGGTAGGGCGCTTCTGTCGTAATGGCTTGCAAATTTACGCATAAATTGCGAAATAACAAAACTTTACGAAATATTTTTATTAATTTTGCACAGTTTTATCCCTGTGCGTAATTTCGCCGGAAAGGGTACTTAGATTTATTATTTATGAAAAAATTTTTATCAATATTTTTATTAGCGAGTGTTGCAGTATTTTCTGCTATTGCTCAGACCGGACCTATCGTAAAGACTGCGTACGGTAAACTTAGAGGCGTTGAAGAAGATGGCGTTAAAGTCTTTAAAGGTGTCCCTTTTGCTCAGCCCCCTGTAGGTGAACTGAGGTGGAAAGCTCCACAACCCCCGGAACCATGGAAAGGTGTCAGAGCAGCCGTGGAATTTGGTCCTAACCCTATGCAGCAGAACTTGTTCGGCGACATGATGTTTTCAACGGATAAAATGAGTGAAGACTGCTTGTACCTTAATATATGGACTCCGACTAAGACGTACAATGAAAAGTTGCCTGTCTTTATTTACTTTAACGGCGGCGGCTTTCTGTGTGGTAGTGGCAGCGAACCTCGATATGCCGGAATGAAGTATGCCAAAAATGGTGTCATCGCTATCACTACAAACTATCGTGAAGGTATTTTCGGCTTTTTTGCACATAAGGAGTTATCTGCTGAAACGGATTACCATGGTTCCGGTAACTATGGCTTTATGGATCAAGTAGCGGCGATAAAGTGGGTTAAAGAAAATATTGCCGCCTTCGGAGGTGATCCGAATAGAATTACTATCATGGGAGAATCTGCAGGATCATATTCAGTAAGTGCATTAATGGCATCTCCGCTAAGTAGAGATCTTATCAATCAGGCAATGGGCTCAAGTGGTTCTGCTCTTTCCGAGCCATGGATTAGTTTGGAGCAAGCGGAAAAAGAAGGTGTTATATTTATGAGTAGATTACATGGACGCAATATTTCCCACCTTCGTACTATTCCTGCTGAGGAAATACTTGCAAATGCAAAAATGACCGAAGTACCTCATTACAATATTGACGGGTACTTTATGCCGTGTCAACCTGTTGAGATATATAAAGCAGGGCAACAGGCAAAAGTTCCCTGCTTCATAGGAGGCAATAATGCTGAAATGGCTATGAATGTATATATGAATACGGAAAATGAGAACGGTTACTTTTTAGACGCTATTGAGGCTGTTACGAAATGGGTCGGCCCCGGATATGTAGATGCTCAACTTGAAATTGTGGATAAGTATGGCATATCTCTTTACCGAGATGGATTGGAGGATACTTACGAGTTGTCCAGTGACTTGTTTATAGGATACTCTACGTGGAAGTGGATAAACTTACAATCATCAACAAGTTCTGCACCTGTGTACAGATATCTATATTGTCACCCGCGTCCGCCTATGGTTAATGAAGGATTAGAAGCGGGTCTTGCCGGTGGAGTTAAGGAAAAGGATTCATCTGATAAATTAACGCAAAAGCCATTGGGGGCAGTTCACTCGGCGGATATAGAGTATCAAATGGGAAACTTGGATACGAACAAGGTATTTGCATGGACTAAAGATGATTATGCAGTGTCTGATACTTTTATGAAGTTTTCCTTGAACTTTATTAAGACGGGAAATCCTAATGGCACAGGTCTGTCTCAATGGAAGCCTGTTAATGGTGAGGTAACTCCGCCGATAATGATAATTGACCTTAAAAGTTATCTTGAAATCAGTCCATACATTGAGGAACGATATCAACTCCTTGATAAGACGAAAAATAATAAACAGAAATAATTTAAGAAAATAAGCGAGGCTGTGAAAAATAATTAGTAATTTTGCACTATAATAACATCAACTTTTAAAAATCAAGTAAAATGAGATTAATAATTGAACCTGATTACGAAAACGTATCACGTTGGGCTGCAAATTATGTAGCAGCACGCATTAATGAGGCTAAACCTACGGCAGAACACCCTTTTGTACTCGGTTGTCCTACCGGTAGTTCACCTCTTGGCATGTACCGTGAACTTATTCGCTTGAACAAAGCGGGAAAAGTTTCATTCAAGAACGTTGTTACATTCAATATGGACGAATACTGCGGCATACCGCGTGACCACGAACAGAGTTACTACACATTTATGTGGACAAACTTCTTCAATCAAATAGATATACTTCCCGAAAACGTTAACATTCTTAATGGTAACGCAGAGAATCCACTTGAAGAATGTCGCAGATATGAAGAAAAAATAGCTTCTTACGGAGGTATTGACTTATTCCTCGGAGGTGTAGGTCCTGACGGTCACATAGCATTTAATGAACCGGGTTCTTCATTGACTTCAAGAACACGTATGAAAACCCTTACGCAGGATACAATCATTGCAAACTCTCGTTTCTTCAACAATGACGTAAATCTTGTTCCGAAAACTGCGCTCACTGTAGGTGTTGGTACAATTATGTCTGCTAAGAGTGTTCTTCTTATCGTAAACGGTTACAATAAAGCACGTGCACTCCAACACGGTGTAGAAGGCGGTATCTCACAGATGTGGACTATCTCTGCTCTTCAGCTCCACCAAAAAGCTCTTATCGTTGCTGACGAAAATGCATGTATGGACCTTAAAGTTTCCACTTACAAGTATTTCAAAGACATCGAAAAAGCTAATCTCGACCCCGAAACTCAACTCTAAACAGCTATATTTTAACTCATAAAAAACGGGTTGCACTTCTAATCAGTGTAGCCCGTTCTTTTATCTTTTCATCGGGTGTGTATCTCTGATATTCCCGAAAGGTGTATTCTTTGTAATCGTTTATATCTGCAAATAACTATGTTTGTATTTTTTTATTTACATTTCACTTGAAAGTTGTGATAATGTGTGTTCAAGTTCGGTGGAAGTTAGTTTTGTGTGGAGTGACCCTTTGTGTGCTACGGAGATGTAGCCTGTTTCTTCGGAAACAACGATTGCTACGGCATCGGTATCTTGTGCAATTCCGAGTGCCGAGCGGTGACGCAATCCGAGTGAGCGAGGTATATTTGTGTCATGGCTTACAGGTAAGATGCAGCCGGCTGACTTTATAAGGTTGTCTGCGATAATGACAGCACCGTCATGAAGTGGAGAATTTTTGAAAAAAATATTTTCAAGCAGTCGTGAATTGATGTTAGCATTGATTATATCTCCTGTTTTCTCATAGTTGTCAAGCGGCACGTCTTGCTGTACTACGATTAATGCACCCGTCTTGCTGCGAGCGAGGTTCATACAGGCATAGACGATAGGCATAACCCACTTTTCTGTTGACTCTTCATTGTTCGGCTTGCGATGTTTTAATATGTTTTTAAGAAACTGCCACCGCTTGTGTGAACCGATAGCCACGAGGAAACGTTTTATTTGGTCTTGAAAGAGAATTACTAAAATCAGGAGTCCGATGCTCATAAATTTGTCAAGAATCGAACCTATCAGTCGCATTTCCAGTATTTCAGATGTGACTACCCATACTACGATGAATGACAGCACTCCGACAAAGATGTTCAGTGTACCTGATTCCTTCATTATTTTGTATAGGTAATATAGCAGCGTGGCTACAAGGAGAATGTCTATAATGTCTTTTATTCCAATATGTTCCATAGCGATATTGTGTTGAAGGTGTTATAATGATGAATACGTTTTGCTGCACAGTTTTACTGCTTCTACGGCAGGTTTTACGTCGTGGACGCGAAGTATTTCGCAGCCGTGCAAGAGTGCGAGAACGTTTATGACGGTAGTTCCGTTGAGTGCTTCTTCGGAATTTATATTCAGGTATTTGGTAATCATTGATTTGCGTGATACTCCTACGAGGACCGGACATTCGAGCGCTCGGAAGGCGTCAAGGTGTGCAAGCAGTTCATAGTTTTGGTCAAGAGTTTTGCTGAAGCCGAATCCCGGGTCAACTATGATGTCGTTTACGCCGAGCAGCGCAAGTTTGTTAACCTTTACCGCCAAGTCTCTCAGCACTTCGGCAGTGACGCCTGTTTCGCCATAGTCCGTAAGTTGTTGCATTGTGGAAGGAGTGCCTCGCATGTGCATCAGAATGTACGGAACATTCAGCATTGCCACTGTTTCGAACATTTTATCGTCAAGGTCGCCTCCTGAAATGTCATTAATGATATTTACCGAGAGGTCTTGAACAGCAGTGCGTGCTACATCAGCGCGGAACGTGTCAATAGATACGGGAATTTCGGGTGCAATTCTGCGTATTTCTTCCATACCCATTTCTATGCGTCTGAGTTCTTCAGCAGGAGAAACATTGTCAGCACCCGCACGAGAGGAGTAAGCACCGATATCAAGCATATCCGCCCCATCGGAAATGAGTTTTTCTACACGAGTTTTGACAGCGTCGCCGTTAAAAGTGCGAGAACCGCCGTAAAAAGAGTCCGGAGTAACGTTTACGATACCCATCACGGCAGGAGTATCGTACTTAATCAGTTTGCCGGAGATATTTAGTGAAAATGGATTGAAATTCATATTAATGGCTGTTTGTTTCTACAAAGATAATGATTTAAAGCGGCTTTCTGTCAAAGGCATCAATAAAACTTTCCGGGGTGGAGTTATATATTTTTATTCCTTTGTAGTCAGCGTATCTTTTTATCTGATGATAAGCCTTGAATGCAACGTAAAAGCTGTGGATTATTTGATGGAGTGGGTAAGATGTGTATTCGTTGTTGACGCGTGCTATTTCTTTTTTGTCGTCTTTGTAAAAGTGCGGTTGAATGGATACAACTTCATTATTCTCATTTACGGATATTGTTTTCATCCAGGAGTGGTCTGCTCCCACGATATAAATTTCCTTGAAGCCTTTGAAGATAGCTATCATTATCGATGCTATAAGTACGTTTCTTGGGCGAGGCATAGCCCTCTTAGCATTGAAAGCGACATTTTGAAGCCACTGTGCGCCGTCAATCCCCACGAGGTTAAATCGCTCAACGGTGATATGCGGATTATTGAAATCTTTGATGTTTGCGCCGAAGGGGATAAAGAGTGTCATATCCCAGTCTGCCTCGGAAATATTTTCGTAAAGCGACTTTACTTTTTCATCACCTGAGCAGTCAAAGAAATGCGGGTCGGCAAGAACGTAGAAATTCGGTTTGATGTCAAAAAATTCCGGAGTGTTTGCAGCGAAGTTAACGGCAAGCGTATTGCTGCTTTTCAGGATATCCGTATTTTCTGCCATAGTCTGCCTTAATGACGGTCCGTTGCCCATTATTATCAGTCGCTCTTTTCCGTCAACAGTCTTGAATGTAGAGCGGTGAGAAAGAAAAAAGATTTTACCGATAGCGGTAATAGTATCTACCAAGTTCTGCAGGCTTGAGACTGTTTTATCAGAGTGAGTTTTCGTCATAATTATGAGTTTTTATATAGTCAATAACGGGTGTAGGGCGGTAATTAATAGCGGATAGCAGTTTTTCCGAAGAAAAAGTAAGGTTTCTTTTCTTGAAATCATACATTTTGCTGCTCCAGCCTTTAATCCCGAGAATATTACCGGGAATGCGAATAAGTCTTGCTCTGTTGTCGCTGACGGTGAAGATACGTTTGTCGCCGATTCTCAGCGAGAGTACTTCAGCGAGGTCTTTTACCGACGTGTTAGTGCCGTCGGTGAGGTTAAACGTACCTGTAACATCGTTGTTAATACACAGTAATATTGCTTCCGGAATGTGTGAGGCGTGGATAGTGCTGCAATGCCCGTCAGCGTTTTCAATGTGCATATATGTACCCTTATATATTTGCTGAGCCAATTCGATGCCGAGGTTATCCATAGCAGTGCCTATGACGAGTTCAGGTAGTCTTAGGATAATGTTAGGTACTGCACTGAATACTTCAGAGAAAAGTTTTTCCTTTTTAAGTATTTCCGAGTTTTCAATCACCGGTGTCTCTTCGTTGAAATTCACACCCTCGGAAGCATCATATACGGCTGTAGAAGATAAAGCCGCAGCGTAAACAATGCCTTTGGCGGAAATATTTCGGATAGAGTCTAAGTCGCAGACAATAGCAATGGCATTGCCCGCAAAGTCTGCCGGTAACTGCTCGTAGTACAGATTTCTTTCACTGATAAGCCTTTTGTCGTCAATAAAGTATTTTTCGATATACGGTACGGTAAATTTGCTTGCGCCGATTATCAGTAGTGAGTCAAACGAATCGGAATTCATATCGGTAATTAAAATTTAATCAATGAAAATAAGAGTGATATATATCTGCCGATTACTCCTGTCCACGAGACAGTGAATCCATTATCCCGGAGTCCTCGGATTTTTTCTTTAGGATTGGTGCAAAGCCTGTTGTAAAACGTGGTTGACAGACCTCCGACAGTCATCTCCACCATTTCCACAGGAATGTATTTGTATTTAACTTTCTCTTTCCCCAAGATGCGTACGATGTACTCAAAATCCGCAGCGGTGATATAGTTTTCTTTGTAAACGCCGAAGTTCTCGTAAACATTGCGTCTTAAGAAAAGTGTAGGGTGGGGCGGTGCAAAGAGGCATCTTAATTTTTCCGGGGTAAAACCTTTGGCGGAATACGTCCTGATTCTTTTTCCGGAAGAAGGTTTGATGTAATACACATCTCCGAATACAGCCATACGGGAATTGTCCTGAAATGCTATATCCACGAGAGTCAAAATGTCGATAGCGGCGAACTTGTCGTTTCCGTGGAGTAAACCGATGATGTCACCGGTAGCCTTTTTTATTCCGAAGTTTATGGCATTATATACTCCGTTTGCAGGCAAGGAGTAGTACTTTATGGTGTTACCGTATTTTGAGATTGCATTTTGTATAATGGTGTCAGAGCCGTCATTACTGCCGCCGTCAACGATGATGTATTCAATATCCTTATGGTATTGGCTCATAACGGAGTCAATGGTGTCTTGGAGATACTTTCCATTGTTAAGTGTAACAGTTATAACAGATATTTTCATACAGGCGTACTCGTTAAGTTATAGATTACGATTAATGTGGCTGCAATTAGTATGCAGTAAGTGCCGAACCATATTCTGAAAGTCTTGGTAAGATATTTTTTTGCAGCCAGAACGTATGCGGCACATGGTACCAGCAGCGGTACTGCTGGTAAAGCATATCTTGACACGCTTCCGGCGAAGAGGAAAACCGGCACAAGCCAAAGAGTCAAGCCGATAAATGATATTGTTCTTAATGTTGCATCACAATTTTTTTTCCACGAGCAGAATACGAAGAAATAGGTTATTAGCCCGAAAACGGCATACCACGGATACGCAATGTGGCTGTACCACTGTGTGAGTCCGTAAATCATATCTCTGCCGTAATTCCACGGGAAGGGCGTAATGACTTGTACGGCTGAAGTTATAGGGGTGAGTAATAATTTTTTCCATACGGGGTAGTCAAAGTATGGACCTATGATAGTCCAAAAGGCATTGCGGGAATTGTCGTCGGTGACAAAGCTGTTCTCTATCCCCGTGCTTGTGATGATGTTTAGTGCGATATTTTCGTATATGAAGTAAAATCCTGCCCATACGGCAGTTATGACAGCAAGAGCTTCGGGGATTATTTTTTTATAGCCCTTATTGGAGAAATATGCAGCCGGAGTGATTACGAGCAGGTAAGGAAACCAGTGAAACCGTATAAGCCCTAATATCAGGACTGCAGAAATAAGTTTTATCCTGCGGTATTTGTTGTTGTTGTTTACCATAGCACTTGCATAGCATACTATGCTGAGTGTCACAAGGCTCTCTTTAAGCAGGAGTGTGGAATGATTCAGCAGATAGCAGACGGAGGCACACAAGATAATGGCGATAGTGGGAGCAGATGAATGTTTTACAGTCTTGCTTGTGATATCTGCGGTAAGAAGGAGTGTGAGCAGAAATGCGAACTGATTGACAATCAGTAGCGGGGTGATTGTGACGCCCGTTATTTTCCATATAGCGAGGATAAAATACGAGTATCCGAATTGGTAAGCCGGATCCTGAGGAGTGATACCGTTTCGGAGTAGCAGAGCATTGTAGAAATATCTGTGCTGGTCAGTGTTGACGAGTTCCGGCAGAGATGTATCTGTGCCGTATAGTGTAGTGAAACCATAAATATTAGCTACTATGCCTATTGAAGTAATCGTCATTACAGCCAGCAGAGCATACCACCCGGCTGCCGTTTTCCACTGACACTTGTTGTAAATAATCTCAATCACAGTCCATGCTCCGCAGAAAGTCAACAGCGTGGGGCAGATTTTCACTCCCGGCATGATTATCATAGCTGCGATGATAACTATAATGGCTGAAATACGCGCAATTATATGTGAGTGATTAAGACTTTTCAATATGGAGAAATGAGGATAAGTTAAGGTGTAACCAAACTACTCACCGTCCTTAACAATGTATTGACTTTTATCTTTGTCAAACTTTTTGGAGGCAAGGTATTCGTATATTTGAAGGCAGGCTTTGGCATCAAGAGATGCGTAAGCTTGCTGAGATTCAGTCAGCACATCGGCTTCCCAGTTAGTGAGTCGTTGTCCTTTGCTGATACGTTTGCCGAAAAGGATAGCGTAAATTTTTTGCAAAGAATTATCGGCGATATCGAATTGTTTTACGTAGCCTTGAAGCTCGACGTAAGCGGCAGGCTCGAATTCACTGAGTTTGTGTAGCGCACGGAAGTCGTCGTGAATAGAGAGTCCTACCTTAAGAACGTTTTTACTTTCAAAAAACTTGCGGATTGAGTCCGTAAGTCCCGTCTTATTGATTCTGAAAAGGAAACATTCGTCATGGGTGGCAATTTGCAGCAAGCAAACTTTATGAACCTGTCCCTTCTTGAAAGTAGGTCTTGTCTCAGTGTCAAATCCGACAATACTCTTTGTCATAAGGTACTTTATAGCCTTATCAACGTCTTTGGGGTAGTTTATGACAACGGTGTGACCATCGTAAGCCATCACCGGCAAATTATTAATCTGTTCCTTAGAAATACTTATCATATATGCAAAGGTACGGATTTTATGCTTAAAAGCAATAATCTGCGCTTATAAATAATGTGAAGTTATCTTATTCTTTCGGAATCACGGATAATCTTTTCATCGCGTTTGATGCCTTTTACTGCAAGCATTGCTGCAATGAAAGCGATTACGGGGCAGGAGCAAGCCACAGCCGGCGTGCCGCAAACTTCTCCGCTGCAAAGGATAATAGCACCGGTGATGATTGATGCGAGTGTTATAACCATAGATGCGTAAACGGCGCTTTTCTGTTTCTTTGGATTCTTGAATAAGAATATTGAAATGAAGAAAAGTACTGCAGCGAGTATTGTCACTATCATCAGCACAGTGTTGTCCGGAATGTTGATAGAAATGTTTTCCGAGATGTTGCCAAGTTTCGCCTGGCTGAAATATCCCATCAGAATTGCTGCTGCGAGCAAGTATAGCGATTGAATGCGTTGAATCATCATAGTCGTAAATCGTTTTATAGTTAGAAAAAAGTCAGGGCTTAATGATGTGTCGCCCTTATATCTGCAAAGATAATAAAACTTTTTTAATTACGTGAGTGTCTATAAGTATATTCTGCAATGTTAAAAACTATTTTCGTATGATAGTACTCAGTAAAAATAAATTGCTTAACTTTGGAGAAAATTTTAAAGACAAAATTTACATACAATAATCAAGATGGCCCGTAAAGGTAAATTATATTTCAGGTACGGAACTATGGGTTCTGCAAAGACAGCGATGCTGCTTACGACGGCATATAACTTTGAAGAACGCCGTATGTCGTACGTCTGTATGAAGCCGGTAATTGATAACCGTGAAAAGAAGAATGTGATACGTTCACGTATCGGCATTGAAAGAGAGTGTGAGTGGATTTACAATGACACTGACCTGTATCAGTTCGCTGTGGATTTGTACAATAGAGAGAAAAAAATAGTAGATTGGTACCTTGTAGATGAGGCACAGTTCCTGACTGAAAAGCAAGTGGATCAGCTTTCAATGGTGGTTGACTATTTCGGCAGTAATGTGATATGCTACGGACTTCGTACGGACTTTAAGTCGCATTTGTTCGAAGGTTCTCGTCGCTTGTTTGAAATAGCGGATACTATTGATGAAATAAAGTCAACGTGTACGTGTGGAAACAAGACTATAATCAATGCGCGTATTGATGCAAACGGTGACTTTGTGGAAGAAGGTGCTCAGGTGGAAATCGGCGGCGACGATAAGTATATTGCGGTGTGCAGAAAATGCTGGCGCAATAAGAAAATAGAACAGGCTGAACGAGATATCCTCCCATATATGCCTGAAATTAATCTTAAGAAATAATATATGATACTAATTGACTTAAAAGACCTTGAAAGATTTAAAAACCTTGATTCAAAATCTTTGATATATGAAGCGCTTAAGTGGGCTGTCGCTCATGTTGACGAACCGTTTGTGAAGGGGTCCGTGATGATTTGTGACGGTGCTGTGAAAGTGAATAAGGAAGAGGTTGCGATGATGCCGGCAGAAAAGAAAATGCTTGAGGCTCACAGAAAATTTATTGACATTCATATTCCGCTGACCGAAGATGAGTACATCGGTTGGTCACACACTACGTATCTGAACAATCTTATTGAAAAGTACGATGAGGAAAAGGATATAGAACTCTACGGAGATGCCGCTCAAAACATTTTTCGTGTGTATCGTCACCAAGCAGCGGTGTTTTTCCCGGAAGATGCTCATGCACCTAACATCGGCGTAGGAATACATCATAAATTATGTATCAAAATACCCGTAGAACCTTAAATATTTCAAAAATAATATTATAAACTTTGTCATAAACTTAGATAAGTCATTGAAAGTTTATAACTTTGCAGTTTGAAAACAATATAAAAACAAATAAATCCATTAAAAGACAATGGCACAACAAGAAGATGTATTTAAGAAAATCGTTTCACACGCCAAGGAATACGGTTTCGTCTTTCAATCAAGTGAAATATATGATGGTCTTGCCGCTGTATATGACTATGGTCAAAACGGTGTAGAACTCAAAAACAATATTAAGAGATATTGGTGGGACGCAATGACTCTTTTGCATGAAAATATTGTGGGTATTGACTCTGCAATTTTTATGCACCCTACTATCTGGAAAGCATCAGGTCACGTTGACGCTTTTAATGACCCGCTGATTGATAACCGTGACTCTAAAAAACGTTATCGTGCAGACGTCCTTATCGAAGACGCTATTGCTAAAATTGATGATAAGATTGAAAAGGAAGTAGCTAAGGCAAAGAAGCGTTTCGGCGAATCCTTTGATGAAGCGTTGTATCGTCAGACTAACCCGAGAGTGGTAGAGCATCAAAAACATCGTGATGAGCTTCATCAGCGTTATTCTGATGCAATGAATGCCAATGACTTGAACGAACTTAAACAAATTATCCTTGATGAGGAAATCGTTTGTCCTATCAGCGGTACTCGCAACTGGACAGATGTCCGTCAGTTTAACTTGATGTTCAAGACTGAAATGGGTTCTACTGCTGACGGTTCTATGACTGTATATCTCCGTCCGGAAACTGCACAAGGTATTTTCGTAAACTACCTTAACGTACAGAAAACCGGTCGTATGCGTATTCCTTTCGGTATTGCACAAATAGGTAAAGCGTTCAGAAATGAAATTGTAGCGCGCCAGTTTATCTTCCGTATGCGTGAGTTCGAACAGATGGAGATGCAATTCTTCGTACGTCCCGGTGAAGAACTTAAGTGGTTCGAAGAATGGAAGAAGACTCGCCTTAAATGGCACAAGGCTCTTGGCTTGGGTGATGAAAAATACCGTTACCATGACCACGAGAAACTTGCTCACTACGCAAATGCTGCTACTGACATAGAGTTCGAAATGCCGTTCGGATTCAAGGAAGTGGAAGGTATCCACTCTCGTACAAACTTTGACCTTTCTCAGCACGAAAAATTCTCAGGTAAGAAAATTCAATATTTTGACCCTGAACTGAATGAAAGTTATACACCGTACGTGATTGAAACTTCTATCGGTGTTGACCGTATGTTCTTGTCTGTTCTCTGCTCAAGTTATGAGGAACAAACTCTTGAAGGTGGTGACAGCCGTGTAGTATTGCATCTGCCGGCAGCTTTGGCACCTGTAAAGTGTGCTGTTATGCCGCTTGTGAAGAAAGACGGTCTCCCTGATAAGGCTCGTGAAATCGTTAACGAACTTAAGTTCGATTTCGCTACTCACTATGATGAAAAAGACTCTATCGGCAAACGCTACCGTCGTCAAGATGCTATCGGTACTCCTTACTGTATCACAGTTGACCACCAGACTCTTGAAGATGACACAGTTACACTCCGTGAAAGAGATTCAATGCAGCAAACTCGTGTAAAGATTGCTGATCTCCACAAGCTTATCCACGATAATGTGTCAATTAATTCACTGTTGCGCAAACTCTAATTCGAGAAAACGATGAAAAAGTCTTCTATAATCCTGATTGTAGTAGTTGTCCTTGTTGCTATTTTAGGTTTCCAAGGTTGCTCTACTTATAATGGTCTTGTATCTGCTGAGGAAGAGTTGAATAATAAGTGGGCAAACGTTGAGTCACAGTACCAGAGACGTCTTGACTTGATACCTAACCTCGTTAATACAGTCAAGGGCTATGCCACACATGAAAGTGAAACTCTTGAGGCATTGACAAAGGCTCGTGCCGGACTTCAAGATGCTTACAATAGTGCTACCGGTGTCGATGCAGATAATGCAAACGGCTCTGATGGCTCTATGAAGCAATTCCAGCAGGCTCAACGTCAGCTTCAAAGTGCTCTCGGCATATATGTAAACGCTGTCCATGAGGCGTATCCTGATTTGAAGGCTAATGAGAATTTTCGTGACTTAATGGCACAGTTGGAGGGTACTGAAAACAGAATATCTACTGAACGTACACGCTACAATGAGGCTGTTAAGGAATATAATCTGAAAGTGCGTCGTTTCCCTGCTTCAATATTTGCATCAATGTTCGGCTTTGAGAAGAAGGTCGGATTTGAGGCTGAAGAAGGTGCGGAGAAAGCACCAAAAGTTGAATTTTAAGAATGAAAAAATTATTATTAATTCTTTTAGCAATTCCTGCTATAGTCTCTTTTATCTCTTGCTCGGAGAATGAAAAGACTACTTGGGAAAAATACAAGGCTTGGCGTGAGTCAAACGAGGCTTGGCTTATAGAGCAGTCGGCTAAGGAAGAGACTCCCGGTAAGGCGTACTATACGCGTATTGTGCCGCAATGGAATACGGGAGTGTATATCCTTATGCACCAATTCAATGACCCCGAGACAACGAAAAATAATCTGTCGCCTCTATCCACAAGCACTGTAGATGTGAAGTACCACGGACGTACTTACGATGATGTGCCTTTTGACTCTTCGTACTTAAGTACAAACCCGGCAGACAGTATTTTCCGTACTAAACTGTCTAATGTGGTGGAAGGTTGGAAAATCGCTTTGCAGTATATGCACGTGGGTGACTCAGTTGAGGTGATTATTCCTTACAATATTGGCTATAATGCTACACCTATTGGTACTATAAAGCCGTATTCGAACCTTGTTTTCGGCATTAAACTTGTGGATATTTATTCTTACGAGAAGTAAGATTCCATAAAGAATGTACGTCAAAGAATTATTCAGGAGTATCCGCACAAGGCTTTCTGCTAAGTTCGGTGAGGCTGAGGCTAAGGAAATGGCGTGTGTCATTTTTGAAAACCTCAAGGGGTGGAATATGACTGATATTCTTGTAAAAGGTGATGACGAAATTTCTGATTACATTGTCGGCAAGGCTGATAATGTAATTGACAGATTGATAAATAAAGATGAGCCTATCCAATATATTTTCGGGTGGGCTCATTTTTATGGTATGCTCTTGAAAGTGAATAAGTTTACTCTTATTCCACGACAGGAGACGGCGCAACTGGTGGATATTATTGTAGATGAAAATCGTGACAGGCGGGACTTGAAAGTGCTTGATGTATGCACCGGTTCGGGCTGTATCGCAGTTGCTCTGAGCAGAAACCTGAAGTTTGCAGATGTTACCGGGATAGATATTTCAAGCGAGGCTCTTGAGGTGGCAAAGGAGAATGCAAAAACTCTTAAATGTGATATTGACTTTGTTTGCGATGATATATTCACTATTGAAAATGCGTCATCTCCGTGTTATGATATAATTGTGAGCAATCCGCCGTATATTGCCGAGTTTGAAGCAAAAAAAATGGCTGCCAATGTGCTTGACTATGAGCCGCATATAGCACTGTTTGTGCCTGATAATGACCCATTGAAGTTCTATCGACGCATTGCGGAGTACGCAAATGCTGCTTTATGCTCTGACGGAGAATTGTATTTTGAAATAAATCCTCTTTTTGCAGATAACCTTGTTTCGTATTTGCGGAAAGAAGGTTGGCGGAGTGTAGAACTAATCCGTGATATGTACGGTAAAAACAGATTTGTAAAGGCTTTTCACCCATGATTAAAAGACAGATTTCGCCGCAGGAGGCTCTCGTGAAGGCAGAAACGTTGTGTGCCAAGACTGAGTACGCCGTTTATGAAATTTTGAAAAAGTTGAAAGGGTGGGGTATTGGTGATTCAGATTCCCGAAAAATCATTTCAAGCCTTATTGCTCATAAGTTTATTGATGAAAATCGTTTTGCTTCTGCTTTTGTCCGTGATAAATACCGTTTCGGGCGATGGGGACGAAGGAAGATTTACTACGGTCTGCTGCAAAAACGTGTACCGGACTCTGTGATAAAAGAGGCTCTTGGAAGTATTGATGACGATGAATATTTCCGTATCTGCTACTCTTTTCTTTCTGCGAAATCGAAAACGTTGAAGGCTGAAAATGAGAGAGAAAGGCGTGCAAAACTATTTAAGGCTGCTATTTCACGAGGCTACGAGACTGATATTGCCGTGAAGGTGTTAAACGCTCTGCGAGATACTGATGACTATGGCTCTGAAGAAGTGGATTAATGCACTTGTGGGGCAGTTTTTCCCCGATGTCTGTCAAGTATGCGGACAGAGCCTTGTGGAGGGGGAGAAAGTGTTGTGCAGTCATTGCAACTTGAAGATGCAGCGAACGAATTTTCATCTTGATAATGATAATGCTCTACAGGAACGACTGATATGCCATGCTCGGATAGAGCGAGCGGTGTCGCTGTTCTATTATGTCCGAGAAGATCCGTATTCGCGTCTTATCCATAAGTTTAAGTACAATAAGCTGCGACAAATAGGTTTTGACTTGACTCGAATGTACGTTAAGGAAATAGTTTCAAGTCACTTTTTTGATGGAATAGACTTGTTGCTGCCCGTGCCTATGCACCGGTGGAAAGAACTGAGGCGAGGGTATAATCAGAGTGAAGTGATAGCCCTTGGTATATGTCGTGAATTGAATATTCCTGTGGGTCATAATCTTGTGGCGCGGAAGTCACATTCCACTCAGACTAAGAAAGGTGCTTACGGTCGTTGGCTGAATGCGGAAGGTATTTACGGAGTGAAAAATGCGTCGGAGCTATCGGGTAAACACGTCTTGGTGATTGATGATGTGATTACTACCGGCTCTACTGTGATACACTGCTGTGAGGCATTGGCGGAGGCAGTGCCGTTAATAAAGATAAGCGTGCTGTCGCTTGCAACAACACGCTTGAGTTAGAAATATTTTTGACCTCAGGAAGGGCTAAAAGGGCTTCTAAGGCTACGAGGTTTTACGGGCTATATTTATAAATTTATTTGTACTTCCACGGGACAGTGGTCTGAACCGAAAATTTCTGTGTGGATAGCTGCGCTGACGAGTTTGTCGTCAAGCCTTGATGATGTGAGGAAGTAGTCAATACGCCAGCCGATGTTTTTGTCACGCGCTTTAAATCTGTAACTCCACCATGAGTACATGCCTTCAGTGTCCGGGAAGAAATGGCGGTACGTATCCGTAAATCCTGCTTCAAGAAGCTTTGAAAATTTGTCACGTTCTTCATCGGTAAATCCGGGATTACGGTGATTTGTTTTCGGATTTTTGAGGTCGATATCCTTATGTGCGACATTCATATCTCCACAGACGATTACCGGCTTTTTGTCGTCAAGATTTTTAAGATAATTTCTGAAGTCATCTTCCCAAGTCATACGGTAGTCAAGACGCCGAAGTTCGTCTTGTGAATTAGGAGTATATACGGTCACGAGAAAGAAATTTTCGTATTCAAGTGTTATCACACGTCCCTCAGTGTCGTGATGCTCAATGTCAATTCCGTAAGTTACGGAAAGCGGTTTTAAGCGTGTGAAAACGGCAGTACCGGAGTATCCCTTTTTCTGTGCGTAGTTCCAGTACGATTGGTAGCCGTCGAATTGCAAGTCGAGTTGTCCTTCCTGCATCTTGGTTTCCTGAATACAAAAGAAGTCGGCATCGAGTGATTTGAAAATATTATTAAAGTCTTTATTGACGCACGCACGCAGTCCGTTGACGTTCCATGATATAAATTTCATAATTATATGCTGTATTATTATTTTCTACAAATGTACGTAAAAAATCAGTGAAAACGGGCATATATCGGAATGAAAAGCAAAGTTAATATTAATAAGTTATATAGTGTTAAAATTATTGTTTGCATAATTCAAAATAAATGCCTAATTTTGCAAAACTTTATATAATTGTGTTGTTTTAATCTTTTTAGAAAAATACTTCACCAGATATATATTCTTAATTAATAAAACAGAACTTAAAAAGTAATTTTAATCGGTTAGCAGAAAATGACTAATTATTGGGTAATATCATCAGTATCCGTGTTTGTGATGGCACTATCACTAACAGGTATTATTATTCCTCAGATATTGCTTATAGCATTCCGCAGAAAACTGTTTGACGAACCGGACCCGAGAAAAACACATCAAGGTGCTATACCGAGGCTTGGCGGAATGGCTTTTATGCCTTCAATGTATTTTGCGATAGCTTGCGTAATGGGGCTAATATGGACGTTTTATCAAGATGGAATGTCGTCAGAGATAGTAAAGCAGACCAAGGAGCTTTCTTTTGCGTCATGTGCGTTGATGCTTATGTACCTTATCGGTATGGCAGATGACTTGATTGGTGTGAAGTACCGTGCAAAATTCGTGGTGCAAATAATATCCGGGGTATTTATCGTAATAGCCTCTCTGTCAATAAACAACCTATGGGGATTTATGGGTTTGTTTGAGTTGTGGGGTCCAATAGGTTGGGCTCTGACCGTGTTAGTGGTGGTATATATTACTAATGCCATAAACTTGATAGACGGCATAGACGGTCTTGCATCAGGTCTTGGAGCGGTGGCATGTTTGTATTACGGATTGGTGTTTTTTGCAGAAGAACAGTATATTTACAGTTTGATAGCGTTTTCAGTTCTCGGAACACTTGTCCCGTTCTATTATTATAATGTGTTCGGAGATCCGAATAAGCAGGAAAAGATATTTATGGGGGATACGGGTGCGTTGACAATAGGACTTGTAATGACGGTATTATCAATGAGAATTTGCCATGAAGGTTTAGGACTGAAGTATGGTATTAATCCGCTCGTTGTGGCATTTACACCTCTTATTATACCATGTTTTGACGTACTCAGAGTGTATCTTCACCGAGTTAGAAATCATCGTAATCCTTTTTTGCCGGACAGATGCCATATTCACCATAAGCTGCTTGCGTTAGGTGTGCCTAAGACGTGGGCAATGGTATTTATCGTGTTTTCGGCAATAATGTTTACTCTGGTGAATATTCTTGTGTCGAAATATGTTAATGTAACACTTCTTGTTGTATTAGACGTAATAAGTTACACCGCTATAAATATTTTGCTTACTCGATTAATAAGAAAGCGTGAGGCGAAATTGAATACCGGAAAGTTGTATGATTAATAAAAATATTATTATCCTTTGTTTATATAAGATGAATTTAAAACACGTATTACTGTTTATTGTTGCTGTATTGGTGCTTGGCAGTTGTTCAACGCCAAAGGATTTGACGTATATGCAGAATCTTGAAGATAAGAAAGTAAATGAGATATCGTCGTTACCTGCAATTACTATAAAGCCTGAAGATAAATTATCAATAGTGGTTAATTCCCGCGAGCCGTCTTTGGCAGCGATGTTTAACTTGCCTGTGATGTCGAACCGTGTAGGTTCTGACCAGTTAAGTTATAATTCAGGTAATAATAACGTATCATTTTACACTGTTGATACAGCGGGTGATATAGATTTCCCTGTATTGGGTAAATTGCATATAGCAGGAATGTCACGAGGTGAGGTGGCAGATTATATTAAAAATCGCCTTGTGAATGATAAGTACCTGAATGATGCGGTAGTAGTAGTGGAATACGTTAATACGGGCATCACTGTGGCAGGTGAAGTAAATAATCCGGGCAGAATATTGTTTAATCGTGACAGGTTGACTCTGCTTGATGCGCTTGGTATGGCAGGCGACTTGACAATTCAGGGTAAGCGTACGAATGTGCTTGTAGTGCGTGAGATAGACGGCAATCCTACGGCGTTCCGTGTGGATTTGACGGATGCTGAGAGTCTTATGTCTTCTCCGGTGTATTATTTGCAGCAGAATGACTACGTTTACGTAGAACCTAATGATATGAAAAAACGTTCTTCAACGGTGAACGGAAATACGGCGCTTTCAGCATCGTTCTGGGTGTCAGTAGCGTCATTGTTAACATCTATTGCAGTATTGATTTTCAAATAAGGAAAAATTCAGTTTGATATTATGGAAGAGCAAGTGTCTCCACAAAATATAGAGCAACAGGAGGATTATGTAACGATAAAGGAGTTGTTCTCCGTGTGTGTGAAGAATTGGTATTGGTTTGCGATATCAGTTTTATTCTGTCTTTTTATAGGTGCTTATGTAGTGCTTTCAACTCCTGCCACATACGAGCGTACGGCGCAAGTATTGGTAAAAGATGACTTGAAAGGTCGTCAGATTGGTAATGATATAACGTCAACGTTCTCGGATTTGGGCATTGTCACAGCTGGTTCGGATATTTATAATGAAGTGTTTGTGATAAAGTCTCCGATAATTATGGAGAAGGTTGTAAATCGTCTTCATTTGAATGTAAGTTATTCACGTCCGGGAATGTTTAAGGATGTTACTCTTTACGGTGCTTCACTTCCGCTCGAAATGGAATTTGTGGATATGCCGGAGGGAGAGGCATACACTTTGAAGGCTTTTAAGGCGGAGGGTGATAATGCAGTGACTCTCAGCGACTTCGTTAAATATGCCGGAGCAAATGAGATTGAGTACGATAAAGACGTTACTTTTGACGTTAACAAGGTAGATACGTTGGCAACACCAATAGGTAGAGTAGTAATTCGTCCGAATGCGAAGTTCGGCGGTGACTTGGCTGACGAAATTAAGATGAATGTCAGTGCAACGTCGGTTCAGGCTATGGCAGATGCAATACTTGACGGTCTTACGTCCGAGATGGCGGAGGAGCATGCAAGTATTATCAGTCTGAAATATACGGATACGTCAATTTCTCGTGCGGAGGATATTATTAATACTCTTATAGAGGAGTACAATAATAGTTGGGTTGATGCACGAAATGAGGTTGCAAAGGCTACTTCAAAGTTTATCAATGAACGTTTGCTTGTGATAGAGCAGGAACTTGGCACGGTGGATAATGATATATCTTCATTCAAGTCCGAGAACCTTCTTCCTGATGTAGATGTCGTGTCTTCGATGTATCTGAATCGTTCCGCGAAGGTAGATGATGAGATTATGGAGCTGAATAACAAGTTGCAGATGGCAATATATGTCAGTGACTTTATGTCAAATCCTGCTCACAAGTACGATGTACTTCCTGCAAACACCGGTATAGGTGAAGGAAATATTGAAATGCAGATAGCAGACTATAACAAGATGGTTCTTGAGCGTCAGAAGTTGCTTGCGATGTCTTCAGAGTCCAATCCGCTCGTGAAGGATTATGATATTAAGATAAACGGAGGTCATAAGACAATTCTTGAGGCTGTTCAAAATCAGGTGATAGCGCTTGAAAAGTCTATTGCGAATTATAAGAAGAGCCGTTCGCAATTTGATTCCAAGATTGCTGCTAATCCTAATCAGTCAAAGTATTTGCTCTCCGTAGAGCGTCAGCAGAAGATTAAGGAGTCACTCTACTTGTTCTTGCTTCAGAAGCGAGAGGAAAATGAACTTTCTCAGACGTTTACTCCGTACAATACGAGAATTATCAGTTATGCACGCGGTACGTCAGTGCCTGTTGCTCCAAAGAAGATGAATATAATCCTGGTGGCATTTTTGCTTGGCTTGATAATACCTTTCGGTGTGATATTCGTGAAGGAAACTACAAATACTACTGTAAGAAATAAGAAGGATATAGAAAAACTTACAGTTCCGTATTGCGGTCAGATACCGTTGATAGGTATTTCATCAAGCATTATCGGTCGTATAGTTGACAGTTTGCGACTTAAGAAGGATAAGGAGTTCGGCATAGTTATTAAGGAAGGATATAATAATGGTGTTGGCGAAGCGTTCCGTGTGGTACGTTCTAATTTGTCCCGTCTCGCGATGTCTTACGGCTTGAATGAGTCTTCAAGAGTGATAATGGTGACATCTTTACACTCGGGTTCCGGTAAGACATTCTCTGTAGCGAACCTTGCTGCTGCTTATGCTATAAAGGGTAAGAGAGTGGTGATGGTGGATATGGACTTGCGTCGCCACACATTGTCTGATAAGCTCGGCTATACTGCTGCCAAAGGACTTAGCAATATCCTTGTGGGTCATTCATCTGTTAATGATGTGTTGGTGAACGGAGTTGACGGAATGCAGAACTTGTCAATTGTTCCTGCCGGTCCTGTACCGCCAAACCCTACTGAAATAATTGATTCTCCGAAGTTGAAAGACGTGTTGGAGCAGTTGAAGGGCGAGTACGATATAGTATTTATTGACTGTCCGCCATCAGAAATTGTGGCAGATACATCTATAATTGCGCCATACGCTGATATGACATTGTTTATTATTCGTGTAGGTCGCTTTGAACGTGCGTTGTTGCCTGATGTACAGAAGTACTATGATGAAGGTAAGTTCAACAAGATGGCAATAGTGTTGAACGGGTCGGTGGATACTAAGGCGTCAGGATACGGCTATGGCTATGGTTACGGCTATGGCTACGGTTATAGTAAGAAAGAAAAAAGTAAAAAATAATACCGGTTACTGAAAAGACAATGAAGACTGCATTAATAACAGGTGTAACGGGTCAAGACGGTTCGTATCTGTCCGAGTTTCTATTGGAGAAGGGGTACGAAGTACATGGAGTGATACGTCGTTCATCTGTGGATTTCAGGGAGAGAATAGCTCACATAGAGGGTCACGAGCATTTTCATTTGCATTACTATGATATGACGGACTCTATGTCAATCGTTCAGGCGTTGAGCAAGATTCGTCCTGATGAGATATATAATCTTGCGGCGCAGAGTCATGTTCAGGTGTCTTTTGATGCTCCGGAATATACGGCAAATGTAGATGCAATAGGTGTTTTGAGAATACTTGAAGGAGTTCGCCAGGTGGGTCTTGAAAAGACTTGTCGAATCTACCAGGCATCTACGTCGGAATTGTACGGTAAGGTGGAAGAGGTTCCACAGAATGAAAATACGCCTTTTCATCCTTATTCACCTTATGCAGTAGCGAAGTTGTACGGTCACTGGATAGTGAAAGAGTACCGAGAGGCGTACGGAATGTTTTGCTGCTCGGGTATTCTTTTTAACCATGAGTCAGAGCGTCGAGGTGAAACTTTTGTGACGCGTAAAATCACTCTTGCAGCAGCGCGTATTGCTCAGGGAAAGCAGGATAAGTTATATTTGGGTAATCTTTCGTCGCTCAGAGACTGGGGCTATGCGAAGGACTATGTGGAATGTATGTGGCTTATACTTCAGAACAGTGAGCCTGAGGATTTCGTAATCGCTACGGGTGTGCAGCACTCTGTGCGAGAGTTTGCGGAGTTGGCTTTTAAGTACGTAGGTATTAATCTTCGCTGGGAAGGTGAAGGAGCAGATGAAAAGGGTATTGATGAGGCTACGGGTAAGGTGATAGTGGAAGTTTCTCCGGATTTCTATCGTCCTACTGATGTGGTAAATCTCTGGGGAGATCCTACTAAGGCACGTGCAAAACTTGGTTGGAATCCGAGTAAGACGCCATTTGAGAAACTTGTAAAAATTATGGTTGACTCTGATATGGCAAAAGTGGCTGTGGAGAGAGCCGGTGAGTCTGTAAGGATTAATCTTGCGGAATATCTTGAAAAAGGTATTGTAAAATAGTATTAAAATGGAAAAATCTTCAAAAATTTTTGTTGCGGGTCATAGAGGAATGGTCGGTTCTGCTATTGTGCGCCAACTTGTGGCACAAGGCTATACGAATATTATTACCCGCACGCATAGTGAACTTGACTTGACACGCCAAGCGGATGTGGAAAAGTTCTTTAGTGAGGAAAAACCTGAATACGTTTTCCTTGCGGCTGCCAAGGTGGGCGGAATTGCTGCAAACAGTGATGCACCGGCAGACTTTATGTATATGAATATGACTTTGGAGATGAATGTAATCCATGCTGCGTGGCAGAACGGGTGTAAGAAACTTTTGTTTCTCGGTTCGTCTTGTATTTATCCTCGTCTTGCTCCTCAGCCTATGCCTGAGTCTTGCCTTTTGACATCTTCGCTTGAACAGACGAATGAGGCATACGCTTTGGCTAAGATATCGGGTCTTAAGTACTGTGAATACCTAAATCGCCAGTACGGCACTGATTATATTTCCGTGATGCCGACTAATCTTTATGGTCCTAATGATAATTACGATCCGCATCGCTCTCATGTTCTTCCTGCTTTGATAGCACGCTTTGATAAGGCTAAGAAAGAGGGTGTAAAGAGTGTGACTTGCTGGGGTGACGGCAGTCCTCTGCGCGAGTTTCTTTACGTAGATGATTTGGCGGACTTGTGCGTGTTCCTGATGAATAACTATTCAGGCAATGAGACGGTGAATGCCGGTACGGGTAAGGAAATCACTATTAAGGAGTTGTCTGAGATGGTGGCAAGGATAGTAGGCTATCAGGGTGAGATTAAATGGGATACTACCAAGCCTAACGGTACTCCGCGAAAGTTGCTTGATGTGTCTAAGGCTACTAAACTCGGCTGGACTTATAATGTGGAACTTGAGGACGGTATCCGTCTTGCTTACGAGGATTATAAGAGGAGCTTCAAGGACTGAAAAGGTTTTTAGAGCCTGAAGGACTACAAAGGGCATAAAGGGCTAAAAAGAACTTATCCCCGGTTATTGCCTCATTGCTTTTACTAATCTTCTTCTTCTTCAAGTTCTTGCTCAAGGTTTTTCTTGAGGTCTCTGATTTGTCGTTTGATTTTGATGTCTGTAGAAAGTCCTATTATTAGTCCTACTATTGCTCCGAAAATACCGCCGTAGAACATTCCGAGGTTTGTAGTGTAGAAATACCATAGGAGGGTGACTATTAATGGTATCATCATGCAGCATGCTATCACTTGGTAGCGTGAACGCTTGATGATTGATTCTGTTGTGGCGATAAGCATATCTTTGAGGCTCATTGACTTGTAATCAATTCTTTTAAGGTGCTTATAGAGGTCGTAGTTAAGGATACCCAGTACGATAAAGTAAATTGTCAGAGTCACTACGATAGCGGGGTGTAAATTTCGGAAAGGCTGTAGTAGTGGACTAATGAATGTCATGACGATGCAGAGTATGCAGAGTACTTTGTATTTAGAGAGTACTTTGTTGCGCAGTCCTATATTGTTGTTTCTGCATATATCGGTTAAATCCTTGTTGACTTTTATGATTTTGTCAATTTCGGTATCGGTTTTTTTCCAGGATTTTTTAAGTTCTTCCAAGTCCATATTATGATAGTGTAAAGTTCAAGTAAAGTGTTTATTTGTTAGCTGAATTGACGAGGTTTTCTTTGATTCTTCGGAGTCTTGAGGCAACGTTGTTTCTGGCGAGTCCGGTGATTTCGGCAATTTCGTCGTAAGGTCTTTCGTCAAGCCAGAGCATTATGATAGCCTTGTCGAGTTTTCGGAGTTTGGAAATCAGTCGGTACATTTCTTTGAGATTATCAAGGTGTTCACTGTTTTCATCTGCGATATCTACGAAGAGTGAGTCGATGGAGTCGTTGTTGCTGTCGTTTTTACCGTATTTTCTGAAGTAGGAAATGCAGGTGTTGATGCAAGTGCGGTAAATCCATGTAGAGACTTTGCTGTCTCCGCGGAAGTTTTTAAGTCCTTGCCAGATGTTGATGAGTGATTCTTGATATAGGTCGTTAAAGTGGTCTTGGCTTGTGGCATACATGTAGCACACACGCTTAATCACCGGGTTGCTTTGCTCGATGATTTCCTTAAACCGCCTTTCCAAGTCATTTTGTTTCATTTTAAATAACGTGTGGTGTCATAAATCACAATAAGTATGACGCAATAAATTCGGAATAGTTGCATCATAGACTTAAAATAAGTAATTTTGTGGACAAATTTAGTCATAAATGGAGCAATTATCAAATTTATATAGTGATTTAGGAGTTGCCAAGGAGGCACTTGGTTCGGGTGATATTCGTCTTGCCGTGACTTTGTCCGGTGAGGTGCTTGCGATGGCAGATAGCATGTGGAGTGCGGCATTTAATGCGCATGAGTCAACGAGGGAGGAGATACGACTTTTTGCGTCGGCAGCGGCGTTGCATTGTATGTCGCTTCTTTTTGGGTCGGAGAATTCCGAGGCGTTCAAGACGTCGTTGATGTCGATGTTTCAGATATCGTACGATGGTGTTGAAGATGCCGGTGTAGATGAGTCGCGGCTTGGACTGTCGTCAGTGGTGGTGACGTCTTTTTTGTGTTATCTTCAGAATTGTCCTGTCAGCGAAGATGAGCAGGTGCGCGAGCATGTGCAGACTATAGCGAGGTATTTGCTTTCGCTGCATTACTATTTATATAATAAGGTGATAAAGGATAGTCCTCAGAGTGAGTATTTGCAGTTCGGCTACAGTGTGCTGAAGGATAATATGGAGCATATACCTGTGGAGTGTCCTACTGTGAATGTTAATGGGGCGGAAGTGGATTTGCAGTCGCCGTTATCGCTATTTTCGGATTTAATCGGTAGAGTAAAAGCAATAGGCTTGGTGTGAGCGATTATTATTAAATAGTGTTACAAAACAGTGAAAATAGGAGTAAAATAAGCCCTTTTAAGAATTTTTCATAATAAAATTTTACTATCTGAAAGACTTTTTGTAACTTTGCAATCTGAAATGCCGTTATCTGCAATAGTGGCAGGTGATGGGCTGAGCATAGAAATAAAGTTAAAATAATTATTAATCAATAAAAAAGTAACAATCATGTCAGAAGTCGCTTCAAAAGTAAAAGAGATTATCGTAGACTTACTCGGTGTTGAAGAAGCAAAAGTAACCGAGAACGCATCTTTCACAACAGACCTTGGCGCAGATAGCCTTGAAACTGTTGACCTCATTATGAAACTTGAACAAGAATTCGATATCGAAATTCCTGAAGAACAAGCTAACACAATCGCTACTGTAGGTGACGCTATCAAATACGTTGAAGCTGCAGTTGCTAACAAATAATATCCATTTAGTAAACTAAGGTTTTAATGGAATTAAAAAGAGTTGTAGTAACAGGTCTTGGTGCAATCACTCCAATCGGAAATGACGTTGCCACAGTGTGGAATAACGCTATTAACGGTGTGAGTGGTGCCGCTCCTATTACTCATTTTGATGCATCGCTATTCAAGACTCAATTTGCATGTGAGGTAAAGAACTTCGTTGCTGAAGACTATATTGATCGTAAGAAGTGCCGTGCACTTGACCTTTACGCTCAGTACGCTATGGCAGCAGCCATTCAGGCTATTGCGGATTCAAATATCGAGAACTGCGAAAACATCAATAAGGATCGTGTAGGTGTAATTATCGCAGCAGGTATCGGTGGTCTTCACACATTTGAAGAAGAAGCCGGTAACTATGCTCTTCACGCTGATAAGGGTCCTAAATACAGTCCTTTCTTCATTCCTAAGATGATTGCGGACATAGCATCAGGTCACGTATCAATGCAGTACGGTTATCATGGACCTAACTTTGGTGTTGTATCAGCATGTGCATCTTCGAACAATGCTATCATTGACGCATTTAACTTAATTCGTCTTGGTAAGGCTGATGCAATCGTTACCGGTGGTGCTGAAGCGGCAGTTTATCCTGCAGGTGTAGGCGGCTTTAATGCTATGCACGCTTTGTCAACACGTAATGACAGTCCGCAGACGGCATCACGTCCATTCAGCAAGTCACGCGATGGATTTGTGATAGGTGAGGGTTCTGTAGTTCTCATTCTTGAGGAACTTGAACATGCTCTTGCTCGCGGTGCGAAGATTTACGCTGAAGTGGCTGGTGGAGGTATGTCGGCTGATGCTTATCACATCACTGCTACTCACCCTGAAGGTCTCGGTGCAAAACTCGCTATGCGTAATGCACTTGAAGATGCTGGAATGACAACTTCGGATATTGACTATATCAATGCTCACGGTACTTCTACTCCGGTGGGTGATATTTCTGAAGTAAAGGCAATAGTTGACGTGTTCGGTGAAGACGCTTATAAACTGAATATCAGTTCTACAAAGTCTATGACCGGTCACCTTCTTGGTGCAACAGGTGCGCTTGAAGCATTGTTCAGCGTTAAGTCTGTCCAAGAGGATATTGTGCCGCCGACAATTAACCATGACCCTGAGGATAAAGATGAAAATCTTGATTATAACCTCAACTTTACTTTTGATAAGGCTCAGAAGCGTACAGTGAGAGCAGCGTTATCAAATTCATTCGGTTTCGGTGGTCATAATGCTACTATTATCGTAAAGAAATTCGTTAAATAAAGTCATAACGGATATTGTATTAAGTATCGGGCAGCGAATTAATGTTAAATTCGTTGCCTGATTTTTTGTTGTTATTGTTTAATGATATACTTTTGTCTTAAATTAATGTTTTTGTGATGACGAAGATGTGTAAATTACGGGCTTTGCCGGTGCTGATGTTTGTCTTTTCTTTCTGCAGTGTTCTTGCTGATGATGCGGATGATAATATCTATTTGCGTATGATAGATGATGCGGAGAGTGCTATTAAGAAGCAGAATTTCGAGAAGGCGGAGCAGTTGCTTACCGATGCTATAAGTTTTCAGCCTGATAATCCTAATAATGCTTTGTTGATGTCGAATTTGGGTATGGTTCGGTTTTATATGAATAATGATTCGTCGGCTATTATTACTTTAAATCAGGCACATAAGATGGCGCCTTCATCGGTGACTATTTTGCTTAACCGTGCTCGTGTACTTTCGGCTACGGGTGATATTAAGAGTGCTGTGGAGGATTATAATCGTGTGACGGAACTTGATTCTACTGTTGTTATGCCGTATTTGTTTCGAGGGTTGCTTTATCTGAGTAATGGGGATTTGCAGGGGGCATACGCTCAGTTTGTGAATATCACGAAGTATTCTCCGTCGTCTTACGATGAGGCTCTTGCTTTTGCGAATTATTATATGTGTCAGCAGAAGTATGCTGAGGCGAAGCCGTATTATAATACTCTTCTTAAGACTGAGAAGACTGCGGAGAACTATGCTGCGCATGCTTTGTGCTGCATTTTTACTGATGATTTGGACTTTGCTTCTGATGATATTTCGGCGGGTTTGGAGCAGAATCCTATGTACGGTGAACTGTATTTGTGTCGTGCTTTGCTTTATAAGCGTCGTTATCTGAATGATGATGCAAAAAAAGATGCATCTAAGGCGAAGGAACTAGGGGTAGATGCATCTGTTGTGGATTCTATGCTTGGAGAGTAATATCCTGTCACCGCATGGCGTACTTCGTGCTTACCCTGAGTTACTTACGGCTGAAAGTCTCGTACTTTCTTTGATGGCGAAACTTCTTCAGTATCAGGAGAGACCGCACACTTTCCGACTTTCCTTGATGGTGTTGTCTGTCCCACTGTCCCGCGATAGATGCCCGGACACTTGGGACACTGTCCCATATACTTAACCTGAGACGTACCTTCTGATGGCGCACTGCGTGCTTATATGGCGGCTATTGCTGCACTGTGGCATCGCCCATTTCCGCTATTGCTCCGTTTACGGGGTTTAGTATTACGTATAGCGGTTCTTTTTTGTCGGTAAATGAGTTGGGGTTCAGCCCGTAGGTGATTCCGAATTGTGATGTTTCGAACTGACTGTTGAATATTACATCGTTGTCGCAGACCAGTGTAACTTCTATTTTGCCGGGGATACGGTACGCAAATCCGTTTTTAGGGAATGGGAGTGTGTTGCCTTTTTCGTTTACGGGCATTTCACCTTTTTGAATTACTTTTACGGTTATGGTCATCGGTGCTCCTGAGAGGTCGTCTTTGTCAACGACACCTTCAGCGGCGGATATTCTTGTGAGGAGTTCGTCGGTTACTTCTTCATCGGGGGTGTATGTGATTGTTTTGACGTCCGTAGATACCTGTGTAGTGCCTGCGAACATTGCTGTGAGTGCTGCTTCCTGCGCATTGATGTTGTCGAGCACTATTTGGAGTGCGTTTCCGTCAGGCGGCATGGATTCGCTTTGTCCTGTGAGCAGGTCCGTGCGGTACTGTCGGAGGGAGTAAATTTGTGCTGCGGCGAGTTCTGCTTTCTTTGCGGTGGATTGGCTTTGGAGCATTTCTTCCGAAATTACTTGTTTTGCAGCATCAGTCTGTAGCGGAGTGGGTTCCGCTTGTTGAGCTGCGGGGAGTGCAGGGTTGTCGTTTTTTAGAGTTTTCTCAGTGTTTACTGCGAGCGGAAGGTTTTCGCTGTTGATGAGGAGGTACGGTGAGTTGCCGGGCTTGAAAGTGACTACGTATCTTTCTTCCGGGTCGGCAATGCCTCTTGGTGTGACGTAAACGTTTTTGATGACAGTCTTTACGGAGCGTTTGTCGATAGGGTTGTTCTCGTTGAGGTATTTTTTTGCATATTTGTAGAACTCACCGGGTTCTTTGATTGTAGTTTCGGTCTCAATAGTGATATCCAGCACTGTTTTAGGGAGTGAATACACTATTCCGTACTCGTTAGCCTTAGTGGCAGTGAGTTTTTGAGTAGTCTGTGCATTAGCGCCCATTATAGTCAGAGCAGAGGCTAATATGATGAAAATTCGTTTCATTACAGTATATGTACAGATTGTTTTATAAGTTTCGTAAGTAGTTTTTAATCACTTTGGCGGTGTTTTCAGCGATGTCAGAGGCGTTAACGCCGTACGAGCCGTAAGTCTCTTCCGCCATTTGTCCTGCTGCACCGTGGATAAATACGGCTAATATGCAGGCTTTTATCGGATTGTAGCCTTGCGCTATGAAGGAAGTGATGATACCTGTCAATACGTCTCCTGAGCCTGCTGTTGCCATGGCGGGTGTTCCTGTAGGGTTGAAGAATACTTTGCCGTCGTATGTGATTACTGCGGTGTGATGTCCTTTGAGTACTATTATAGTCCTTGTCTTGACAGCGGTTTCAATGGCTTTGAGGAGTCTGTTGCGGTCAGAGTTTTGTTCACCGAACACTCGGTCGAATTCAGCCTTGTGAGGTGTGAGAATAGAGTGGTTCGGGATAAAGTTCAGGAGTCTTGGTCGTCTGGCAATGCAGTTAAGTGCATCGGCATCTAAGATAACGGGTGCTTGACGTTTGTTCAGAAAAGCTTCGAGTGCTTCAATGGTCCTGTCGTTCGTTCCTATGCCCGGACCTATTGCTACTGCGTCGTAGTCTGTGCGCAGGCTGATGTCGTTGATGATGATGTCGTCGCGAGAAGGGGCAAAGAGTGCTTCGGGCGCGGATATTTGCAGGATATTAAATCCGCATCTCGGGCTTTGTATAGTGAGTTTGCCGATACCTGAGCGAAGTGCGCCTTTTGCGGCGAGTACTGATGCTCCCATCATTCCGTATTGTCCTGTGACGATAATTCCAGAGCCGAAGTCTGCTTTAGAGGCAGTGTTTTTTCTTCGGATAAGTGATTTGGAGATATCTTCGGGCTCAACGTAATAGAATTTGGCGTTATCGTCTTCGTTGTCAAGTTCTAAAAGTCCTATGTCCATTACTTTTACTTCCCCTACCACTTCGGCTGTTTCGTCAAGGAAGAAGGTGGGGAAAGCGCCGTGTACAGCCAGTGTGAGGCTTGCTTTGATTGTAGCGCTGTTGATGATAGTGCCGTCAATATCTCCGGGTAGTCCTGAAGGGTTTTCAATGGAGATAATTGTAGCGCCGGAATTGTTGATGATGTGTACGAGGTCTTTAAGTCCGCCTTGTATAGGTCCGTTAAGTTCCGGTCCGAAGAGTCCGTCGATAATCAAGTGATTTTTTTTGATAGACGGGAGGATAATGTTTTTGATGTATTCGATAACTTTTACTCCGTCGTCTTCGTGTGATTTCAGTTCGTCTCTGAAGGCAACACCTTCGGGGCAGAGTTGGTCACCGCCTCTGTTGACTATATAAACTTCCGGCTTAAATCCGCGGTCGTACAGGATAATGGCTGTTGCGAGTGCTTCCGCTCCTTTTCTGCCCGGTCCTGCGAATACGATTAGCGGCTTGGGGTGTTTCCATTTATCGATTATTTCGAAAGACACGTTATCGGCTACTCTGACGAGGAGGTCTTCTTGTGAGACGCCTGTGTCAAAAGTTTTTTGATATATTTCAGCCATCTGCCGAGTGTTGTATATTTTCATTGCTGTATCTCCGTTTTTTTTGTTATCAATTACAAAGTTAATGCTTATTTTTAAATTATGTGTAAGATTTGGTATGGAAAAAGGACTGTAAATGTGCGGCTCTGTCATTTAAAGTAGAAGAATTACGTGTAAAGACTATATCTTCGGGGACTTTGACAGGCTGCACTTTCTCTGCGATTCTTTGTTGCGGCTGAAGATGGTGTTATACTCTGTCCCACGATAGATGCCGAGACACTTGGGACAGTGTCCCACATTTTTTCGCCTGTTTTACTTGGGACACTGTTACACTCTGTCCCACTTGTCTCACCTGTCTCATAACACCGATGGGACGGGACAAATGTAAATTATGGTTAAAGTACAATATTGAGTGTTGACAACGGCTATGTCAATGTTGTACCTTTGCAATGTCAAATATTAATATTTACTTCCTCCCGTAATGATATATATATTATATATAGTAGTATAGGAGTAGGGTAAGTATATAAAATTTTTAACAAAATATTTATCTTAATTTACTATGACATTGGAAGAAATGTGTAAAAACAAGTTCAGAGAACTTGTTGAGAATGGTGAAAACCATTCTATGACGGAAGAAATTCCGTCATTATTGACTGTCAAGACAGCCAATGAGTGTATCAGTGATGCAATGAAGGTAAGTTTACCACAGCAGTTGTGGTCATCACTGTGGTACGAAGGAGAACTGTGTTGTCTGTTTGCTGACAGTAACGTAGGTAAGAGCATTTATGCAGTGCAAATGGCAAATGAAATTGCCAAGACACACAGTGTGATTTACTTTGACTTTGAATTGTCAGAGAAGCAATTCCAGATGCGTTACACTGATGATAAGGGTGTAGGCTACGTTTTCCCTGATAATCTTCACAGAGCGGAGATAAATCCTGATAATATCAGTAGTGAAAACTTTGAGGAAGATATTCTCAATGCTATCATTGATGCTATGGAAAAGTATTCTGCGAATGTGTTAATCATTGATAATATCACTTTCCTTAATGCACTGACGGAGCATGCAGATGCAGCAAGCCGATTGATGATTGCGCTATGTCAGATTAAGCGTAATTACGGAGTGTCAATCCTGATACTTGCTCACACTCCGAAGCGATTACTTTCGTCTCCTATCACTCAGAATGACCTTGCCGGAAGTAAACGACTTTTTAACTTCTTTGACTCCGTGTTTGCAATCGGCAAGAGTGCCATGGGAGAGGATATACGCTATATCAAGCAACTTAAATCCCGTTCATCTTCAATAGATTACGGTGCAAACAGCGTGATAACGGCACAGATTGTCAAGGAAGGAGCATACTTGTGTCTGAGTCATCAGGATATGACAACGGAAAGTGCTCATCTGTCTGAAAAGAAGTCTGAAAACGATGACTTGAAGGAGGAGGCTCTCCGACTTGTCAATGAAGAGCATTTGTCAATAAGGAAGGCGGCAGAGCAACTCGGAGTATCAAAATCAACTGTTGGCAGATGGGTTAATAATTAAATCAGTCCTTGTCTCGTTTGTCCCACGAGACAGACGTGAGACAGTGGGACAATGGGACAAGTTTTACACTCATCTATGATATTGCCTTTACCGCAGACTGAATATATCCAAGGCAATCCTCCTCTCTCCATATATCACCTTTTCATTAATAATTAAACAAAATGATTAACTATGATTTTCACCTTGACAAGACATCGCGGAAATATATCTGCCCGCATTGTCATCGCAAAACGTTTGTCCTATATTTGGACTCTCAGAACAAGATTCTTTCACCTGAAGTTGGTAAATGTGACAGACTCGATAAGTGTAATTATCACTATCCTCCCCGTCAATTCTTTGAAGAACATTTATCGCTATCGTCCCGAGTCCATAAAGAAATCCGTACTTTCCCCCAAAAAACTACAGTACCCTTACCCTCTTTTATCCCTCGAGAATACGTGGAAAATACCCTTTCAGCCTATAATCAGAATTCACTTTACAGATTCCTGGCTCATGCGTTTAGGAAAGTCCTTCAGAAAAAACATATTGATGAGGTAGTGAGTGACTATATGCTCGGCACTGCCAAGATGTACGGCGGCAGCCCCGTGTTTTGGCAAATTGACAGGCTCGGAAGAGCGCACACTGGCAAGATTATGGGCTACGACGATACCGGTCACCGCATTAAGAATCCTCATCCGCTGATGCAATGGGCGCATACGGCACTGAAAGACCGCTTAGACGGAGATTTTACTCTGTCGCAGACTTTCTACGGTGCACACCGTCCGCGAGCTGATAACACTGTCTATTGGCTCTTTGAAAGCGAGAAAACGGCACTTATCACGGCTCTTGCCCTTAAGTGCTGCGGCGAGGCGGAGTACCGCCGATTTATCCCTATCGCAGCAGGCGGCTGTGAAGGTTTTAATCCCACACCCGAAGCAATGAGCAACCGTAATCATCGTATTCAACTCCTTAAAGGGCAACGATTAGTACTCTTTCCCGATAATGGAAAATACGAGCATTGGAAACTCCGTGCCGGTCTCGCAAAGCGATTCTGCAAGAGCGTGGAAGTATCCACAATCCTTGAGCCTCAAATCCACAGGACATATTATCCCAAAGTACCCGTCAATCCTTCCGATGACCTCGGTGATATTATCCTGGGTTACCTTGAAGCAGGGCTTGACGTCACGGAACTTGTGACATTCTATTAAGCAAAAAGGCGAAAAAGGCGAAAAAGGCGAAAAGGGCAAAAAGGCTTTGAAAGTCAGACAAGTCAGACAAGTCGGACAGGTCTGACTTGTACCACAAAAACACCAAACGAAATGCCACAAAAATACCAAACGAAATACCGATATCCTTTGTCTGTCCGATGCTGAAGAATGTGCGCCATCGGGGAGCCTCTGAGGTGAAATGTATGGGACAGTGTCCCAAGTGTCCGGGCATCTATCGTGGGACAGTGGGACAGACAACATCATCAAGGAAAGTCGGAGTGAGTGAGGTCTGTATCTGATGCTGAAGAAGTTACGCCATCGGGGAGCCTCGGTGAGGCTCGGCTGTAAGAAACACCGTATAAGCACGCAGTGCGCCATGCGGTGACACAATGCCCTCACTCCCCACTCGCACCTCGGGGAGGTGCGGTCTGTCCCTGATACTGAAGATGTAGTCTTTACATGTAATTCTTATACTTTAAGTAAAATCGCCGTACTGAGCAACACCCGAAAAGAAAAATTTCCGGCAAAATGGGGAGAGTATTCAGGAAATATCTCTAACTTTGTAAGATATTAAGAAAAAAGACGATATGGCAAACGATACAATACAGGAATTCGATGCGGCTATCAAGAGATGCCGTGAACTATATGTGGCAAAATTAGGCGATTACGGACCATCATGGAGGATAATGCGCCCTTGCAGTATTACAGACCAAATTTTTATCAAAGCAAAGCGTATCCGTCAGATAGAGGAGACGGGAGTGTCAAAAGTAGGCGACGGTATTCTCGGAGAGTTTATTGCTATCGTCAATTATGGCATCATGGGGCTTATACAGCTGTCAAAAGGGTGGAGCGACACTAAGGATATTTCTTCACAAGAGGCTGTTGCACTCTACGACAAATATATGAATGAAACTCGCGAACTGATGATATCAAAGAACCATGACTACGACGAAGCGTGGCGCGGAATGAGAATCTCCAGTTACACAGATTTTATCCTGATGAAAATAGAACGCACCAAGGAGATTGAAAATCATTCCGGTGAAACGTGTGTATCCGAAGGTATTGATGCCAACTATAAGGATATGGTGAACTATGCCATTTTCGGCATCATAAAACTCAGCGAATAAGCCGCAACTATGAGTCCGTTCTTGGAAAAATTGCGATTGCTGAACCGTAAGTATGCCAAAGCGGCGGTAGTGGTACTGCGAGTGCTGCTCGGAGTAGTATTTATCTTTTCAGGATTCGTAAAAGCCGACGACCTCTGGGGTTTTATCTACAAACTTGAGGAATACCTGAGCGTGCTTGACATGACATTGCCTCGAACCGTGACCCTGACGATAGGAATGACAGTGGCAGCAGTGGAAGCCCTCTGCGGACTATCGCTGCTCATAGGTGCTTACAGACGAATAGTACCCGTGATAATGGGATTGATGATGGCAGTGATGCTCCCACTTACAGCCTGGCTGTATTTTGTGAACCCTATCAGCGACTGTGGCTGCTTCGGAGATGCAATAATCCTCTCGAACGGTGCCACATTTCTTAAAAATATACTTATCACCATCGGAGTCATCTATCTGATCAAGTACAACAAGTACGTTCGCCTCCGACTCTTTCACCCGGAATTACACTGGCTCGCAGTGATGGGCGGAATGGCATATATGGCAGCATTAAGTCTGACCTGCTACAACGTTCAGCCCGTCATAGACTTTCGCCCCTATCCTGAGGAAAGTAACCTCATTAAGGACATAGAAAGTGACGGCAGTGAAGTGGAATTCCTTTATACCAAAGACGGCGAAGAAAAAGTTTTCACCGCCGACAATCTGCCCGATGAAACCTGGACATACGTCGATAGAATACCGTCAGAGACAAATAGCGAAAATGAAGGCTTGGCAGTATATGACGGAGATGAAGAAGTATCACAAGACGTAATTGCAAGCAGCGGAAAGCAGATGATATACGTAGTGCCGGAAATGAACCGTATAGACCTTTCCTACACCTACTTCGTCAACGAACTTTACCGCAAGTGCCTCGAAAACGATATAGACTTTATAGCACTCCTCGCCACGGATACCGAAGGAATAGAATGGTGGAAAGACTACTCCATGGCAAACTATGCATGCTACTCCGCAGACGATACGGAACTGAAGTCGCTCGTCAGAGGCAAAATGAGCATTGTATATACGGAAGACGGCATCATCAAGTGGAAACGCACAATATCCTCACTCGTTGACACTTACCACGATAATAAAGCCACAGGGACATTCCCCGACAACATAGTATTCGACTTACAGCACTATTTTTATAAAATCACGATAATCTTTGCCGCATGGCTTATCTTTATCGGAATAATTCAGATTTTAATACAAGTCAAAACTAAAAAGAAAAAAAAATGATAGAATACATAAAAGGCGACATAGCAAGTCTTACACCCACCGAAGCCGTCATCGAAACAACAAGCGGAGTAGGGTACTTACTGAACATCTCGCTCAACACTTACACATCAATAGAGCAAAGCAGCCGGAAAACACTCCGAATTTACGTACACGAGATAATACGCGAAGACGCAGTAACCCTTTACGGCTTCTTTGACCTCCAAGAGCGAGAAATCTTCCGTCAACTCATTGGAGTGTCAGGCGTAGGAGCATCAATAGCACGAATGATACTCTCAGCAATACCCCCTGTTGACTTGCAGCAAGTCATAGTAAACTCCGACGTCAGACGACTCAAATCCGTCAAAGGAATAGGTGCAAAGACGGCAGAAAGAATAATTGTTGACCTCAAAGATAAAATAAAAGGGGTAGATGCTACGTTATTAGAAAAGACGCCTGTAGCGTCAGAAATCTTTGATGAGGCAATGGCTGCCCTCGTCATGCTCGGATTTCCAAAGCAACAGACACATAAAGTGCTTGAAAAAGTCTTTAAAGCCGAGCCAGACATCAAGGTGGAAGTCGCTATCAAGAAGGCACTTAGTATGATGTAAAGCATAATTCAGATATTGAAAACGAAACATTTGGTCTCGACATATAAAAAAATATTTGTAGCGGTATTGCTGTCAATGGCGATACCTTTTGCCATATATCCCCAAGCAGACACCACAAGAGTGAAAGTACAGCCCACCATTGCACCGGACTACGAGACACTTATGGGCGAAAAGTCTGCACTGGACCTCGTTACCCCCTCAAACATCAAGACCGAAGCAGAGCTTGACTCCGAAACAGGAAACTACATTATACGCACTAAAATCGGAGAAAAAGAAATCGGCACACCATTTATTCTCACACCACAGGAATACAACAACTGGCAGCTCAGAAAGTCAATGCAGACCTATCTACACAAGAAAAACACAGAGCTCGCAGAGAAAAAAGAAAAAGAGCCGTTCAACATCTTGGATATGAACTTCGCTCTCGGACCACTGGAAAAAATATTCGGCCCCGGCGGAGTACAACTGAAAACACAAGGCTCCGTACAAATAAAGATGGCAGTCAACTCCAACAAGACCGATAACCCCGCATTGTCGCTCAACAGCCGTCGCAAGACCTATTTTGACTTTGACCAAAAAATACAAGCCACTATCAATGCAAGCGTAGGTGACCGTATGAAATTCAATATGACATACAACACCGATGCTACATTTGACTTTGACTCCAAAAATATCAAACTCGCTTACGAAGGAAAAGAAGACGACATCGTAAAGAGCATTGAAGCAGGTAATGTGTCTATGACTACCGGTTCTTCACTTATCAGAGGCAGCACCGCACTTTTCGGTATTAAGACAAAACTCCAATTCGGAAAACTTACCGCTACCGCACTCGTCTCACAGCAAAATTCCGAATCAAAAACCGTAAACAGTAAAGGGGGAGTACAGTCAACGGACTTCACCGTCAACATCGATAATTACGACCAGAACCGTCACTACTTCCTCTCGCACTATTTCCGTGACAATTACGACAACTTCTGCTCACGCCTCCCATTCGTCACATCAGGAATTAAAATCACCAGGATAGAAGTGTGGGTCACAAACAAGAGCAGCAACTACGACCAGTCAAGAAACATCGTTGCATTCATGGACCTCGGTGAAAATGAAGTCCTTGCAAACAGCCATTGGCAGCCCGATAAGTCCCTTCCAACTCCTGCAAACTCTTCAAACGACTTGCTCTCCACAATCAAAAACCAATACCCGGAAGCAAGAAATATCAGCATAGTAAGTCAAGCACTAAGCCCCCTTCAAGTATACGGATTCGAAGGTGGCAGAGACTACGAAAAAGTAGAAAGCGCACGTCTGCTTAAAGACAACGAATACACCCTTAACAGTACACTCGGATACATCTCCATCAAAAGCCAACTAAACGCCGATGAAGTGCTCGGTGTAGCATTCGAATACACTTACAACGGACAAGTTTACCAAGTAGGTGAATTCTCCGGCGACATCACAGGGACTGACCAATCACTTTACGTCAAAATGCTTAAAAGCACCACAGTAGCACCAAAACTGCCGATGTGGGACTTGATGATGAAAAACGTCTATTCACTCGGAGCATACCAAGTGTCTAAATCAAACTTCAAACTCAATATCAAATACCTCAGCGACACCACAGGCACACAAATCGTATATCTCCCCGTACCCGGACTTAACGATAAGTCACTCCTCCAAGTCATGAACCTTGACCGACTTGACAGCAACGAGCAGTCAAACCCTGACGGATTTTTTGACTTCATAGAAGGATACACCATAACATCATCGAACGGCAAAGTAATATTCCCCGTAGTAGAACCATTCGGCAGCCACCTCGCCAAGAAAATCGGTAACCCCGAAATTGCTAAAGAATACATCTATCAGGAACTATATGACTCAACACTCGTCGTAGCACGCCAATTTGCCGACAAAAACAAATTTGTCCTCACCGGCTCATATCAAGCCTCATCAGGCTCACAAATCCGATTAAACGCAATGAACGTTCCCCGAGGCTCGGTAGTCGTCACAGCAGGTGGAGTCAAACTCACGGAAAACAGCGATTACACCGTGGACTACTCAATGGGTATCGTCACTATCACCAATCAGAGCATCATTGACTCAGGACAAAGCATCAGCGTATCACTCGAAAACCAGTCAATGTTCAACACACAGAGAAAAACACTCGTAGGACTCGACCTACAGTACGCCATAAACAAAAACTTCAATATCGGCGGTACTTTTCTCCACTTCTCGGAAAAAGCATTGACCGAAAAAGTTAACATCGGAGACGAAACCATTAACAACACCATGTTAGGACTCAATCTGTCCTACAACACACAGTTCATGTGGCTTACAAACCTCCTGAACAAGATTCCTACCGTTAACGCCACTCAACCATCTTCAATAAACGTTACCGCAGAATACGCACAGTTAATGCCAAGCAAGCAGAAAGCAGGCACGAACAAAGGCAGCTCGTACATCGACGACTTCGAATCAAGTCAGACAGGTATTGACCTCCGTTCTCCTTACTCATGGTTCCTCGCATCTACTCCTTACGACAACTCATCATCTGCACTATTCCCCGAAGCATCACTGTCAAACGATGTAGCCTACGGTAAAAACAGAGCACTCATCAACTGGTACTACATCGACCGTATGTTTACACAGAGAAACTCCTCATTGTGCCCCGGATACCTCAAAAGCGACCTAAAGCAGCAGTCAAACCCTTACGTCCGTGAAGTCACATCTCGTGAAATATTCCCCGGACGACAACTGACCTACGGAGAATCCTCCACTATCCAGACACTAAACCTCTCTTTTTACCCTAACGAACGCGGTCCGTACAACGTTGACGCTACAAACATCGATGACAACGGATACCTCCTCAATCCCGAAAAACGTTGGGGCGGAATAATGAGAAAAATGGATAACACGAACTTTGAACAGTCAAACATCGAATATATACAGTTCTGGATAATGAGCCCCTTCCTTGACCCCGAAAACCCTAACGAAGAAGGCGGTGACCTCTACTTTAACTTAGGCGAAGTAAGCGAAGATATACTCAAAGACGGACTTAAATCTTACGAAAACGGCATCTCTCCTGACGGTAGCCTTGACAACATCGCCGAGACTGTATGGGGCCGAGTTTCAAAACAAAACTCACTAACTTACTCCTTCGACAATAATAACGCTTCTCGCAAAGCACAAGACGTAGGACTTAACGGACTTTCTACTGATGACGAATTCCAATTCCCTACGTACAAAAACTTCCTCGAAGAACTTAATCGCAGACTTTCACCCTCTGCTATTGAAGAAATGCAAAGCGACCCGGCATCACCGCTCAACGACCCGGCAGGCGATAACTATCACTTCTTCCGCGGCTACGACTACGATGACCGACGACTTTCTATCCTCGACCGATACAAACGCTACAACGGTACCGAAGGTAACTCCATTTCACCCGAAGACGCATCAGACCCATTGTATCAATCTTCACGCAGCGTCCCTGACGTTGAGGACATAAACCAGGATAACACCCTTAATGAATACGAACGTTACTTCCAATACCACATCTCTATCCGCCCCGAGGACTTCGTCGTAGGCAAAAACTTCATCGCAGACAAGCAAGTTTCACTCGTCCCAACCCGTGACGGACAAAATCAGGAAGTGGAATGGTACCAATTCAAAATTCCATTGAGCGAATACGAAAAAGTAGTAGGCTCTATCTCGGACTTCTCCACTATCCGATTTATGAGAATATTCATGACAGGATTCAAGAATACTACACACCTCCGCTTCGCCACACTGGAACTCGTCCGCGGGGAATGGCGCACATACGATTTTAACCTTAACAACCGTGGTGATGCTCCAGCTGAAGGACAACTCGACGTATCTGTCGTAAACATCGAAGAAAATGCAAGCCGTGAACCTGTTAACTACGTCTTACCTCCGGGCGTATCAAGAATCGTGGACCCCGGACAGTCACAAATCACACAGCTCAACGAACAGTCTATGTCTATGACCGTCACAGGACTTCAAGCAGGCGACGGACGTGCCGTGTACAGAAACACTTCACACGACCTGAGAAACTACAAGAGACTCCAGATGTTCGTTCACGCTGAAAGCAAAATTGATGATGTCACAAACCTCAAGAGCGGTGAACTCTCGGCATTCGTACGACTCGGTACTGACGTGAAAAACAACTACTACGAGTACGAGATACCATTGACGCTCACACCCGCAGGTAAATACAATAACGACCTGACTTCGGACCGTTACATCGTATGGCCTGAAGAAAACTTTATGAACCTCCCCCTCCAAAGCCTCGTTAACCTCAAAAAGGAAAGAAACAGAATGAAAAACGAAGAAGGCAGCGGAATAGGATACTCTACCGTATATCAAGGTCGTGATCCCGATAACGAAAAAAATACTATGGCGGTCAAAGGTAACCCTTCACTCAGCGACGTACGTGTTATCCTCGTAGGTGTCAGAAATAATTCCTCTACTGTCAAAGACGGTACGGTATGGATTAACGAAATGCGTGTCACTGACTTTGACGAAGACGGTGGCTGGGCTGCAAAAACTAATGTTAACCTCAACGTCTCGGACATCGCTACCCTTAACTTCGGCGCTCACATCGAAACAGCCGGATTCGGAGGTGTGGATCAGTCACTTAACAATCGCCGACTTGACGACTACACTCAGTACAACTTCGGAGTACAAGTAGATGCAGGACGTTTCCTCCCCGAGAAAGCTAAACTTACAGCACCGATTTTCTACTCGTACACCAAAGAAAAAACGTCTCCCAAGTATAACCCTCTTGACCAAGACGTACGCCTTAAAGACGCACTTGACGATGCTGCTACTCAGCAAGAAAAAGACTCTATTAACAACTACGCCATTGAGCAGTCAACCACTAAAAACTTCTCAATCTCAGGACTGAAATTCGATATTCAGAGCAAGAACCCTATGCCGTGGGACCCCGCTAACTTCACACTGAACTTCTCTTTCAGCAAGCAGGCTAAGCAAGACCCTACCACGGAATACGAAAATATTAATGACTATAGAGGCAGTTTCCAATACTCTTACACCCCGTACTTCAAGCCCTTCAAACCCTTCTCTTTCATCAAGTCAAAAAACAAAAACCTCAAGTTTATCAAAGATTGGGAATTAAATTGGCTGCCTACATCTATATCTTTCCTGACTAATATGTCAAGGTACTACTACGAGCAACAGACTCGCTCGGAAACCGACGTTATGTTCCAAATGCCGGTCTCCGTAAGTAAAAACTTCCTGTGGGACAGACAGCTTGCAGTGACATGGAATATCACCAAGTCGCTAAACTTCTCTTTTAACTCAAACACCACTGCTCACATCGACGAACCGGCAGGCGCTGTTAACAAAAAGTTGTTCCCGGACGAATACAAACTTTGGAAAGATACCGTTATAAACAGTCTCCTCTCCATGGGTACACCATGGGCTTACAACCAGTCTTTCGTCGCATCTTACAAAGCTCCGTTCAGCAAAATCCCCGTCCTCGATTTCTTGACAGCATCTGCTACTTACAACGCTACTTACCGCTGGGACAGAGGTGCCACTATTGACGGCATTGACCTCGGTAACACCATCTCGAACCAGTCAAGCTGGAACGTTGACGGACGATTTAACTTCGAATCGCTCTACAACAAAATTCCGTACCTCAAAGACATCAACAAGCGCTTCGCAAACACCCGCAAGACTGTCACCAAGGAAAAGAAACCCAAAAAGTTCGAACGTACTTACAAACTGCAACCCGACACCACACTCAACATTCGTCACAACTTGAGAAACAAGAAAGTCAAAATCGTCGCTACCACCGTTGACGGCAAACCTTTCCCTGTAAAGACTGAAGTCGTTGATGCAAACAATATATTAGTCCTCACCAAAGGCGATACAAACGTCAAATTCACCATCACGGAAATCCTCAAAGAAGACAAGCCGTTCATGAAAGAATTTGCAGCGTATGCCACACGCTTCGTGATGTCACCTCGCTCTATGTCTGTCCGCTGGCGCAAGTCACAAGGATTGAAATTACCTCTATTCCGTAATGACGTAGGAAACATCTTCGGACAGTCAAACAGTTACGGACCAATGTCCCCGGGACTTGACTTCGCATTCGGATTTACAGGCAAAGACTATCTATATACCGCACTTGACCGTAATTGGCTTATCACAGACGACGGTCAGACATCACCCGCTATCTGGTCAACAACAAATGAACTCAACCTCGAATTGAACTTAGAGCCGATTAAAGGCTTGAAAATTCAGTTGACAATGAACAGAACCGACAACCGCAGCGAGCAGATGCAATTCATGTACGAAAACATTCCCGTCACTCGCTCAGGCTCATTCACAATGACATACTGTGCTATATCCACAGCCCTCGGTTCAAGCAACTCTAATAATGCCTACAAGAGTGCAGCCTTCGACAATTTCCTCGACAATATTCCTACAGTAGCATCTCGAGTTGAAGGAGCATATAGCGGTATGAAATATCCGGAAAGCGGGTTCTTGAAAGATTCACCGTACGCAGGTAAAACGTTTGACCCTGCAGTAGGAACAGTCTCAAACACAAGCAGCGACGTACTTATCCCTGCATTCCTCGCAGCATACACAGGTAAAAATGCAAACAGCATTTACCTCAATCCATTCCCGTCATTCGGAAACGCAATGCCGAACTGGCGTATCACCTACGACGGACTTCTGAACCTGGGTAATATGCGCAGTATCTTCAAGTCATTCACCCTCTCTCACGCATACCAGTGTACTTACTCCGTAGGCTCTTATTCATCTTACCTTAACTGGATTTCTGCCGACGGAAAAGAAATGGGATTTACCCTTGACGAACTCACCGGTAACCCCGTACCTGCATCACCGTTTAACATCTCTACAGTGGCGATAACAGAAAAATTCGCACCGCTATTCGGTGTTAAATTAACCCTCAAAAACGACATCTCATTCAATGCCGAATACCGTGACAGCCGTACACTCACCCTTAACACCTCTGCAGGACAAGTAGTGGAGGCGGCACAAAAGGGTATCACAATCGGTGCCGGTTACAAGATTGTGGGCTTTAACACATTCCTTAAAATGAAAGGCTCACAGTCCGGAGTATCGAACGACTTAACCCTTAACGCAGACGTCTCACTGCAAAATACACAGTCACTCGTAAGACGTATCGAATCAAACTACACCCAAGCAACGAACGGCACAAAGACGCTAAGCATAAACTTCACTGCTTCATACGTCTTAAGCAAACGACTCACCGTAGCCGCTTTCTTTGACCATCAGGTCAATACACCGTTAGTAACAACTTCATCATTCCCTACAACAAACTCTTCTTACGGCTTAACGTTTAATCTCTCACTTGCACGCTAATCAATACCATTATTTTAATACCAATATTAAATTTAATGCCCTATGTTTTACCGACTATTTATGTTTTTTACATGGATCTTCATCATCGTGGTTTGCTTTTTGTTCTCCTTCGGAAGTTGCATCTTCGATAAATCCCCGGAAGAATACGACACTTGGGATAAAGACCCTATTGACTATAATATTAACTCAGGATCTTCTTCCGTCAAAGATACTACGCTTAACAAGCAAGAAAATGAAAACAAAAACAAAAACAAAAACAAAGAAAACGTAAGCCCGGAAAAAGCATCTGCCAACGCCGATATCGACATTTATTCTTACGATGGAGGCTATACAATGGGATTCGAAGACGGCAAAAAAGGTCGTGAATTCGGAACAAGCATCAAAGACCTTGACCACGACGCGGAATTTGAAGAAGGCTACGAAGACGGATATTACGAAGGTCGTGTACTGCGAACACAAAAAGAAAGAAGAATATAACGTCTAAACATTCTATATATACAGAATAGGTACACCTTATTATATAATGTCGATCTCCACTACAAGTGCCGGGCAAGAGAGCGCGTACAGTCTCTGAAATTTATAGAAATATCGCTTGGAAAATTATTTTTTCACTTTACCGTAAAAATTTCCGATAAAAATTTGCACATTTCACACTTAAATGTTAATTTTGCCCCGAAATGTTAAAGTAGATGGGTAAATTGTCAAATCTCGTAAACTCAAAAATTAATAACCAGACATTTTATTCATAGTTTTAGTTAAATATCCATATAAAATTAACATAAAATCTCCTAAGATGAAAAAGTCAACAATCTGGTTACTCACTATTGTGATGGCAGTCACTTTTGTAGGTTTGCTGTTAGTGCAGATAATGTATCTTGACAACATTATCAAGATGCGTGACGACCAATTCGAAGAAGGCGTCAGCAGAAGTCTGTTTTGGGTGTCAAAGCAACTCGAACAAGACGAAGTGCGCCATTTCATCGATGAAGACGTTTCGCAAGTGGAGGCAAGTTCCATTTACTCACAGTATTCCGACGGCAGCACACCGCACTTGGGAGGTATTAAATACACATTTACCACCGCCAGCGGTGTTGAAGCAGACTTGACAATCAAAGGCGATGCAGATAAAATCACACAAATACAAAGCAAGACACAGAGCGGACTCTCCGGTCACTTCCAATCTGTACAAGAAGCACTAAAAGACAGATACCTCTATCAGAAAGGACTCATCGACGAAGTGCTTGTAAACATTCTCAGCCAATCATGCAACAGACCTATTGAAGAAAGAGCCGACACCACCGTAATCCGAAAATATCTCAAATCACAACTTGAAAACTACGGCTTGCGACTACCCTTTGAATTTGCAATAGTGAACCGTAACGGCGTTACACAGTACGCAACATCGGGTTACCAAACAATAGAAAAAACGAATAACAACACATACACACAAGGCTTGTTCCGTACAGACACCGCTTCCAAGAAATACTTCATCAAAGTAGTATTCCCGAGCAAGAAAGACTACATAATGTCTTCAATAAACTTTATGTTGCCATCTTTCGCATTCACATTCGTACTATTGATAATATTCGTGTACATCATAGTCCTCACATTCCGACAGAAAAAACTGACCGAAATGAAAAACGACTTCATAAACAATATGACACACGAATTCAAGACGCCGATTTCCTCTATATCACTGGCAGCACAGATGCTCAAAGATGACACTGTCAGAAAGTCACCCTCAATGATGACACATATCACCACCGTGATAATGGACGAAACAAAGCGACTCCGTTTCCAAGTAGAGAAAGTACTCCAAATGTCAATGTTTGACCGCAATAACACAAGCATGAGACTCCAGGAAGTAGATGCCAACGCAGTAGTCGAAAGCGTGGTCAGAACATTCAAACTCAAAGTGGAAAGTTACGGCGGACACCTTGAAGCCTCAACAAAAGCCGATGATGCACTCGTAATGGTAGATGAAATGCACTTCACGAACGTAATCTTTAACCTGCTTGATAACGCAGTCAAGTACAGAGATGAAGAGCGTCCGCTCGAACTTAAAGTTGAAACATCTAATCTCCCCGACGACAAACTTCAGATAACAATATCCGACAACGGTATCGGAATAAAAAAAGAAGACCTCAAACGAATTTTTGAAAAATTCTACCGAGTATCAACCGGTAACCTTCACGACGTTAAAGGATTCGGACTCGGACTCGCTTACGTAGAAAAAATCATTACCGCACTTAATGGTACTATCAAAGTTGAAAGTGAAGTAAATCAAGGAACGAAATTTATAATAACATTACCTCTAATAAAAAACTAAGAATTATGGACGAACGTGTAAGAATTCTTCTATGTGAAGATGATGAGTATCTTGGAATGCTCTTGAGAGAATATCTTCAAGCAAAAGGATTTAATGCAGACCTCTACGCCGACGGCGAAAGCGGTTACAAAGCATTCATTAAAGGAAAGTACGATATCTGTCTTCTTGACGTGATGATGCCTAAAAAGGACGGTTTTACACTCGCACAGGAAATCCGTACTGTGAACAGCGAAGTGCCTATCATCTTCCTTACGGCTAAAGCATTGAAAGAAGATATTCTTGAAGGTTTCAAAATCGGTGCCGATGATTATATCACCAAACCTTTCTCTATTGAAGAATTGGTATTCAGAATTGAGGCAATACTTCGCCGCGTGAGAGGTAAAAAAGGCAAAGAAATCACTATGTACAAAATCGGTAAGTTCACTTTTGACACACAAAAGCAAGTGCTTATGTTCGGTTCAAGAATTACTAAACTTACCACTAAAGAATCCGAACTCCTCAGCCTCCTTTGCGCACACATCAACGAAATACTTGAACGTAACTTCGCATTGAAGACAATCTGGATTGACGATAACTACTTCAACGCTCGCTCTATGGACGTTTACATCACCAAGCTGCGTAAACACCTTAAAGACGACCCTTCAATCGAAATCATCAATATCCACGGCAAAGGTTACAAACTCATCGCTCCTGACGCCGAGGTAGTAAAATAAGATTGAAATATTTCTCGAAATAAGATAGTCCGGACAGGAAAAAAGTCCTGCTCGGGCTGTTTTATTGCAATATGTGAAAATTATATAAGACTGAATTTATTGTATTTGAAAAAAAATAAGTAAATTTGCAGTCGCAAAAGCGAATTTTTAACTACAAAATAATTATATGATTAACGCTCAGGATATTAAGAACGGAACTTGCATCCGTATGGATGGCAAACTTTACTTCTGTATTGAATTTCTTCACGTAAAGCCGGGTAAAGGTAACACATTTATGCGTACTAAACTCAAAGACGTCGTTAACGGCTACGTGATTGAACGCCGCTTCAATATTGGTGAGAAACTTGAAGACGTACGCGTTGAACGTCGTCCTTATCAGTATCTTTACCAAGACGCAGGTGACTACATCTTCATGAATCAAGAAACTTACGACCAAATTCCTATTCACAAAGCACTCATCACAGGTGTTGACTTTATGAAGGAAGGTGATGTTGTAGAAGTGGTATTTGACGCATCTACAGAAACTGTTCTTTATGCTGAAATGCCTGCTAAGACACAACTCAAGATTACTTACACAGAACCGGGTCTTAAAGGTGATACAGCTACTAACACCCTCAAGCCTGCTACTGTAGAAACAGGTGCTACTGTTCGTGTTCCTCTCTTCGTTAACGAAGGCGAAACTATCGAAGTAGATACTCGTGACGGTTCATACGTCAGCCGTATTAAAGCATAAGCGAAATAATTCTTCCAAAATTATTATAAGCGCATCAGAGTTTTCTCCGGTGTGCTTTTTTTATTACCAATTTGTTCCACAAGTACATAAAAATAGTCATTAATGCGGTGAAATTAGATATATTTCGCACTTTTTATGTAACTTTGCTGCCTGCATAAGAAATAAATTGAGAGTATGAATATAAAAGAGCATGCAAAATTGATGACACCGGAAGAGGCTGTCAAGATGGTAAAAAGTGGTGACCACGTATTCGTTCAGGGTAGTAGTTCTATTCCCGAAGTATTAGTCGCCGCACTTGCCAAGCGAGGAGATGAACTCAGCAATGTCATATTATACAATGCTTTCGCTCTTGGCAGAAGAGTTTCTCCACTGTGCGATATCAAACTGAAAGATTCATTTCTTATTGATTCCTTTTTTGTGTCAAACGCCGTAAGAGGATGGGTTAATCAAGGATATGCCACCACTACTCCCCGATTTTTCGGACAAGTACCTCAGCTTTTCCGTGACGGTACTATTAAACTCGATGTAGCGTTTATTAACTGCTCCTTACCTAATGAAGACGGCTACGTATCCTGCGGAGTATCTGCGGATTTGACCCCTTCAGCCGTAGAGTGCGCAAAGATTATTATTGCACAAATAAATCCGTTAATGCCGTTCACTTACGGCGACTCTATGATACACATCTCTCGATTGGACGCTATTGTGGAGGCATACGACCCTCTCGCTGAAACTCCGAATTTACAGCCTACGGAAAAAGAAATAAAAATAGGTAACTATATCTCCGAGCATATCCCTGACGGTGCCGCACTGCAAATCGGCGTAGGTGCTATCCCTAACGCTGTCCTTAATGCTCTACATAACCATAAACATCTCGGACTTCACACTGAAGCATTGACCGACGGTATGGTGCCGCTGATTGAAAAAGGCATCGTGGATAACTCTTGCAAGCAAGTTGAGCCGGGACGTTCCGTTGCATCATTGGCTATTGGCACACGACGCTTGTACGACTTTATGAACTACAATAGGTCACTTCTTTTCAGAGATATAGCATGGGTGAATGACCCCTTTATAATATCCCAGAATAAGAATATGGTAGCGATTAATTCCTGCATTGAAATAGACCTGTCAGGTCAGGTATGCGCTGACTCTATCGGTACACGCATATTCTCGGGCGTAGGCGGACAGCAAGACTTCGTTTACGGCTCATCAAGAAGTATCGGAGGACAGTCCTTTATAGCGATGTTGTCAACCACATCAAAGGGTGAAAGCAAGATAAAGCCGGTGCTTACTCCGGGTGCCGGAGTAGTAACTACACGCTTTCAGACAAACTGGGTAGTAACGGAATACGGCGCCGTGAATTTACGCGGAAGAAATATGATAGACCGTGCAAAACTTCTTATCTCCATTGCCGCACCTCAGTTCCGCGAAGAACTTGACCGCGCTGCATACGAGATGCTCGGATACGCTTATCGCAGGTGGTAACACTCTCTAAACTTTACAGTTATGAAAAAAATATTCGTATTTGTATTAACTTTGCTGTCAGTCTCTGCCTATGCACAGACCGAGAAAGGCGATACGATAACTGTTTCCGGCAATAAAATCAATGTAGAGACTCAGGATATACAAACAGGTAGCCGCAATAATAATAGTGGAGCGCACTACAAATACACTCCGACTGCCGACATTAGTTCAGAAAAGACTTTTGACCTTTCAAAATTTCGTATCAGCGGATTCGAATATACTCCGGGAATAGCACCGATTACAAATTGGGGAACCGGTGGAATATATGCAGCAGGTTCAAGCACGGAATACGTCGGACTGATGAATGTACAGAGCGGTAGTCTTAACTTATGGCAGCAAGCAGGTAACTTCACTTTCAACGTCTATGGAGATGCTGCAAAGTACGGCTTTTATAGAGGATTAAGTACAACCTACGGGGTGGGAGGAAGTATGACGTATGATATTAATGACCGGATTGGCATCACAGCCTTCGGCTCTTATACTACAACACCCGGCTTCGGTACTCCCGGTATGGCAGGATATATTAACACCACAAATTTCGGAGGCTATCTAAACTATAAAATAGGCGACCGTTGGGGAGTAAAAGTAGGAGCGCAAACGTATCGTTCAATCATGAACAACGGCTGGCAAACACAACCTATGGTAATCCCGTACTTCAAACTCGGGAATGGCAGCGAATTAGGCATAGACGTAGGAGGAATACTATATAATATCCTTAAAAACACTCACTCCGGTCCATTCAAAGGCGGCAATCCTACTATTGCACCGCCTACTATGATAGATATGCACTGAAAGAACTCTACCTGAAATGCTATTAAAATTTGCTAAATTTTGGTCAGAGTGGATAATTATTGCTACCTTAGTAGCATAATTCATATTTGAAAAGCAGAATATTATGGAATACGACGAAAATATAGCAATAAAACAGATAAGAAAAGTATTGTCTGACAAGTCAAACGCAATTTACGACGATGATGAAATCCTTAACGTGATAGATATGATATGGGATTTTTACGACGAAAACGGTATGCTTGACATTGACCTGGAAGACGGAGAAGATGACAGTGAAGCCATTTACAGTGAACTGTGTGACTACGTTATCCGTATGCTAAAGAAAGATAAAGAAGCAAAGATTCTGCCGGAAGACGTTCCTGCTATTGTTAAAGCCGAAGTCGATTACGAACTCAGTCTTGAAGAAGGAGAATTGTCATGAGGCTGAAATCATTACTCCTCGGAGCAGGGTTAGCAGTCGCATCTCTGTTCGGCTCGCTCGCTGCACAAGAACAAACGCAAAGCAAGACTGATGCGTATATTGAAAAATTGCAGACGCTGACTCTCAGAGAAAACCTTGAAATGCCTCAAGTGGATAAAAGAGACCACGAGACGGTAAAAACACTTATGGGTAGAACAGCGAAGACCATTGCAAAAGAGAAAGCCTACAAAGTGGAGTCAATGCGAAAAGGGGAAGTCATAGTAGTCACAATCCCTACAGATGTGCTTTTTGCTCCTAACGACACTCTGCTTATTGACGTGGCAGGCGACAAATGGCTGACTGTGTTCCTCCAATATCTGCAAAGACCCGGAAAATATAAATTGCTCCTCGCTGTTCACAGTGACAACACAGGAAGCAAATACTATACGGAAAACCTTACCGCACAGAGAATTGAAGCCCTCTATGAATGGTTTGACAGTAAAAACCGTGAAGGGGCTAAGTACGTATTCGGCTATCCGATGGGTGACTCTCAGCCGCTATTTGAAAACAATACCCGTGCAAATCGTGCATCTAATCGTCGCTTGGAGATTTTCATTGTGCCGGAAGAAGGATTTATCCGTTCCATAAAAAGCAGATAAAAGCATAAAAAGTCACAATATAAGTGTAGAACTGAATATTTTACATTTATATTGGTGTGTATATGTGTTAAAATTGCTAATTTTGCAAAATAATTCGGAAAAATAAACAAACAAACTCAAAATATAATGGCAATCGAACTAAAGGGTCTTACTAAACGTAAAGACAATTACTCTCAGTGGTACAATGAGTTGGTAGTAAAAGCAGACCTTGCAGAACAGTCTGCAGTGAGAGGTTGTATGGTTATCAAGCCATACGGATATGCAATATGGGAAAAAATGCAGCAGCAGCTTGACAAGATGTTCAAGGCTACAGGTGTGCAAAATGCATATTTCCCGCTATTGATTCCGAAATCTTTTCTTTGCCGTGAAGCTGAACACGTGGAAGGCTTCGCTAAGGAATGTGCTGTCGTTACTCACTATCGTCTTAAAAATGACCCTAACGGTAAGGGCGTAATCGTTGACCCTGAAGCAAAACTTGATGAGGAACTTATCATTCGTCCTACATCTGAAACAATTATCTGGGGTACATACAAAAATTGGATCCATTCTTACCGTGACTTACCACTTTTGTGCAACCAGTGGGCTAATGTGATGCGTTGGGAAATGAGAACGCGTATGTTCCTTCGTACATCGGAATTCTTGTGGCAAGAAGGGCACTGTGCTCACGCTACTGCTGAAGAATCAGAGGCAAGAACAGTACAGATGATAAATCTTTATGCCGATTTCGCTGAAAAATATATGGCAGTGCCTGTTATCAAGGGCGTAAAATCTGCCAATGAACGTTTTGCCGGTGCGCTTAACACTTACACTATCGAAGCTATGATGCAAGATGGTAAAGCACTTCAGAGCGGTACTTCTCACAACCTCGGTCAAAACTTCGCTAAAGCTTTCGACGTTACATTCATCAACAAAGAAAACAAGCCGGAATACGTTTGGGCTAACTCATGGGGCGTATCTACAAGACTTATGGGTGCTCTTATTATGAGCCACTCTGATGATAACGGACTCGTGTTACCTCCACACTTGGCTCCAATACAGGTTGTTATCGTACCTATCTACAAAAACGCTGAGCAGCTCGCTGCAATCTCTGAAAAAATTCGTCCTATCGTGGATAAACTTACTGATATGGGTATCAGCGTTAAGTACGATGATGCTGAAAACAAACGTCCGGGCTTTAAATTCGCGGATTACGAACTTAAAGGTATTCCTGTCCGTCTTGCTATCGGCGCTCGTGACCTTGAAAACGGCACAGTTGAATTGATGCGCCGTGATACACTTGAAAAACAAGTAGAGCCGCTTGAAGGTATTGAAAATTATATCGCAAACCTTCTTGAGGAAATTCAAAATAATATCTTCCAAATCGCGCTTCGTCGTCGCGAATCTATGACTCGCACAGTTGAAACTTACGATGAATTTAAGGAAGAAATTGAAAAGGGCGGCTTCATCTTGGCTCACTGGGACGGTACTCCCGAGACTGAAGAGAAAATCAAGGAAGAGACAAAGGCTACAATCCGTTGTATCCCGCTTGAAGGAGATAAGACTCCCGGCAAATGTATGGTAACTGGACGTCCATCGGCTCAGAGAGTAATATTTGCTCGTAACTATTAATATTGTTATTAAAGTAAATAAAAAATACATACCGGAGCGCCGGATGTCTGCTATGGGTAGATGTCGGCGCTTTGCTTTTTCTAAAAGAATTTTATTTATGAACACCTCTTTGCCAAGAATAGCGATTGTGATGCCATGCTATAATGAAGAGCAGGCATTGCCTATTTCATCTGCGGAAATTTTATCACTATTGGATAAAATGTCACAAGAAAACCTTATTTCAAGTGATAGTTACATATTATGTTGCAATGACGGAAGTAAGGATAATACATGGGCTATTATTCAAAATCTTCACAGTAAAGACAATAGAGTAAAGGGCATTTCGCTCGCTCATAATCGAGGACACCAGTATGCGCTCCTTGCAGGGCTTATGACTGCTAAGGATAATTGTGATGCTGCCATTTCTATTGACGCTGACCTTCAAGACGATCCGAATGCTATTGTGGAAATGGTAAAAAAATTTCGTGAAGGTAAAGAGATAGTGTACGGCGTCAGGTCTTCAAGAAAAACTGATACATGGTTCAAGAGAACCACTGCACACGCTTTTTATTCTTTTCAGAACGTAATGGGGCTCGAGACTGTGTATGACCATGCGGACTACAGACTGATGAGTCGCCGTGCCCTTGAACTTTTAAGTCAATACGGTGAAGAAAACTTATTCCTCAGAGGTATTGTTCCGCAAATAGGTCTTGACACCGATATTGTAAAATACGAGAGAAATGTACGTGTGGCTGGTGAATCAAAGTATCCGTTAAGCAAAATGTTGAGTTTCTCAATAGACGGAATTACGTCTTTTTCTGCAAGACCCATGCGCTGGATATTCATGATAGGTTTAATACTCTTGGTGATAGATGTATTCGTAGCAGTTTACGTACTTTTTGCTTTCGTTAAAAACAATGCGGTCTCCGGTTGGACATCATTGATGTTGTCAGTCTGGTTCCTCGGTTCATTGATTTTGATGGGACTCGGAATAGTAGGCGAATATATCGGTAAGATTTTTATTGAAGTAAAAAATCGTCCTCGCTACGCTATTAAGGATTATTTGCTTGACTAATCTTTCTTATCTATGAAAGAAACTACGATAGATATATTCAATGCCGATACTTCTACGTATATGCCTATGCCGTACGCAGAACAAGGTATTCAAGCCGGTTTCCCGTCACCTGCTCAAGACTATATTTCCGAAACGATTGACTTGAACAGAGAATTAATTCGTCACCCGGCTGCCACGTTTTACGGCAGAGTCTCCGGTGATTCCATGATAGAGGAGGGAATAGAAGAGGGTGACATTATTGTGATTGACCGTGCCATTGAGCCGCATGACGGTGACTTGGCTGTGTGCTGTGTTGACGGAGATTTTACGTTAAAGCACATTAAGATTGAAGGCGACCATGCCTGGCTTATCCCTGCTAATGAAAGTTTTGACCCTATTCTTGTCACAGGCGAAAATCGGTTTTCAATATGGGGTGTGGTGACATATACCATTAAGAAATCACATCGCAGATAATACAATCACTACGCAAATATATGTACGGACTTGTTGACTGCAATAATTTTTTTGTATCTTGCGAGAGAGTCTTTTCTCCCGTCTTGTGGGATAAGCCCGTTGTAGTGTTAAGCAATAATGACGGTTGCGCCGTTGCTATTTCAAATGAGGCCAAAGCATTAGGGATAAGGAGGGGAGACCCCCTCTTTAAAATTCAGGATATTGTGGATAAGTACGGCGTATTCACTCTTTCCGGCAATCATAGACTTTATGGTGATATGTCGTCAAGGGTGATGATGACTTTATCTTCTATTTTTCCCGAAATAGAAATATATTCCATAGATGAATGTTTTATAAACCTTGACGGTTTCCCTCAAGACAAACTTGAAGAATTAGCACATAAAGCAGTCACTATGGTCCGTCGTCACACCGGTATTCCTACATGCTTCGGTATAGCTCCTACAAAGACACTTGCAAAGGTAGCTGTGAAATTCGCTAAGAAATATCCCGGATATAAGTGCGTGTGTATGATTGATAATGAGGTAAAAAGACTTAAAGCGTTGAGTCTTACTCCTATAAGTGACGTATGGGGAATAGGCCGCCGTCTGAGTAAGAGATTTGACACTCTGAATATAAGTTTTGCTTCCGGCTTTGCGGAAATGCCGTTGAAGCAGGTAAAGGAATTGTTTAATTTACCTGGAGAAAGAACTTGGCGTGAACTTAACGGTACGCCTTGCGTGGAAGATGAACCTCGGGAGACGGATAGAAAACAGATATGTACTTCAAGGAGCTTCTCGCAGATGATTGACGAGATTACTACTCTGGAAGAAGCTGTGTCCGCATTTGTTACCATTGCATCAAGAAAATTAAGGGAACAAGGCGGCTTTACAAAGAGTGTAAACGTTTTTATTCAGACAAACCGTTTCCGTGACGACTTGCCGCAGTACTACGGCTGCACTACTGTATTCTTTGATGAGGCTGCTAACGACACTATGACAATATGCGAAGCTGCAATAACGGGATTGCGTAAAATATTCCGTAAAGGATATAAATACAAAAGAGCAGGAATTCTTTTCCCCGAAATTATTGCTGCTGAAAATGTAGAGCACAGCCTGTTCGTGAATGATGATAATAGAAAAAAACGTCAGAAAGTAATGCAAGTCTTAGATGATATTAACACCTCTAATACCCTGGCGGATTCTGTTTTTGTCGCTACTCATTCTCCCGTTTCTAAAATAGTCAAACAGACGTCGCGAAGTCCGCTTTACTCCACTTCTTTTGATGATATGATTGTCGTAAAAACGAAATAACTGCATAAACATAACGTAAAATTATATATTTAGTTACGTTTGCGTTACAAATGTGGATTTGTTATCAATAGTTGCACTATAATCTTTATATTTGTAAAACTAACCGACATAAATATCACATTATGTACCTTAAATCTACTTTAAGACGCTCGTTAAAATCGGCGTTCGTTTGTATTGTCAGCATAACTCCTTTATTGGTGTCATGTGACAATGAGTTTGACTTATCTGATATCAACACTGATATCACAGTTGGGGGAAATATTAAAATCCCGATAGGTGAAACGGAGCAACTTACTCTGTCTCGAATAATTGATGAAACCGACCAATTATATGTAGATAAAAACGGTGCTTACGCTTTGACTTCTGATGGTAACGTTCAGGCAGACATTGCAAAGATTGAAGAAATTCATATTAAGGATTTTGCCACTGATGCTAATGTTGTGTACATCAATCCTCCCATATCCGGCAGCACTGTAATTCCTCAATTACACTTTGAATCCGATATTGAAACTGTATTACGCCTTGATGCCGTTCAAGACATTCCTGCTGAGGTAAAAAGACTGGATAAACTTTCGGTAACTAAAGTCAATGCAAGAGTTATAGTGAAATTGCTTACTGATGATATGCTTTTGAAGACGAAACTCAAAAACCTCGCTATGAAGAGCTTTACTATGCAATTCCCTAAGGAAGTAATTTTTGCTGATGGTATTGAAGGACTTGATTATAGTACTAATATTTTTACACTGACTTCTACACGAAATTTTGATGAAAACTGTGAGATGACAGAGACTTTCCCTGTCGTCGGTCTTAAAAATCTTCCGGAAATAGTTAATGGTGAAATGAGGGTAGTTGAAAGTATTGACTGTACAGGTGCTATTACTGCTGATGCGGTCAATGTCTCAGGCAGCGATTTTGACGGGTTGAGAATGGAAGTGACGTTCGATATTCCGGAATTTGATGTGTCTGATATGACAGGCATCGTGGATACTAAGTTTGACGTTTCTCCTAAGATGATTGATTTCGGTGACTTACCGGATATTGTTACTGATGAAGATACAAAAATAAATGTTAATACACTATCATTTTGCATCACTATAGATAACCCGGTTGGAGTGCCGTTCGATGCAGACTTGCACTTGAAAGCACTTGACGCTAATAAGCAAAAAATTAATGAGGAAGTCACAGTTAGTGCTAAGATTGACAAGGCTGAGGGATTTAATTCAAGCAAAAAGACAAACTTGTTTATCACTAATTCAGAATCTATGGTTGCTCCGGACGGATATATGAAGGTTATTGCTCCGAATCTGAATAAGTTAGTGGGACAAGTGCCGGACTTTGTTGAAATCTGTGCAGATGTAGTGGCTGACAAGACACAAACTCACACTATTTCACTCGGAAGGTCGTACTCTACTGCGATTGATTATAATATCCGGATGCCTTTTGATTTTGGTGAAGGTTCACACATCGTCTATAGAGAATCTATTGACAACTTACACTCTGATATAGATGATTTTGCAGATAAAGTGACTTCTATGGAGGTGTATGCCACTGTTGAAAGCACTCTCCCTTTCGAAGTGAAATTAAGCGTTACACCCATTGATATTAATGGCAGAGATATGAGTGACAGAATAGAATACACTCCGTTTGTATTGATTTCTCCGGGAAATGAATCGGCTCCTGTTCAGGACGTTGAAATGAAGTTTGCTGAAAAAGTATCAGGTGCATTCTCTGACCTTGACAAAGTGGTGTTTACTGTTGAGGGTAATACTAAATCCGCAGTTTCTGTTTTGAAACCTGCTCAGTACATTAAACTGAAGATGACAGCATATATTCCTGACGGAATTACAATCACTGATAATTAATCCTTAAAAGAAAAATCATTATGAAATATATAAAATATATTCTTTCCGTGGCTGCTGTCTCAATGTGTGCGGTTACACTTTCCGGTCAAACTCCTCATTCCGGTTATTTTCTGGAAAATATGCCCGGCAGACACGTACTGAACCCTGCGTTTGACAATGAATATAATTACGTTAATTTGCCTATCGTACCGGGATTTAGCGGTATCGCAGTAGGTATGAACGGAAATGTCGGACTGGATAATTTCTTGTTTAAGCGTAATGGCGAACTGGTTACCGGGCTTAATAAGGCTGTTTCCGCTGAAGAGTTTCTTGGCGGAATTAAGAATAATAACTATATGGAGGCTAATGTGTCGTACGACATTTTTTCCATGGGATTTAAAAAGTGGAACGGTTATAACACTATTGGCTTAACGTTTAAGTCAAGTACGGGAATCGGTCTGCCGTACGAACTATTTGACTTCGCTAAGACAGGTCAAATCGGTGGCGAGTTTACTCAGTATAATATCGGAAAATCCAAAGTCCATTCTACGAACTATATTGAACTCGCTTTGGGACATTCTCATGCACTTGGCAGTAATGTTAAAATCGGCGGTAAACTGAAATATATTGCCGGTCTTGGTTTTGCTAATGCCACAGTTAATAATATTGATGTAACTATGGGTGTCGAAAAATGGACTATTAAGGAAGCCGGCGAAATGTTTACGACCGATGCCTTGGATATAATGTACAAGGATAATGGTGAAATTGACAACATTGATTTTGGTAAAATAAATTTGGCAGGCAACGGTCTCGGCATTGATTTGGGCGTAGTCTATAATCCTATTAAGAGCGTTGAACTCTCACTGTCTGTTATTGACCTTGGATTTATAAGTTGGAAGGGCAATAAGGCGGAACTTATTGATAAGGCTTTTGAGTACGATGGCTTTCACCATCTTGTTGCTCAAGATGACCCGGAAACAGGTAAATCTGCCTTGAATCAAGAGTCTGACCAACTTGAAGATGACTTACGTGAATTAATCCGTTTCCAACGTCAAACGTCTGCAAGCAAAATTCAGTCATTGGCAACGACTATAAATCTCGGCGTGAAATATTGCTTGCTGAAAGATAAAATTTCATTAGGCTTGCTGTCATCGAACCGTGTAGGCGGGTACAAACAGTGGTCCGAGCTAATGCTCTCAGCGGATTTCACTCCCGCAAAATGGTTCGGTGCTACGGTTAACGGCTCTTTTTCCAATCTCGGAAGTTCATTCGGTGCCCTCTTGAATTTTAATACCACGGGATTTAACTATTATATAGGCTCGGATTATATCCCTACAAAATATGCCAAACAGGGAGTACCTCTCACATCTAAGATAAACTTTGTTATGGGTATGGCATTCAAGTTCGGATACAGTAAGAAATAGTTTTAATAATTAATTTTCATAGCTCAAATTATGTAATCCCTATGCGATAACGTGAGTAATTGCATAGGGAATTAATTTTGACATTTTTGAGTAAAAACACACCATTTTTTTTGTAAAAATTCTGTTGCAAATCATTTTACTAATTCTTACCTTTGCACAACTGAAATTCACTGACAGAAATAAAAATTTTTTTAATTAATACCAATGATTTTAACTATTGTAGTCCTTTTCTTTATAGGATATTTGGCTATAGCGCTTGAACATCCGCTACGTGTGGATAAATCCGCTATCGCACTGCTTTTAGGTATGCTTTTATGGGTCGTTTACACCCTTGGAGCTGAGTATATAGTCCCTCTAATTAATCTTGACGGTCTTCAGGCATACGTTGATGCCAGTCCGCATTTACATGAAAAGTCACTTGCCACTCAGTGCCTTGAATATGTATTGAATGTGCAGCTTGTTGAGTCTTTAGGAGAAATTACTCAGACACTTTTGTTCCTGATTGGAGCAATGACTATTGTGGAACTTATTGACGTACATGGCGGTTTCTCCGTGGTTACGGATAAAATCACTACAAGAAATAAGCGTAAACTGTTGTGGGTCATAAGTTTGACCACATTCATTTTCTCCGCTATACTTGACAATATGACTACGAGTATTGTGATGATTATGCTCCTTCGCAAACTTGTGGCAAACAAAAAAGAACGCTGGATATATGCAGCAATGATTGTTTTGGCTGCAAACACCGGAGGTGCTTGGTCACCGATAGGTGATGTCACTACGATTATGCTTTGGGTTAAAGGTAATGTTACAGCATCTGCCCTTATCAACTATGTGTTGGTGCCGAGTATTGTTGCTTTGCTTGTACCCCTCATCGTAGTGTCAAGAAAAATTAAAGGTAAATTGCCGAACATTGTGGAACATCATGTTACCAATGCCCCGATAACTAACCGTGAAAAGAAGACAATATTAATCCTTGGAGTTGCCGGTCTGCTCTTCGTGCCAATATTTAAGTCAATTACTCACATGCCTCCGTTTATAGGCATACTTTTTGTCCTTGGTGTACTTTGGACATTTACTGAGTGTTTTTATAATGGAAAACGTCTTGATGTGTCGCGTGAACAACGTCTGCCTAAAGTCATTTCCCGAATCGATATGCCATCTATCTTGTTCTTCCTGGGTATCTTGATGGCGGTATCTGTTCTTCAAGTTAGCGGTGTATTATCTGCCACTGCTCAATATTTAGATGAAAATATCCATAATGTTTATGCAATAGATTTACTACTTGGCACGTTATCATCTGTAGTGGACAATGTTCCGCTCGTTGCAGGCGTTATGGGTATGTATCCCGTTGAATTGATTGCCGACCCGTTAAGTTATGAAGCAAACTTTATGGTTGACGGAGCATTTTGGGAATTCTTAAGTTATTGTGCCGGTGTCGGTGGTAACTTACTCATTATCGGTTCTGCTGCAGGTGTTATAGCCATGGGACTTGAAAAAATCTCATTCGGTTGGTTCTTGAAAAAATTCTCCGGATTGGCTCTCTTGGGATATTTATCAGGCGCATTGGTTTACATCGTAGAAATTATGTTGTTTAAGTAGCCAGTAGGAATTAATGCAAGTAATTTACGAAGATAATCATATTATTATTGTCAATAAAGCTCCCGGAGAAATTGTTCAAGGAGATAAAACAGGTGACAAACCGCTATGTGAAATTGTTAAAGAGTGGATTAAGGAAAAATATAACAAACCGGGTAACGTCTTCCTCGGCGTTGCACACCGTCTTGACCGTCCCGTTGCAGGACTTGTAGTCTTTGCCAAAACATCAAAGGCGTTGACGAGGCTTAATGAAATGTTCCGAAATGGTGATGTACATAAGACGTATTGGGCTATCACTGCTAATGCTCCTGCTGAATGTGAAGCCACTTTGACTCACTATATTTCCACTGTTGAAAAAAATAATAAGTCGTACGCTTCCTTAGTACCTAAAAAAGATACTAAGGAGGCTCGCTTGCATTACAAACTTATTGCATCTTCCGATAGATATCATCTCCTTGAAGTAAATCTGCTGACAGGAAGAAAACACCAAATCCGCGTGCAACTCTCCGCAATAGGTTGTCCTATAAAGGGCGACTTGAAATATGGTGCTAAGAGAAGTAACCCGGACGGATCTATTTCGCTATTGTCGAGAAGAGTGCAATTCATTCACCCGGTCTCTAAAATTCCTATTGATGTCACAGCTCCTGTCCCTGATGATAATCTTTGGAAGGCACTTGAAAATAATGTTGACACTAATAAGTAGTACATATATTATATAATGAATAAATCAGATTTAAAAATAATATTTTTAGGCACACCTGAATTTGCCGTGTGCAGTCTTGATAAAATTTGCAGTTCCGGATTTAATGTTGTAGCTGTTGTGACTATGCCGGATAAACCTGCCGGTAGAGGACACCATTTGTATCAATCTCCCGTGAAGGAATATGCTTTGGCACATAATCTCCCTGTCTTGCAACCGGTAAGTCTTAAAGACGAAGCCTTCGTAGAACAACTTCGTAGTTATGGCGCAGACCTTTTCGTAGTCATTGCTTTCCGAATGTTGCCGAAAGTGGTTTGGGAAATGCCGCGACTCGGCACGTTTAATCTTCACGCTTCACTTCTTCCGGACTACCGTGGAGCTGCTCCGATAAACTGGGCTGTCATAAACGGAGAAAAGAAAACCGGTGTTACCACTTTTTTCTTAAAGCATGAAATTGATACCGGTGACATTATCTCGCAGCAGGCTATAGATATCAAAGACGATGAAAATGTAGGCTCTGTCCATGACAGATTGATGGAGTTAGGCGCAAAGCTTACTATTGATACGCTTGACCAAATCATTTCCGGAACACTTGTCACTACTCCGCAGTCAAATCTGATTAAAGAAGGGGTGGAACCTAAATCTGCTCCAAAAATATTCAAGGAAACGTGTAAAATTGACTTTAACAAACCGGTTAAGGACGTTTATAACCTTATCCGCGGCTTGTCGCCTTACCCGACTGCTTATATAGATATATGTGACGATACAAATTCATCACCTCGCCAAATGAAAATTTTTGAATCAAAAATTATTCAAGATGGTGATAAACTTATCCCGGGTAGTATTGAAATATGTGGAGATAAAATGTATATAGGAGCAACTGATGGCAAAATTATGCTCCTTGAAATTCAAATGCAAGGAAAAAAACGTATGTCTATCGCAGATTTTTTACGTGGCGCAAAGTTGATTAATCCCAAACTTGCATAGTTTTTTATAGAAAAATTCTCAATTTGATAAGGGTTTACTTGTCGCCTTGACGAGTAAACCTTTTGTTTTTTGAATTAAAATGTTACATTATTACAAACTGTAACAGGTAAAACAGAGGAAAATACGCAGGAAATTTCAATAGAAATGATAGAAAACATAAAATACTGCCATAAAAATAAGTTTTACAACATAAAATAAATCATAGTGCAAATAATTGATACATAGGAGAGTGGCAAAAAACGCCAAAAAATAGTGAAAAAATAATTGCAAAAATATTTGGTGGAAAAGAACAAAAGGCGTAACTTTGCACTCGCTTTTGAGCAGCGGCGCAAGGGCATCGGCAA
>SAMEA104315426__coassemble_184_pt1 | contig 70054 bp, 55 predicted proteins | sample SAMEA104315426__metabat2_low_PE_027 | metagenome-assembled genome bin SAMEA104315426 (sample SAMEA104315426) | gut metagenome | biome: Monkey gut; feature: monkey-associated habitat; material: faeces | place: China | collected 2013 | reverse complement strand
CTATCTTTCAAGAGGTTGGGCGAGCCATTTTATGGTTTAGCGGACAGTAATAATTCTGAATTATTTAAGCGTACCAGCCTCAGCTTGCTGAATCATTTGTTCATTTGCCGTGATGTAGATTTCAACACGACGGTTTTGAGCGCGACCTTCCGGTGTATCGTTTGAAGCTACGTAGCTTGCCATTGGCACACCTTGTGATGACAAACGGGTAAAGTCAACTCCACTGTTTACAAGGTATGATTTAACAGCTCCTGAGCGACCGTCTGCAACTTTTTGATTTACCGCCATACTACCTGTGTTATCAGTAAAACCATATATCTGAACGTTTGTCTGTGGATTATTTTTAAGTGATACTGCGAACTGTGACAATTCAGACTTTGCATTTTCACTTAGAGTTGTACCATTAGTCGGAAATAGAATACCGCTATTAAATGTCACTTTTATCGCTTGAAGTCCGTTTGCATCTTTAACTTGTTCTACGGTTGCAGATTCTGCAAGTTGACGTTCAAGTTCCTGTTGCTGTTTATCCATCTTACGACCAATCAGCGCACCTGCTCCTGCTCCTACGCCTGCTCCAATTGCACTTCCAATTGCAGCGCCTTTTCCTCCACCGATGATTGCACCAAGACCTGCGCCTAAGGCAGCACCGCCGCCACCACCGATAAGAGCACCTTTACCGGTGTTATTCATTGAATTACAACCAGTTAACATCATCGCTGCAGTCAATGCAGCGATTGTAAATAACTTTATCTTTCTCATAATTTTAATAAATTAAGTTAATTGATACTTTATTTTCGTTGCGCAAAGTTAGAATATTTCGCGATTACTGAAAAAAAAATTTGCACAAACTTTTCCAACATAGATAAAAATTTCTAAATTTGTAAAAAAAACACAGTATTATATGTTTAACCCAACTCCTAACGCTAAAAGTTCTACGAAATCTCTATTTTTATACCATGTATATGCACTTTTCACAGTAGCTATATGGGGTGCAACGTTCGTATCCACAAAAGTATTGCTGAACGCAGGACTTCATGCCGTAGAAATCTACATATATCGTTTTATTCTCGCATATATTTTAATACTCCCGTTCTGCAAAAGACTTTGGGCGAACAACATTAGAGATGAAATACTCCTCGCCCTTTCAGGTCTTACTTCCGGAAGTATATACTTCATTGCGGAAAACACTGCATTAAAGTACACACTCGTAAGTAACGTTTCACTACTGACAAGTATCAGTCCCCTATTGACAACACTCCTTATCGGATTTTTCTACAAGCAGGAAAAGCCTAAAGGAGGTGTTTACATCGGCTCATTAGTGGCATTGATAGGCGTAGCGCTCGTAGTTTTCAATGGCGGTATGTCAATTCACATTATGCCACTTGGCGACTTGATAGCATTTTCAGCAGCAATAAGCTGGGCTTTTTACAGTATTATATTACGTAAATTAAACGTTGTTTACGATGCTTTGTTCATAACTCGCAAGACTTTCTTCTATGGCGTACTCACAGCACTTCCGTTCCTCGCATTTGAGCCGGAAATCAGTAGCCCTGCTACGCTGTTACAGTCTGACGTACTTTTAAACTTGCTCTTCCTCGGCATCGTAGCATCATTAATTTGCTGCTTCATTTGGGCATTGGCTGTGAAAGAGATCGGAACAGTAAAGACTAACAACTATATGTTCCTCCAGCCGGTATTCACTCTCATCTTGGCGTACATCGTTCTCCACGAGAAAATATCAATACTCGGCTACACAGGTTGCGCACTTATCCTCGGAGGACTTTGGCTAAGCGAAAAACTCGGTAAAAAATAAGTTCGAAAAAAAATCAAGGCTATAGAATAAACTTCTCAACCACATGTGCTACGCCGTCTTCCTCATTACTATACGTAATGTAGTCCGCAACGTCCTGCACTTCCGTTGAAGCATTTGCCATAGCCACGCCGAGACCGGCATACTGAATCATACTCTTGTCATTGTATCCGTCGCCAACGGCTATCACCTCTTGTCGCTTTATTCCAATCGCATTGATTAAAGCATCTAACGATTGAGACTTCTCTATGCCGAGTGGCACACATTCCAAGAAAAAGCCGGCTGAACGATACACTGTCATTTTGCCGTCAAACTTTTCTGCAAGGTGCAATTCCAATGCGTGTAAAGGCTTCGGATCACCTACTATAAGGCACTTATTTATCGGATATTTCACTTGGTTAGGAAAATCAGTGTATTCTATCACGTCCATTTTATTGATAAACGCCTCTGTCAATACGTATTTATTCTTCTTTTTCGTAGCGGCTATAACATCACCCTGGTACGTCAATATTTCCAACCAGGCACTTTTAGCTTCTGCATATAAGTCATTTACAAATTCCGGTGCCAAGTCACTATTGAATATCTGCTTACCGGAGCTGCAATCTATCACAAGTCCTCCATTAAATGCCAAGATATACCCGCCGAATTTTGATAAATTCAGCTGAACAGCCAGTGGCACTATTCCCTGTGTAGGACGACCTGACGCCAATACTATTTTCACACCTTTCTCCTGAGCCATCATCAAGGCATTAAACGTGCGAGGAGTGATTTCCTTTTTCTCATTAGTCAAAGTGCCGTCAAGATCCAGCACTATCATTTTATACTTCATCTGCAAAAAATGCAATTCTAATTAAAATGCTATATATTCCTGAGGATTAAGCGACGTACCACTATGCCATAACTCAAAAGAGAGCCTGTTGTGTGACGCAGACATAATCCCGATGCGTGTCCCGGCATTAACCTTATCCCCTTTTGTGACGTATGACGCAGAAAGACCGGAGTAAATGGATATAAAATCCTGAGGGTGCTGAATGACAACTGTTATGCCATGATCCACAACATACGATTCTGCAATTACAGTACCCCTATAAATAGACGATACTTGAGCGGAAGAAGGTGTTATCAACACAATGCCTTTTCCCGTATCACCACCAACGCTCTCTACTCTTGCACCGACTACAGGAACATAGAAAGTCATACCTTCCGCTGCTATAGGTGACAATACGGATAGATTATACTTCTCACGCTGCTCATACTGTTTTACAAATTTTCTTTCAGCCTCCGACGCAGGAATTATTGAATCCACTGTTAAAGCGCCGAGGGTATCACGTTTCAAAGAAGGGACATTCGTGGCGACACTGTCAGAAAAAATTGCCACTATATTTTCAAGATAATCATTCTGAATAGCAGCCTCCGTAGATAATGAATCGTACTTCAGCAGCAATTCCTCGTATGAATTTCGTTGATCGCTCCGAATAAAACCCGGCAACAAAGATTTAACGGGAGTAAAAGCCACAAACATAATTCCGAGCAGCAAAGCTAAAACAAAAAACGCTCCGATAAGCAACCCGAGCCGCTTACTCGTCAGTACTACATTAAAAATTTCCGTAAAGCAATTAACGTCGCCTATAGAAATACGCCATAACTTGGGAGATTTCTCAAGTCCGTCATTTTTATCTGTCTTATCCTTTTTAACTTTATTGTTCAGCATTGATTTTTCCTTAAAATTTTAAGCAGCACAAAAATACATAATTATTACACATACTTCATTATTTTTTCAAAAAAAAACGCTAACTTTGCAAAAGAATAGACAACTCAGAAAGTGTAAATATTTTAATTTATAACATCATACGACAATGAAGAAAAGTGCTTTACAAAAAGCTCGTGCTTCTTACCAACCTAAACTTCCTGTTGTATTGACAGGCGCAGTTCAAGTTGTAGAAGGTCAGCCTACTCAATCTGTTGCAGACCAAGAAGCAATCAATAAACTATTTCCTAACACATACGGACTTCCTGAAATTAAATTCGAAAAACGCAACACACCCGTTTCCAACAAACCGGTAAACGTCGGCGTTATCCTTTCAGGTGGTCAAGCTCCGGGCGGACACAATGTTATCAGCGGTCTTTTTGATGGTATCAAGAAAATTCACCGCGATAGCAAACTCTACGGTTTCCTTATGGGTCCTGACGGTCTTATCAAGCACAACTACGTAGAACTTACATCTGAAATTATTGACGAATATCGTAACACAGGTGGTTTTGACATTATCGGTTCAGGTCGTACAAAACTTGAAAAAGAAGATGACTTCGAAAGCGGTCTTATCATTCTCCGTCAACTCGGTATTTCTGCACTCGTAATCATCGGTGGTGACGACTCTAACACAAACGCTGCCGTTCTTGCTGAATATTACAAAGCAAAAAATGCAGGTGTTCAAGTTATCGGTTGTCCTAAAACTATTGACGGTGACTTAAAGAACGAATATATCGAAACTTCTTTCGGATTTGATACTGCAACTAAGGTTTATTCTGAAGTTATCGGTAATATCCAGCGCGACTGCAACTCTGCCAAGAAATATTACCACTTTATCAAGCTTATGGGTCGCTCCGCTTCTCATATCGCACTTGAATGTGCACTTCAGACTCAGCCTAATATCTGCATCGTTTCAGAAGAAGTTGAAGCCAAGAAAATGTCATTACCTGACATCGTAAACTACATCGCCGACATTGTTGTTCGTCGTTCTGAAACAGGCAAAAACTTCGGTACTGTTCTTATTCCTGAAGGACTTATCGAATTTATCCCTGCTATCAAAGCACTTATCGCTCAACTTAACGACCTCGTTTCAGAAGAAACAGCTACAGGTGAAGAATTTGCCTCTGTAGCTCGCGAAAACCAGATGGATTGGATTCTCGCACACCTTTCTGCTGAAAATGTTGAGACAATCAAGTCACTTCCGGAAGACGTTGCTCGTCAGCTCTGCCTTGACCGCGACCCTCACGGTAACGTTCAAGTTTCACTTATTGAAACTGAAAAACTCCTCAGCAAAATGGTTGCAAACCGTCTTGAACAACTTCGTGCTGAAGGCAAGTACAATGGTAAGTTCTCACCACTTCACCACTTCTTCGGATACGAAGGACGTTGCGCTGACCCATCTAACTTTGATGCAGACTACTGCTACGCACTCGGCTTTAACGCTTCTTGCTTGATTAATGCAGGCGTAACAGGATATATGTCATCACTTCGCGGTCTTAACAAGCCGTCTGTACAATGGCAAGCAGGTGGTATTCCAATCACTATGATGATGAATATGGAAAAACGTAACGGTAAAATGAAACCGGTTATCCAAAAAGCACTTGTACGCCTTGATGGTGAACCATTCCGCCGCTTTGCAGCAAAACGTGAACAATGGGCATTGAACACTGAATACGTTTATCCGGGTCCTATCCAATACTTCGGTTCTCCTGAAGTTTGTGACCAACCGACCCTCACACTTACTTACGAACATCTCGGTAAATAATTAATTTACCATATAAGTGAAGGACACTTATTCCTTCTCTATATAAAAGTCAAAATGGGGCTGTGCCGAAACGGTGCAGCTTCTTTTTATTTGAATCTTTCACAAAATAAATATCAGTAATTTTTTGCTAATCTCAACCTTTATTTTTACATTTGTGAAAACTAACATAAACGACGGATTTTGAACTGCTTGTTGCGCATATCGCTCCTTTTTTCCCTCTTGTCGGCACACCTTTATTCTCTCGGTGTTACGACAAGTGAAAATTATGTAATTAACAAAGACTATCTCGGGAGCATTGCAACAATAACCGATAAAAACGGCACTATCCTACAGACAAACAGATACTTATCAGGAGGATTACCACAAACGGCTATGACTATCAACGACCGCTTCATTGACAATCACCTGTATTGTTCAATGCAATACACCGGTACTCACTCAATGGGCTTCTACGACAACACCGCCCGCATCTACGATGCAATCCTCACCCGTTTTACAACACAAGACCCGCTATCTGAAAAATATCCCGACATCTCCCCTTACGCCAGCCGTGCTAATAATCCGATGAAGTATGTGGATAGAGATGGACGGAAAATTGTATTGGCAGATGATTCATCAGATAGTTTTAAAAACAATTATTTGATTGCATATAACTACTTGAAAAGGGCTCAAGCCTCTTTTGTCATAGATGAATTGGATAAGAAAGATAATATTTACATAATAAAGGAATTTAATGATAATTCTAAATTTGATCATAACCATAACACAATCTATTGGAATCCTCATAGAGTATTACTCACCACTACAGGTTATGTACTAACGTCCGCTGAATTACTAAGTCATGAGGCTGACCATGCTGTTAGTTATGATGAAGATCCTAAATCTGCTATTAATAGGCTAAATACGCAAGATAATGTGTATGGAAATAAGGAAGAGAAAAGAGTTATTGAAGATTCTGAGCAAGCCGTAGCGATAAAATTAAACAGAGTCCTTGAATGCGGAACAACTCGAACAGACCATTTTGGAACAGGTTATTATGTTGATTCTCCTGATTCTGATGAATATGAATGTATTACCATTATTGTTGACAAAAATAAAATACAAAAAACAGCACCGCAATGAATATGAAATTTATAACCTACAATGTAATATTATTATTTGCATTTTTGGCTCCCAATATAAATGCAGAGTCATACTTAAAAGATCAACCGGAATTTGAAAAGTTTTATGCGGATAGTATCATCTATACCCTTATGCCGGAAGGAATATTTTCTGCGGTTTGTATGTATCGGGATGAATTTGAAAGAGAAAAAGAAAATCCCGCTATATATACCCCCACAATATTACTAAAGTATGAAGATGACATTGCCGATATTACAAATGCACTAATGAATAGCGGAATAGACTCTATTCTCTCTTATAAATCAAATGAAATTGTTAAAAAACTTGATATAGTGAAACGTAAAAAAGGCTTTATACCGGTATGGAGAAATGAAGATACCGTAGATGTCCGGTGTCGAGTTTTCTTATATAAAGGAAATGAAGTTATTGTTATTTGGCTGGCGGATACCGGTTTTTTTGATATTGATAGATATAGATGTTATAATCCCGAAGTTATAAAAAAATTACGCCAAATTTCTATCGACATTGGTGTTATGAAACCATTAACTATAAAATCACATCCTTGAATTACTGTATGCAGAATTAGTTGTCGTAAAAGAATACGTATATCTGCATAAAACAGGTGTCTCCTCAAGAACTATCAGATAAATCACAATCAATATTTATAGATACTGTTTCAAAAAGTAATAGTGTCTTTTTATAAATAAAAAAATTTTGTACCTTTGCAATAAATCCGAGTAACACCGGACAAACTATTCTATAACCTCTAACCTAAAATATGGTAGTTATATTTAAGAAAGACTCACGCATATTCTATGTAGTAGAGTCTGACCATCGTTTCAGCGAAGGTGAAAAAGAACAGTTATCATGGCTGTTTTCAGGCGCAAAAGCGCTATCGTCAACCAAAGTTCAAGGTCCGTTTGTGGGTCCACGCAAAGAGATGATTACGCCGTGGAGCACGAACGCAGTAGAAATCACTCAAAGTATGGGGCTAAACGGGATATCCCGAATTGAATGTTTTACGAAGGTTAAAACAGGTGACACTCAATATGATAAGATGCTCTTTCGCTACTATGAAGTGATAGATAGCAATATCTTCAAGACTGATAAACAACCTGATCCTATAATTTTCGTGCAAGACATATCTTCTTACAACGAGTCGGAAGGACTTGCGTTGAGCAAAGAAGAAGAAGAGTACCTAACAAAATTAAGCCAAAAACTTGGTCGCCCACTGACGGACAGCGAAGTTTTTGGCTTTTCTCAAGTTAATTCAGAGCATTGCCGCCATAAAATTTTTAATGGGACGTTTATTATTGACGGCAAAGAGATGCCGATGTCTTTATTTAAATTAATAAAAAGGACTTCAAAAGAAAATCCGAACGGACTTGTATCCGCGTACAAGGATAACGTGGCTTTCATAGAAGGTCCGCGCATAGAACAATTCGCACCTGTCAATCCAGACAAACCGGACTTTTTTACTATTTCCAATCTGAACACTGTAATTTCTCTTAAAGCGGAAACACATAACTTCCCTACTACCGTAGAGCCGTTCAATGGTGCTGCTACGGGTACGGGTGGTGAGATACGTGACAGATTAGGTGGTGGTAAAGCCAGTCTGCCACTCGCCGGGACAGCCGTATATATGACATCTTATCCACGAATTGATGAAAACAGATATTGGGAACAAGTTATAGCACCTCGCCAATGGCTTTATCAGTCACCTGTGGATATTCTGATTAAAGCTTCAAACGGTGCAAGTGACTTTGGAAACAAATTCGGGCAACCGCTCATCTGCGGGTCAGTTCTTACTTTTGAACATGAGGAAAACGGAAAGACTTACGCTTACGATAAAGTTATTATGCTTGCAGGAGGCGTAGGCTTTGCTGCTAAGAGAGATGCTATAAAAGGTGTACCCGCTCCGGGCGAAAAAGTAGTTTTACTCGGTGGAGATAACTATAGAATCGGAATGGGTGGCGGAGCTGTATCATCTGTTGCTACCGGACAATACGTCGGCGCTATAGAACTGAACGCTGTGCAACGAGCAAACCCGGAGATGCAAAAACGCGTGGCAAACGTAATCCGCGCACTTGCAGAGACCGGACTGAACCCAATTATTTCCATTCACGACCATGGTGCAGGCGGTCACTTGAATGCACTATCTGAACTTGTTGAAGCCACCGGAGGACATATTGATATCAATTCACTTCCGGTAGGTGATGCAACCTTGAGTTATAGGGAAATCATCGGAAACGAAAGTCAGGAACGTATGGGAATGGTAGTAAAAGCAAAAGATATCCCGTATATCCGTCGAATTGCAGAAAGAGAAAAAGCGCCGATGTACGTAGTAGGAGAAACAACAGCCGACCACAGGTTCGTATTTGAGGACAGTAATGGAGTAAAGCCTATAGACCTTGAAATGGAAGATATGTTCGGCAATTCTCCTAAGACGATTATGGAGGATTGTACCGTGACTACTGCATACTCTGACTTTACATACGTCCAATCCGATATAGAAAAGTACTTACAAAATGTTCTTTCACTGGAAGCCGTTGCATGTAAAGACTGGCTCACAAACAAGGTTGACCGCTCAGTGACAGGAAAAATAGCAAGACAACAATGCCAGGGAGAAATACAGTTACCACTCAGCGATTGCGGTGTAGTATCACTTGATTTCAGAGGAAAATCCGGCATAGCGACTTCAATAGGTCATGCACCACAGGTAGCACTTATTGACTCTGCAAAAGGGTCCGTTAACTCCATCGCCGAGGCACTGACAAACATTGTAGGAGCGCCACTCAAAAACGGACTAAGCAGTGTTTCGCTAAGTGCAAACTGGATGTGGCCTTGCAAAAATCCGGGAGAAGATGCGGCACTGTATAGAGCAGTGAAAGCGTGCAGCGATTTTGCAGTATCACTCGGCATAAATATTCCAACGGGCAAGGACAGTCTTTCCATGACACAAAAATACGGTGACAAGAAAGTACTTGCGCCGGGGACTGTGATAATTTCAGCAGCAGGAGAAGTAACAGACGTAAGACGAGTTGTTTCACCCGTTATAAAGAAACGTCCGTCAACGTTGTATTACATAGATTTTTCAAACGACGACTTAAAACTCGGTGGCTCGGCGTTTGCTCAAACTATGAACCATATAGGCTCCGATGCTCCTACTGTGACAGATGCAAACAAGTTTATCAGTACTTTTAATGTGATAAACACCCTCGCCGCTCAGCAAAAAATTCTTGCAATCCACGACGTTTCAGCAGGAGGACTTGTCACAACACTTCTTGAAATGACATTTGCAAACACTCGTGGCGGACTAAGGATTTCAACAGACGGGTTTGAAAATAAAGACTTGATAAAAATTCTTTTCTCAGAAAATCCGGCAGTAGTAATCCAAGTGTCAGACGGACAAAAGGCAAACGTAGAAAATGTCCTATCGGAAGCCAACGTAAAATATTTCGCGCTCGGCAGACCGACGAATAGTCGCAGCATTGAAATCCAACATTACGGTAACAATGTGACACTTGACATAAATAAGCTGCGCGATGTATGGTTCAAGCCGTCATATCTTCTTGACAGCTTACAAAGCGGTGAAAAATGCGCACAGTCACGTTTCCGCAACTACAAACGCCAACCGGTACAATACATTTTCCCGGAAAACTTTGACGGTAAACTCAAGTCAAGAGGTTTATCGCTCAGCCGTAAAAGTAAAACCGGCATTAAGGCTGCCATAATACGCGAAAAAGGCATTAACGGAGATAGAGAAATGGCATATTCTCTCCACTTAGCCGGCTTTGACGTAAAAGACGTACACATCACAGACTTGATTTCAGGACGCGAGACACTTGATGACGTGAATATGATAGTCTTTTGCGGAGGCTTCTCAAATAGTGATGTATTGGGTTCGGCAAAAGGCTGGGCAAGCGGATTTATATATAATAAAACCGCGAAGGAAACGCTGCAGCGTTTCTATAATCGCAAAGATACGCTATCATTAGGGATATGCAACGGTTGCCAACTGATGATAGAATTAAACTTAATAAATCCTAATCATCATAAGCCCGCACGTATGGAGCATAACGTGTCACATAAGTTTGAATCACAATTTCTCAGCGTCACAATACCTCAAAACAATTCCGTAATGCTCGGAAATATGTCGGGTTCAAAACTCGGAATATGGGTTGCGCACGGTGAAGGCAGATTTATATTGCCGGAAGAAATGGATAAGTACAACATAGTAGCGCAATACAACTATTCCCGATATCCGGGCAATCCGAACGGGTCAATAGCATCAGTAGCAGGTCTATGCTCCGATGATGGAAGACATCTTGCTATGATGCCTCACCTTGAAAGGGCAATATTCCCGTGGCAATGCGGTTTCTACCCGTACAGTCGCAGAAATGACGAAATAACACCATGGATAGATGCCTTCATAAACGCTCGTATATGGATTGAAGAACATAAATAATATAAAATTAAAACGGCCTTTGTAAATTCGCAAAGGTCGTTTATTTATAACGTATTCACACACTAACAAATTACAAAACTTGGAATAATAAAAAATAATCAATAACTTTGTGTGAAACTAAAAGGCAATTTGATTAAATCAAATGAAAGTATTAAAATTCGGTGGTTCATCAGTAGGCTCAATCAGCAGCCTGAAGAATGTAAAAAGTATAGTTGAGTCAACATCGGCTCCGAGAATAATTGTAGTATCTGCTCTTGGAGGTATTACGGATAAACTTATATCTACTGCAAAGATGGCAGTAATGTCAGATTCCAAGTACCGTCAGGAATACAGCAACATCAGATACAGACACGTAGATATCATAGAGACGCTCGTCCCTGAAAAGAGTCGTGAACAACTATACAATCGAATCAACCCGCTGTTCAACGAGTTGGCAGACATTTATCAGGGAATTTTCTTGATAAAAGATTTATCACAAAGGACATTAAATATCGTAGTAAGTTACGGTGAACGACTTTCAAGTTTGATAATATCATATATTATAGACAATGCCACACTGTTTGACTCACGTGAATTTATAAAGACTCATAATGAGTTCGGACACGAAATTCTTGAGACAAACTTAACTAATGAACTTGTAAAAAGCGTATTTACAAGCACCGAATTTTCTACTGCAATAGTGCCGGGCTTTATATCCACCTCCGTAGATGGAGGTGTGACAAATTTAGGACGCGGAGGAAGTGACTACACTGCATCAATAATTGCCGCAGCTCTAAATGCCGAGACACTTGAAATATGGACAGACGTAGATGGATTTATGACCGCAGACCCAAGAGTCATCAACACTGCATACGTCATAGACAAGTTGTCGTTCGTAGAAGCTATGGAACTTTGTAACTTCGGCGCCAAAGTCATATATCCTCCTACAATCTACCCGGTGTTCCATAAAAATATTCCATTACGGATAAAAAATACTTTCAATCCTCAAGCCGCAGGAACACTGATAACTTCCACACCATCAGACACTGATAAACCAATCAAAGGTATATCCTCCATAAACGACACTTGTCTTATCACCGTCACCGGACTCGGAATGGTGGGAATCGTAGGTATTAATGCACGAATATTCAATGCATTAGCACGGAACGGCGTAAGTGTATTCCTCGTGTCACAAGCATCAAGTGAAAACAACACTTCACTGGCTGTCAAAAATGCAGATGCAGAGCTTGCGGTAGAAGTGCTGAGCCACGAATTTAAGGCAGAACTTGAGGCAGGCTCTATAAACTCTATCACTCCTTGGCATAACCTGGCAACGGTTGCCATCGTAGGAGAAAATATGAAAGGCAGAGCAGGCATAGCAGGTAAATTATTCAATACTCTCGGTAAAAATGGTATTAACGTTATTGCTTGCGCTCAAGGTGCATCGGAAGTCAATATATCATTTGTAATTGACCATAAAGACTTAAAGAAAGCTCTGAACGTAATCCACGATTCACTTTTCTTGTCCGAAACACAAGTACTTAACCTGTTTATCGCAGGTATTGGAAACGTAGGAAAACGACTATTAGGACAAATCAGCAAGCAGCACGATAAGTTACTGAAAAACAAGTCACTTGAAATGAAAATCGTAGGTATATCCAATTCTCGCAAATGTATTTTTGACAGAGAAGGAATTGACATAAACAATTTCAGCACAAGACTTGAATATTCAGAACTTACGGCTTCACCGGAAAATATCAAAAACGGAGTAATAAAAATGAATATCTACAATCCGGTATTTGTTGATTGCACCGCATCAAAGGATATTGCAGCCCTGTACTCTGACTTGCTTGAACATAACGTAAATATTGTTGCCGCAAATAAAATCGCCGCCTCATCTCCATACGACAACTATCTGAAATTAAAAGAAATAGCGCATCAGAGAGATATAAAGTTCTTATTTGAAACAAATGTAGGTGCAGGACTGCCAATCATCAGTACCATAAATAATATGATAAACTCCGGCGACACTATTCTCAAAATAGAAGCAGTCGTATCCGGTACACTTAATTATATCTTCGACGTGCTGAGCAAAGATGTCACGTTCAGCAAAGCAGTAAAAATGGCACGAGAACTCGGATACAGTGAACCGGACCCGAGGATTGACCTGTGCGGAAGTGACGTAGTGAGAAAAATCGTAATTCTCGCACGTGAAGCAGGTTACAGGATTAATCAGGAAGACGTAAAAATATCCCCATTCTTGCCCAAAGAACTGTTTACTTGCTCCGAGGAAGAATTTTTCAAAGGGCTGCCTGAAGTTGACGAAAAATTTGAGACAATGAGAAAAGAAGCTGAAAGCCAAGGCAAACGTTTCCGTTTTATAGCAACGCTTAACACTGACGGAACAGCAGAAGTGGGACTTAAAACGATAGATACGTCACACCCGTTCTATTTCCTTGAAAGCAGCAATAACATTATTGCAATCACCACTGACAGGTATAACGAATACCCTATCATCATAAAAGGATACGGAGCAGGTGCGGAAGTGACAGCAGCCGGAGTATTCGCAGATATAATAAATATCGCAAATATCCGTTAGTACTTAAAAAGACCATTAAAAACACTTACAAAATATCATGCTATATTATCCGGTTAAAGGAAATCACAAGGCTGTAGGACTGGTTGATGCAATACACATCGGAGTGACCGAAGACGGTGCATTGTTTTTGCCTCAAAGTTTTCCGCTTATACCAAGAGCATATTACAAGAATATTGCAGATATGACATTACCTGAAATAGGATATGTCGTAGCCAATATGCTCTTTGGCACAGATATTCCGGCAGCCACTATAAAAGATATTATTTACGAAACACTTACGTTTGACATTCCATTTACAAAAACGGAAGAAAACAGATATACCCTTGACTTAACTCAAGGACCTACAGGAAACTATAATGACATAAGTGCAAGATTTATGGCAAATCTGCTGAAGCGTTACCGCAAACACGCACGCTTCAACGTCATCATATCTTCATCAACAGGTGCAGGACACGCTGTTGCAGATGCGTTCCACGATATGCCCGGAGTGAAATCTTTTATTTTATTCCCCTTTGAATCAATATCCGCCAAACGACGCGAAGCACTGACCGGCTACGGCAAAAATGTTATACCCATAGAAGTTTCCGGAAGCCTGTTTAAGTCTATTGACATCACTCGCGAGGCTATTTCCGATACGGAAATGCAAGGAAACATTCCGTTAATCACAGCCAATTCCACCAATATTGCAGCATTGCTGCCTCGCACTATCGTCTTCCTCTACGCTTATTCAAGACTTGTGAAGGAAAGGAAAGACGTCAAAGACATAGTAATTTCCATTCCCACCCGTAATCTCGGAAATCTCGCAGCAGCAATTATAGCAAGCAAAATGGGACTACCCGTGAGCAGATACCTTGCTATCCGCGATGATGACAAATATGCGGTAAACGACAGCCGAATAGCCACTTTACTTGGTAAAGAAGACTATAGTAATGATATATTTTCTCCTACCACTCACCCGCTGCGTGATTACGAGACGGAAATAACTATCATTACCGATAACGATAAAAATTGTATTATTGACGGATATGCCTTACGCCGTCAACCTGTCAAGCACATATCCGCATCTTACAATCAACTCAAAAAAATAATTTTAGATAACAGATAAAACCTACTTACCAACATAAAACAAAAAAAATGAACAAAAGAAGTACTAAAAAAGCTATCCGCAGAATATGCGGTGACGTAGCAGGCGAATGTATCGTTGCAAGCCATTTCATCAAAGGCGTCAGCACTGAAGAAATGCATAAAATAGTAATCGAAGTAGCTACACTTCAGACAGTTTCTCTTGAAAAAGTATCAGTCGCTTACGACAAAATACCTTCTGACTTTGGCAGCAAACACGAATACAACAAGGAAAGAAGAACATACTTCAAAAAAGCATTTGCTACACTCCACAAAGAAGTAGAAGCTAAATTACAAGAAATTGTAAAAGCTATGAACGCAGCACTTCCTCAGGAAGCTAAAGACGCTAATAAAAAGACTACCGAATAATGTGGTTTTCTAAACTTATACTTCGCATTTTGGGGTGGAAAGTTACAGTTACAGTACCTGACTACCCCAAATGTATTATTTGCGTTGCACCGCACACAAGTAATTTAGACTTCATATTTGGTAAACTCGCATATATGTCCGTTGGTCGTCAAGCCGGTTTTTTAATGAAAGAATCATGGTTCAAGTGGCCGCTCGGATATTTTTTCAGGTCAATCGGAGGCGTTCCCGTAGCAAGAAAAAACAAGAAATTTTCACTTGTTGACGTCCTTGTGGAAAAATTCAAGAACACAGACAAACTCGCTATTGCCATCACTCCTGAAGGAACAAGAAGCAGAACGTCAAAATGGCATACCGGGTTTCTTGAAATCTCAAGGCAAGCCGGAGTACCAATCTGCCTCGGAGCATTTGACTTCAAGACCAAAAATATTTACATAGAAAAGACTTTCACCCCTACAGGTGACAATGATAAAGATATGAAAGAAATAAAAAGTTATTACAGTCAATTCACCGGATGTCACCCGGAAAATTTCTGTACTGACTGATTATTTTCGCAAAACGTATTATGACAGACGACTTGAAAATAGCAATTATATCATTGGATATAAAACAAGAAAATCCTGCTGAAAATTTTATTGCACTTGAAAATGCACTTGACAGTTTACAGCAAGGGGTGGATATCGTTGTACTACCGGAATTATTTTCTACGGGATTTATCAGCAATCAAGATAAACTTAATACACTTGCCGAGAATACTACCGGAAATACAATCACTCGCCTTCACCAACTCGCTGATAAATACAACCTGGCAATAGCCGGCAGCTATTTGTGCAAACTTGCATCTACAATATTGAACCGAGCATTTTTCATAGAGCCGGGCGGTGATGACTCGTATTACGATAAAAAGCACTTATTTTCGCTAAGTCCTGAAAAGAAATTACTTTACAGCGGCTTAAATCGCTGTCGTACTATACGTTATCGCGGTTGGAACATATCAATGATTATATGTTACGACTTGCGCTTCCCCGTATGGTGCAGAAATATTAAAAACGACTATGATCTCCTTCTTGTACCTGCTAACTGGCCCAAAGTTAGAAGTTTTGCATGGAAACACCTTCTGATAGCACGTGCAATAGAAAATCAAGCCTATATAGCAGGAGCAAACCGCTCCGGAGAAGATAAATACGGAGAATACTCTGACTTGTCTTACATTTTTGACCCGACAGGGAAAAACATTGGAGAAAATACCGATAACATTGTCTATGCCACTTTAAGCAAAAAAAGCATTGAAGATATAAGAACTAAACTGCCGGTAATAAACGATGCCGATCATTTTACTATAAATAATTTATAAAAATGGATAAGACTAAAATAACGGACTTCATATTCTCGCTTAGAATTCCTGACACAGCGCAAATGATAGTTTCGCTATCCCCTACTAAAGCATCATATCGTTTTTATTCAATGCCAACGCTTGAAGACAACAATATGAATTTTGATACAAAAACGTATGAAGATATACTTGACATAATATTCTCTGAATCAGACAATTCAAGACCAATGCCTGAAGACCTTGACGTACAAGCATACATATACGAAGACGATAAAAGAGAAGTATTGCCGGAGGAAACACTCACACACGACAAACTTGAATTAATTATCAACAGGCTAATGAAAAATTACCCCGAATTCAGTATGCTGAGAGGATTCCTTTAACTATTCACAATATATTAATTCAATGTCGGCAAATTACGCAATGAGAATTGTGGAGGACGTATAAAATATCACAAATAATACCATTATTAAGGAAATTTAGACAAATTAAATGTTTTGGAAAGGCATATTTAAAGCGAAATTCAATTATTTTTTGTAAATTTGCAGAATAATTGTCACAAAATTATAGCATAATTAATGAGCAAGCCAAAAATACTTTACATCGCACAAGAAGTAAGTCCGTATCTTCCTAAGACGGAAATGTCAATACTTACTAAGGACCTGTCACAATCTATTATTAGCCACGGATACGAGGTTAGAACATTTATGCCAAAGTACGGTATAATCAACGAACGTCGTAACCAATTACACGAAGTAATCCGTCTATCCGGCATGAATATTATCATTGATGACACAGATCACCCGCTCATTATCAAAGTAGCCACCTTGCTTCCGTCTCGTCTGCAAGTCTATTTTATAGATAACGATGACTACTTTATGCACCACACCGCAAAAGACCTTGAAATCCGTGAAACACCGGAAGATAACGATGAACGTATGGCGTTTTTCGTACGTGGCGTAGCTGAAACTGTAAAAAAATTACGTTGGGATCCCGCTATCATTCACTGTGTAGGTTGGGCTACAGCATTGTCACCGCTTTACATCAAGAGTTTATACCAAGACGACCCATCTTTCCGTTCTGCGAAAGTGGTTTATTCCCTCTTCAATGACAAATTTGACGGAAAACTTGACCCGAGATTTGTAGAAAAATTGAAGATGGCAGGTTTTGATGATAGCATTTTGTCAAAAATCAAAGATAAAGAAATTGATTATACCGAACTGAACAAACTCGCTATAGATTTTTCTGACGCCGTAGTAGAAGCATCAGAAAATATTGACGATGAACTCATCAAGTACGCTGCTGAATCCGGAAAACCGTTTATGAGATTTCCGGGAAGCGAAAACTACACTGAAAAGTACGCTGAGTTCTACGCTTCATTACAGTAATAATAAATTTCAACAGAAAAATACAAGATGAAAACAAAATTTTTGTTCATCAGCATTATCACATTGTTTACAGTCATTTTTACTGCTTGCGACAATGAAGTAAACAACATCGGAGGTTCTCTCGTAAACGACAATCTTGAGATTGATATTGACTCAACATTCGTTGTTGAAGGCAAATCCATTGAAAATCTCAGAATACAGTCCCGTACGGTCACACAACTCCTCGGCTCAATAAGTTCCAAAGAATATGGTACTTTTTCTTCAGAATACATCACACAATTTATGTGTGCAAATAAGATAGACACCGTAGGAGTTAGCGCTGAAGATATTGATTCACTGATAGTTGTACTAAACATTCCCAAGGGTGATATTGTAGGCGACTCTCTAATCCCTATGGGGCTTGAGATTTATCCTCTGACAAAGCAACTGCCCTCCCCTATTTACAGCGACTTCAATCCTGAAGGTTATTACGATGCAAGCAAAAAATTATCTTCGCAGATATATAAATGCAACGTTGCAGGAGAAAATGATACAGTCAAGGCTTACGAAAGCAGATACGTTTATGCTAAACTTCCTGTTGAAATAGGACGAGAACTATTCAGAAAATACAAGCAAAATCCTGAACTGTATTCAAATCCTGAAGACTTCACAAACGTATTTCCGGGAATATTCGTTAAAAACAGTTACGGCAGCGGACGTGTGATGAGAATCACTCAGACATCTATGCGTATGTATTACTCCAAACATACAAAAACTACCGCCGATAAAGACACAGTTATCAGCAATGTAGGATATTATTTCGCTACAAAGCCTGAAGTGGTAACAGATAACCTTATTGACTACACGATGAGTGAAAGCCTTAAAAAGAGAATTGATAATGGCGAAAACATCATCGTTGCACCAGCAGGAAGAGATTTGGAAATCACATTCCCTGCGCTTGACGTAGTAAAAGCATATCGTGAAAGAGCCGGTAAAGTTGCTGTTCTTAACGCATTGACATTTAAAATACCGGTTAACGCTATTGAAAATGATTATGAAATAGCACCGCCTACGAATATTATGATGATATTATCCAAAGATAAAGATAATTTCTTCATTGAAAACAAACTTGCAGATGGTGTTACGTCATTCGTTGCAGAATACAATTCCACAACAGGCTACTACGAATTCACCGGACTACGCAATTATATGCTTGACCTGCTGAAAAAAGATGAAATCAAGCCTGAAGATTACACATTTGTAATAACTCCGGTATCACTTGTCACAACTCAGGAAGCATCTACTTCGTATTACTATTACTCTACACAAGAGAAGGTTAACGCAGTTGTTCCTTACATTTCATCACCGGCAATGGCAGAGCTTGATTTAAAAAATTCAAAAATAACTCTCACTTTTAGTCGTCAAGTCACAAAAAAATAATAACTTTGCACTCGCAAAAGCCAAGTAATGGCAATCAGCCGCAATAGCTCAGTCGGTAGAGCATTTCATTCGTAACGAAAAGGTCGTGGGTTCGAGTCCCACTCGCGGCTCAAAAATAAAGAGACTACATCTGTTGATGCAGCCTCTTTAACTTTATAGTATCCGTTTACTTACGCAATCGTTATTTTATCATCACCGATAACAATTTTCTTCTGCTTGTAAAGAGAGCCGATAGCCTTTTTGAAATCCTTTTTACTGCATGAGAAAGTACTTGCTATAATATCCGGATTTGTTTTATCTGTAATCGTCATCACACCACCATTGATAGAAATAAATTTCATTATTCTGTCTGCGAGAGCAGATACACGGTTTTCAACTTTGTCCGATAGAGTCAAATCAATCTTACCATCTTCTCTTACGCTTTTAACGAAGGCAGTAAAATGATTTTCATCATCAATTTCACAATGCACCTCGTCATAATAAAGCATACCGTAATGTGCATTATCCACAATTACTCTGTACCCGATTTCAGTCTGCTTGTAGAAAATACAATCCACTTTATCACCACGATGGTATTTCGGAAGTAAATTACCAACATATTTTTCAACCTTGGCAGTACCGACAATTCTTTGTGTAGCATCATCAACGTATATATACACAAGATACGTCTTACCCTTACGCATTTTCTGTCTTTGCTCACTGTAAGGCACAAGCAATTCTTTTTGCAGTCCCCAATCCAGGAACGCACCGATTTCATTCACTTGTGAAACTGTAAGATAAACCATTTCGCCAACTACGGCAAAAGGGCGCTCAGTTGTAGCAATAAGCCTGTCTTCAGAATCTTTGTACACAAATACTTCCACATCATCACCTACACGAGCATTCACAGGAAGATATTTTCCCGGCAGCAAGATTTCGACACCGTCACCGGCATCAAGATAAACACCAAAATCAACTTTACGATTGATTTTAAGCGTATTATAATTTCCTAACTTCATTATTTAAATTATTATATGTCAAAGGTAAGGATAAAGACCGAGATTACCAAATTAATTCATTATACACATTATTTGATTCAAAATGTTTAATTTCGCAGAGTGTAGGAAAAAGCATGGAAAACATTATTTATATCACAGAAAAATTGCGTAAATTTGCAAGTTAATTAACAAGAACAAATATCCAGAACAAAACTTTTAACTTTGTTATCTCTTCAAATAATGAAACGAATTTTATCCGCCGTTTTAATATCTTTAGCATTGACTGCATGCCATGCTCCGAAAACCGTAACCTATATACCTGATGCAGAAACACTTACAGCAGAGCAATTAGCGGCTGTAAATCCTCTCACCGAGCCTGTATTTATGCCCGGCGACCTTGTGTATATTGAAATAACCGCCTCATCTTACGAGTCGGTGGCGATGTTCAATAAAGGCAAGTCAATGTCGCAAGACGGAAATATTCAGAATAACAATACAAACAATAATGACCCTGCTATCCGCTACTACCTTATAGATGCTAACGGAAATATCGACTTTCCTTTGATAGGAACATTACACCTTGGCGGACTAAAGAAAAGCGAAGTTATCAGCAATCTTTCGGAAGCTATCTATCCAAAATACATCAAAGAGAAACCTACTATTGACGTCAGAATAATGAATTTCAGCGTCACTGTGGTAGGACAGGTAAAGAGTCCGGGGATCGTCAAAAGCGACAATGAAAGACTTAATATCTTTGAAGCTATCGCTAAGGCAGGAGACCTTGACATAAGGGGAGAAAGAGAGACAGTAAAAATAGTAAGAACAAATTTTGACGGTACAAGAGAAGTGGCTGTCGTGGACTTACACGATAAGAACATTCTCACTTCTCCATACTATTCACTTCAGCAAAATGATATCATCTATGTGACTCCGAACCGTTCTGCAGCCCAGGGCGCATGGCAAATACCTAATGCTATCGGCGTCACATCTACTATCGTTGGCGGAGTGTCCGGCATTGTAGCCCTTATCCTTACAATCGTTAATATGTAATAAAATCTACAATTATGCAAAACGATACTAATACAACAAGCAAAAAGAAATATCTCAGTTCTATTGATGATTCATTTGACCTGAGCGGACTGCTGCTTGACTATCTGAGCAACATCAAGTACATAATTCTTTGTGCCATCATATCTTGCATTATCGCAGTATTTATCTATTCCACAAAAGTACCGTCTTACCAAGTAGGTGCATCAATATATCTTAATGACGAACAGCAAGCAACAAGTTCTTTTGCTCTCAGCAGAACGCCGGAAGGACTTATCGCACCTAATGCTTACATTGACGAAACTGAAATAGAAATTCTCAAGTCAAGAAACAGTATCGTAAACATCGTTGATACACTCGGGCTGGCTTACAGTTATTACGAAATCGGTTCTTTCAAAGATACTCCTATCTACGGCACAAACCCGGTAGTGGCTGAAATGAATTCCACGGACTTGAGAAACCTTAGCAATCAAATCAGAATTGAAGTATCAAAAGACGGTGATGATAAATACAACGTAGCTTTATCCACTCAGTACAAGGGCGTAAAAGAAAACAAACAGATTAATACAACTTTTCCGGCAGTAATTCCAACACCACACGGAGACGTAAAACTTTCTTTATCACCTACAGCAAACCGTTTTGACAACGATATTAAAATCGTCATTAACAAGCGACTAAGCGTAGCACAGTCTATCGCATCAAGACTAAACATTGAATACGCATCAAATTCAATGTCTATTATTCGCATTACATACAATACGCCGGTAATTGCACTTGGAGAGGACATTATCACTTCGCTCGTAAATCTTTACAACAAAAATATCATTGAAGAGAAAAACCGCTCCGCAGTACAGACCGAGGAATTTATCCTTGACCGTCTTGTGATGATTTCAAGTGAACTTAAAGACGTTGAATCACGACTTGAAATGTACAAACGGGCACACAATATACCTACATCTGTTGAAAGTCAAGCCGCTATATACTCTTCCAAGTCAGATGCCACTTCCGAGCAACTTGCACAAATTGATGTGCAACTTCAGCTCCTTGATGAAGTCAACTCTGCCGTGCTAAAACAAAAAGACTACAGTCCTATTGCACAGATTTGTGAGGATCCGGAACTTTCTTCACTTATCGAGAGTTACAACAAGAAGGTGTCACAACTGCAAAGGTCACTCGAAACAAGCACAAATGACAATCCTCTCATCATCAAGATGAAAGACGATATTTCAAGAGAGAAATCACGTATTGTACAAGCTATTAAATCCGCTAAAAATAACCTTGCCACTCGCCGTCGCTCTACATCTGCAAGGAATGCAACAAGCGCAGGACAACTTGCAAGCGTACCTACTATTGACAAAGGTATGCAGGAAATTTTCCGTGAACAACAAGTGAAGGTTAATATCTACACTTTCCTTCTCCAGAGAAGAGAAGAAATCGCATTGCAAAAGGCACTTGCCACTCCTACGGCTCACCTTATCGACTCTCCAATGGGCGTAGGACCTATATCCCCGAAACTATATATTCATCTGTTTTTTGGATTATTAATAGGCTTTGTAGTTCCTTGCATATACATATTTGTTCGCAGACTGGTATTCCCGGTATTCAAAGATAAGAACGAACTCAGCAGAACCACGGATATCACAATCCTCGGTGAAATTTCACACATCACCGATAATGCTTCCGGCGTTGTGGTCAAAGAAAATTCCGACAACAGCGGTACTGAATTATTCCGCCTTATCAGAACGAATATTGAAATGGTACTCAGCGGACTTGGCAAAGACAAGAAAGTAATCCTCACAACTTCATCACTTTCCGGCGAAGGTAAATCTTTCTGCGCTGCAAACATTGCCGCGACTTTTGCTATCAAAGGAAAAAAGACCCTTATAATCGGTGCTGACGTCAGACGACCAACCCTACACCGAATTTTCAACGTAAACAAACAGCCCGGTTTGACCAATTACCTTTTAGGCAACGAGAGTGACTACAAATCACTTCTCCAAACAATACCGGACTACCAAAACCTATACATATTGGCTGCCGGTCCTATACCTCCTAATCCTAACGAATTGCTGTCAAACGGCAAACTTGACGAACTGTTAACTCAAGCACGTAACGACTTTGACATCATAATCATTGACTCCGCACCTATCGGTATTGTTTCAGATACATTAAATATCTCAAGACTCACGGATATCCAACTTTACATAGCACGCGCAAACTACACGAAGCGTACTTGCATAAACCTTGTAAACAGCGAAATCCAAAGCGGACGACTAAGTCAATGCTACTTAATCCTCAATGACGTTAATATCACTTCCGGCTCGTATGCTTACAGAAAATACGGACACTATGGTCATTACGGACATTACGGCAGCAGTGTTTATAGTTACGGTTACGGATACGAAAGTGAAAAGACTCACCATAAAAAGTCTTGGTGGAAAAATCTTTTCAGCAAAAAGAAGAATTAATAGTATATGGCAGAAAAAGAAATAGAATACAATGGCGTCACTATGCATTACACTGTCTCCGGTGACGGACCTGCACTGATATTGATGCATGGCTGGGGCTGCAATCACACCACGGTGGCATCAATAGAGCATATTGCCATTAATACGCACACCGTTTATAACGTTGACTTCCCCGGTTTCGGTAAATCTTCGGAGCCGGAAACCGTATGGGGAACTGAGGAATATACTCGACTGATAGAACATCTTGCTGAAGTTGAAAATATCAAGAGTCCTACTCTAATAGGTCACTCATTCGGCGGACGTATTGCCATCATATTTGCTTCAAGAAACAAGACTGAAAAAGTAATACTCGTAGATGCCGCAGGCGTGAAACCGAAGCGTTCACTAAAGTACTATTGCAAAGTGTATTCGTTCAAAATTTCAAAATGGATTGTGAACCACACTTTAAGCAAGACTAATGCTGACAGAATCATAGATAAGATGCGTGCTAAAAACGGTTCCAGTGACTACGCCGGAGCATCGAATATGATGAGAGCAATCTTATCCAAAGTAGTCAATGAGGACCTTACGCCTTTAATGCCTCTGATTAAAGCCCCCACACTACTTATATGGGGAGAAAACGATACTGCTACTCCACTGAAAGATGCAAAGGTGATGGAAAAACTTATTCCCGATGCAGGCTTGGTGTCATTCACAGGTTGCGGACATTACAGCTTTTTAGACAATCCTATGGGATTCAGAGCCGTACTGTCAAACTTTCTGAAATCATAATATAGAACAAACAAAACATCGTAATGAATATTTTATTAATATTATCAATCACACTCATAATCACAGCCGCAGCAGACTTATTCGTAACACTGCGCCGCGACTTGATGATGCTTCAGCAAAATTCCTACCGTAGAAACAGATACGTCAACTGGATAAACAAAAGTGGTGAAACCACTACATTTCGTCGCATCTTTGCTATGATAGCACTTCTGCTGCCATTAGCATTCAGAAATGCCGAAATACTCACTTATCCCTTTGCAGCCATAGTGTGCGTATGGAATACGCTTGACCTCGCGACAGTTAAATACAAGAAGCCGCTCGTTCTCACGCCTCGCGCATCACGATTGCTGATTACGTCACTGCTGATATCAGCCATAATTATCTGTATCATATATTTTGTTTCAGGCAATATTAATGCTACTGCGCTGTCACTGCTCGGCGGAATCATCATCTCCCCTATTATCCTCCTGGCAGCACATTTAGTTCTGCAACCGGTAGAAAATGCTATTAACCGTCGTTACTACAACGATGCCGTCGCTCGCCTTAACTCTATGAAAGACTTGACTGTAATAGGTATTACGGGAAGTTACGGCAAAACGAGTACAAAACACTACCTCAACAGAATATTATCCGAGTATTTTGACGTAACTATGACACCGGGAAGTTTTAACACACCGCTCGGCGTAATACGTACCATCAGAGAATATCTCAAGCCGTACAATCAAGTATTCATCGTAGAAATGGGTGCAAAACAAATCGGTGATATTAAAGAAATTTGTGATATTGTTCATCCGCAAATCGGTATTATTACCGCTGTAGGTGAACAGCACTTGGAGTCTTTCAAAACTATACAAAACGTTCAACGTACAAAATTCGAACTTGCTGATGCACTTCCTGCTGACGGATATGCAGTAGTTAATAACGACTTTGAGTACATCAAAAACAGAGATATCACAAACGTCAAATCCGTACGTTACTCCGTTAGAGACAATGCACAAAGCGGCTATCAAGCAACGAATATCAAATACAATTCTCACGGAGCTACATTCACCCTTGTCACTCCGAATAAGGAAGAAATAGACTTCACTACACCGCTTCTCGGAGAATGTAATATTTCAAACCTTATCGGGGCTATTGCCGTAGCAATACATTTAGGAGAACCTATTGAAAAAATAAAATACGCAGTGAGTCACATAGAGCAAGTGGAACACCGACTCAGCAGAAAGACTACTGCCGGCGGCATCACCATTATTGATGATGCGTTTAATTCCAACCCTGACGGTTCCAAGATGGCACTTGACGTACTATCACAAATGAATGAGGGAAAAAGAATCGTTATCACTCCGGGTATGATAGAACTCGGAGAAAAGCAATACGAACTAAACAAAACTTTCGGCGAACATATCGCAGAAAGCGTTGACATAGCAATCATTGTAGGAAAATACAATCGCGATGCTATCACTGAAGGCATTAACAGTAAAGGATTTGACAAAAATAATCTTTACATCGTTGACTCTTTCGCTGAAGCTCAGGCAACACTTTCACCGATTATCACGGCAGGTGACACGGTACTTTACGAAAATGACCTTCCGGACACCTTTAAATAAAAATTAAGACAATTCATTACATTATACAATAAATAAAGTAAAAAAGATGAAAACAAATATCGGCGTATTCTTTGGAGGACGTTCCACTGAACATGAAATATCCGTTATCTCTGCATCACAAGCGATGCACGCCATCAATAGAGACAGATTTGACGTAACACCTATATATATCACCAAGCAAGGTGAATGGTACACCGGAGATGCACTCTTCGATGTTGCCAACTACCGCCATACAGACCAATTACTGGCTAAATGCACTAAGGTGTATATGCGACCCAGTTTCGGTGACTATAACCTTTACAAGGCTAGAAAATCAATGTTCGGCAGCGACATTCTCACTACTCTTGACGTTGTAATCCCCGTTCTTCACGGCTCTAACGGTGAAGACGGTATTTTCGAAGGACTCCTTGAGACTATCGGTATCCCGTACGCAGGTTGTAACACTCTTTCATCAGCAAACGGTATGGATAAAATTACTATGAAGATGATTCTTCAAGCCAATGACATACCTGTTGTAAACTACGTGTGGATGACCGACAAAGAATGGTTCGCAAAACAAGATGAAATCATTGCTAAAATTGAAAATAAGATTGGTTATCCTGTAATTGTCAAGCCTGCAAACTTGGGTTCAAGTGTCGGCATTGGTCGTGCATCTGATAGAGACCAACTTATTGAATGTATCGCAACTGCTGAAAAATATTCCACCCGTATTATAGTAGAAGATATGGTGGAAAACTTGCAAGAAATAAACTGTTCAGTGCTCGGAGATTGTGATGATTACCAAATGTCCGTGCTTGAAGAACCTATTAAGACCGGCGATTTTCTCTCTTACGAAGATAAATATATGGGCGGTTCAAAAGGTGCAAAAGGAATGCAGGCATCACAAAAACGTATTCCCGCTGAATTGCCGGAAAACGAAACGGAAAGAATCAAATTCCTCGCAGGAGAAACATTCCGTGTACTTTCCTGTCATGGAGTAAGTAGAGTTGACGTAATCGTTGACAGCAAGACAAGAGATATTTACGTCAATGAGATTAACACCATTCCGGGTTCACTTTCATTCTACCTCTGGGAAGCAACAGGAATTACGTTTGAAAAACTGATGGAAAGACTCGTTGCACTTGCTATAAAACGAAAACGCGAACAAAGCCATAAAACAGTTTCTTACGACCAGAATATCTTCTCTCTCGGCGGCGGAGTAAAAGGCGGAATCAAGAAATAAAATCACATAACAATCGAAAAAAAGCCGGGTTGAATTCCAAGTATGGAACTTAGCCCGGCTTTTTAGGTGTATATAGACAGTCATAGCCCATTACATTCTGCCAATTTCTTCATCAGCAGCACTTTTCCCTTTATATTTCTTTTTATTATTGAATTTATATCTTAAGAATAAACTTATACTTCTATTATCTCTAAAGCGTTCTTTTTCAAATACATAATCAGTATCAAAACGAGATTCTCGTTCCTTTGTTCCTAATATATTATTAACACTTAGTCGCACATACAAAGCGTTTTTGAAGAAACGTTTAGTAATGCCAAAGTTCACAATGAAACCTTGTTTAATTCTATATTCACGCATATAACCATCACTGTTGTATTTGAGCAACAAATACGGCATCCAGTCATTTTTCAAATTGAAGTAACTATTAAAAGACATTTCAGCATAAGGCCGTTTTCCATTTACCAATATTCCATCAGAGTTATAAATATTGAAAAATGTTCGCATCACATTCAAATTTGTATAAAATTCCCATATACCAACAGTCTTGTTATAAGCGACATTACCATTTAGAGCTGTATAGTGCGGTTTATTCGTTGGCATAGATAAAATGTGTAAAGGATTTTCAGCATCGATGGAATTACTTGTCATTATGTAGTCTTTTATCCATTGGTAGGATATTGAGAATCTAAAACTTTTGTATTGTGAAGAATAAGATAAATCAGTTGTATATTGAGGAAGTAACAATGGATTACCAGCCTCTGTCTCATATCTATTGAAATATTCTTGACTGTTACGTAATTGGTAATAAGAAGGACGCTGAACCTTAGTAGCTAAACTCAAGCCCATTCTCACTTTATTCACAGGTAACGACATTGATATGTATGGATAGAATCTTGAGTAACTTTTATCTACCAACTGCAGATTATTCAAATCATCATAATATGACATCTTAAAGATTTCATATCTCGTACCTATATTTGTGTTCAGTTTGCCAAAAGAGTATTCACCCTCAACAAAAAATGCCGTTTTTGTTTCTTCAGAGGTCAACGATGATTTTGTACCTTCGGAGGTATCGTCTAAGCTGTTATACGCTTGTGTATCCTTAACATAACTCAAATTTGAACCTACTCTCAACGCACCGGATTCACTTGGTCTATATTCGGCTTCTATAATACCGGCAGCGATGTTGTATGTAGCATCATTGATTGTTTGTACAACGTGTTCAGGAGTCAAATTACCAACTTCTTCATTTTTTTTACAATCTGAACTTTCTCTTTTTAGATAATCACCATTGAAATTAATTGTCCATTTACTTCCAATATGCCCTTCGTAATATATATTTGACTGCCATTGATTGTAACGAGAACGTGAGTTTATAGTAGAATTCAACAGTTCAAACTCACCTGCACCTCTTGTCATAACATTGCTTGATTTTCCATTGTATCTATCATTATCCCTTTGATATGTTACTTGCCCTCCAATGGTATTATTCTTATTCAAATTAATACTTATACCACCTGTAACAGATTTATTATAGTAATTAGAATTCCATTCCGGCATATTGCTATAAAAACTCCATACAGAACTTGGAGCAACGATTTTCTCTGTATTTTCCTGGTCGGTAGAATAACGCGAAGTAGAATTTCTAAAATTAACAAATGTATTAATTTTATCTGTACTATAGGTTATCTGCACTTGCTCGTTATCGGAATTTCGTCTTCCTTGAGCATCACTTAATGAAACTGTACCACCAAAACCTTTTTCATATTGTTTTTTAAGATTAATTCTAATAACTGCGTGAGTATCTGCGTCATATTTAGCACCCGGATTATTAATCACCTCTATTGTTGCAATATCTTTTGTGGAAATTCGTGATAATTCTGAAGAATCAGTAAGTTTTCTATTGCCAATATAAATAACAGCACTACCCTTTCCGAAAATATTATAACTACCCTTCTCACCTGAGACCATTGGCAATTTGTCTATAATATCATCTGCAAATCCGAAGTCTCTAAGATTCGAATGTTGAATATCCGCAATAATATCAGTTCCTCTACTTTTAAAAATCTCTCGCTGACCATAAACAACAATTTCGTTCAATGAATATTTATTATGTTGTAGTTGTATCGTACGACCTTGCATAATTGGATAGATTGTCTCTGAAATATACCCCAAGGCACTGATTTTCAAAAAAGAAGAATTTGTATCACCGATTTTATCTATAGCATATTGACCTAATTCATTTGTTATAGTACCTGTTATAAATATTGAATCCGGCAAAGAATATAATGTAACATTCGCATAACCTATTGGCTGAGAATCCTCATCAATTACAGCACCTTTTATCTGAGCATACATAAAGACTGATACAAACATACTCATAATACATAATAATAATTTCATATCTATAAACGATTTTGTAAAAACGTCATAAAAAAACGCATATTTATTACGTCTTATATCTACCTATTGATTTTGTATTAAATTTTATGCAAATGTATTGATTTTTCGTTTATAGTGTTCAACCGATTAAGTATTTAAGTTTTTTTTGTTTTATTTAACAGAAAATAAACCCTCAGCATGTTTACATCGTTATTAACAGTAAAATATAAAGCCACAATAGAAACTTTCCTATATAAAATAATACACGGCTCTTTCATTTAATGTGGAAGATATTGATATATTTTAAAAGAAAGCCGGTGAAAGATTACATCATCATGAAGCCTCGGCGAGGCTCGGCTGTAAGAAACATACGGTAAGCAATTAATGGGGCAAGCAATTATTGCGCCACCCGGCGATAGACAGATTTCCGGTATAAACTCGCTTAAGCGATGCACAGTCAGTAATAGATATTTAGCGACAACATTCTGATTTTTTACAGATCGCACATCTCTGACGTGCGAATCCACTATATATGATTACTTTATGGTAACGCACAAAGAACTTATCCTGAGTTACTTACAGCCGAAAGTATTCGACTTTCCTTTAAGATGTTGTTATTTACTCCTGTACTGTATATTTTAAATGCAAGAGCCGTTAGGAAACAGATACTGTCCCTTACATGCTGCTGTATTCTTATAGTCAATAGCATGTAGAGGGCATACGTGATAGCAACGTAAGCAGAATGCGCAATTACTTCCCCACTCCGGTTTACCATTTGTCATTGAAATGTTTTGTAAAGGGCAGTTCTTGGCACATTTCCCGCAACTGACGCATTTTTCGCCACATTGAAAGCCGATAGGATTCATATAGAAACGTACAAAAAACGGATAAATTATTGTCGTTTTTATCCAGGGGAAACTTCCGCGTACCACATCGTTGATTTGCTCATTACCGTCTTGTATTTTATGTGCAATTTCTGCTATGCGCACTTTTGCTGATGAGATTTTTTGTGACTCAACTTCCTTTGAATCCACATCAAAGCCTTTCATAAAGACGTATGTGTTAGGCATCTGTACGGAAAAAGAGGAAACTGCCGTAGAACCTTTATCGGATATAAGTTTGCGCCACATCTTATGGCAATTACCTATATCATCGCCGCAAGTAGTGACTAAAAAGTGTTTGCTGCCAGGCTTAAATTGAATACATGACATACATTTTTTGACTACAGGCGGCACACCCCACGAATACGTGGGAAATACCCATATCACTCTTTCCGCATCGCATAGACCGCGGACAGACAATAGCGGGCATACATCATCTCCAAGATGATGCCCCAACTGATATGCTACGTATCTGCTGTTTCCTGTCCCTGAGAAATATAGTATCATCTTATTGTAACCTGGGTAGCTCCGAAGCCGTACTCTCTGAATGATGCATCTTGAACGTCATTTCCCTTGTACCGGTAATTCAATTCTTTAAGCAACGCATTGCGCAGAACGCCTTCCCCCTTGCCATGGATAAATACTATTTTCTGCCCGTGATGCTTTACATTCTCATCCATAATTTTACGGAAATGGTCAATCTGAAGATTAAGCATATCCGCCGGCGATAATCCTGCAGTAGTATCCACAAGCTCATATATATGCAAATCAACGACCAATGTTTCACCTTGCCTTAAAGCCTTGGGAGTCTTCTTGACAATAGGTTTTCTTATTTCACGCTCACCGGCTTTCTTTTCAGCAATAGCCTTTTTCAAGTCAGATCCGTTTTTCTCGCTCATCTTGTACGGTATATCATCTTTAACTATATCGTAAGCTAAAACTTTCGCATCAAAATACACATTTTCAGCAAAGCAGTGTAACTTAAAGAACTTGGTAACGTCAATTCTTCTTTCAACGGAAATAGCAGGCTTTACTTCAAAATCCTTATTCTTTTTATAAGCTATAATCTGAAAAATAATATGACCGATTTTACCTATGTTCTCTCTGTCAAGCTCACCTAAATACAACTGAGTATTCGGCTCCACAGTATCGTTATTACGGCAAATCCACGTCTTATTGTCATCATCTCTTGTAAGATAAGTGAATGAAAGATAATAATTTGAGTCATTAACGAGATATATATCGAACGTAGTAACAGATAACTTCTGAATATCCACAGGTTCGTATGCCAAAACTACATTTAATTTATCACCGTTAGGAGTCTCTTCAGGAATATATTCAGGTTCGGCAGGAGTAATTACCTCCTTTGCCTTTGTTTGCTTTTCAAATTCAACTTTAGTATTTGCACTAAAATTCGGTATAGTCCCCTCGCCCACCACTACAAGTTCCTTTATCAGTGATGGAGTTTCAAATCCGTCTTCATCTTCCACATACGCAGTATTTCCAACAATTTTAGTAACAATACCGCCACCAACACTACTGAGAAATCTTACCTTATCGCCTATTTTAACCATTGTATTTTGTCTTTTAATTAAGTTTCTGCAAAGTTACGTTTTTTTTATTAACTTTGTAATACTAATTATAATTCTTTACTTTCATTATGTCTGATAAAATACTCGGCACTGAAGTCATATCAAAATATTTTAATAATCTGAATGAAATTCAAATCAGTCAGTTTGACAAAATCGGTGAATTGTATCCGGAATGGAATGCCAAAATAAATGTCATATCTCGTCAAGATATTGACAACTTGTACGTTAACCACATACTCCATTCATTATCCATTGCCAAATTTTTTACACCTGTCAGCGGAACTACATTCCTTGATATGGGGACAGGTGGCGGATTCCCGGGTATTCCGCTTGCAATCTTATTTCCTGACTGCACATTCCACCTAATTGACAGAATTGGAAAAAAAATTCGCGTTGCCCAATCTATAGCAGAAGATATAGGACTTAAAAATGTCACATTTCAGCATGGAGACATCGGTGAATGTAGAGCAAAGTACGACTTCGTTGTCAGCAGAGCAGTAATGAGGCTTGACGCACTTGTTCCACTTATAAAAAAGAACGTAGCAAGAGAGAATAAAAACAGCATTTGTAACGGACTTATTTGCCTCAAGGGTGGTAATCTGGCGAGCGAGACAGACAGCGTGGAAAATGCTTCTCACAGTAAGACGGCATCGGTAATTCAGCAAAACATCTCCGACTATTTCACCGAAGACTTTTTTGAAACTAAAAAAATTATTTACGTCCCGTACATTGATTTTTAACAATATGGAAATACAAAATTTCGTCTGCAATATGTTCGGAGAAAACACTTATATAGTGATAGACTCGGACACTAAAGATTGTATTATTATTGACCCGGGAATGATGACACCCGCTGAAGTTTCCGCCGTGGATAATTTCATTGAAGAAAAAGAACTAAAGGTCAACAAAATACTTCTTACCCACCTCCACATTGACCATGCCATGGGTGTAAATCACTTAAAAGAGAAATACGGTGTAGAAGTGTATGCAAACGAGAAAGATGCAATATTAGGTGCAAGAATTGCAGAGCAAATACAATTATTTCACCTCCCGATAACCCTTGGAAAAGTCACCATTGACCAATATCTCAATGAAAAAGACACCATCACTTTCGGCGGTCTGCAACTGACTGCCATAAGCACTCCCGGACATTCACCCGGCAGCCTTTCATATTACAACCGTGATAAAAAAATAGTATTCACCGGAGATGCACTGTTCAAGCAATCAATAGGGCGCACCGACCTACCGGGCGGTGATTATGCAACGCTCATCAACTCCATTACTGAAAAGATTCTCACCCTTCCGGACAGCACTATTATATGCCCCGGTCACGGACCTACAACTACGGTAAAAGATGAAAAAAAATTTAACCCGTACGTATAAACTCAAATACCCGAATTTTTCTCCTAAAAATCAATTTATAGGATTAACGCAGTACTGATAACGACCACAACTATTGTAATACCCTCCACGCAATACACGGTAGATTCTACCCAAAACGTAACCAAAACTATGGTAAAATCAGGAAATAATCTTCCTAATTTGCATATAAAACAATAAAGGTCAGAGCCTCACAGGGAGATTCTGACCTTTAGCATATCGTATTTCTTTATTTTATTATCTTGATAGCAGCGCCTTTAGTCTTCGCTATATAAATGCCTGATGGAATTGAAGATAAGTCTATTGTGCCGTTATGGTTATCGTAACGGGCTTGCAAGCGACCTGTGATGTCATATAACTCCACTTCCGCCTGAGCTTTGACTCTGATTACTCCGTTTTCGTATTCCATTGTACTCTCGGTATCTTCCAACGGAGAAAAATATCCGGTGTTTACTTTCTCTTTCGACAATGTGTAATATGCCATTAATTTCCCCGGAGCATACATATAGATATCCACTCGCGGATTACCATCTACATTGCTTTCAATCGCTTGTATTGACACGTTCTCGTAATAATCATTAGCACTATACACGAACTTTGAATCCTTAGGGAAAGACCATAGCAACTTGCTCTTGTCAGGGGTTGCAAAATCACTTTTTTGAAAATATATTTCACGAACATTAAAGTGCAGCTTACCTGCATTATCTATATTCGCATCTACTATTAAATCCGTATCACCATATTTGCAAGCAATACCGCCCGGAAGATAAGTGCCTGTAAAACCGAGCGATTCTCCTAATAATGCATTATCCTTATTAACCCCATTTTTATTGTAGAAATTGCATATTTCTTGATAGTTCTTATTGGAAGTGCGAGTTAAAGCATAAAAATATTCGCTGTTTGCATCTCCGCTTTTCCAATAATAATCCTTTATACACTTATCTTTGAGCCAATTAATAGGATAAAATGAATATTTATCATAGACTACCTCACCATGCTCCGGCATACCGTAATTTTTATAAAGTACACCATCACCGCCAAGGTCTATAAGCAATCCGTCACTGCTTTGCTGAAAAAACTTATAATATATTTGTATCTGTGCACCATTGCTATTTTCACTTTGAGGAACCAAAAATATCATAGGTAATGTTACTAAAAAATCGTTATTCTTAGTTATATCTCCTCGGACATTAAGAAAGCCATAACTTTCTTTTACGGTTTTCTTTCCTATCACTATAGGCATCAGAGGAGATTTCAAAGACTTTATTATTTTACCATCTGCACCGATAACATTAAGATTCAGAGCATCAGCATATTTAGTCTTTTTATCATCAAATTTAAAATCAGCGGTAGATTCAAAACGCGTTGACAAATAAAGGTTTTGCGCCTCATCTGCGCCAAAAAATCCAATATTATCCTTATTAACCAAATCAGTTTGCTCAATATCAATCTCCTTTACAAATAAACCATGAACACGGTCAAATTGCAGCAATTTACCATCACTTTTACGATATAAATAGAAGAATTCACCTGAAACGGCAAAGTAAGGCAAGTCCTCTTTACTTCCAATGGCATCCGCGTTCTGGATCCATTGTGGAGTAACAATCACCTTGCTGCCATCGGACAACACTTGTGCATCATAAGCATAATTCTCCGGATAAACCACTGAAGGATAACCATTTGCAAATATAGTAGCAACAGAAGCGACAAAGAAAGCCAAAGCAAAAACTCGCTTTTTCATATTGATAACAAATAACATAAAAGATTTTTAAAATTTAACTATAATTTCCGCAAAGCTACATTCATTTTGCCAAATAAGCAAATTTTCCGTTACTTTTTTTCAAAAAAATCCCCCAAAAACTTACTTTCAAGTTCATTTCATGCTTTAAAAGGAATAGTTAATACAGAGTTTCATACTGTTTAGCAATATTTGACCAAGTATATCTACGACCCGATATCTCTTTCATAGCGTCACCATTTTTGCACTTTATGCTAAGTAAAGAAATAAGTTCTTCACAATCATTAAAATAAAATGCTTTATTTTCTGTTGTCTCACGATTATAAATTACATCAAATGCAAGGATAGGCTTTCCGAATGTCATTGCTTCCACAAGAGACGGATTAGTGCCACCTGCACTATGACCATGAATGTAACATTCACATTGATTTCGTAAAGCGTATAATTCATCCAGGTCATATACAGAATCTATCATTTTTAAATTTTTATAGGAACTATATTTTTCCTTAAGATTTCGGCTATAATCACTACGATTCCAATTTCCTACGAATATCAAGTTTTTACCTGATTTTGCAAACGCCTCACATATAATGTGACTATTATTTTCAGGTTCTATTCTGCATACGCTGATACAATAATTATTCGCTTCAACACCATATTTATGCAAAATCTCAACTTGCTGCTCGATTGATACATTTCTCTGGGCATGGTCACCACCGTATGCAATCAATTCTGACGGTTTCTTATATGTTTCTTTCACATAATCTTGTATTCCTTTGTTATCAGCGATAATCACATCTGCATATTTCACTGCCATTGCCTCACTTGTACGAAGAAACCACTTTGCGAATTTTCCCCATTTTGCACGTTTATGTTCAAGGCCGTCGATATTAACCACAAGTCTTTTGTGATACAATAATCTAAATATTGGAAGAAATATACAACCGGATACACCCAATATTAACACAGTGTCATATCCTCGAATACATCTAAGCAAAGATAAAATATCGTAAGGAGTACTTTGTGCGCCATTGGCTTTAAATAATGGCACATATTTCAGTTTTGCCCCCTTATATAACTCTATATGTTCGGCAAAATCCTTGCCACTACAAAAAATTGTATAGCAGACTTCCGGAGAACAATTGTCACCAATTATATTCTCCACCAAAGTTTCAAAGCCACCATACTTTGCAGGCACCCCCTGGATACCTACAATAGCAACTTGTTTCATAAAATCAATTAGTATTTAAAAAAGAGAATAAATGCCGTTTATCATAGCTTCGGCATTATATCTTTCCGCACTGCTCAACGCATTCTCGGATAATTGAATATAAAGTTTTTTATCCTTCAGTATTTTACAGATACAATCAGAAATTTTATCCAAATCTTTAACATCTATCTTGTACCCGTTAACACCATCAGTAACTAATTCCGCTATTCCTCCTTCCGTAGGCACAATAACAGGAAGACCGGCACTCATTGCCTCCAAGGCTGTTAGTCCGAACGTCTCAACAAACATTTTGCTATTAGAAAGATTAAGAACTAATGAAGCTTGATTATAGAATTTAGCCACATCGCTCTGACGAGGATAAATAATCAAGTTTTGCGGAACTATAATATGATGCTCAGCTAAAAATTGATTAATATTTTCTTTATCATCATTTATTACTAATTCAAAGCAAAACTGTGGTAATTTTTGAGAAAGAGTGATAAATTCTAACGGGCTCTTATATAATTTAAGAGATCCAAGCATCAATACACGTTGACGTTCAAATGCCGCCGAGATATTTGGCACAAGCTTTGCCACAAACTCTGACGGCAAGGCATTCTGAATAACGGAGATCTTTGATTTTCTATTCAAAAATTTTGCTTGATAAGCTGATACACATATTATTTCATCAGCTAATTTCTGCATAACAGCAGCCAAAAACTTATAGAAACGTCCTTTTGCAAACGCATTTTCATGGTAATGATACACGACCTTTTTGCCCATCAACTTCCCGGCTAATGCAGGACCAACAGGTAAGAGCGTATTTATATAAAACGTTATATTTTTCTTAAACAGCCAGCGGAAAGCAAGAAAAAATGTATAAAATTGAACTAACACATAACGCACCAAAGTCACCCATCCGTTTTTTGAAAAATTATATGGATAATAGTGGAACTTTATCCCCTGTTTTTCAGATAACTCATCCAATACACCTCCGTGTGAGGTAAACAAATCAATTACCACACCTCTCCTAAGCAATCCTTCAAGCACCATTTTAAGGACTTTAGGACTACCGCTATAATCGTTGTAAAGATGAAAGCAAATGATGCGTTTCATATTCTTTTTTTTATTATTTTTGAAGGCACGCCACCGATTATTGAATAGGGTTCATATTTTCCCCGAACAACCGCTCCTGCTGCAACAATACACCCGTCTCCGATTTCCGCACCGTCCAATATTGTCACTTTTGCACCAATCCAACAATCTTTTCCTATTTTAATTCCTTTGCGATTTACTCCTTGTAATCTTATGGGAACATTCACGTCATTATAATTGTGATTTTCAGAATGAAGAGAAACATAATTACCGAAAATCGTATTTTCACCAATCTCAATGCCTCCTGCACAACCGAAAAAGCCATGAGAACCAAGGCCTACATTATCGCAAACTCGCAGACCTTTACCCAATGACTTAAGTGTGCCGGTACACTCGATTGTCGTATTCTTTCCTATAGAAACATTATTACCGAAAACTATGCCTTCTGAAGACAATGCATCTATATAACAACATCGGTCTATGCATAAATTTTTAGACGTCTGTATCATACTTTGACATTTTATGACAGACGAATGGTGAATGAATACTCTTGAGAACCTGCGAAGTTTCCATATACCACATATCAGCATAATACCCTTATTAATAAAGAAACATAATAGATAACTCAGCGGTATACGAGAATCTAATTCAAATTGTTCTCCTTTAATCAAAGTTATAGTCTTATTTAATATCTCTCGTATCACATTTAAGTAATTTAGTAATGAGTTCTGACCATATAATAAAGCATTCACCAATGCGAGCATTTAATACACCTTTATCTCTATAAAGATAAAAATCGGTAACCACTAACAGATAGGCTAAATACAGCAAATCTATGTTTTTAACAAGACTAAATTTATTTTTTAGTAAGGTGTAATGTTTATAGATTATATCTGCATTTGCATAATTATTGTATATTAAATCTTGTGTAAAAAAATGGAAATAATCACACAGCAAAGGATAACTGTTTTTAAAGTATTCCAAATCAAATGCAAAGAACTCACCATCTACTATAAAACTATTCCATGGTGTCAGGTCGCCGTGATATGCACAAAATTTATCATACAACGCTTTATCTCGTAAAACTCTATCTATTCCGACAAGGTATATTTTTTCTAATTCAGGATTATTCAGAAGATGTAAGTTATGTCTTAGTCTACTTATTGACCGGAAAAATTCAGATTTTTCAAATTCAATGGGAACCTCGGTTTTAGAATTAAAATCGGATATAAATTTAAACAACTCCGGACTTAACCTATTTGCTGTTTTTACGTTATCAGTGCGTTTTGTCGATTGTACGAATGCGTAACTATTGCAATCTTCTAACCAACCGCAAAATAAAGAACACGGAACGTTTTCAACTCCGCGATTGTGCAAATATGTAAGATTTTCACTTTCTTCTTTAAATAATTCGAATATGGTCTCGTTATCAGTTAATTTACAATAACCTAAAATCCGATTACCATTGACAATAATTATTGTTGGCTTTTGATGTTTTCCGGGTGAGCCGCAAAATACGCCGAACTTACAATTTTTTTGTTTAAATATATCGTCAATAATATTTTGAAAAGAAGGTAAAAATGATAATTTGACAATTTTAGGATTCCCGATATGTAATACCGATGATAAAATTTTAATCAGACTAAACGCCCTTTCAATAATTTTCCCCTTTACAGAAGATGGTTGAAATAATGACAAAAATATTTTAGAATTTTTAAACGGGAAATACCACCTTTGTCCTACGGTATTGTTTAACTCAACATACTTTGCCCCTATCCCATTTTTGCATATATTCCACAATGGCTGTTCAGCATTAATTTTTGCCATCAATTATTATCTAATTTTTTAAAAAGGTTTTCAAAAAAATCTCCTTTAGCATCCCAATTGAATAAAGTTTTTACACGCATACGTGCCTCACGTCCTAATCGCTCACGCAAATCCGGATTCTCTATTAGTTTTATAATCGCTGCTGCCATATCTTTAGGCATTTGCTCAGGATTAGTTACCGGTAATCGGATAGCGCAACTATCATCAGTTGAAATAGCCATTCCTGACCAATTAAGACAAATAATCGGTAATCCCACTGTCATTGCCTCCAATAGGGTCAGGTTACAAGCGTCCTTCAAAGACGGAGTGATAAAAATATCCGCTTGCGTCAATTGATTTAAAACCTCTTGTCGTGGCATATGTTTTAAAAACGTTATTTTATGCGGACAAGATGCAGCCATTTTTTTTACATTATCCAATTCCGGTCCTTTACCTACCATTATACATTCAATATCATATTTTTCAGGTACGTAATTTAAGGCCTGCACTATACACGCAACATTTTTTAAAGCAATAAAGCGAGACGTTGAAATTATTCTAATTGTTTTATTACAATTGTACTTTACTTCATTTTCAAAAAAATTCGGTTCTATAGCACCGTCAGTTAAGAACTCTATCTTATCCTGATATTTTCGAGGAAATAATGAGGCTGTTTGCCCGGTACGGCATAGGATAGCCTTACTCTTATATGCTTTATATAGAAAAAAAGGATTGATTTTTGCCGTTTTTTTCATTATTATTCTAAGTAATTCTATGCAGAAGAAATATGGTGACATTTTAGATAAAAATGTACTCGGAATGCCTTCTCCTCCGCCTATAGGTCCGTATATGAACGGAATATCCAAATACGGTAAAAATGTAGGTAACCAAACATTACCGAATGTAAGATGCATTGAGTAATCGAATTTAATATCCTTTCTCAATCCTTTTATGACCGAAAGAATTCCAATTTGCCACATAAAATAGTAAAGGTGCATTCCTCTCTCTCCTCTTTTGAAAAACCTCATCCATTTTGGCGTATCGTAATAATGAAATGTAATATTAGACGCAATATCTTTCGGATAGTGTGCTTCTATTTTTTCACGTAAGTTTGAACGCGTAATTACATGAACTATATTATGTTTTGCCAATTGCAGGACGATGTTCCACCCAACCGCCGCTTCGCCTCCTTCAACAGGCTCACAAGAATATGCTGAAACTAAAATAGTCTTATTCATTTATCTAAATTGATTGTTGTATTAGAAATATTTGCCATATTTATTCTGCATGGATAATCTTAATTTTTGACACACGATACCTATACCACTCCAACGCATATCATTAAAAAAAGCGTTTTCTTTGAAAAATGAGCAATGTCCAATGATTATCAAGAAAGGGAAAAATGCCTTCAAAAAATCACATCTTTCTTTGGATAATATTAACGATTTTTTGCTCCTGAAAAATATTAATAATGTGATTGTAAGAAAGAAGAAAGTAATCATTTGCAAACTTTTCTATATTCGTTGATTAATGATTCTACTGTCACTTCCCAATTAAAGTGCTCTCTGTATAATTTTTTAGCATTTGTTGATAGTTGTTCTCTGTCATCTAATCGGCTTATGGCTGTTTTAATACCACGACTTAAATCAAAAGGTGTTGGTTCCACCATTATAAAAGCATTGCTTTCATTAAAATAGGACATATGTGAAGTACGGGTAACTATCGTTGGCAAGCCTAATGCCAATGCTTCCATTACAGAGATTCCGACAACATCTGAATAAGCGGGATGTATGTAAAAATCCAAATCCAAGAGAGTTCGTATTTTATCTTCACCATATTTTCCTCCTAAAAATTGCACATTGTATTCAATCTTTAGTTTCTTTGCTAATTCTTGAAGTTTCACCGTGCTGTCTGTAATAGGACCAATCAAACATAATTCTATCTGCTCTTTCACATCATTCTGCAATAGAGAAATTGCTTTGAGAAGATTGTCGATATTTTTCTCTGTAGATAGACGTCCCAAATAGCCGAATTTTATTTTTCCCCTTTCTTTGTGTACCGTATAATGGTATTTGTCATATGTGTCAGGATCTACTCCATTAGTAACAACAAAAATATTGGCATTTTTGCAGAAGTGATAAATATCAGTTGACTCTTCACGTGTAAGTGCATGAACACCGGCAGCATGCTCATATAGTCTTTTTTGCCAAATTTTATGAAAGATAAGTTTTGGAAGATAATTTGATTGTTTTATACGATCTATAGCATATCCACAGTGGGCAGTAATGATATAAGGTTTGCCTATCAACTCGAGATAACGCCCTAATCTTACATTTTTCATATTCCAAACCCCATGTAGATGAACTATATCAATATTTCTAATAATTTCTTTTAAATAAAAAAAAGTTTTTGAATCGAATTTTTTAAAACATTCAACCTCAAAGCCTTCTCGCTGTACTTTTTCATAAGGTGTTGGCATAGAACTACTGATACCCACTACGTGTACTTCATGTCCAGCTCTACTTTGATATTTTGCAAGACCATGTATAACCTGATTTACACCGTTGGCTCTATCCGGATTTGCTTTTCCAAGTATAAAATGTAAAATCTTCATGGATATATAATATTAAAGTTTCTTCCAATACTTGTCAAACAAAATTATGATTGCTTCATCAACCATTTGATTTACAGGTCTGTTCCCATCAATAATCTTTATAGAACTATTTTTATTTGCAATTTTTCTAAAATCCTCCACTTGATGACGTATTTCTTCAAGTGTTAACTCCTGCTTTCGGCGATAAATTTCATTCGGGTCAACATCAAGATAAAATGTCACCTTTGGGTGCGGCATTAATTTAACAAATACTTTTCTCAACCATAATGGCAAGGAACTAATACGGGTACGTTTCGGGTCTACTAATAAATCGTAACTATATCTATCAAATACAGAGAAACGGACCATACGGACATCTTGGGGTACATATATATTCCAGCCTAATACATAATCCAACCAGTAATAACAAATACGCATAAATGCATTAAAGAAGCCAACCGGTTTTCCTCTATGCGGATTCGTGAAATTTTTATCTTGTTTTGCGACTCCCATTTTTTCTCCAACAGCACCAATATTCGGTAATAATTCAGGACGATGATGGTAAATGTGAAACAATGATTTGTCTCCCGGCGAAGCCACATAGTAAAACTCAAGTTTTTCTAATAATGAATCTAAAAAGGTCGTTTTTCCTGCACCGTCCGGTGCTATTACTGCGAACGAAATCTCATTCTTTCGGTAACAGAATGTGAACCGTTTTATGTGATGGAAATAGAATCGAGTCCTGCCGTAAATATTTTTCAGTAATTGTCGTTTATTGGAATATGCTAATAATCTTTTATTGATCTGCGAAATATACGTCAACATTCCCTCGAAATCCTGATCTGCGATGTGTTTTTCTATTTTTGCATAAAGGTCCTTCCCAAGCATATGAGTAAGTTCTGAAGCAAATTCCGGATATGTCTTCCAACTTTGATATAAGATATCTTGATATTCTTTCTTCAAATAAGGCTTGGACATACCAAATAATTTTGCCACAAACAGCCTGACTCCTTCATAACTTTTATTTATCACATGAAAGCCATTATATGTCGTGGATTTAGCATACAGTTCTTCAAACGGAATTATCTCAACACCTTTTTTTTGTGTTCCAATAAATAAATCTATATGAATTGCTATATTATTTTCAATATTAACGGCTCTGTATACATAATGATCTCCCGAATAAAAAAGATTGTAATATACCAAATTAAACGACTTAAAGACTTCCAAAAGTATTTTGTTTGCTCTCAATATATCTTTTGGTTTTACAAGGATATCTACATCTTTTGAATGATTCACCTCCGGAAGACCTTCGTATCCGCGATCTATTAAAAACTTAATATTTTCTCTATCAAATTCTTCTAATAAGGCTCTTAAAATATTTGCATGCAATTTACTCCACATTCGCTAAAATGATAATTAACAATTTATTTTATTTTTAATATGATTTGTATATCGTTAATATTATCTTTGTATTGTATATCTTTAACTATTTCTATTTTGATATTTAACTTGGAAATATCGTACGGCAGTGAACATATACATCGCCCCCCATACATAAGCGACATTGCTTAATGCCATTCCAAAAAGAATTACAAAAAATAACATTTCCAAACACAAAAAACGACGAATTATACATGTGACTAACAACAATAGCGATAATATAAAGCCTATTAGTCCATACTGGTCAATAACCGTGATTTTATGCTCTTTATAATTCAAATTATATTTTTCAATGTCTTTTGAAATCGTTCCATAACCAAACCAATTGTCTTTATTAGAAAGATCCATCTTTAAAGTATTCATCAATGGAATAATACGTGCAGATGCTGAACCATCGGCGTCTGCAATATCTTCATTATCACCTAAAATCGTTGAATGTGTACTTACTTTTGCCCTTTCAAATTGTTTTAATTCAAGAGCATCGCCAATAAAATACATAATAATAATCATAGGAATGATAACGAATACATTACGCTTATTGACAAAGTACAGGATTAAACAGCCTATAGCAATGAATGCCGTACCACTTCCCATTGTAAGCATAGCATATAAAAACGGAATAGTCACCCATCTGTTTTCTCGTTGAAACAATTTACGGATATTTGGTCGTTTTCCATTATTTAATAATTCTTCACATCGTAGATAACATAGCATCGCAACAGCAAGAATGCGAGCAGAGTGACTGGGTTCCAAAGAAAGAGACGGCAACTTATCAATAGCAAGCATGTCTTGATTATACAAATTAATTATTGGAAAGTTATAAATTCCCAATAACATACAAATCTGTTGCAGAAAAAGTATTATAGCATATGCTCTTATAAGAAATGCCAAAATTTTCTTGAAGTATTGAATCGACATCGCTCCTTTAACCAGCAGACCATAGTATGTTACATACGACATAAGGAACAGTCCGAAGTAACCGACTGTGGAAAATCGGAATCCTTCATGGAATACACCTAACAAATAGCAAATCACCCAATTTGCAAAACACCAGAATAGAGCCGAAGTGACTATAAAAGCACGAGTAATAAAGATTATCGGAGTAATCGCCATTACAACAACTTTTATGCTGCTAACTTCAAATCCTTCAATAGCAACAAATTGCACACACAATATCAATAAAAGAAGTGTTGCAATATTTCGGTCAAATTTATTTGAATAGGTATTAATTACACCTTCCATATTTTTAAATCTATACAACCTTAATTTCCTTAAAAAAATTTCGGACTTACTTTATGAATTGCATGATATACCATCTTTTTATTCCAAATGATAATTTCAAAAGAAAAAGCATTAATCGGGAATATCCGCTGTAATGTGTCAAATAGTACCATCTTGATACCATTGACATTTTCATTCTTTTTTTAGGGTCTCCCTTTTCACTTTTTATATGTCTATGAACAGCCTGAATATTAGACATATAATACATTTTGTATTTGTTAATTTCTACTTGTTTCGCTAAAATCGGTTCTTCAGAATAGAGAAATACATTTTCATCAAAATAATTGATTTTCTTAACAAAAGAAAGTCTAATCACAAAACAACATCCAGATACTTTCTCACAAACCCCGGACTTTGCAAAATCTTCCAGAAACCATATTTTATTTTTTCTGTTTCGTAGAATAGTTACAGGCCAAAATAATTCCTCAAAATAAGAACATTCTCTCATTGGATTTTGATGATATCCATCCGGTGCAATGATATCACTTGCACAGACTGCGATGTTCTCATCTTCATCCATCTTTTTTACCATTTCCGCAAGATAATTATCATTTGGAAACTCCATATCAGGATTCGCAATCATAGCATATTCATATCCGTTTTGCACAACATATCGCAATCCAATATTGTTGCCTGCATTGTAGCCTCGGTTTTCGCTGGCTTGAATATAAGTACACCCTATTTCTTGGCATAGTTTTTCAGCCTCAATTCTGTCTTCTTCTCGTGAACAATTATCTACAATTATAATTTCAAACTTAACTGCTTTTTGATGTATTAGAAATGACACACACTTCCGACAATCAGAAGAAGAATTGTAATTTAAGAGTATTATTGCTACTTTTGCCATTATATATTTAAATATAAAAATCTTATCCTACCATTTTCATTTTCAAGAATAGCGCAAAATCAAGGTAGATAAACTTTAATTTTCTTAATAAGACCAAGTTGTTGTTCTAATATCAAAAAAATAGTTACAGTTCTCCAATCATAGATAAATGTAACTATCTATATTATTTTGCAGACCTACTGACTAAAAGTTTAAAATATTGTTTATAAAAAACATTTTTAGCAATATAATATAATGCGAAATGGCTATATAAAATTGTCAATAAAAATCCTTCGCAAAATTTAACCCACAAATTTTGATCTAAAATTGACAACACATAGAATCCCAATAACAAAGGAATAAACGCCAATAGGTGTTTTACAATATCGGAAACAAAATATATGTTTTCAAATTTTTTCTTTACAAAGTAAATTGCCGCAGACAATACAGCAAGTTCACATACGAACCAAACTACTGATGACCCTATACTTTTGAATTTTGACACTAAACAAATATTTAAAATAACACTGCACGTTGCACCTATAAGTGAATTGATAAACACTTGTTTGTCTGCACGTGCCGGCGTCAGTATTTGAACTATCAAGATTTGCTCCAAGCCAATTATTAACATTAAAGGCATCACTATTCTCATCGGAATAACAGCACCCATATATCCAGATCCAGCAATTAAATACACAATTTCTTCTGCATAAAACTCAGAAAAAAAAATACATGGGAAGACAAATGCGTATAGTAAGTTAAATGATTGCTGTGTCAATTTTTTGATACTATCAGTATTATTTTCTTCCATTAATGCACTTATTCGAGGCATCATTACCAATGTAAAGGAAGTGTATAGTGCCAAAATAATATTTTGAATTTTGGTTGCTGTTGTATAGTATCCAACTTGAGTATCCCCACACATCATACCTAAAAACACAACATTAAATGTTGTATATATAGATATCAGTATTGACTGCGAACCTAAATACAGTAACGGCTTTAGATAATGCTTTATAGCATATAATGGTTGAATAGTAAAATGAGCAAATTTACGTCCGTAATTCCAATTAATAAAGCCATTGGCTATTATCATTCCGGAATATATAATGAAATACGTTGTATAATCATACGAATCTCTGACAAATAGAAATATTAGAATAACGTATGCAGTTCTGACAAAAAGTGTTCTGATCGTGATATACTTGAACTTTTCCAATCCTCGGAAAAGCCACTCTACAATTAATGTATTAAATAACAACTGAGAGGCTCCTATGTATAACAATTTTTTGTAAGCCTGAAATTGAGGAACAAGTTCTATACATAGTATATAAGCTATAAACACAGTAATTGTAAAAAAAGCGTTTAATGTAAATAATTCCGAGAAAGTTTTACTAATTTTTTCTTCGTTTCCATTACATTTGGCTATTTCTCTTACCCCCAAAGTCGTAATACCAAGCATACTAAAGAGGCAGAAATAATTTACAATACTCTGCACATAATTACATATACCTATATTGGTTACCCCCAAAACACGTGCTATGTACGGATAGGTGATAAATTGAAATATATAAATAGAAGTAGTTAAGAAACCGCTATATAATATGTTTTTCTTTAATCCCATTTAAATCCTAAAAACATTATCTTCCTTTATACATCTCCTCGTAATACTTCTCATAATCACCGGAAGTGATATTATCCATCCACTCTTGATTATTGAGATACCATTGAACTGTTTTTTCTATACCTTCTTCAAATTGAAGACTCGGTTCCCAACCTAATTCTCTTTGGAGCTTAGTGGAATCTATAGCGTAACGAGCATCGTGACCGAGACGATCTGTGACGTACGTTATCAAGTTCATATCTTCTCCTTCTTTACGTCCTAACAGACGATCGACCGTTTTAATTACGACTTTGATGATATCAATATTTTTCCATTCGTTAAAGCCGCCTATATTGTATGTTTCTGCAATTTTCCCTTTGTGAAATATAAGATCAATTGCACGAGCATGGTCCTCTACGAAAAGCCAATCACGTACATTTTCACCTTTTCCATATACAGGAAGTGGTTTGCGATGACGAATATTATTGATAAAGAGTGGTATTAATTTCTCAGGGAACTGATATGGACCGTAATTGTTTGAACAGTTTGTCACTATAGTAGGCATTCCGTATGTATCATGAAATGCACGCACAAAATGATCACTCGATGCTTTTGATGCAGAATAGGGACTATGCGGATTGTATTTTGTATCTTCGTAGAAAAAATCATTGCCGTATGCCAAATGATGTTCTGCTGAAGATGCAACCGTGGTAAACGGAGGCTTAATGCCTTCAGGGTGATTCATAGTCAAAGCTCCATATACCTCATCAGTGGAAATATGATAAAATCTTTTACCTTCGTACTTTTCAGGTAATGATTCCCAATAAATCTTCGCTGCCTGCAAGAGTGATAGAGTTCCCATCACATTGGTTCGCGCAAATGTGAATGGATCTTTAATACTTCGGTCAACATGGCTTTCTGCCGCCAAGTGGATAATGCCGTCAATGTGCTCTTCTTGCATTAACTTAAGGAATGCATCAAAGTCACAAATATCCATTTTTACGAATTTGTAGTTTGGCTTTCCTTCCAAGTCTTTAAGATTTGCAAGATTTCCGGCATAAGTAAGTTTATCTAAATTGATTATGTTATAATCAGGGTACTTATTAACAAAAAGACGAACTACATGGCTTCCGATAAAACCGGCACCACCTGTGATTACTATATTTTTTTTAGCCATATTATTTTCTTGTTTTAATATTTGAAATACACTTTTTCAGCGACTCTGTCCAATATGGGATTTGAATGCCAAATATCTTCTTGATTTTAGTCTTATCAAGTACTGAGTATGATGGACGAGTTACAGGACTTGGAAATTCGTCACTATGACATGGTTGGATATCGCAGTCAGTCGTACCATTAAATTCTGCAATCATTTTGGTAAAGTCGTACCAAGAGCATACACCCTCATTGGAATAGTGATAAACTCCCGTCTTAGTATAGTCAACAGCATCACATACTTTGCTATAATCGGCTAATATTGCATATATTGCATTTGCCAAGTCAAGTGCGTATGTCGGTGTTCCGGTTTGGTCAAATACTACTTTAATCTGAGGCTTGGTTGCTGTAAGATTCATCATAGTCTTACAGAAATTTTTTCCAAACTCACTATATAGCCAAGCTGTACGAATAATGATATACTTGCCTCCTATATCCTTAATTTTTTGTTCACCATGAAGTTTTGTCAAACCATATACTCCGGTAGGCGTACCTTGTTGCTCTTCATTGCAAGGAACATTATATGGTTCTTTTCCAAATACGTAATCAGTGGAAATTTGCACCAATAGCCCTCCGACTTTTTTTATTGCAGTTGCAAGATTTTGAGGTGCTTCCGCATTTAACTTTTCAGCTATTACTTCATTACTTTCAGCCGCATCAACATTGGTGTAGGCTGCGCAATTCACAATAACATCTATCTTATATTTTAATACCATATTTTGAATAGCATTCAAATCGGTAATATCTAAAAAAATAGTATTAACACCTTCTTGCTGATTGACGTCAGTGAAATAATAATTATCATTACTATTTTGGGCAATGATGCGCATCTCATTTCCTAACTGACCATTGGCTCCTGTTACTAATATATTCATACTACTCAAATTCAGGATATAAATTTACATTATAATCAAATGGAGAATCAAAATCTTTTAGACATACGTGTTTGAGATCTTTCTCTGAAAGAATCGCACTTGACATCGGAATTTGCCAATCAATATTAAGACTCTCATCTTTAATATTAATACCTCCGTCAGCCTCCGGTGCATAAAAATTATCGCATTTATATTGAAAAACTGCACTTTCGCTCAACACGGAAAAACCATGAGCGAATCCTCGCGGAATAAAGAATTGACGATGATTATCTTCAGTTAATTCTACTGCTACATGTTGTCCGTATGTAGGACTACCTTTGCGGATATCCACAGCAACATCTAAGACACGCCCTTTAACGCAACGCACGAGTTTACTTTGAGTATATGGAGGACGTTGGAAATGTAGTCCGCGCATAACTCCGTATGAAGACATACTTTCATTATCTTGCACAAAATTGATTCTGCGTACTTGTTCTTCAAAGTCTTTTTGTGAAAAACTTTCAAAAAAATAACCGCGGGCATCTTTAAAAACCTTGGGTTCTATAATGACTACACCCTCTATTTTTGTTTTAATTACTTTCATATAATCAAAAATCCAAATTATTCTTTCCGGTTCTTGTCATCTCATCAATTACCTTCAGTAAATATTGACCATACGGATTTTTAAGCATAGGTTTAGCCAATTCCTTCATTTTTTCTTCGTCAATCCACCCTTTACGATATGCGATTCCTTCAAGACAAGCGACTTTTAACCCTTGGCGTTTTTCTATGACCTCTATATATGTAGATGCTTCAGATAATGAGTCATGAGTACCGGTATCTAACCACGCAAATCCTCTACCCAATGTCTGAACTTTCAATTCTTTGTCTTCTAAAAAACATTGGTTTACAGTAGTGATTTCCAATTCGCCTCGAGAAGATGGCTTTATATGTTTAGCCACATCTACAACCTTATTCGGATAAAAATACAATCCTACAACAGCATAATTTGATTTAGGTTTTTTTGGTTTTTCTTCTATGGACAAGCAATTGCCGTTCCTATCAAACTCAGCAACACCGTAACGCTCCGGATCGCTTACCCAATAACCAAAGACTGTGGCCTTATTTTCTATTTCTGCAGTGTGAACAGCTTCTTTAAGCATTGTTGTAAAACCATTGCCGTGGAATATATTATCCCCTAATACCAAACATACGGAATCATCACCTATAAATTTTTCTCCTATGATAAATGCTTGAGCCAAACCGTCCGGAGATGGTTGTTCTGCATATTCAAAATGCACACCGTAATCTGAGCCATCACCAAGAAGTCTCTTAAACCCGGGCAAATCGTAAGGCGTTGATATAATCAATATGTCACGAATACCTGCAAGCATTAGCACAGATATTGGATAATAAACCATTGGTTTATCAAAAATTGGAAGTAATTGTTTGCTAACTCCTTTTGTTATAGGATACAATCTTGTGCCGGAACCTCCGGCAAGTACAATTCCTTTCATAATTCAGTGTAAATATATATAATCTATGATATTTTCTGCAATATCTCCGGCGACAGATGCGGGGTGGCTACTGCGCAGATGCCGGTGATGGTTACTACCAGGCGACGATCTTTTTTGATGCGGACTATGGTGCCTTCGGCTCCTTCGAATTCGCCGGCTATGACTCTTACCCGTTGCCCTTGCTTGAAGTTGTATTCGGTGTCAAGGTATTCTATGCCTTCGCTGCCTGAGGTGACAAGACGGAAGATTTTCATTTCTCGTTCTTGTATTATTGATGGTTGCCGCCCTGATGTGGTGACTGAGGTATAGACCATGCCTTTGTCTTTGAGTGCTTCGATTATTGCGGCTGTTGACGAGTGCTTGGTGTGGAAAAATATCAGTGAACAGAGTGGCTGCGCCTTTTTTATTATTTTTCCTTCCTTTTTGATGGCTACTGTTGTCATTGGTATGTAGGTTTCGTCTGCGTATTCGGATAACAATGTCTGTATTGTATCATAGTTACGCACAAATAGTTTTGCTGCATACCAGTTTTCGCTGTTCGGGTCAATTTTTTTCTTTTGTTCTTCAGTTTTTGACGTATTATTTGCTTTGGAAGTGTCTATATCATTGAAGATTGACGAGTCGCTACGGGTAACTTTTTTGTGGATTGCTCTTAATGAGCGGATGTAAAACATTATTGTTGATTGCCGCAGTTTCTGATTGCAGAGGTAATTAACATAGTTTTGTATATCACTGTGTGTCAGATTTTTCAGTGTCAAATCCGAGGTTGCGGCATATTTTTCTAAGGAGCGTCTGAGTGACAGGTAGGTCTTGGCGTATGATGTTTTTCCTTCACTGATTAGGGTATCTTCTATGCGTGCCAATGCGTCAGTCACCGGCAAATTTTCTATTTCATTTACCATGACTGATTGACGTTTCAGAAAAATAGATTCGTAATTTTTTGGATATAAAAATATTCCCCGCTTTTCTTAACTCAACAAAAGTTTGAAAGCGAGTCAGAGAACCGGCGTGTCCATCTACCTGTAATTCTGACGTGGTCATATCCAGAGTTCAAGTCACATTACGGACTCCTATCCAAGAGTCTGAACGGGACTTTATTTTAATGTTGCCGAGCGTCAAACGCTCTGGAATGCGGTTGCAAAGTTACTAATTTTATTTGAATTAACCATTAATAATTGTAGTTTTTGAGAAAACGATGAAATTTCGTAAAGTTTCTAAAATTGATTTCATTATACGTCAAAATTATTATCTAATTTTGTACTCGCCGGGAGAAATAATGTCTATTTGTTATTCAGTCAAAAAAATAGACATCGTATTTTTCTGTATTAGTGCTAACATATATTTAACAGTTTATGGCAAAAAGTTTCTGTAAGACGTGGTGGGGAAATGCATGGTTGCAAGCCCTTTCAAATATAGATTATTCAAATCGCATTCCTCGCGGTGCTCGCTATGCTCGTAACGGGTCTGTCAAGCGTGTTGTCTTTGAAGATAATTTAATAAAGGCTAAGGTGCAGGGGAGCAGGGTTAGACCTTATAATGTTACTATTATTATCAGTAAGTTTTCCGAGAAGGAGATTGAGTTATTGATAGACAGCATTTTGGACAAACCGTCTGTTGTGTCTCAGTTGCTTAATATGAACTTATCTCCGGCAGTTCTTGATATTGCGAATGAAGTACACTTAAAGGTGTTCCCATCATCATGGAGAGACTTACCAATGCATTGTGATTGTCCTGACTGGGCTGTGCCGTGCAAGCATATAGCCGCTGTTATATATATGATAGGTCTTGAGATTGACAATAATCCGTTTTTGGTGTTTCAACTTCATGGCGTAGATATACTGGGCGAATTGAAAAAACGCGGCATTGGTATTGATGAGAAGCGAAATATCACTATCCCCAAGTGGCAAGACACATTATCTTTAGTTTTACCTTCGTCTATAGTTGATAAGGAGTTCGATGAAAGGCCTAATATACCGAACTTTAATGAGATAACGGAGCTTGGAAATGCTTTGCAACGCATATTACCTGATGAGCCTCCGTTCTATAAAGACGGTAATTTTCTAAAGTTATATACAGATAATCTGAATAGAGCCAAACGAATGGTAGAACTGTTGTTAGCAGAGAAGAAAAGTATTGCGGACATTGCCAATAACGATAATACTGACGATACTGTACTATCCCCTACTGATAATGTTACGATAATACTGCGAGATTGTCTATCATTTTCAGTTTACCGTCAGGCTGACGGTGCTACAGCTTCCATACCTCAACTTTTACGTCTATTGGATAGTATTGACACTAAATACTTAAACAACTGTTCAGACTCCGTATATGCTTTACGATTGTGCTATTTGACATCTCTCAGGCTACTGCTGTTCGGCAATGTCAAACCTGTGATTTTGGAAAATAACAATCGCACATACAGTATTCTATGGACGCCTATTACATCTGATTCTCAGACAGAAATGTTACTTCAGCAGATAGATGCATTGTTTAAAAAAGACGTTATTCAGATAGATTTGGGCAAAAAGAAGGCTAAAACTACGCTTTGCCCTGCTTGGCTGATGACATCTTGCTTTCTTACATTCTTGGTTTGCAGTGTGTCCAAGCCACTTACATCTGTAAATAAGACCTACAGCCTGTTCTTTTCCCATGAGTCAAACAAATTCACTGAAATAGGAGAACAATCCGTTCCTCTGGGCATTAAGAGCTGGCTTGACCACTTATCTATAGGAGGTCTTCGTTGGAGACCTGTGGTTATGGTAAAAGATTATGGTGAAGATGCACAAGAATTTGTCTTGGAAATGGCTGTTGAGGATACTAAGGAAGATAATCCTCAGACGGTAAAAATCAGCGATATATTCGTGGATACTAAGTACATCATTGAGCGCTACAATATTCTCAAGGATTTTTCACTACTATCTTCATTAGTTAACGGATTAGACGAATATCTGACGGAAAAAGGACAGAGACCGTTACAAATGAGTAATGTAGATTTTACCAAATTCCTGATAGAGATAGTGCCTGCAATGAAATTATTGGGTATCAAGTTGTTACTACCAAAGTCATTGCAGACATTATTGCGTCCTCGCCCAAGTGTGAGACTCACCAAAAAACAGAATGACGGTAAATCATTCTTGAGAATAGACGAACTGTTGCAGTTTGATTGGCGAATTGCCGTGGGTGACGAGTTAGTAGATGTGTCTGAATTCAGCAGCCTGGTAAATCGTGCGGAGACACTAATTCATTTTAAGAAGAATTATATCTACGTAAGCGTTGAAGACTTGAGGAGAATAAAGAAGACGTTGGCATCAAAACGCGAAATGACTCCGGCTAAAATGCTGCAAGCGGCTTTGGCTGAAAATTACAATGGAGCTAAAGTGGATTTATCGCCTGACGTGAGAAAACTCATAGCAGAATGGACCACGTTGAGCGAACTTCCCGTACCGAAAGGGATACACGCACAGTTACGTCCGTATCAGGAGAGAGGCTACTCCTGGCTGTACCATAATATGCGATTGGGATTCGGCAGCATACTCGCCGATGATATGGGATTGGGAAAGACGCTGCAAGTGATAACATTCTTACAGAAACTCAAAGATGATAAAGTATTAGAAAATAAAAAAGCACTTATTGTGGCGCCTACCGGTCTTCTTGCAAACTGGCAGGCTGAACTGCAACGCTTCGCTCCCTCACTAAGCACGTTCCTCTATCATGGACCTATACGCGACATCAATGAGTTTAAGCAGGATATACTGTTGACTTCCTACGGATTAGTCCGCAGTGATGTTGATAAATTTAAGAAGCAGAAATGGCAAGTGGTGGTAATTGATGAAGCACAGAACATAAAGAACAGTGATGCTGCGCAGAGCAAAGCTGTACGCTCTATCAAGGCTGACGTACATATCGCACTGAGTGGTACTCCCGTAGAAAACCGCCTTACGGAATATTGGAGTATTATGGAATTTGCCAATGCCGGTTATCTTGGTTCTATCAAGTCGTTCAAAGAAGAATATGCAAATCCTATTCAGAACCTTGGTGATGCAGATTGTGCAGAACGATTCAAAAGGATAACGTCACCAATGATGATGCGTCGCCTTAAGACAGACAAATCAATAATCAGCGATTTGCCGGACAAGATAGAGCAAGATGAATTTGCAATGCTTACCACACAGCAAGCAGCCCTGTACAAAAAAGTGCTTGATGAAAGTATGAAAGTCATTGAAGGATTTGACGAAACGGATAGCAAACAGCTATTCAAGCGTCAGGGCATAGTTTTGCAAATGATGATGGCACTTAAGCAGATATGTAATCACCCTGCTCAATACTTAAAAGACGGAAAATCCGAACCTGCACTTTCCGGAAAAACTGAAATGCTGCTTGACTTGGTTGATTCCATTGTTGAAAATAGAGAAAAGGTACTAATATTCACACAATTCAGGGAAATGGGGTTTCTGTTGCAGAAATTCATAGAAGATAGAATCGGAATTCAACCAATGTTCCTTCATGGAGGTTGCAGCATAAAGCAGCGTAAAGAAATGGTAGATAGATTTCAACAAAACAAGTACTCTGACCGTATCTTTATCCTGTCACTGAAAGCGGCAGGCACCGGTCTTAACTTAACTGCAGCAACTCACGTAATCCATTACGACTTGTGGTGGAACCCGGCAGTGGAAGCACAGGCTACTGACCGTGCATATCGTATAGGACAAATGAAAAATGTGATGGTGCATCGTTTTATCACCAAGAACACGTTTGAAGAGCGCATTAATGAAATGATAAACGACAAACGTGAACTTGCGGACATGACAGTTTCTACAGGTGAAAATTGGATTGGCAAGTTAAGTAATCAGGAACTTAAGGAAATATTCGGATAAGAAAAATAAAAAAGTCTTCAACAAGCACATTACATAGCTCGCTGAAGACTTTTTTATTGATCGTCTATCGTATATACCCTTTTAAAGTCTGAATATTGTACCTTCAATCAGTGACACATACACCTTTCCGGTATATGGGTCAACGTCAAACCCGTTAATCTCAGATGAGCCGACAGTGATTTGCCATAAAATATCGTAAGTTTTTGCATCTACAGCCGTGATAATACCGCGCCTTGAACCAACATAAACAATTCCGTTCTTTTCCAAGACAATACAAGGAGCATGTTCGTAGCCAATTTTCAAGTCAATGAGTTTTATCAACTTAAATTCATCACTCGCAGCATCTACAACGGCAAGCTCACCGTCCATTGTCTTAGAATAGATTTTGGTGTAATCTTCACTATGTCCGAGACTCTCTCTGTATTTGTGTTCATTATTTCTCCATATAGTTTTACCGGTAAACCTGTCAATCGCCGTCATATATCTATCCGGAGCAACTACATATACCCTATCCTTCGTCACAACAGGAACAACGTTACCCGGACCGAGCATATTGGCAGACTTGCCATTATTCCATTTCCACTTTAGTTCTCCCGTACGAGCATCAAGACAGCGAAGATAAGTGTCCCACGCACCGAAAATCACGTCATTTCCGTCAACCACCGGTGCTGCCTGGCAGTAATTGTTTATCGAATCATATTTCCATATTAGTTTATGAGAAGAAATATCGAATTTTTCAAACTTTTTATATCCACCCTGGTACAAGAAATTATTGACTGATAAACCATCTGCAACGTAAGGACCAACTGATGAAATTTTATCCATAATCCGCCCGTCTTTATCGTTCACAAACAGTAACTCCTTATTTGCCGACGGTACCGCAACAATATTTTTATAACATTGAACACGAGAAAACATTGAAGCACCGGTATTAATTTTCCAACTGACTTTATTCGTTTTCTTATCAACAGCCTTAACTTCGCCGAGAGAGTTCCCGAAAATAATATTCTTTTGAGTAAAGCCCACTCTTGTAAAGACTGATGCAGAATCCGCCCAGACTTTTACTGCATACTTATGTTCATTCTCAATAACGTTCTCAAACACAGTTGTTACAGGCATTTTAACCGGAAAAGTTTCTATCACTTCAGAGTCCTTACCTATCAATTTCCGGGAAATCCTGATAGAGTCATTATCAACGTCAACGTAAGTGTATCCGTAATTTCCATTACCCTGGTCAAGCGCACCTACCATCATAGACTGAATACTGCCGGACATATATGGCTTATACGTGTGATAGTGCCCGTTTATATGGATAATGGTAGGATACTGTTCAAGCAGCTTAATGTAATCAATGTATCCTAAGTCAAGGTCATTTTTACGCAGAGGATAATGATTAAACGAAATAATTTTCTTATCCGTACCTTTGTATTTATCAAGGATAGACTTCAGCCAGTGTAAATCTTCCTTCTTGACATGACCGTCGCCCATCTTCATATAAGGACCGCAATTAGTACCTACTATTACGTATTCAGTACCCGGTACTTCATAATAAAAGCGGTCATTTCCCCAAAGGTCTATAAAAGTCTTCGTTGCACTTTGCGACCAATTATTCTCGTGGTTACCGGGAATAACAAAAAATGGATACTTGATATTATCCACAATGGATTTGACATTTTTAAGCTGTTCATCAGACCCTTCATTTGACAAGTCACCACTTAAAATAACTGCATCACAGGGAGTCTGATTAATTTCCTGTACTGCCACTCTAAGTTCCTTATCACATTGATTACCGGGAGTAACATGCACATCAGACAGAACTATCAGCCTGAGTGCAAAAGCATTTAATATTGATGCTAATAACAGAATTAAGGTAAAAAATCTTTTCATATTTACGTTATATTTCAGTAATATGACGTAAAGTTAATTATTTTTCAGTGAATGGCAAAATTATACAACATCAGCTTTTGAAATTCATATTTGAAAGATTCCAATAAGAAGTGCAACAATCTTATTCCCCCTTCCCTAGGGGAAGGCCGCTCGCCGAAAAAGATGTTGTTAGTAGCGTATTATTGGAAATTTTTCTAAGATTTTACTTGCAATACAAAAAAAGAGGGTGTATCAAAATTCAGATGCCCCCTCTATATGAGATATGGAGCACAAAAGAGCTCATCAGCACCCTTAACGCTTCCTCGAAGCCTGTACCTCCATACCTCAAAGGCTATCTGCGCTGCCTTGACCGAGACCTCAATAAGATGCGGTCTGTCGCTGTGTACTATAAAGAGTACAGCAGCATCGAGAACCTACAACTTCTCGGCGAAAACTACATCAAGCAGATGAAGCGTGACTTAACGCCATTGACGTTCCAAACCTCTATCCTTTGCCAACGCATTGGCATTGCCAAAGACGGTTTTTATTCGTCAATGCGTGAGGGGCACAAGTATAATGCGAGTGATTTTGAAAGCCTCGATGCGGCTTTCAAAAGGTTAGCGGTTAGTGGTTATGGGTTAGAGAACTCTCTTACCTCAGACCCCTTACCTCTCACCTCTAAATTTGATGCTGATGTTAACCCCGACGCACCGATTTGCATTGGTATGGACTACAATGCAAATATCAACTGGATAGTAGCCGGGCAGCCCGATGGGCGGCGGCTAAATGTAATTAAGTCGTTCTACGTCAAGTTTGAGCCTAAGATTCCCGAAGTCGTTGCCGACTTCTGCACTTACTACGCTTCTCATCGTAATAAGACGGTGGTCTATTACTACGATGCTACTGCTCTCGGCTCAAACTATGCCGTCAACGAACAAGACTTCCGTTGGGTGGCCGTCCACGAGTTTGAACGCCACGGCTGGACTGTCGAGGCAGTCTATCTCAGCAATCCCATGCGGCACGATGAGAAATACCTTCTCATCAACCAAGGCTTTGCCGGCAAGCAACGCCTGATGCCTTTCTTCAACCGACAGAATAACGACGACCTTATCCTCGCCATTCAAGCAGCCGGCGTGAGCCGCGGCCGCAACGGTTTCCGCAAAGACAAAGGCGGCGAAAAACTTGCCGAATCGGAAGAAGACCTGCTCGAACACCGCACCGACGGCACAGATGCGTTCGATACGCTCTACATCGGAGCGGAAAAATTTCCGTATAGGGATGCTTTCTCTATCAACGTCAGCGGCGTTGTATGATTACCACAGATCCACCTCAGCTATGATTCTCGTTGTGGTCCTTGATACCCACTTTGACCAACCTGTTTCTTCATCATCTTCTTCCATGTGCACTATTACGAGTTCTTTGGGGTCAGTAGTCATGTTATCTACCAATCTCTTTGCACAAGGAACCCAGTCATGTCCGGGTATATATAGAGCAGGTATTTCTTTATATCTGCCTCTTTCTTTATAAAGGATTACTCCTTCCTTTATATCTTCCTCTTTAATATTAATAAGATATTCGTTTTTCATTTCATTACTTTTTGCAAAGTTACAATTTATTAATGATATAACGGCGATGCGTTGAAATAATTTTGCCCTCGCAAACGCTGTGCTCCGGGCAGTTCCTTGCGGACATTCGAGAAAATCATTCCACCGCCGGGCTATTGTAAACGGAGCCTCGGTCTCCGCCATACGGCATCTATCCCTATCGCACGGCAAAATTTTTTTTGCCTATTTAAGAATTAATAAGTTAGGTGTGCTCGATTTTTGCCTACCACTTATATTATCTTTGCATTTGAAATTTTGCAAAGAAATGCTTAAAAACATACGATGCTATTATACATTATATAAGTAAAATTTGTAACTTTGCAACCTAACATGGATTTCATCTGTAAATGACCTCAAAATAAAATCAACAACATACGGCGCGAGCCGAAAAAACTTTGAGAACTCCTTAGTAGTCGTTACAGGCTTTGGTCAGCCTTCAGATGCTACTTGGTAGTTCTCTTTTTTAATATGAAGCTGACAGCAGCGCAACAGAAATACTTTGCCTATTGGCTTACAAGGAGTCTGCCTTCCGACAGCCTCGGAAAGCTCACAGCTTCATTGCAAGACGCTCAGGTCGATTTAACTCCGCATCAGATAGACGCGGCTCTTTTCGCTTTCAAGTCTCCGCTTTCAAAAGGAGCTATCCTCGCTGACGAGGTAGGGCTTGGCAAAACCATTGAGGCAGGTATAATTCTTTCGCAGTTTTGGGCTGAACACCGCCGCCACCTGCTTATCATAGCTCCGGCAAACCTACGCAAGCAGTGGGCGGCTGAACTTCAAGAGAAGTTCTTTTTGCTGTCGCGCATTCTTGAATCAAAAACTTTCAACCATTACATTGAGGACGGCAATCTAAATCCGTTCAACTGCGAAGAAATCGTCATTTGCTCATATCAGTTCGCAAAGACGAAAGCACCGTACCTCAAACAGACAAATTGGGATTTAGTGGTCATAGACGAGGCTCACCGCCTCCGCAATGTCTATAAGCCAACTAACAAAATCTCCAACACTATAAAGAACGCTCTTGCAGACCGCAAGAAAATTCTGCTTACAGCAACTCCACTCCAAAACTCTATCCTTGAACTTTACGGTCTGACTACCATAATCGACGATTATGCTTTCGGCGACCTTAAAAGTTTCAAAATGCAGTACAATCGCAATCTCGACGATAGCGATTATCAAAACTTGCGCCGCCGCCTCGCTCCGCTTTGCAAGCGAACTCTGCGCCGTCAGGTTTTGGAATATGTGCGATACACCAAGCGTATCGCCATACTGCAAGAATTTTTCCCGACCAAACAGGAACAGGAACTCTACGATCTCGTTTCGGAGTATCTACAACGTCCACGCTTGTATGCGCTCCCGAACAGTCAGCGTCAGCTTATGACGCTTATACTCCGTAAACTTCTTGCATCTTCGACCCATGCCATTTATGGCACTCTCTGTGCATTGATTGAAAAGTTGGAAGCGAAGCTCAAACGCCAGGGCTTTGAACAGTCCGATGATGAACTTTTCAAATATGACTACGAGGATTACGAGAGTGAAACAGAAGAATGGCTCGATGATGAAGAAGATGAGGAAGAACCGGACGAGGAGGAAATGCTCTCGCCAGAAGACATCGAACGAGTTAAATCTGAAATTAAAGACCTTGAAAAATTTCGCGATCTTGCCTTCAAGATTAAGCGCAACTCAAAAGCAGAGCAGCTTTTTGAGGGCTTAAATCAGGGCTTCGCCCAACTTGAAGAACTCGGTGCTCCCAAAAAGGCTCTTATCTTTACTGAATCGCGCCGTACTCAAGATTTCCTTTTTGACCTGCTCGAAAAGAGAGGCTATAAGGGCAAAGTGGTGCTATTCAACGGCTCAAATTCCGACAAACAATCCACCGCCATTTACAAGGCTTGGAAAGAAAAGCATAAGGGCACATCGAAAATCACAGGCTCGGCAACCGCCGATAAACGCGCAGCTCTTGTTGACTACTTCCGCGATGAAGCAACTATTATGATTGCTACCGAAGCTGCCGCCGAGGGTATCAATCTTCAATTCTGCTCGCTTGTTGTCAACTATGATATGCCGTGGAATCCGCAGCGCATTGAGCAGCGCATCGGACGTTGCCACCGCTACGGTCAGAATTTCGATGTCGTTGTTATCAACTTCCTCAATAAAGCAAACGCTGCCGATGTCCGCGTTTACGAATTGCTCGACCAAAAGTTTCAGCTTTTCAACGGTGTTTTCGGTGCCTCCGATGAAGTTCTCGGAGCAATCGGCAACGGCGTTGATTTCGAGAAGCGCATAGCGCAGATTTATCAACTATGCCGCTCGCCCAAAGAAATTAAAGAGGCTTTCGACGCCCTCCAAGATGAACTGCAAGAGCAGATTTCCGACAAGATGCTCAAAGCCCGTACAACTCTGTTGGAGAACTTCGACGAATCCGTTAAGCAGAAACTTCGCAGCGACCTTGCCGAGACCCGTGGCAACCTCGACCAGTTCGAGCAGACCCTATGGCAGCTTACGCGAAGCTACTTTGCCGACTATGCCGACTTCAACGATGCCGACCACTCCTTTATCGTCCACCCGTTTGTCGATAACGGAGCCGTGAGTTGGTATCGTCGTTTCCCCAGCGAGTATATGATGGTAAGTTCCGAGCAGCGGCGCACAACCAAGTTAGCCGATGGTGTGCGACCTTACCGAATCGGCGACCCGCTCGCTCAATATATGCTTACCGGCCTTAAAGCCGCTCCTGTGCCTATCTCGGAAGTTGTTCTCGATTACACCAACTCACCGCTCAATGTGGCTTTAATCAAGCAGCTTGTAGGTCAATCAGGCTGGCTTACCGTTGAGCAGCTTACTATTGATTCTTTCGAGAAAGAGGATATTCTTCTTCACGCTTGCATCACCGACAAGGGAGAAACCGTTCCACCCGATATTGCCGAGTATATGCTTCGGCTATCCGGCACAGAAGATCCGCTGACTGCGGAACTTCCTGTGCAGACAGCCTCCGCGCTCGCTAATGTGATCACCGCCCAACGTGAGGAAATCACATCTGCCAATGCCGAGCGCAATAACACTTTCTTCGAGGAAGAAATGGAAAAGCTCGACAACTGGGCCGAGGACGTAAAGGCCGGACTTGAAAAGGAGCTGCGCGACCTTGACGCTGAAATCAAGCTCCGCAAAAGCGAGAGCAAAAAGACTTCGCGCCTTGATGAGAAAGTACGGCTGCAACGCCTTATCAAAGACCTTGAAAAGCGTCGCAGCGAAAAACGTCTCAATCTATATCAAGCCCAAGATGATGTTGACGAGAAGAAAGAAACCCTTCTCGCCAAGGTCGAGGCAATGCTCGCCCAAAAGGTTGAACAAACAAAGTTAATAACTTTTCATTGGAGGATTGTATGATAGCACCTACTCAAATTCGTAAACCTGAAAATTGGCAAGATTTTGAAACACTCTGTAAAAAATTATGGGGTGAAATCTGGGATTGCTCTGACACAATACAACGCCATGGTCGTATCGGTCAAAGTCAACATGGGGTTGATGTTTATGGAATACCCAAAGGAGAGACCGGATATTTTGGCATTCAATGTAAGGGCAAAGATGAATATACACACAGTCAGTTAACTGAGAAAGAAATTGATGAAGAAATCTCAAAAGCCAAATCTTTCACTCCTGCTCTGAAAAGATTTATCTTTGCATCTACAGCTAATAAGGATGCAAAAATTGAGGCTTATATCCGAAAGAAAAACGTAGAGAGCATGGAAAATGGTGGCTTTGAAATATACATATCTTCTTGGGAGGATATTGTGGATTTGCTTACGGAAAGGAAACGGACTTTCAATTGGTATATTAATAATTGCCAATATGTAGAAAATCTAAACATAGAAATTTCGTTTAATGGTAACCCTTCTCTAACAATTCATCCTCAATATTATAGAATCATACATAAGACAAAGGTCTTGCCTCCGTATGATCCTACAATTTTAAATGATAGAATTGAAATGATAATGGAGCAAATGGACCATAAAAGTTCTTATTCAAGCCTAATTGAACAGCAGCAGATGATTAATGAAAGGCTATATGGTACATCTTCCAAAACTAATTATACAATTTGTTATCCTGTTGTAACAATTAAGAACAATGGAACCACGACTATTGAAGATTACAAACTTGAAGTTTGGCTTGACAACACGGATTTCGTTGGAGATTGCTTTCATTATGTTAACGCAACGATGATAGATCCTGCTGAACGAGCTGCTATAAACGCTCGCAAAGATCAGGAAAGAGAAGTTTACAAAAGTAAGGAATACTCAAATCAAGTATTCTTTATCCCAAACAATCGTATTTTAGTACCGAATGATACTGCTTCTTTTCGGTTTAGCGTTATCCCGTCTGAAAATGTACCATCTCTTATTTTGCACTGGAAACTTTTGTCTCGTAATGGCGAATTAAAAGGTGAGAATACAATTCAAGTTTCTCCACATTTTATAGACAAAGAGATAATAACTAAAACACGTGACCCACAGGGATTTCGTGAAGAATATGTAACTATAGAACCAAGAATTGAATAATGGCACAGAACAAGATAAATAAACTGGAACTTACTTGGATTGGCAAGGAAGACGAGCCTCTTGCCATAGAGCCGCGTTTGCTCCTTGACACCCCGGAATATAGTTTTGGGGAGGTCGAAACCGGCACTCTCCCCAATGGGAAGCCGTGGCCGGGCAATATGCTCATTCACGGAGACAATCTTCTCGCTCTCCGCGCCCTTGAAGTAAATTTCAAAGGTGCAGTAAAATGTATATACATTGATCCGCCTTACAATACGGGTGCTGCATTTGAACATTACGATGACAACCTCGAACACTCTATCTGGTTGCGCTTAATGCACAAACGTCTTGAAATTCTTTGTAATTTACTTTCCGAAGATGGTGCGATTTGCGTTCAAATCGACGCAACTGAAATGGCTTATCTTAAAGTAGTCATGGACGAAATCTTCGGTAGAAGTAATTTCATAAATATGATTTCTGTTAAAACTAAAATAGCGGGAGTCAGCGGTAGCAACCTCGGAAAAAGTTTGCAAGATAACGTGGAATATATTCTACTTTATGCTAAAAATATCCAATCTTTCCTGTTAAATATAGTCCCTGTAAAAAAACAGGAGTTGTATTCTTACATTCAGTCTTATGTTTCTGATGGAAAGAGTTGGAAATATACAAGCGTTCTACGTTCTATTGATGACGGTACTTATATCAAAAGTTTTAAGGCCGGAAATGGAGATGAAATCAAATTGTTTAAGCATGAAAAATTTGAGATTTGCTCTATCAATCAAATAGCTAATGAAGAATTTGGGGGCGATGTAAAAAAAGCCTACTATCACTATATTGATCGTGTTTTTAGAACTACCAATGCTCAAACTTCTATTCGTACAAAAGTTATAGAAGAAACTGCAGAGTTTAATTCTCGCGGTTTATTCAGCATTGAATACACTCCTATAAAGGGACGTAATGCAGGCAGGGTTATTCGTTCGTTTTACAAAGATGACAATCTTATAGCCTGGCTTAAAGACGTAGTTACAATAACACCTGATGCAATCTATAAGGTTGATAACATGGGTAATCTGTGGGACGATATTCAGTATAACAATCTTACGAAAGAGGGTAGTGTTCAATTCCCAAATGGCAAAAAACCAGAAGCTCTTGTTGCTCGAATAGTAGAAATGCTTTCTTGCGAAAATGAGGTCGTTTTAGATTCGTTCTTGGGAAGTGGTACGACTGCCGCAGTCGCCCATAAATTAAATAGACGATGGATTGGTGTTGAACTTGGAGAACACGCATACACTCACAGTAAAGTACGACTTGAACGTGTTATAAGTGGTTCTGACAAAGGAGGTATAACACAATCTTCTAACTGGCAAGGCGGCGGAGGTTTTAAGTTCTACGAACTTGCTCCGAGCCTTCTCAATAAGGATAAATACGGCAACCTTGTAATCAACAAGGATTACAATGCCGATATGCTTGCCGCTGCTATGGCAAAACATCAGGGCTTCACTTTCTCGCCTGATGCAGAATTGTACTGGAAGCAAGGGCACAGCTCGGAGCATGACTTCATATTCACTACCACCCAACTGATTACCGCTGAAATGCTCGAAACAATACACGAGCAGTTGGGTGAAAATGAATCGCTCCTGATATGCTGCACCAAGTTTCAGCCGGAGTGCCGCAACAAGTTCTCGAACATCACCATCAAGAAAATCCCCAAAGTCCTCCTTGACACCTGCGAGTTCGACCATGACGACTATTCTCTTAACATCGTTTCGGTTCCTGACATTAACGATGAAGAATGGAATGATCTTGACCCGGAGGGTGATTTTGAACCAACCGAAGCACTTAACGATTAACAGGTATGGATTCACAGGTTAACTATATACGCCAACGTCTTTCGCTTCGCAAACCGCTTGCTAAAGCGTTGGAACTTACCGCTCGTCTGACTGATAAACTTTCATTGCAGAAGCCGCCGACTGACCCGGATATGCTTGAAATGTTTATTGCAGCCGAGCTTGCAAAAGTGAAGTCAATCGTGCCTTCGGTCAAAGGATTTGACCGCGATTTTCCTTCGCTGGCCTTTTCTATTGCAACTGGTATAGGAAAAACGCGATTGATGGGTGCAATCATCGCATACCTTTATCTTAAAAAAGGTATCAAGCACTTTTTCGTGCTTGCTCCAAACCTCACTCTCTATGAGAAGTTGATAAAGGACTTCGGCGATGAAACTTATTCTAAATACGTATTCAAAGGAATAAGTGAATTTGTCGGCAGACCTCCAAGAATAGTTACCGGCGAGAATTATCAGGAACGTACAGGCAGTTTGTTCTCTGATGTTGAAATCAATATCTTCAATATCTCCAAATTCAACACTGAGAATAAAACAACAAAGAAAGGCGGTACTACCATTGCTCCACGTATGCGTCGACTTTCCGAATATCTCGGTCAATCGTATTTTGATTATCTCGCTTCGCTTCCTGACCTCGTTATTCTGATGGACGAGGCTCACCGCTATCACGGGGACGCTTCAAAGAAAGCAATCAACGAACTTCGCCCGGTGCTGGGATTGGAGATGACCGCAACCCCTTTCGATGAAAAAGGTCGTACGTTCAAAAATATTGTTTTTGAATATAATCTCGCCGAAGCTCTCGACGATGGATTATATGTCAAGAATCCGGCTATTGCTAAGGCTCGCAACTTCAATAAGGATAATTTTACTCCCGACGAGATAGAAATTATCAAACTTGAAGACGGAATTACCGTACATGAGCGAACACGCCTTGCAATAGAAATGTATGCCCGGCAGAACGGATTACCCGTTGTCAAACCTTTTATACTCGTTGCCTGCAAGGATATTAACCACGCCAAATATATTGAAGACCTTTTACAAAGTGAGCGAATATTTCACGGTGCTTACAAAGGTAAAGTCTTGCGTATCGACAGCGACTCTAAAAAGGACGAGGAAATCGAGCGACAATTTGTCGCTCTCGAATCTCCCGATAACGAGATTGAGATTGTCGTCCACGTCAATATGCTCAAAGAGGGATGGGATGTGAATAATCTTTACACGATTATTCCTCTCCGCGCCTCCAATGCGGCTATCCTCATTGAGCAAACTATCGGGCGCGGTCTGCGCTTGCCATACGGTGGACAGCGCACCGGGAATAAAGATGTCGATACTTTAACTGTGATTGCTCACGATAACTTCCAGAAAGTTATCGACGAAGCAAACAAGGGTAATTCACTTCTCAAACGTGTTTCGTTTATTGAACTTGATGAAGCCGATGAACGCGATAAGGGAGGTCGTGTGGAAACCACTCCGACCTCTACCGAGCAGAAGATCCAAAAGCAAATTGAAAAGGTCAAGGGTGAAATAACGGAGAAGTCGAAACAGTATGTTACCCAAGTAGGTAAGGCTGTCGAATCCGCTATCTCCAATATTGCCGCTGAGGGTGTAGCTACTTTTGGCGACCTCCAAAAGAAGGAGGTTAAGCAAAAGCTCCGCGAAAAGGCTATTGAAACTATCAAGGAGAGCGTCAAAGATTCCCTTTTTGCAGAACAAGATGCAGCAGAGCAAATTGCTCAGGTGGACGAGATTATAAATATTGTAGTTGAGGACTACAAAAATAATGTTATCGAGATTCCGCGCATCGTTGTTGAACAGCAAAATGTTAAAGCCATATTTGAGGACTTCGACCTCGACACCACTACCGGGTATAATCTTGATGAATTACATCGTGAAATTATCCGTCAGGGTCTGCATGATTCAACAGAGTTCGAGGTTATTGCCGGTAAATCCGGAAGTTCTAAACGCCCTGCCATTGAGCAGCTAATTGTGTCGCTGATTGACTTTGACGATATAGATTATGACGAAATTTCCGACCTGCTTTATAAACTTGTCGGACAAGCCATAGACGCAATAAAAAGTAATGCTCCCGGTATTTCCGATGATGATTTGAACGAGAGGGTACACGCCTACAAGCAAAGCATCTCAGACAACATCTATAAGCAGATGAAAGGACACTACCGCATTATTCCGGGAGAGTTCAAAATTAACAAGGTACTTCCATTTTCTAAAATTCTCGACCAACATATCATTGTTAATGCCTGGGGTTATCGTGATTTTCACGAACCTGTACCAACTCCGAAATCAAATGTGAAGAAATATGTATATGTAGGTTTCAAAAAATCCTACTATACAAAATATCGGTTCGACAGTTCTACCGAGCTTGACTTCTCTTTTATTCTCGAAACCAATAATGAAGTCCTCAAATGGATTCGTCCTGTTCCGGATCAGTTGAATATCTACTGGAAAAATGGCGCAAAGAAATATGAGACGGATTTCATAGTGGAAACCGCTGACGCAATTTATATGTGCGAAACCAAAGCGGAGAAAGATGTAGAGGACGCTGATGTGCAAGCGAAAGCAGAAGCCGCTCGTGAGTTCTGCCGTAGAGCAACTGAGTTTACTGCTCAAAATGGCGGGAAACCCTGGCATTACATTATTATCCCGGATACTCTTGTTGATCGCAGTTATTCGTTCAACTACATTCTCCAACAAGCAAAATTGAAATAGTTATGGACGATTTAGATACCTACAACGGTGACCCGGTGCATGACGGCTGGGTTGACTTCGACTATCACGAGAACACGGGCGAGTTGTCGGACCTCTTTGAGGACTCCGACCTCGACCAGTTTATAGATAACTTAAACGACTGGGACTAACCTTCAATACTCAACTTATTTTATATGCGCACTCGTTTTTCGCTCGCTTCTATTATACTGTTGCTCACAGTATTTTCATTGTCTTTGGCATCTTGTTCTTCATCGGCTAATCTTGTCGTTTCAAACGGAGCAAATATATCCAAGTATAAATATGTTAGTTTCGGCAAAGAACAGTCTGGAGATAGAGAATTGGACGATGTGTTGCTACTCGTTCAAAACGAAATCGCCAATACCAAATTACAACCTATCTCCTTAACGTATGCTCCTGACGATTATTTAGGCCATACCCTCACACCTCATATAAATGTAAAATCAGAAAAATGGGATGGAGGACACACCTATATTACTATCACTTTTTACGACTTATATACCGACCAAAGCGTTGCCGTTATTAAAAGCAGTGGCATCGGTATGTCAATCTCGCAAGACCAAAAATTAGCATTAGGAGCTATTCGGAAAAAACTTCAAGCAGTTTTTGGTAAAAAAGAATAGTATGGCCAAAATCCTCTCCCAGAATTATAGCTACGCCAATAATTCAAGTGGTGAATTGATCCATGTATCCACTGCCCAACGTTGTGAGGAATATTTTTGCCCTATATGCGGTGAATTAATGACCCCACACATGGGAAAAGTTCGTCGTTGGCATTTCGTACATAAAAATGCGGGTAACTGTTCCTATGAATCTTATCTCCACAAGTTAGCCAAAATCAAAATACAGCAAGCCTTCAGTTCTGCCGAGCATTTTTGGCTTTCTTACAAAGCCAAAGCCATTTGCTCTTGCGAATGTCCGTTTGTTGGTTCGCCTAAATGTGAGGGTGAGAAACCGGTTAAATTTGACCTGCGAAAATTCTATGATACCTGCGAAATTGAAGCATCATATCATCAATATAAGGCAGACTTGCTTTTAACTTCTTCTATTAATCCCAAAATACCACCTGTACTTATTGAGATTATGGTTACTCATAAGTGCACGGAGGATAAGATTAATGATGGCGTTCGCATCATTGAGGTTAAAATACAATCAGAAGAACAAATTGATAAAATTGTTGAAAGCTGTCTAATTTCCGCTGTCAGAGATGATAGCCACTCCAATTACTACTATTCTAATGAGGCTCCAAATACCTTATATAATTTCAATAAGGTAGAATCCTTCGACCCAACTGGTAGCTTTGATGAATACGAGGACTGTTTTAGCCGTAAAAACACAATAGTATTCTGGTTGAATAACCAAGGGCAATTCCGTTCATTTGATTGCCACTGCTATGAAGTCGGCAAGAAACTACCTTCCAATGTTCACTATTTCGTTACTGAAATATTGACTCCATTCAAGGAAATTTTACAAGAGTTTTCAAAACATGGCGTAAAAATACGAAATTGTTTCTTATGCAAATTTAGTAAACAAGACTCCTGGGGCGATAGGCTGTGTGTTCTTTATAAGAAACATAATTTGCCACGTAAACCCTCTCCATATTACGCTTCTTCTTGTCCTCATTATAGAGAAGATTTTGAGACTCCACAAATTTTCATTGGTAGCTCGCAACAATCAGAACAAACTGAAAATTATCCTACACATAAGTTCTATTATTATATATGTAACGATATTCTATAATTTGGGGAGTTGCGGCACTGCCGCCGCGCTTTCGTGAACGGAGCCTCGAGTCTCCGCCGTCCGGCTTCAATCGCATAACTCATACGGAGGGTGTATCAAAATTCAGCTACACCCTCTTTTTATATATTGAAAAACATAAAAAAGTCCAGACTTTCCCAAGCCCGGACTTTGTCATATCACTAAAAATTTGTATCTTTGTGATATATAACAAATTAAAA
>SAMEA104315426__coassemble_181_pt1 | contig 72714 bp, 52 predicted proteins | sample SAMEA104315426__metabat2_low_PE_027 | metagenome-assembled genome bin SAMEA104315426 (sample SAMEA104315426) | gut metagenome | biome: Monkey gut; feature: monkey-associated habitat; material: faeces | place: China | collected 2013 | reverse complement strand
GTATGTAAGGGGACTTACGGCATTTGTTAAAGATTTTTCGTGGACAGTAGTGAAACGTAATAATCATAACCAATATATTGCGGACCTTGATAGGTTTATAAGTGATGAACAAGCAAAGTTCGATAGTGTACTTAAAGAAACCGGTTATCAGAAACAGTTGTGTTTCCCCGGAAATTTATCAGTCAGAGATAAGGCTGAAGATGACGGCTATGAAGATTTAACGGAGTTAGAGCGGGTGCTTATGCGCCTTGATATTCCATTAGACAGCGTTAACTTGGAGGGGATAAATGTGGATAGTGTTATGTATCTTTTTTAAAGCACATATAATGCTTGGATATGATTAGGAGAATAGTAATATGTTAAATAATGTAAACTTGTGTAATGTTTGATAATTAAAAATTTTCAGAGTCATAAATAATTACTATATTCGCTAACCTAAAAGGGGTAACCTTAAAGCAAGAATAAATAACCTAAAAAACTAACATATAATTCATGAGTTATCTAAAGTTTGACAAAAACCTGATGATAAATCTCGAACAGTCACTCCCGAAGGAAATGCTTCGTACAAATCAAGCGGGAGCGTATCACTGTACTACTCTTGTAGGTTGTAACACTCGTAAGCAGCATGGCTTGTTTGTGATGCCGTTGCCGCAGATGGATACTTATAGTCCTCATGTGTTACTTTCATCTCTTGACGAAACGGTGATACAGCACGGTGCTCCGTTTAATCTCGGTATTCACAGGTACCGTGGCGGAGTGTATAGTCCTAACGGACACAAGTATATCCGTGAATTTGACTGTGAGAACGTACCTCGCACCACTTACCGTGTAGGCGGTGTGATTTTGACCAAAGAGAAAATTTTCATAACCAATGAGAACAGGATTTTAATCCGCTATACGCTTGTAGAGGCTCACTCGCCTACAACGCTTGAATTTCGCCCGTTTCTTGCATTCCGTGATTCAAATGCGCTATGTATTGCAAATGATAAGTTGAATAAGGATTGTGTTCCGGTGGCTAACGGTATAGCTACGTGTATGTACCCGGGCTATCCTACGCTCTATATGCAGTTCAGCCGTAAGCCGGAATGGGTGAATGACGGACATTGGTACAAGGATATTGAGTACGTTAAGGACCTTGAGCGCGGAGTGCCCTATACAGAGGACTTGTGGGTTCCGGGATATTTCTCAGTTCCTATCAAGAAAGGCGAGTCCGTGATATTCTCTGCCGGAGTGGAAGAAATTTCACCACGTTCGCTTAACAAGCTTTATGAAAAAGAAATTGCAACTCGTACGAACCGTACATCATTCTATAACTGTCTTAAGAATTCCGCAAAGCAGTTTTACTTATTCTCAGGTAAGGAGGCATATATGCTTTCCGGCTATCCATGGGGTGTGATTCTTGCACGAAACACGTTTATGTCCTTGCCGGGCAATACGCTGTCGATCCATCATCGTGAGGATTTTGAGAAGATTATGGGTACGGCATCTCGTGCTTTGATGAGATTTATGGACACCGGATATAAGTCCACCCATATTCTCGGTATTGACTTGCCGGATATCCCTCTATGGGCTGTAAGAGCGGTTCAGCAGTACGCTAAGTCCGTGGGAACAGAGGAGGCAAAAAAAATCTATGCTCCGTTCCTTGAAAAAATTCTTGACTATATTTCTGCAAACAAGCACCCGAACCTTGTGGTAGATGATGCGACAGGTATGGTATCCACGATAGGTACATCTTACGCAGTGTCGTGGATGAATTCGCAGATTGACGGTCGTCCTGTTATTCCGCGCACCGGTTACCTTGTAGAATTCAATGCCTTGTGGTACAATTCACTTCGCTTTGCATCGGAATTGCTGAAAGATATTCCGGAATACGTCACAAAGTGTGAGGCGTGGGAAGAGATGGCACAAAAGATGAAACAGCCGTTTATAGATATGTTCCTGAACGACTACGGTTATCTTTACGACTATGTTGATCCTGTCACCGGCTTTGCATCTCCTGAAGTACGCCCGAATATGGTAATCGCTATCGGACTTGACTATTCACCGCTTGACCGTCGTCAGCGAAAAGGCGTGCTTGACGTTGCCACTCGCGAGTTGCTCACGCCGAAAGGACTTCGCACGCTGTCGCCTAAGAGTTACGGCTATCACCCGTTCTATCTCGGCTCGCCTGAAGAGCGTGAAATAGCACTTCACCAAGGTCCTGTACGCCCGTGGCTGTTCGGATTTTATGCTGATGCTTATCTTAAAGTGTTCGGATTCAGTGGAGTAGGGTATATCGACAGAATGCTTATAGGCTTTGAAGATGAAATGTCGCAGGGCTGTATCGGTTCATTGTCACAACTTTACGATGCGAACCCTCCGTTCACGGGACGCGGTGCGATAAGCCATGCAACAAACGTTGCGGAAGTGGTACGTGTAATCCGTACTTTGAAGAAATTTAATGTAGAACCAACCACTCAACAAAAATAAGTCAGATGAAAGCATTAATGTTCGGGTGGGAATTTCCACCTCATATTCTCGGAGGTCTCGGTACTGCCAGTTACGGACTCACAAAAGGTATGTGGGAATGTGGCGATATGGATATTACTTTTGTAATCCCCAAGCCATTTGGTGACGAAGATAAATCATTCGCAAAAATTATCGGTGCATCACAAGTTCCGGTGGCGTGGCGTGACGTAAGTCGCGACTACGTGGAAAGTCGTATAGGTAAACTTATGGATCCGGATTTGTATTTCAAACTCCGAAATAATATCTATGCGGATTTTAACTATATGCGAACTAATGATCTCGGTTGCATAGAGTTCTCAGGTCGTTATCCGGATAATCTTCTTGAAGAAATAAATAACTATTCAATAATGGCTGGCGTGATAGCGCGCACGGAGCAGTTTGATATCATTCACTCTCATGACTGGCTTACTTATCCTGCCGGTATTCATGCCAAGCAAGTGACAGGCAAGCCGCTCGTAATCCATGTACACGCTACGGATTATGACCGTTCACGCGGAAATGTAAATCCTACGGTGTTTGCAATAGAAAAAGACGGAATGATGAACGCTGACCATATCATCACCGTCTCGAACCTCACACGTCAGACTGTAATAGAAAAGTACGGTATTGACCCGGCAAAGGTTACCACTGTCCATAATGCGGTAGTGCCTTTGAGTCCGGAACTGCTGAATGTGGAAGTTACCAAGCCTAAAGAGAAAGTGGTGACATTCCTCGGTCGTATAACTATGCAGAAAGGTCCGGAATACTTCGTGGAAGCCGCCGCAAAAGTTCTTAAACTCTGTCATAACGTACGCTTCGTGATGGCAGGTTCCGGTGATATGATGGATAAGATGATACTCCTCGCGGCAGAACGCGGAATTGCTGACCGCTTCCATTTCCCGGGATTCCAGAAAGGGAAACAGGTGTATGAAATGCTCAAGGCATCAGACGTGTATATCATGCCGTCAGTTTCAGAGCCGTTCGGTATCTCACCTCTGGAAGCAATGCAGATGGGAGTACCATCAATAATCTCAAAGCAGTCAGGCTGTGCGGAAATACTCTCGAATGTAATCAAGACGGACTATTGGGATATTGACGCTATGGCTGATGCCATTTACTCAATCATAACTTATCCTGCGATGTACCAATACCTTAAGGAAGAAGGACTAAAAGAAGTTGCCCAAATCACGTGGAACAAAGCGGGAGCAAAAGTTATCAAGATTTATAAAGACGTATTAGGTATAAACTAATATATTAACAGAATATTCACCTGCAGATGCAAACTAAAACCATTGCAGATGCAAAAAATAATACAGCAAAATGAAAGCCATCTGTTTTTATTTTCAGATTCACCAACCATTTCGCCTCAAAAGATATCGTTTCTTTGACATTGGTAATGACCATTATTATTACGATGATTTTGCGAACGATGATATAATCACTAATATCGCCGAGCGCAGTTATATACCCGCAGCGGAAACTCTCCTCAAGATGATAGAAGACAGTAAAGGTAAATTCCATTGTGCCATTTCTATCACCGGTGTAGCACTTGAACAGTGTGAACAGTACGTTCCGCAGTTCGTTGACATCCTTAAGAAATTAGCTGATACGGGTTGCGTGGAGTTCCTTTCCGAAACATACGCTCACTCACTTGCATCACTTACGGACCTTGAAGAATTTGAGTCACAAGTAAAAGCTCACGATGAAAAACTTTTCCAACTTTTCGGTGTTAAACCTAAAGTGCTGAGAAATACGGAGCTTATTTACTTCGATGATTTGGCTCCTCAAATCGCATCAATGGGGTATAAAGGCGTAATCACAGAAGGTGCAAAGCATATCCTCGGCTGGAAATCACCGAACTATGTGTATTCAAGCGTTTCTGCTCCGAAACTTAAAATTCTCTTGAAAAATGATAAGCTGAGCGATGATATCACATTCCGTTTCTCTGACCACGAATGGAGTGAATATCCTCTTACCGCTGATCGCTACATTGACTGGATTGCCTCTACGCCAAAGGAAGAACAGGTGATAAATCTCTTTATGAACCTTGAGACATTCGGTCAGATGCAAAGCCGTGAAACAGGTATATTCCAGTTCCTTGAGGCTTTACCGAGATTTGCGGAAGAAAAAGGAATTTCTTTCGTAACTCCTACTGATGTTGTCTCTAAAATAAAACCGACCGCACCGCTGTCCGTTGTTCACCCTATATCTTGGGCAGACGAGGCGAGAGATACTTCGGCTTGGCTCGGTAATAAACTGCAAAACGAAGCATTTAACAAACTGTACTCAATTGCAGAGCGTGTAAGACTTTGTGATGACCGTCGCCTTAAGCAGGACTGGCTTTACTTGCAGGCTTCGGACCACTTCTTCTATATGTCCACAAAGCACTGTAATGACGGACAGGTTCATTCTCTTTTCAGTCCTTACGAAACTCCGTTCCAGGCGTTTACGAACTATATGAATGTGCTTGCCGACTTTATAGTGAGAGTTGAAGAACAATATCCTCTTTCTATTGAAAATGAAGAGTTGAACTCTTTGCTCACCACTATCCGTAATCAGGCTCGTGAAATAGAGACGCTTAACAAGGAAGTTGCTTCTATGCGACTGAATATTCAGCATCTCGGTGATGAACTTGCTGAGGAAAATCCTTCCAATGTAGAGAAAAAGGAAGAAAAAGCACCGGCTAAGGCTACTGCCAAAAAGGCAAAAGGAACAAAAAAGACTGCAAAATAATTTTATTATAAAATGTGTTTCATGTAAAGGGGGTGTAACAGAAGGTTGCAACCCCTTTTGTGTAACTGAAAATTGAGTGGCTAGACTTAAATCAGAGGAGCCATGTAAATTGGCAAATAGAGTATATTGTCTTTTTCCATCAAGTCTTGATAGTGTATAACTATTGGAGTTGAAAGTTGACGATTAAATTTTTTGCTGAACTTCATCAATGAAGAAATTGTATAATTTTTACTTGATTTCACTTCTATCGGATATATATTGTGAGCATTAGTGATTGTAGGTTTCTCAATCAAAAAGTCTATCTCCATACGTTCGTCGGCATTTGTGCGGGAATTGTTGCTGTAAAAATACAACTTATGGTCGCTTGCAACAAACATTTGTGCCACGATGTTTTCAACAATCATACCTACATTTATTTCTAACTTATCCAACATTAGTTTTTTGTACAATTCTTCTCCTTGTATTGCTTTTTCGTTAAAGGCAAGTGATATAAGAAGTCCTGTATCGGCCATATAGCATTTAAATGTCTTTTCGTCAAATGACAGTCCCATACCTACTGTAGGTTCTGATACTCCATAGCACATATTTGTGATCATTGCATCTTTAAGCCATAGAAAAGATGATTCGTATGAACGGTATCGTGCCCCTTTTTCTACAGTAGCTAAGCGGAATCGTTTCTCGTGTCGTTGCAGTTCGGCAGGAATACTGTCAAACACGGCTTTTACCTTGGAGGAGTACCCGATGGCATACTGACTGACACTTTTACGATACAGATTGATGATATCACGCTTGACGACGTCTGCATCTTGAAATATCCGAGTTTTGGAGTATCGCAGTACTGCTTGTGGCATACCACCTACTATAATGTATTGCCGGAATAGTTCCATAGCTTTTCTATGCATAGGTCCCAAAGGTGTTTTCTTTTCAAAACAAGTGCGGATAAACGGCATCGTCATATCATCTCCCATAGCCCATAGAAATTCTTCAAAATCCATTGGGTGCATTTTAATGCTTCTTTCCTCAGAAGGAATTAGTATGCCATTAGTATGTTCATGTATTCCAATTAGTGATCCTGTCTCAATATAGTCATAGCGACCATCTGCCACTAAGTGTTTGATTGCTTGACGTGCTTTCGGATACATTTGAACTTCATCAAAAATTACTAATGAATCTCTTTCGTATAATCTGGTGCCTACTATATTTTGAAGCAGTAACAGAAAAGTTGTAGTATCGTTCAAGTAATTGTCAAACAAGTTTTGCATTGCATCAGTAAGGTGAGAAAAGTCAACTAAAATATATGAGCGATATTCTTTTTCTGCAAATTCTTGGACAATATAACTTTTGCCTACTCGGCGTGCTCCTTCTATAAGCAAGGCAACTCGTCCTTTTTCTTGTTCTTTCCAAGATAATAAATAGTCGTATATTTTCCTTTTCATTTTATTTGTTTGATGATATGTGGCAAAGTTATTTATTTTCTTTGACTTATACAAGTATTTTGGCGATGCTTTGCACCAAAACAAGATTTTTATATGGCACTTTTTGCACCAAAACAAGATTTTTATATGGCACTTTCTGCACCAAAACAAGATTTTTTACAGACAGCACCTCCCCGAGGTGCGAGTGGCGGAGTGGAGTTGTCTGTCACCGCATGGCGCACTTCGTGCTTATACGGTGTTACTTACAGCCGAGCCTCGCTGAGGCTCCCTGATGAAGGAACTTCTTCAGTATTAGTATAGACCGCACCTCCCCGAGGTGAGAGTGGTTGAGGGTGGGTATTCTGTCACCGCATGGCGCACTTCGTGCTTATATTGTGTTTCTAACAACCGAAAGACTACGACTTTCCCTGATGGCGTAACTTCTCAGCATCAGATACAGGCAACATGATCTCCGACTTTACATGATTATAATTTCTTTTTATTCACTGTGCTGTATCTTTTTAAATAAAAGGGTCTTGGAAGTGATGTCATCAAGTGTCTGTTAAGAAAAGATAGGTTTGAAAAAACGTAATTTTACATTAAATTTTCTCAAAACCTATAAAAACTAAGGTATTATTAATGTTTTATTAAAGAGATTTCGTAATTTTGCCCCCGAAATGCGAAGAAATCTGACGATAGACCGCGGAAATACTGCTACCAAGGCAGTTGTATGGGAAGGAAAAAGTGCAATTTTGCAAATTTCTTTTCCCGGTCCGTCGTGTGAGGACTTTCGCAGAATAGTAGAAGAATATTCCCCGTCAGTAGCAATTTTGTGTAGTGTAACGGATAATAATGATTTTATCATTGATACGTTGTCTGAATTGCTCGGTAAGGAAAATGTACAGATGCTTACAAATAAGACGCGCGTGCCGCTGATTATTGACTATAAGACTCCTGACACTCTCGGACCGGACCGTGTAGCCGCAGCAGTCGGTGCTACGGTGATCAATTCCGGTAAGACGTCGCTCGTAGTGGATATCGGTACTGCGATTACTTACGATGTAGTGACTTCCGATAGACATTTTCTCGGTGGTAATATCGCTCCCGGTATAGGTATGCGGCTCCGTGCGCTGAATGCTTACACAAGCCGTTTGCCGTTGATTGACAGTAAGGGATTTACGCCACTGTGGGGCGAGAGTACCGAGACTGCAATGCGATCCGGTGCCGTGCAGGGTGTGATAGGCGAAATTCTCTACTATATGTCAAAATTGCCTGAAGATGCCACACTAATCACTACGGGCGGTTGGGGTACGGAAATGGCGGCACTTTTGCCGATAAAGGCATTGGTGAAGCCGTGCTTAGTATCAATAGGACTTAATAGAATATTAACATATAATGAAAATAAATAAGATTATAATCACAGTCGCTATCCTTATAGGTAGCGTGTTCTGTTCAGCGGCTCAAGATGCGATGTCGCCATACTCGCGTTACGGTTACGGTACGCTTATAGATAATGCCACTTCTGCGCAACGTGCTATGGGTGGAGTGGGTTACGCTATGCAGTCCGGACGCCAGATAAATGTTATGAACCCGGCATCGTATGCTTCTATTGACTCTCTTACATTTCTGTTTGATATGGGATTGACGATGACCAATCACTGGGCATCGGATAATGGTGAAAAAGTTAAAGACTTTGGTGGCGGACTTGATTACATTACTCTTCAAGTTCCTATCACCAAGTATCTCGGTGCATCTGCCGGTTTGCTCCCGTATTCTTCTACCGGCTATTCATTCGGAAATAATATTGATAACGGTGCAAACTCTTATCAGGGTTCCGGTGGTATTAATCAGTTATACGCAGGTGTCGGTGTGAAGCCGTTCAAGGGATTTTCATTAGGTGTGAACTTCTCTTACCTGTTCGGTAAAACAAGAAACGACAATTACGTTTATACAGATGCCGGAGCGACAACACTCTTTGAACGAGTAATGGATGTACGTGACTATAATGTTCAGTTCGGACTTCAATATTTCCTGCCGTTAGGTAAAACTCGCAGTATCACTGTCGGTGCAGTATATTCTCCGGGAAAAGATTTTCGCGGTAATACGTATGGCATTAAGTACGACACGACTAATGACAGTGAGCCGGATACAATCGGTCAAATGGATCTCAAAGGAAACTATTCTCGTCCTGCTACATGGGGTGCGGGAATTAATATGCAAGTAAATCGTCGCTTGATGGTGGAAGCTGACTTTACTTACCAGCAATGGTCCAAGGCAAAGTTTAATGCCATTGACGGATTCGAAGGTACTCAGTTCGATGACCGCTGGAAAGTGGCGGCCGGACTTCAATATGTTCAGAATCAGCGCGGCTCATGGTTCCGCAGAATACAGTATCGTCTCGGTGGATATTACACGCGTGATTATATAAAATTCGGTGATAACAATGTTAAGGAGTACGGTGTGTCATTAGGTTTCGGTCTTCCTGCTCCGGCATCAAAGACGCTCATAAATCTCGGACTCCAATATTCTCATCGTCAGGCAACGCCGAATCCGCTTGTCAAGGAAGACTGCTTGTACATCACTATCGGCGTTAACTTTAACGAACTTTGGTTCTGGCGCAACAAGATTAAGTAATCAATCGTGGATAGCAGTCACTCCTCATACGGAAAACTGAGATACTTGCCTATACTCGTAGCTATGGCATTAATTGCAGCGGCTACGTTTGTTACATCTTGCTCCGAAGAAAAGTTAAGCACTGAAGCCGATGTGAAAGACCAGGCATCAGTACCTACTATGCTTACGCGTGACGTCTCTACACTGATTTCGGATTCCGGCTACACACGTTACCGCATCACTTCACCTATCTGGCTTATGTACGAGGACAGGGCTGATGCGTGTTGGAAATTTCCTGAAGGACTTCAGCTTGAAAAATACGATAATCACATGAAAGTCAATGCATCAATAGTGTGTGATTCCGCTACTTATTTCTCTCAGAGACGAGTGTGGCGCCTTGACGGAAATGTGCGTATGCTGAATACTGCAGGAGATAAATTCCTCACTCAGCAGATATTTTGGGATCAGGATTCGCGTACCGTTTATTCCGATTCGTTTATTCACATAGAGCGTTCAAACAGAATAATCGAAGGGTACGGGTTTACTTCGAACGAGCAAATGACGAACTACGTTGTTAATAGACCGTCAGGAATTTTCCCTATTCCTGACAGAAATGCTCGGAATAATAACGGCGGTCCTGCAAGTCCACAATCTCTAACTCCACAACAACCTGCGCTTACACCAATTAAATAACTATGGATACTGTTTCAGCTTTAATAGTAATAATCATTATGCTGATGCTTTCCGCAATCTTCTCCGGTACGGAAATAGCATTTATCACAGCAGACAGAGTAAGAACCGAACTTGATATAAAGAAGGGTGGTGTAATCTCTTCAATTTTGAATCGTTTCTATACTAACTCTTCTTTCTTTATTTCCACTATCCTTGTGGGAAATAATATCACTCTCGTCATTTACGGTATGGCGGCAACGGTTATTCTTGAGCCGTTTCTTAATAAGTACATTGAGTCAGATGCAATAAACCTTATCCTCTCCACTCTTATCACTACCGGTATTATTCTCATTACCGGTGAGTTTTTGCCTAAGACTATTTTCAGAATCAATCCCAATTCTTCACTGAAATTTTTTGCAGTGCCGATTTATTTGATTTACTTGATTCTTTACCCGATTTCGCTTTTTACTACGTCAATATCCAAGTTGCTGATGAGAATAGCAGGAGTTAAAGACGCAACATCTCCTTTAGGCTATCTTTCTATCGGTGACCTTAATGAATTTATTGAAAGAAATATTGAGCAAAGTCCTACAAAGGAAAAAGAAGTGGAAAACGAAGTCAAAATTTTTCATAATGCACTTGACTTCTCTTCAATCCACCTTCGTGACTGTATGATTCCGCGAAATGAAATTATAGCGGTAGATATTGATGATATTACTACTGAACAACTTTCTTCACTTTTCACATCGTCCGGTCGCTCCAAAATTATAGTTTACAAGGAAGATATTGACAATATTTTGGGATATATTCACGTTTCCGAACTTTTCCATCCGGAACGTAAGTGGCAGGATAATATCAAACCGGTGATTTATGCGCCTGAGGCTCTGCTTGCTAATAAAATGATGAGGAGGCTGCTTGCGGAAAAACGTTCTATTGCCATTATCATTGATGAGTTCGGCGGAACTGCCGGCATGGTTACGCTTGAGGACCTTGTGGAAGAAATTTTTGGTGATATTCAGGACGAACACGACCATTCAAAACTTATCCAGCGTGAAGTGGCACCGGGTGTGTACGAGTTGTCAGGCCGTTCGGAAATTGAGACTATCAATGAGACTTTCGGACTTGATATTCCGGAAAGCGATGAGTACCAGACTCTCGCCGGATATATATTTATCACCACAGGTTATGTTCCCAAGCAAGGAGAAACACTTCTTCTCGGCGGTCTGCAAATGACAATAGTCAAGCGTGCTGCTACAAGACTTGAACTTATCAGGATTACTAAGATAGGTGACGAAGAAAAGGATAAGGAATAAGAAAAATCGTTATTCCAATAAATAGTCGTACACAAATAAATAACGTAGAAGCACGGCTCTTGCATTTAAAGTAGAACATATTAAAAAATAGAAAGCAGGTAAAGACTACATCATCATAGAGCCTCGGTGAGGCTCGGCTGTAAGAAGTGCCCGGTAAGAACTTAATTCGCAAGCATTTAGTGGGTCGCTCGGTGATAGACAGACTTTCGGTATAATCGCTCTTCGGAGATGCGTGGTCTGTGATAGATATTTAATGAAACACATTTTGTTTTTTTACAGACCGCACGTTTCCAACGTGCGAGTGGTGGGAGGCTATCCTGTCACCGCATGGCGCACTGCGTGCTTATACGGTGTTTCTGACAGCCGTACGTCTCCGACGTACTATGATGGCGTAACTTCTTCAGTATCAGTACAGACCGCGCCATCTCCGAGGTGCGGCCCATCACTTTATATTTATCTCAGGGTGGCGCACTATGTGCTTACCCTGAGTTACTTACAGCAGATAGTCGGAGACTTTCCTTGATGGTGAAGTTTTTCTACTCTCCGTGCTGTATCTTTTTAATTGATAGAGTTTTGACGTAGAAGCTTTTTTCTCTCAGACTGCACTATTTTGCAGAAAATAATGTTTCAGACTGCACTATTTGACAAGTTTTGGGATACTTAGATTGTACTATCTGACAAATGTGTTATGATAAAGCATTGATGTAGAAACTATTGCTGGTTTGCATATACAGCTTAGCGGTAAATTCATATATAATGTTTCTATCACAGACCGCAAGTTCTCCGACTTGCGAATCGGAATTGTGATTAGTCTATCACCGCATATCGCTTCGCTTATACGGTGTTCCTTACATCTGAGTTTCTCCGAGGCTCTATTATGATGTGCTCTTTACCGTTTTTAATTTTTATATCAATATCTTCTACTTTAAATGAAAGAGCCGTGGCAAAAAAAGAAAATTTGCAAAAAGTTGAGAAAAAATTTGCACAGTAAAAAAATTGTGTGTACCTTTGCAACGCAAAACACGGAGGGTGCCATAGCTCAGTTGGTAGAGCAAAGGACTGAAAATCCTTGTGTCCCCGGTTCGATTCCTGGTGGCACCACGTAATGAGAGGACAATTTAGACAGTAATGTTTGATTGTCCTCATTTTTTTGTTTAATAATCTTCTGCCGTTTGACGGTAGTTTATGAAGAGTGTAAAATGGCTTGTTTGGAAATTAATAACGTGAGGCGTAGCGGGATTTCTTTAATCCCGGTTATCGGCATAATCCTTAAATTTTTGTTGTTCGGCGCGATATGGTGCAGTTATACTACTTTTACCCCTTTTTCGCGATTTGAGACGTATGCTACCTCTATTTTGGCTGGTTTGATACTGTCAATTCCTTATATATTGTCAAGAAAATTTTGGACATCATTGCTTGTGATGATAGCTCTTGATATATGGTTTATTTCAAACTTACTTTATTATAGAACGTATTATTCACCTATACCGCTTTCAAGTTATGGCTTGATAGGAAACCTTGCGGACTTTGTGCCGAGCGTCACGGCTTCTTTCCGCATTATAGACCTTATTTTTCCACTTACCACCATCTGTGCAGTGCTTATATGGAGGTTCTATAAATCCATAATTGCTGTTAGGTTGCGAGCCGTTGTCGTTTCATTTATCGTGTTTTGTGTTGCTTTCGGTATTGATTTAACGGCAAGAGGCGGTTTTGTCAAGGCATATTATGATATTCGTCAAAATGCTTATTTGTACGCCAGCGGTCCGGTGCTTTACACTCCGTTCGGCTCGCTGTATTATGACTACGCACACCAAGCTGCCGACTTGACAGATGAGCAGAAAACGGAGATATATCAATGGCTTGATAACGCTCCTGAAATTAAGCCTGTCTGCGGTATTGAGCAGAGGGATAATTGCATTATTATCTTTGCTGAATCTTTTGAAAATTGGGTTCTTAACCTTACTGTGGAAGGTCAGGAAATAACACCGTACCTTAACAAACTGATATTAGAACCTAATACCCTTTATGCTTCAAAAGTTGTGACCCAGGTTAACGGTGGGCGTTCGATTGATGCACAACTGCTTATCCTCGCCGGATTATTACCAATTCAAACCGGTTGTTATAGTTCCACTTACGGACAAAATACTTTCTTCACCATCCCAAAGGCAATGAAAGAAATTAAAGGTACACGGAATTATCTTATGACGGTAGATAAACTGACAACGTGGAATCAAGGCGTTGTGGCTAAAAGTTTTGGTGCCGATACTTTGATTTCCTATCCGGATTTTAAGCTTACCGAGGCGTTTGGCAACAGAAAGAAACTTGCGGACGTACCATTTTTTGAACAATGTAAGGAGAAAATGGAGCGCGGCGAAGTGTGGAAGCCGGGCGAGAATGTGTATATACAAATGGTGACCTATTCCGGTCATACACCATTCAAAATTCCGGAACACTTGAAGAAGGTGCATTTTTCTGATGATATTCCTGAAATGATGGCGGACTTTATGACTGCTGCACATTACACTGATGAGGCGATTGGTAAATTCGTAGAGTATATCAAGACTCGTCCCGAGTACACCAATACTATGATAGTAATTACCGGAGATCATGAAGGACTTGCTGATAATAGAGAACGACTCTGTAATTCCAAGGCAGGCAAAGGAATTGTATCCGATAAAGAATATACGCCGCTAATCGTGGTAAATTCGCCTGTGGCTATGCGTTACGATAAGGTTATGGGTCAAATTGATATTTATTCCACTCTGTTAAATCTTCTCGGACTTGAGAACTACAAGTGGAAAGGGTTGGGGCAGAGTATTTTAAGTGAAGATAAACCGGCTGTTGCCATCAGTCCTAAAAGAGGACTTCAAGGCGACACTGCTGCCGTCTCATCTGATTATATCAATAGGGTGAAGCAAGCTCCGGAAATTTCCGATAAAATCATCAGATACGATTTGCTTAAGGATAGGTAATTTCTCGGTAAAAATAGGAAAACGCACCTTTTTGTCGCTGTTTTTTATAGGGAAATGCACCCTTTTAGATTTTGCGTAATGATATAACATGCTGAAATATAAGCAATTGTAATATATGACTATCTCAGGGTGGCGCACAAAGAGCTTACCATGAGTTATTTATAGCTGAAAATCTTCGATTTTCTCTGAAGATGGTGTCTTTTTACTCACTGTCCCGTATATTTTTTAATGAAAGAACCTTGATAATCTGCAATGTGAAAAATAAATTCGTGATACATTCTTTGAAAAATTTGAGTATTTTTTAAAAATTTTTATTACATTTGCTTATTGATAGGTGTTATGGCTTTGAAAAAAACAGCCGTAATACCGTTAACGGGTTAATAATCAGAATTTTAACATAATACAATTTATTAGTGATGAAACGAGTTTTGCTACCTATTGGAATTGTCTTGGCAGTTGGTGCTATAGTCGGTTCAATAGTGTTATTTAATTCTTGTAAGGGTGGAGATAACACACAGTTAGTTCCGGATCCGGAATTTTCTTCTGAACTTATTGAAGACTTTGTAAAAAACAAGGCTGAACTTAAAGAGGCTCTGCCTGACAAATATTCTGCTTATCTTGATTTTTCAGATGGCGTGAACCTTGCTTACAATGATGCCGAAACAAAAGAAATTCTGCGGAGCATACTTAATTCCATCAATGGTGATGATGCGACGTATTATTCTCTTGCTGACCATAAAATGGATACAATAGCAGGTAATCCTGACGATATTTTTAAAAAGGCTACGGACCCCAAGCAGTATAATCATCAGGCAGCACCTGTGCGCACTGCTCTTGAAAATATTGTGAAAGAAGGCAAGCCGGCTATCCTTATTACCGACTACGAAGAATACGATGGCAAGACTATCCATAAGGGGGCTTTTGCAAAGCCTTATTTCGTTGATTGGCTCAAAAATGATAATCAAATTACTTTCCTTATCGTAAACTACAAGGAAAAGAATAAAGATAAAAAACTTTTCTTCACCATTTTTGACGGTAATCCTAATAAACTTACTGCAAAAATTCTTGACGCTATCAAGGGGAAGGCTTCAAACTTTGAAAAGTTTGTGATGAGTAATAGCAACTACGAAGTAAAGACCGACTATCTTGCTGCAAACAAAGGTGGTAACTATCACACTGAAGATGGTCTTGACAACGTGTCTTGCGTTCAGGAAGATGTTAACGAGCCGGACCGCTTTACCCTTATGCCTCAATACAAGGCTGAGTACTATCCTCTTCTTGCTTCATACACTGAAGTGGCTGTAAATGCAAACGGAATACAAAATGAGTCCAAACCTTTTCCTCCTTATTCGTTTACAAATTTCTTACAACATATCTTCTTTAATTTCCAAAACTTTGCTTACGATGACGTAGAACTTGATGTTAAAGTAAGTAATGCACAGGCTGACTATAATAAGTATTGGCAATACGTCTATGCATTCAATCAGGAAAAGCCTGAACTCGGCGTTAAAGATAATCCGTTCTTTGATGAGAAAGGAAATCTAAGGTCTGAATGGAAATATGCAGAGCAACCGCTTGGAGAAATCAAGGATATGTTTGACCTTGAAGATAATCCTTCAAAAGGAGATCCTAAAGCAAAGACATTCCCGGGCTTTAAAGAGTACGGAATTGCCTTTGATGACGAATTCGATTGTACTCAAATCAATGGTGCAAATCTTTCTGACCTTATCCGCGTAGATATCGTGATTAAAGATGTTGACGATAAAGATAAGGAAGATATAGAAAAACTCTTCAAGTGGGGCGACTACGATAACCTCAGCGAATCCGTTCGCCTGGCACTTCAGGAGGTGCGCCCGATAGGTAAAGTAGTCTATACTTACTATATCAAAGCACCGGAGCCAACAGAATAAACTTAATATAAACCAAAATAAAAATTTTATTCACTATGTTACACCTTCTTTTACCACCTTCACTAAAAGGTCTTATCGGAGCAGAAAAAGTTGCATCAAAAGCAGCAGAAGCACAACCAACAACGGCAGACGTATGGATTTGGGCAATGATAGTACTTGCCGTATTTCTTGCAATCGCAGTAATTTCTGCACTTTTAGTTAACTATCGTCCCGGTGGCGCAGATAAGTCAGTTCGTAGAATATGGTTCTGGATACTTGCTGTTCTCACACCGATAACATCTTTCCTTGTTAACTACTTTACTAAAATTCAAGGATTTGAAACAACATTCAAGAAAATAGGTCCGGCAAAGATACAGCAAGCTGTAGAGACCCTAACTATGCAAAACGTTTACTCTACAATAGCGGTATTAATCCTCTTTATTGCTATCGGCTGGATGCTCAGCGTGATGTTTAAACGCTCAAAACTCGGTACTTGGTTCTAAATTTTACCTAACCGTAACGTATTCACTTTAACACTTTTATAAATTAATATGAACGACAAACTATTCGTAATTGCTATCGGAGGAACAGGTATGCGATGCCTGGAGTCTTTCGTACACCTTTGCGCTATCGGTATGTTCGACGGTCAGGAAATAGACATCTTGACTATCGATACAGATTCCGGCAATGGTAATAAAGACCGTTCCGAGAAGTTAATTGCACTATATAACGATATTAAAACTCCGTCGAAAGATAAAATAGGAGGTACTCCCAATCGTCAGACATTTTTCTCTGCAAAACTTAATCTATACAAATTCTCAACAGACTATGCAGGAAATCGCTGCTCATTCCGTAACCTTGCAAATATAGGTGATGAAGATGCGGATAATCAAGACCTTGCAGACCTTTTCCTTGATAAAGAATCTGTTCAGAAATTTGACCTTGCACATGGCTACCGTGCACAGACTCACTTGGGCAGCATGCTGATGTACCACGGAATAGTGGAGGCTGCGAAAAATGCTCAAATTAAGGGTAATGATGCTATGCCGGCGGAAAAAGATCTCCGTGAATTTGTTATTAAACTGCAAGATGCCGGTGCAGGCGCAAGAGTATTCATCTTCGGCTCCGTATTCGGCGGAACAGGTGCTTCTTCAATTCCGGTAGTGCCTCGCGCACTTAATGATGCTGTGAAAATTTTCTCAGACGGAAATAACAGTCTTGACCCTGAGAACGTGAAGTTCGGTGCATCATTACTTACGGACTACTTTAAGTTCCCTAATCCTGATACAACTCAGAAATCCAAGGAAAAAGTTATTGCCAATTCAAGCAACTTTGCTCTTAACAGCCAGGCAGCACTTGAATTTTACCGCAAAGACCCTACTGTAAAGACTTATTATCGCAGATTGTACCACGTAGGTTGGCCTGCGAGTATGCGTAAAGACATAAGCGGAGGCAAACTTCTCACAGGTGGTAATGACCAGAAAAATCCGTGCCACGTAGTGGAACTGATGTGTGCAATGGCAGCTTATGACTTCTTCACTCAGCAAGAGCTTGACGTAGAAGTAAATGCTGAAAATATGCCTTGCTACTATCGTACTGTGGAAGCCGATGATGCCGGCAAATTCTTCAAGTTCACAGCCGACAGTTTTACAAAAGAAAATGCACGTATATTCCAGCAGAAATTGGCACAAATGTTTTCGCTTGCCAACGTAGTTCTTGCCAGTGAATATGCGGCATACGGCAAGCCGTCAACAGCAAAAGAAAAATACGGTATTCAGGACTTTATCTCTCGCATCAGCGATGCCGGTGACAAAACTTACGACTCTCTTGATGCAAATGATATAATCAACATAGAGGATTACCTCAAGATGTTTGCATTCTACATTAATACAGAAAAGCAGCAAGTAGTGCGTGGTTGGCTTTATCAGATAAAAGATTCGGTTGACGGAGGTAAATTTATATTCAGAAATGATGCCTTCATTCAGACAGTGGCGGACTTCAAGCGAGTAGCAAAGAATCCGGGAACAATATTTGATGACAATGAGGCTGAGAAAAACTGGGCAAAAGGAGGTTTAATAAGTTCTCAGTACGATATTTTCATCAAAGGTCTCCGTCAGGATACACAAGTGAAACAAGAGCAAAATACTTCTTCAATCAAGGAGCAGTTCCTTGCTTATCTATACAACGCTATCCGCTTAGCGCATCATTTTGAATCTTAAAAATTTAATCATTATGGCAGATAAACCCTTAGTAATTGATACGGCGGGAAAAGGTAAATTAATTTCCGACCTCAATTCATGGCACTATATAGACCAGCAGGAACGCTTTATCAGCAGCATAGAGACCAGTACTATTAATGAAGAAAGTGCTGATGTGGGAACTATCGTTTCCGGTATTCCTACCGTTTTTGCTCGTGTAAACTTATTCCGCTCTGCAATAGCCGCCAGCGCTAATCCGTCAAAGACTGCGGATACGGGAAATTTGCAGACTTACTATTCTCAACTTGCAAGTGAATGGAAAGGTTTGATAGCCGCCATTGCTTGTGACTATCCGAACTTCGGTGTACGCCGCATCAATATGCAGTATTCCGACGGCAAAGGACTCGGCGCTACATCTAATGTATATGAGCCGAAGGGTGCATTCGGCAATATGCTGATGGAAGGCAAAAACTTGTGGTGCAATCAGGAAAAAGGAGATACACTGTCAGGTGTTCCCTTCATTGATATTATTAAGTACGACGGTCAAGTCGTGGCAGGTACTTCGCCTTACTCAATGGTGTTTACCGGCATTAATTACAAGATTTCAAGGAGCTTTGCTCAAGACAAGCCTTGGGTAAACCCGGATACAGGCAGATTCCAAGACCCGCTTGAAAGTCAAATCGGTGTTAATCACCTTCGCACCCTTTTCGCTTACGTTAACTATCTTCTCAAGAAGATTCCTGATGTAGAAAAATATTATAATGAATCGGAAATCAATAAGGGAAATAAAGTTATCGACTATGCGAGCCTGACTCAGTTTATCCATGACTGGCGCGAGCAAATGAAAGAATATGCAAAAGCACCTTCTCGCAGATACGAGATGGACGACCTTGCTATTCCTACGGTGAATATCTTTGACCTCAAAGATGCAAATAATGCACCTGTTCAGAATTTGCCTTACAGCATTTTCTTCAACTACCAAAACAAGTTATGGGGCGTTGACGGTAATATTTACGACAATAGTAAAGATAACGCTATCGCATTTGACCCTCAGGAACTTCTGCTCCCTGAAGAAAGTGAAATAGCACGCGTAATTTTGTCCCAAGACGCAGATGAAACCAAGATGCCCGTACTTCTTCTTAGGGCAAGAGTGGCAGGCTCCGATGAGGTTGCATTCTTCGCTCTTCCGATCAGTCCTAAGGGACTTGAAGTGTTCGGTAAAAACCTTGGCGCTTTAGTAGGTGCGGCAGGTCAGGGAGTTGCTATCAGTTCTACTATCACTGCACAGTATGACCCGTCAGCAGTAGAGAAGCAACTACGCGTGACTTTACGACTTGTAAACTCTGAAAACGGCAGCTATCAGAACTGCGAGCGTGCATACACTATCAAGCAGGCAAACAGAATTCTAAATAAAGACATTATTATCTGGCCTAACTTTGCATCACGACATTGGAAACGCTATTTCCTCTATTCCGAGATGCCGCATAACACTCAGGACAGAAATTATCCTTATCGTGCTACTCCATTTGTGGCAGACGTTAATAATGAACTGAGAATAGTCAGCAATGAAGACGGTTCTCCGTACTTGCTCGCAAAGGAAGGTCAAATCAACACGGATAATAAGAATGTTGAGATCAAATTGCCTATTGTAGCGGATTCTCGAATTGCGGATAAGACATATAAGTACGAGATTTACGAAAGTAACTGTCCGTTTAAGGGTGTGGAACTTACTTCAGCCTCAAAATTGTCAGGCGGTTTCTTGATTATCCGTTATGATACAAGCAGTAACTCAAGATTTCCGCAAGATATGACACAAAGCGGTATGCCGAATTTGAGACATGTTAACCTTGGAGTAGATTTCGGAAGTACAAACACTTCTATTGCGTACTATGACCCTAATGGTGATAATCAGCAAGCACAGGGATTCGTATTCGAAAACTTGCGAGTGTCGCTTCTCGGTGGAAACAGACCGTCAGATGTTGCTATCCCGAGCAACTTATTCTTCTTCCCGAGTGCGACAGTACCGTCAAATGCAGTGAAGAGTATATTGGCACTCCATGACCGTACTCGTATGGTAACTGAATCATCAACAGAAACTGAAGCCGCTATTTATGCCAAGGAAGTAAAAGGCGGTTTCCCTTGCTTTGTCAGAAACTTGCCTATTGACGGTGTTGAGAGATATTCTATCCGAGTAAATTTGCCGGGCTGTGGAAATGTGCGACTCGTTAATGATATGAAGTGGACTGAAGATCCTGAAGATGAATCACATAAGATTGCGTTCCTCCGCACTCTTATGCTTCAGATTTATGCTCAGTTCTTCGTTGGTGTAGGAGATGGCAGAATGAGAATGGTACCTACGGAACTTAAATGGTCATACCCTTCTTCAATGTCACAAAATTTATGTCAGCGTTACCAAATTATTTGGCGTAGTCTGAGAGATATTTGTCCTATAATTGATAATGAAGGTAAAAATATCAATTTGACAGTTGCTTCATACAATGTTAACTTAGGCGATCCGATTATTACTTGTCCGGAAACGCAACCTGCGCCGAAAACAGCAGAGGCATCCGGCTGGGGTGATTCTTCATCATCATTAGGTAACTGGGGCGAACAACCCTCTAATGGTAGCGTCTTTGGAACTCCTGTTCAACAACAGGCACCGGATACTCCTCAATTCGGTAAGGATCTCGTTGGAAAAGGCTGGGGTAACACGAGCTCAGCCCAAACAGTACAAGGTGCTGCAAGATTCCCGATTGAAAATCCTGATGCTCCAATAGTATATAATCCTCATCTGCTCAATAACAGCAATTCTTCTATCCCGGAAGCATTGCCTGAAGCGTGTGCCGTAGCAAATTATCTTGCAGCCGGCAATAATAATGTTATCGGTGGCAATACACTTACGCTATGCTTTGATATCGGTGGCAGTACTACGGATATTACCGCACTTTGCAAACTTCGTACGAGCGGAAACGGATTGACTATGATAAAACAAAACTCAATTCGTTTCGCAGCGCAAAATGTTGCACAAGCCACGAGAAAATCTCCAAACTTCAGAAATATTCTTCTTGAAATTTGTGTTAAGTACGGAATTAAAATAGAAGGACTTTCTGCAGGTCCGGACAGCAGATTTACTCCGGATACTGCTCCGTACTATTTCGAGCAAATCGTTGACAGACTGAATCCGGAACAACTTAAGTTCTTCTACGAGCAGATTTCAATGAAGTGTCAGGAACTTATGTGCGTAAATCTTTACGTTACCGGTCTTATTATGTTCTATGCAGGACAACTTACCGCCAAACTTGTCAACCAACTCAAGCACTCACAAGAGACAATGCTCGCACAGAATGAATTGCCGCATGTGAACATCGCTTTTGCCGGAAAAGGCGCAAGACTCTTTGAATGGTGGAGTACAACTGATCTTCCTGCCGCTCAAAAATACTATTGCAATATGTTTATCATAGGTATGGGCGGTATGAATAAAGCACAACATCTACTTGACGGCTGGCCTACTATAAACCTTTCAGGCAGTGTGAATGAAGATGTGAAGTTCGAAGTGTCAAAAGGACTTGCTTGCACGAACACTTCTCTATTCATTCCTACTCAAAATGCTGCTGTTGAAATTATAGGTGAAAACGGATTTGCAAGAGTTAATGACGACTTCTCAAAGACTCTTCTTCCTGCGGACCATATCCTCACACCGGAAATGATGGCGGAACTCGGACAGTACTTCGTTGTTACTCCAAGTAATGACGGTAATCCGGCTTGCACACAGTTTATGAACTTTACAGGACTATTCTTCCAGGTCGCTTCCGGTATCTTTAATTTCAAGATGACTAAGGAACAATTCTTTGAAGCATTCAAGAAGATGAATATTGATTCTTATATCATCAACTTACCCGAGTACAGAACGGCTCGACGTGATTATGAAAAGTCGCAAGCAGACGGATTCGGGTATGTTGCACCGATTATCATTCTTGAAGGTGCTAAATTCTTCAAAGACTATATGGCTTAACAAAATGTGAATAATGCGATATTTTATATCATTAAGACTCTCACATAAGACTGTCACGGTGAAACGTTACCGTGATGACGACGGGATAGAGCGGTTACAATCTTTTCAGGGTTGTAGCCGCCCTGTACCTTTGGCTATCAGCATCATCAATGATAGATTTAACGTAGGGCAGACAGCGCTCCAACATTACGAACAGCATCTGCCTAACAGTTTCTACAAACTTTTCTCACTGCTGAAAGGTGATGAAACTTATACTCTCTTCGGTACTCAGAAGCCGGCTAATACATTGCTGTATATAGCGATAGAAACCATTTTGGCGAAACTTATCAAAGACGAATTCGGTGAGGACTTGAATGTTGTGCGCAGTACTCTTCCTATCGGATTTGACTTTGAACCGGATATCACCGAAGAAGAAAGGACTGCCGTACTTGACCTTTTCCGTAACGGATATAACGGTGAGTGTGGCAGATACGGCAATGTAGGCATAATTGACACAAATGCAATTATTGCGAACAACGTGTTAAGCGACAATTTTCGTAAATACGCTATGGTGCTTGATAATTCCGGCTCGGACATTATGGCATCACTTTATTCTAAGGAAGATAATCGCTGCATTTCTTCAAGAATTTTGCCCGGACTCGCTCTTGACCCGGGAATTGCCGAAGGAGTAAAGAAAATAAAACTCCAAATACAGGATGTAAATCCGTATATCAGGGATTTTTCACCTGTTGAAGAAAAACTTCAGGAAATAGTCTCTACATTTATTTCCTCAGATAAGCCGGAAACATACGGCTCTATAAGAATTAACACGGAAGACTATCAATATTTTATCGCAAGGTGTGATGTCAATGCCTCGGGGTCAATGCACAGTACGAATGTGATAACGGATATTAAAAGCATTGCGTACAATGCAGCGGGATTAAGTCTGAGCGATATTGTATTTGCAATTCGCGGTGCTGCATTGCGCAGCGATTACTTTATGCGGATATTCCGCGGTGAAATGGACTGCGTAAAGATCGTTGACGATGATTTTATCCAAAATCTTGATGCAATTATCATTCGTGATATGGTGGAGTCCGGTTGGACTCTTGATCCGAAAGGTAAGCAGAGAAAGCATCTTGATGAAGAATTTTCGGAATTAAGGCAGAGGATTGAGTATGTCCTTATCCCTCAAGGGCATTATGTACCGGCTCTTAATGAACTTAACGACTTCCTGGCAAAGTGTAGCAGTATCGGTTTCCACGGTCATGATGAACATATTCAAAAATATGTGACTCTGATTATTGAATTGCAGCAAGGTCAGGGAAAGCCTAATCACTCAAAACCTCAACCGAAACCTCAACCGCCGGTGACTCCCGACCCTTCTGTAGTTAATCCTCAAGGACAAGGCGAAGAATTACTCGGAGAGTGGAGGAAAATGGTTAATGACACAGAGAAAGATGTAAAAAAACTTATTGCAAGCGGTATGTACTCCGAAGCAAGAGAGCAAGTTAATATTCTCAGAGATGATATGAGAACGTACGGTATCCATAACTTTGACGATGAGATACGCCGTCTTTATTCACTTCTCCCGACGTCAAAGCCTACTCCTCAAGAACCAAGACGACCGATACCTCAGCCGGCTCCTCCAAAGCAGCAACCTAACACTCCGATTAGTGATGGTCCGTATTATGAGATTGTCAGTAAACTCGGATTTGCCGGTGCAAAGAAGTGGTGCACCGAAAATGATGATATTGACGGCGCAATTCTGATGGGCAAACTTGATAAGTTGCACAAAAAGTACGAACTTGCTGCCGCTTGCCTTGATAATTATGTGGCTGAAGGAAATAAAGTGGGTATCAAGCGTTTTGAAACGGACCTTTCACAGTACGTTTCTCTACTTAAAGAAGCAAAATTATCTTCAGTCGAGGAAGAGGAACTGCTGGAAAAATACCGCAGTCACTTATAATGTTTTTTACAAATAAAATAATGACAACTGCAATAATACAAATAATAACAGGGTTGATACTTATCCTTGCCGTGCCGTATTTTTTGGATTCTATGATACGAAAGAAAAGCAACCGCAAGGGTGCTAAAGTCCTGTGTAAAATCTTTGGATACCTATTCATTATTTGGGGTGCATATAATGTGATTTGCACCCTGATATATACGGTGATATAAGGCTTTTATGATAAAGACATTTTCTAAAATATTACTCCTTCTGCTCCTGACAAGTTGTAGTGCGAACAGCAAGCCTGCCGAATCGGCTGAAAGGTCTGAAACGCCGGATACTGAGTCTATTGAAGTGATGACCTTCGATGCTGACAGTTGTTTTGCAAAACTTAAGGCGCAAGTGGATTTCGGTCCGCGTGTGCCGGGAAGTGAAGCGCACAAAAATACGGCTCGGTTTATCCAAGATGAACTTGCAAAGTACGGTGCGAATATTATTCTTCAGAACACTACAGCTGTTACCGCTCAAGGCAAAACAATACCCGTCTATAACATATTGGGACAATATAATCCTGATTGTAAAAAGCGTATTCTCCTTTTGGCGCATTGGGATACACGCCCTTGGGCAGACGAAGAGAGTAATGAGGAGTTACATTCCAAGCCTATTGACGGCGCAAATGACGGTGCGAGCGGAGTAGCCGTTCTCCTTGAATTGGCAAGGCTGATGAATGTCAAGGCTCCGGAAAATACAGGTGTGGATTTACTCTTTGTTGATGCTGAGGATTCCGGTGATTCCGGTGATGAAAAATCATGGTGTCTCGGTACTCAATTATGGGTGAAAAATATGCCCTATACGAGTGAAAATAAACCTCAATATGCAATTTTGCTTGATATGGTAGGCGGCAGAAACGCCAAGTTCCACCGCGAGTATTTCTCAGACAAATACGCCCGCAGTATAGTAAACAAAGTATGGTCCATCGCATCGGCATCAGGCTATGGCTCTCGCTTTGTAAATGAAGCAGGCGGCGGAATAACCGATGACCACCTTGTGATTAATGAGGCAGGTATTCCGGCTATTGACATAATTGAAAACAATAATGCTCAGACCGGATCTTTTAATCCCACCTGGCATACCCTTGAAGATAACGTTAAGAACATTGACAAGTCCACGCTCAAAGCTGTGGGACAAGTTATGTCTAACTTCATATACAATAAAAATATATAATCATGACAATAGAAGAAACTCAACAAGATATTATTGATGAATTTTCTGATATGGAAGATTGGATGGACAAGTACGCATATATCATAGACCTTGGTAATGCAGTTCCTCCGATTGATGAAAAATATCGTACACCCGAGCATCTGATAGAAGGTTGTCAAAGCCGCGTGTGGCTTAATGCCGAATTGGAAGACGGAAAAGTGATATTCACTGCGGATTCCGATGCAATAATAGTGAAAGGCATTATCTCGCTGTTGATAAAAGTACTTTCAGGACATACACCTGATGAAATACTTGGGTCCGACCTGCATTTTATAAATGCAATAGGGCTTGCGGAACACCTTTCGCCTACACGCTCAAACGGGCTTGCTGCTATGGTAAAGCAGATGCGAATGTATGCTTTGGCTTACAAGACGAAAATGGAAATGAATTAAATTTTATCTACTAACATAACAACCCTAAAATTATGCTACAATCATTGACAGACTTTTGGAACTCAAATCAGACGCTGACTATCCTTATCGGCATCTTGATCATCGTGGTTCCTCTCCTCGTGTTCTATGTTCATAAGGCGCTTAAAGAACACCCGAAGGGACTTATCCCTACAGCACTCGCAAATATGGGCGAACGTTTCGGCTATTACATTATGAACGCCGTGCTTTTGCTTTTCCTCTGCTCTAAATTCGGCATCAGCGATGATGCAGCCGGCTGGATTTATGCAGTATTTTATTTCTCAATTTACGTACTCAGTCTTCCGGGCGGTATTATTGCAGACCGCACTCAGAAATATAAGACTACAATCGTATCGGGACTTGTAGTGATGGCAGTAGGCTATGCACTTCTATCTATCCCGGTATTCGGCAATGAGTCTATAAGTATCACTCAAATCCTTGTATTCACATGCTTTGCATTGCTCCTTATCGCAGTCGGTAACGGATTGTTTAAAGGAAATCTTCAGGCAATTCTCGGTCAGATGTACGATAACTTCGAGGCTGAAGCAGCAAAGAAAGGTCCTGAGGCACTCGCAGAGGCTAAATCAAAGCGTGACCCCGGCTTTCAAATTTTCTATGTGTTTATTAACATCGGTGGTGTTATAGCCCCATTCGTAGCACCATTACTCAGAGAATTTTGGCTTAAAGCACATAACCTTGCTTATAACTCTGACCTTCCTCGTCTTTGCCACAAATGTATTGACGGAACTCTTGCCGGTGACGATGCTGCAAACTTGAGCAGCCTTGCAAGCGGTGTAGGCCACACCGGAGTGGCAGACGCATCTTTCTGTCAGAACTATCTTGAAATTTTCAACACCGGTGTTCACTTCTCATTTATTGCATCAGTAGTGGCAATGCTCATTTCACTTGCAATATTCGTAGCTGTGATGAAACATCTCCCTGACCCTGCAAAGAAAGTTAAGAGCGATGCTAAAGTTGCCAAGGCTGAAGTGGAAAGCGATGCTAAGGAAATCCGTCAGCGTATGTATGCACTATATGCAGTACTCGGAATTGCCGTATTCTTCTGGTTCTCATTCCACCAAAACGGACAGTCACTGTCAGTATTCGCACGTGACTTCGTGGCAACAGATGCAGTTCCGCCTGAAATTTGGCAATGTATAAACCCGTTCTTCGTGATAGTCCTCACACCGATTATTATGGTGATATTCAGTGCACTTGCATCAAGAGGTAAAGCGATATCAACACCTAAGAAAATAGCATTCGGTATGTTTGTCACTGCGTGTGCTTACATCTTCCTTGCCGTAATTGCGATTATGAACAATTATCCTTCAGGTGAAGAATTTAAGGGGCTTTCCGAAGCTGTTAAAATGGCAATGAAGACAAGTCCATACGTCCTTATCGTGACGTACTTCTTCCTCACGGTGGCAGAATTGTTTATCTCACCGCTCGGGTTGTCATTCGTGTCAAAAGTTGCTCCAAAACATCTTCAAGGTATATGTCAAGGTCTATGGCTTACAGCAACAGCAATCGGCAACTTGTTTATCGCATTAGGCGTGACAATGCTTAACACATTCCCGAGTCAATGGATGTGCTGGGCAGTGTTTGCCGGCTTCTGCTTGATATCAATGGCAATAATGTTGTCAATGGTAAAATGGCTTGAAAAAGTTACGAACTGATAATTCAGTATTCAACAATAATAAAAGCAGTGTCATTCCTCAATGGCGCTGCTTTTATCATTCCCATAACTCACTCAATACTAATAAAAATACTTGGCTATCCGGAAAGAATTTTTTAACTTTGCACACATTAAACCGTAAGTATAACTAAAATTAATTGTTTTGGATATAGACCCTTTACCAGCCATGACATCGGCACTGTGTATGTGTCAGAATGTCATTCCGCTTTTTACAACCGGGCAATTCGTAGCCCTTATCGCAGCAATACTGTTTCTCTTTGTTTCAGGATTTATCTCGGGTAGTGAAATATCATTTTTTTCTCTTTCACCGAACCACGATGAAGAAATCGAGCAATCCGACCATAAAGATGAGATTATTAAACTTATTGACAACCCGGACAGACTATTAGCTACTATCCTGATTACCAATAATATGGTAAATGTGGCGATAGTAGTGCTGAGTACGTATGCTCTTTCAAGTCTCTTTGAAGGACTCTCGCCATTGCTTAGTTTCTTAATTCAGTCTGTCCTTCTTACATTCCTAATCCTTCTCTTCGGCGAAATACTGCCAAAACTGATTGCAAATAATCGTCCTGTAGCGTGGGCGGAACATACGGCGTCTATTCTTAACGGCTTCGTTAAATTCTGCTATCCGCTTTCTTCACTGCTCGTCAAAAGTACGTCTTTCGTAAATCATATCGTAAGAAAACGTGCCGGGGAAGTTACTACGGACGACTTGTCGCAGGCTCTTGAAATTACTAAAGTTGAGGCTGCTGCCGGTGATAAAGAGATGCTTGAAGGTATATTGAAATTCGGTGATACAACGGCATCGGAAATTATGACTCCGCGTGTTGATATGACGGATATTGACATTACTTCGGGATTCAAGGAAGTGCTGAAAATCGTGGTGGAAAGCGGATACTCAAGACTCCCGGTGTACGAGGAGACAGAGGATAATATCAAGGGTATTCTTTATAGCCGCGACTTGCTTCCTTATATTGATAAGGTAGATGGCGAAGAATTTGATTGGAAAAAGTTAATTCGCGAGCCGTATTTCGTACCGGAATCCCGTATGATTAACGACTTGCTTGAGGATTTCCGAAAACTTAAAATACACCTTGCTGTCGTGATTGACGAATTCGGCGGTACGCAAGGTATTGTCACTCTTGAAGATGTGCTTGAAGAAATTGTCGGCGATATTAAGGACGAGTACGACGATGAAGAGTCGTTCTACAAACGTCTGCCTGACGATACCTATATCTTTGAGGGTAAAACCGTGCTGACGGATTTTTTCCGTGTGACAGGGCTTAATGAGGACGATTTCGCTGATGTAACTGCTGATGCCGAGACACTTGCCGGTATGCTCCTCGCTATTAAGGGCGATTTTCCGCATAAGAAGGAACCGCTTGAATACAAACAGTGCCGTTTCCTCGTTCTTGGTATTCAAGGACATAGAATTTCCAGCGTCAGGGTCAAAATCCTTAACGAAGAAAATGAAAATGAAGACGATGAGTAAGTCTGTACATCATCTTTGCTCATTGTTAATTTTACTATGTATCAGTATTTTCGTGTCAAGTTGCAGCAGCGATGCTCCGACTCCTCGCCGCTATGCTTATCCTCGAGTGGATACTTATCCGCAGAAATATTCTTCCGTTGTCAATTCTGCCGATGTAAATATTGAGGTAAACACTGCTGCAAGAATTGTTGCTGACTCTGTGGCTGATGCAGATACGTGGTGGATTACTCTTTCTTATCCCAAATATAAAGCAAACCTCTATATCACGGTCAACAAGTGTAATAGCAAGTCGCAGTTGCAAGACGTTATTGCAAACCGAGTGCAGAGAATATCACTGAACACCGGCGGTAAGGATTTTGAACAAGTTGACTTGCAAAGTGAGGAGGATTTCAAATCTAAAATTTTTACTATCCGTGGCGGAAGTATGAATCCGGTAATGTTTATTTCTTCCAATCAGAGAAATTGCGTTGTCAGCGGTTCGCTGTATTTCCTTGATAGCAATGCAGTTTCCAAAGTTGACTCAATTGCTCCGATAATTGATGCGGTAAGCAATGACATTATTCACCTTGCCAAACATTTGAGATAAAAATGGAGAATATTGATTGTAGCATTAAGGATATAACGGTTGTTGCCGAGGAAATAAGCGAGAACTCTTTTGCAGAAGCTATGCAGATATTATCTTGTGCAGAAAAAGATATTATCTTAGATGCTAAAAGTACAAAACGCCGACTTGAAATCGCTGCAACACGTCTTTTGCTGAAAAATACGTTTGGCAATGATGCTTTGCTGCAACACACAGAGCAGGGCGCACCGTTTATTGAGAATTATTCGGGTAATATTTCCATTTCGCACTCAAAAGATAAGGTCTATATTGCTTTTTCCACACTTCACAGGGTGGGAGTTGATATTCAATATTGGAGTGAATCGTTGGCAAGAGTAACATCTAAATATCTTTCCGACAGAGAAGCGGAAGAGATAAACATATCTGACAGACAATCACTTCTCAAAGCGTGGACTGTGAAGGAAGCGGTGTATAAACTGCTGGGAATAAAAGATCTATCACTTAAAAGCATTGATACTCTGAAAGATGATATCTCAACTGTGATGCATTGCGGCACTACTTATCAAATAAAAATCCACACTATCACCACAGACGATTTCTCGCTGGCAATAGCGTGGATATAAAAATTAATTAAGTATAAATTATTAAAGTAAATACGCTCTATTCAAATAAGGCTGTTGATAAATATCTTTCACCCGTGTCAGGAAGAAGAGCAACGATAGTTTTACCGACATTCTCCTCTTTTTTAGCCTCTTGGAGTGCAGCAAAGAATGATGCACCGGAAGAAATACCCACGAGGAGTCCTTCATGCTTTGCAAGCATTCTTGCACCTGCGAATGCGTCTTCGTTTGCCACTGCCACAATTTCATCAACTACGGCTGCATCAAAGTTTTTAGGTACAAAACCTGCACCGATACCTTGAATCTTGTGTGCTCCCGGCTTACCGCCTTCAAGTACCGGAGAAGAAGCCGGTTCTACTGCGATTGCCTTTACACTTGCCTTGTATTCCTTAAGTTTCTTAGCGGTGCCGCTGACAGTACCACCTGTTCCCACACCTGCAACGAATACATCTACAGCGCCTTCAGTATCGGCATAAACTTCTTCGGCAGTAGTAGCATAATGGATTTCAGGATTAGCGGGATTTTCAAATTGCTGCAATATAATGCCGCCGGGAGTTTCTTTGAGTAATTCTTCTGCTTTGGCGATAGCGCCTTTCATACCGGCAGCACCCGGTGTAAGAACAATTTCAGCACCGTAAGCCTTAAGTAATTTTTGACGTTCTACGCTCATCGTTTCCGGCATGGTGAGGATAGTTTTGTATCCCTTTACGGCAGCAACCCAAGCCAAGCCGATACCGGTGTTACCGCTGGTAGGTTCAATGATTACACCGCCTTCTTTGAGTTTGCCGCTTTTCTCGGCATTTTCAATCATGTTAAGTGCAACACGGTCCTTTACACTACCACCTGGATTGAAAGCTTCTATTTTGACTATCAGTCTTGCTTTAAGACCAAGTTCTTTTTCAATTTTTGATAACTCCAACATCGGAGTTTTGCCTACAAGTTCTGTTAGGCTTTTGTAAACCCTCTGCATAAAAATACAGTTTCGCATTATTATTCAGTTTTCTCTTAGTTTTATGCCACAAATTTATGAAACAATATTAAGTTATGCAAAAGTTTTAACAGAATATTTTGAGATGAATGAAAGGGTACGGCTCTTTCATTTAAAGTTGACAACACATTAGATGAAAAGACAACATCTTCAAGGAAAGTCGGAGATTTTTGGCTGTAAGTATCTCAGGATAAGTACTAAATACTTGTGCATTAAGTGCTTATACGGCGTTTATTACAGACAGAGTGCCGCTCTGGTTCTTTAAGATGAACTACTGTTTGTCCTGTGATATTTTGTTTCTTGGGGAAATATTTCGTTTTAGGATAAAATAGACGCTTGCTACAATCATTGTTATTATGATGGTGTAAGTCCATTTGTAATCCTTTGATGTTAGGAAGTATCCTATATTGATGAGTAATTGCGCAGTGGCATAGTATAGTGATACGGTGCGGTGTTGTAATCCCTTTTTATTCGTCAGTGCCTGATAGAGGTGCAGGCGGTGAGGGGTTAATATGTTTGCACCCATGAACAGGCGTTGAATGATGGTGAGCGATGTGTCAACGGCATATACTATCAAGATTACTATTGATGATGCTTCTGCAGTGGTTATAATATAGTGTGTGATGAAAACGGCGATAAAAAAGCCTAATACTATTGATCCGACGTCGCCTGAGAAAAACAGTGCTTTCTTTCTGAAATTAAAAAAGCAAAAGACTATTGATGCTATAATGAGTGTAGCTATGTACGGCATATAGAGTGATAGCAGCGGCGTATGAGGGCTGCTGCTGTACAAATAGTAGATGGAAGACAGTGTTACTACGGAATATAATCCCATCATACCGTTTATTCCGTCCATAAAGTTAAAGCCGTTTATGAAGCCTACGCTGCATATCATCAGTATCAGGAATATGTCAAGATGTCCTTCTTGCGCCACGGGGAAGAAAATCACTGCTGCTACTGCCGTATGGCATATCAAGCGAGTGACCGGGCTTACTTCTTTTATATCATCGGCAAGTGAAATTAAAAACAGTATTCCACCGCATACAAGCATTTTGACAATGCTGTAATTTGCCGGTGACGGGTATAAAAAGGCGCATAGCAATGCCGCTACGTAAAATATGTATCCGCCGCATGTCAGGGTGCGTGCCTTATGTGAGGAGCGATGATTGACGTCAGCACCTATACCGAGTTTTTTGCCTAAGGGTATATATAATGCTTCAAGACAGAGCATTATTGCCGCAATAATGATATAATACGTAGTAGTTTCCATAATTATCAGAGCAGGTGTTTGACAGCGGAGAGTGAAGTTACTATTGTCTTTGCGGAAAATGAAGGGTTAAGTAAAGTGTGTTGAATGTGAATATTGTAATTATAGTTGTCCAAAATCATGACTGTGTGCCAACCCATAATGTTTGGGTAATAAAAGTCTTTATCCGGATTATCACCGATGTAATAGAATCGTTCTGCATCAGGATTTATTTCCATTAATCCGAGGAAAGGCTCGGGTGTGTGTTTGTCAAATCCTGTTTCTTCGGAGATGATAACTGCATCAATAAGGTTGTCAATTCCGAGGCTTGAAAGTTTAGCCCTTTGCCTGGCGGAGAATCCGTCAGTGATAACTGCTGTAATATATCCGTAAGATTTCAGATATTCAAGCAAGGGTATCGCTCCTTCGGTATCCTCAAGCGGAATATTTCCGGAGCGATACAATAACTTGATTTCTTCAATATCGGCTTGCGGCACTTGTCTGCAAAAGTATTCAAATGCTTCGTAAGGTTTTGCAATTGACAAGAATGTACTTTTTACGTTATCAGCCACGTAATCGCCGTACCGTTCTAAAATCAAGCGATACGCAGCGAGGACGTAGTCTCTTTCTTTGTAAAGCGTATCGTCCAAGTCAAATGCTATGACTGTGTTATTTTTCAAATGCGCTCTTAATGCAATTGATGACAGTGTTTATATCTTCGTCGGTAAGTGAAGAACCGCTTGGCAGGCATAATCCGCGATTAAAGAGGTCTTCTGACACTCCTGTGCCGTAGAAAGGACAGTCTTTGTAAATCGGTTGAATATGCATAGGTCTCCACAGTAATCGTGATTCTATATTATGCTCGGCAAGAAGGAGCCTTATCTCATCGGCGGTAACGGGTGAATCATTAGAAAGTGTAATAGTGGAAAGCCAGAAGTTCGAATTATACTTTTCAGAAGGATTTTGGTGTACGGTGATGTATTTGTGACCTTTGAAGGCTTCAGTGTAAAGACCGTGAATCTGTCTGCGGCGGTCAATATGCTCTTGAAGCACTTCCATCTGTCCGCAGCCTATGCCGGCAGAGATGTTGCTCAATCGGTAATTGTAGCCGATATGTTCGTGGTAATAGTACGGCCGGTTCTCACGTGCTTGTGTGGCGTAAAACAGCACTCTTTTCGCACTTTCTTCGTCAGGACAGATAAGAGCGCCGCCACCTGATGTGGTGATTATCTTATTACCGTTAAAACTCAATGCTCCGTATTTACCGAATGTACCGCATGCTTTGCCGTTGTAAAGTGATCCGAGAGCTTCAGCGGCGTCTTCCATTACCGGAATTTCGTATTTATCAGCAATGGCAATAACTTCATCAATTTTAGCAGGCATACCGTATAGGTGAACGGGGATTATGGCCTTAGGATATTTACCGGTGATTTTTTTACGGTCAATGATTGCTTTTTCAAGGAGTTCCGGGTCAATATTCCAACTGTCTTTTTCAGAGTCAATAAACACCGGATTTGCACCCAAATATTTTACCGGGTTGACACTTGCTGCAAAGGTAAAAGACTGACACAGCACTTCATCGCCGGGACCAACGCCGAGCATCAGCAGTCCAAGGTGAATAGCAGCAGTACCTGCACTAAGTGCAACGACGTTTTTTGCTTTAGTAAACTTGCACAGACGACGTTCGAATTCGTCAACGTTCGGTCCGAGTGGCACAACCCAACTTTCTTTGAAGGCTTCATCGATATATTTCTGTTCATTGCCTCCCATGTGGGCAAGTGACAACAAAATACGCTTCTCCATAAATATCTACATTTTTAAAATCACGCAAAATTACAATTTTTTTTTTACAGTGTATATGATTATCTTTGAATATTATTCAGTAACTTCGCACAGACTTAACACAAAGTAATTATGTTTGCAGATTACGAAACTCTTGAGACGCATCTCGGTAACCATCTCAGACGTGCCGATAACTATGATATGAATGAGGATTTATTTTTTCCCATTCAGTTTCTTGACCGATTATTTCACTTTGCGGAGGATTTGTCCGTAGTGGAAAATCGCCGCAATCCGGAAGTGGAGGTTCTTCATTTCGGTCGTGACTTTGATATTTGGATTGATGATATGGTGGCAAATGCCGTTATATATCTTGCTGATGAAAACACGGTAGCACCGATGGAAGTGAAGTTAATTGATGTGCAGAGTTTCAGGGTGAATGATTCAGGAAATATTATAGCCACTACCGATGACGGCGAATTTATCGTGATTGGTAATGACGGAGAGCCTATCAGTGTAACTAAAATTGAAGATTTGTGCTTGAATATTGAGACTGTTAAATCATTTGATGAAGAAGAACGTCCTGAGACGCTTGAATATCTTGCATCAATCTTTATCCGTGCGGCACAAAGTATGAAAACGGAGGTCAGCAACAAGACAACTCACAAGTTCGTCAATCCTATTTACGAATACTTCAAGTACGATCTCGCCAAGTTAGTGCCTGCTTTAATGGACGACTTAATGCTGATTTCTGAAAATAAGATGCTGAAATTAACGCTGTCCGTGTAGCCACTAACTTATAAATCAAGTCACGGCATATACCACAGACCGCACACATTGATGTGCGAAATGGGTGTGTTTTGCTTATCACCGCATGGCGCTTCGCTTATACGGTGTTTCTGACAGACTAAGCCTTGCCGAGGCTTTTCTTTTGGCGGAACATTTTATGTAATAGAGGACTGAATGTAATATAGTTTTTGCTTACTTGAATAAGGCGATGGCTCTTTCAAGCATAGTGTCAATGCCTGCGGCAGCGAGGTCTTTATCTAAGTCGATTTTGCAGCCTTCAGTGGGGTCTATGCCGTACTCTGTGATATTGCCGTTGCTGTCAAGGACTGAGCATGCGGAGAATCTTATGCCCCAACCGATAGGTATTTCTGATGTGAATGGCATACCGGAGCCGCCGCCTGTCTTGTCGCCTGCGATTATTACTTGTGGCAATGATTTCATTACGGATACAAAGTTGTTCGCGGCACTGAATGTGGAGCGATTCGTAAGTACTACTACCGGTTTTCCCCACATTATTCTTCCTGTCGGTGCAGGGTCAATATAGTACGGATAGGGGTCGGAAAAATCGTTGTGTGCAGGTCCTTTCTTGTGGATAAGATAGCCCATCAGATGTCTTTCAGTGATAAATCTGGCTACGAATTTGTCAACGTTTGTGATGTCACCGCCTCCGTTATCTCTTACGTCGATTATAAGTCCCTGGCAAGTAGCGAGATAGTTCAGCGCGGCATCAAGGTTTCCTTCTCCTAATGGTGATGAGAAAGAAGCGTAGCGTATGTATCCGATGTTTTCTTGCAGCACGCCGTATTTCATTCCTGAAGCTTGATGTAGTCCGAAGTTGAAGTAATGTTCTTCCACGAGCCGTTCGTCGTAGTTCTGCGGGTAGTCGCTCCACCATTTGTTGTAACGGGAGACGTCAAAGCTTGCGGTCAAATTGACGTGTCCGTCTTTCAGTTCGTCAAGCATAGCAGCGCAGACGTTGAAGAGTTCGCGCTGTGACATTTCAGGCGATATTTGTCGGGAATATTCTTTGTAAACTTCGTCCCAGTCAATACCTTTCTGCTCAAAGAAGCAGTAATGTTCGTCAATGATAGTCCATAGCGCATCAAAATTTCCTTTCGGATCGTTTTCGAATTCTTTCACGCTGTGGCACGCAGTGAGAGAGAAAAGGGTTATGACTGTGAATAAGTATTTTATGGCTTTCATTATTCGTGTATGTTTCTGTTAATCAGTAGGATAGTTCGGTGAAGTGAATTTATGTCTGATTAGTAGTATGCGGAAATGATTTTGGTGTCGTCGGTAATTTTTTTGCTTGAGTGGAGGCTGATCCATTCTCCGGAAATACCGATGACGAGGCTGTGTGTACTCATATTGCACACTATGTGGTGTGCTTTGGTAGAGGTGATTATTCCGTGATAGCCTATTCTCAGTGCAGTTGAGCCGAAACGGATATCCGCTGTTAGGACATTGTCAAGTTGAAAATAGTTAAACGGATGGGAAAAGTGCATAATGCCTTTTGTATCACCGCGATATATTTCATAATACAGTTGGTCGTACTCTGTGGCGAAAAAAGTTCCGACTACGGGCAGTGTCGGCTGATAGCGTAGCGTTATAGGGAGCGATTTTATTTTGAGGCTGTATGTTGCCATACCTGTCAGCCCTACGTTCCACGATGCTTTGGCAGACATAGGGTTGTTGCCGTTTCTTGTAGAGTATAATGCGCCGAGGTTCAGAGAAGTGATTCCGCCTGCGGAGAGTTTCAGTCCGTCTGTGACGGTGTATCTTCTCATCATATCCCATGATGCACTTAGTCCGAAGCCCCACATATTGACGTTTTGTGCGGGACTTTCTGTGTAATCAAGTCCGGCGTAAATGCGAAGTTGCATTATCCACTTTTCCGGATTGAATTTCATCGCTTGAAATCTTTCGTAGCCGAACGCGAATGTTTCACCGGTGTATTTGAGTGGTGAGAGGTATGTGTCCGTGATTTTGGCAGAGCCTGCTTCAATAGTGTATGCAGAAGTCACGGGGCGAATTATTTTCAGTGAGTCCGTATCTTCCGAGGCTTTTGCTGTCAGTGATACAAGTGTTGTAAGCAGTGATATTATTAAGTACCGGTTCATTTTTAAGCAGAGGTGTTAGAACAGTCTTTTTTGTCCGTTAATTTCATCAATAATTTCCTGGTCCGTCTGTTCCGGTATTGTGTTATCAACAGTTTCTTCGGTGTCATCGGGAGTCTCTTCATCTTCCGGCGTCTCCGGTTCAGGTACGTCTATCGGCTCTAACTCCTTAATTTCGGAGTAAGAGAAAGTAGTGAGTCTCTTACCTTTTGCCTTAAATGATTTTACTCCGATAAAATCCTGTGCTACAACGGTTAACGTTTCTCTAAAGCTATCGGCTCCGTCAAATATTACTTCAAATCTTGCACCCGGTTCGTCGCTGAGAATAATCAACTTTGATTCCGGATTATCGGTAAGGTATCTTTGTCGGCGGCTTGAAGATTCGAAGGTGAAGCGCTTGATGTAAGTGTAGCCTTGGTCGGCATCGAACAGTACTGCTGTCCACACCTTGTTCGGATCAAATTTTTCAATACGGAGAATGTTGTCATCATAGTGGTTTGAAATGTCAAAACTTGAAGTGTAGTATTCTCCGTTGTTTAAGATTACAAGTACTTGGTCATCGTTGAAAAATTCACCGAGCAAAATACCGCAGCCGTTTGTGTTAAGCCTCAATACGTCCGGGTCGAACCATATATTCAAGCCTCCGAGTGTAGAGCCGCCTTTTTCTTTGAGTGTAAAGCGGTACACTTCGTTTTTAGTGACGATATTTCCCTGTGCATTTTTCCCTTTGATGGCGAGTTGGCTGAAATCCACATCGATGTGCAGTGATTTCAATCTCGGTTTTGGCTTTAATGTCACTTTTACTACTTCTGCCTCGCCGTTAGAGTTAGCGGAAAACCAGGATATTTTACTTCCGGGCTTGCCTTGAGTGACGTTGTACTCTTTGTCGCGAGTGACACCGGTGACAGCAAAGCGTTTCATATAGAAAGTGCCTCCTTTTCCGTCTTGGTAAATGACGTTGTAGATAGTACGCGTGTCGTTTCTCTTGAAGATGGCGATATGGATAATGTTTTTATCCACGAAAACTTTTTCTGCAACCTTGATGACTTTGTATCTTCCGTCTTTGTAGAAGATAATCACGTCGTCAAGCATAGAACAGTTGCACACGAACTCGTCTTTCTTGAGTGATGTTCCTATAAAGCCTTCTTCGCGATTGATGTAAAGTTTTTCATTAGCTTCCGCTACGGTTGACGCCTCAATGCTGTCGAAACCGCGGATTACAGTGTGTCGAGGGTAGTTGTCACCGTATTTATCTTTAAGTGACTGATACCATTCAATGGTGTATTCCGTGAGGTGTTCAAGTTTGTTGCGGAGGTCAGTGATGGTTTCGTTATGCAGCGCAATGATTTTATCCGCTTCTTCCGAAGAAAATTTCAAGATGCGTTTCATCTTTATTTCCATCAGTTTGAGCAAGTCGTCATCGGTGATAGGGCGTATAGGGTTCTTAACGAGTTTTTCTATGCGACTTCTTACGTGAGCGATAGCGGAATTCATGGATTCGCTTTCCTCGAATTGTTTATCCTTATAAATTCTGTTTTCAATAAATATTTTTTCCAGTGAAGCAAAGTGAAGTTTGTCAATAACTTCGTCAAGTTTTATCTGCAGTTCTTTTCCGAGCAGTTTCCTTGTAGTGTCAGCACTGTGTCGGAGTACGTCGCTAACACCGATAAAGTGCGGCTTTTCTTCTGATATTACACAGCAGTTAGGTGAAATGGATACTTCACAGTCCGTGAATGCGTAAAGGGCATCAATAGTTTTGTCTGAAGACGTGCCGGGGAGCAAGTGTACGATAATGAGTGCATTTTCAGCGGTGTTGTCATCAACTTTGCGTATTTTTATTTTGCCTTTTTCGAAAGCTTTGAGGATAGATTCGATAACTGCGCCGGTAGTTTTTCCGTAAGGGATTTCAGTGATAGCCAGAGTCTTGTTGTCAACCTTTTCAATCTTGGCTCTGATTTTCACGCTGCCGCCTCTTTCACCGTCATTGTATTTAGTGACGTCAATAAATCCGCCTGTCACAAAGTCCGGGTACAATACGAAGTCTTCGCCTTTGAGGTACGAGATAGCTGCGTCAAGTATTTCATTGAAGTTGTGCGGCAGGATTTTAGAAGACAGACCTACGGCAATACCTTCCACTCCCTGGAATAGCAGTAGAGGAAATTTGACGGGCAATACAATAGGTTCGTTTTTACGTCCGTCGTAGGTAGGAGTCCATTCCGTGATTTTAGGGTTGAACAGGGTTTCAAGTGCGAAAGCGGAAAGCCTCGCCTCGATGTAACGACCGGCAGCGGCAGAAGCACCGGTAAGGATATTACCCCAGTTACCCTGAGTGTCGATAAGCAGTTCTTTTTGTCCAAGTCCCACTAATGCGTCGTAGATAGATGCATCACCGTGAGGGTGGTACTGCATCGTGTTACCAACGATGTTAGCCACTTTGTTGTAACGTCCGTCATCAAGCGTCTCCATAGAGTAGAGGATACGCCTTTGTACTGGTTTAAGTCCGTCGTCAATATGTGGAACGGCACGCTCTATGATAACGTACGAAGCGTATTCAAGAAACCAGTTGCGGAACATACCTCGTAAATGATGTTTTACAATGTCGGTATTTTCAGCCACCGGGCGATTATCTTCGTTTTGCTTATCGTTATTGTCAATAGTGGTGTTGTCAAAAATTTCGTCGTCTGCCATGTTAGTTTTGCTTAGGAATGTGCTGCTCGCTTTTATTATGTAGCAAAGTTACAAATTTTCTCGGACTTTATGAATAATGGTGCTACAAAAAAGGGTGTGTAGCCTATGGCAAAAATGGCAACAAAGGCAAAAATAGCGATATGGCTGCTCTACCACTGAAAAGTCTTCGCTATTGGTACTTTTGCGGAATACAAAAAAGGTGCGCAGAGGATATCGTGCGTACCTTTCTGAAAAACAAACTAATTTTTTGGTTGTCTAATATTATTTAAGTTAAACTATCTTTATTTCGGTAGGAATTGGTAACTTTGCAATCATAGCATTTTGAGATTTTATTATTTAAACTATAAACTCTTACTTATGATTACTAAAGATGAAATACTTATTTTGCTTAAAAGCCCAGAAACGTACCGAATAGAAAGAACTATTTCTACAGGAAATATGGATAAGTTTTGTGAAGCTATTTGTGCTTTTGCAAATGATCTTCCGGATTCACGAAAAAAAGGTTACTTGTTTATAGGCGTCAATGATGATGGTTCATTATCCGGTCTGAAAGTTGATGATGCTCTTTTGAAGAAAATATCCGGAATAAGGTCCGATGGTAATATTCTACCTTTACCTGTTATGAGCGTAGATAAGTTCGAATTTCCGGATGGTGATTTACTTGTAGCAGAAGTATCCCCTTCCTTGATCCCTCCAGTACGTTATAGAGGAAGAGTATTTGTGAGAGTTGGTCCAAGGCGAGATATTGCAAGTGAAGCGGAAGAACGTATACTCACTGAAAGAAGAATAGCTTATATGGCTACATTTGATGCTACTCCTTGCCTTGGATCTACCCTTGATGATTTGTATCTTGATTATATTAAGGAAAATTATTTACCGTCAGTTATTGATTCTGAAATTCTTTCCCATGATAACCGCGATATCAAAGAGCAATTGGCTTCTATTCGTTTATATGATCGTACGCATAATTGTCCTACGTATGCGGCAATAATACTTTTTGGAAAAACACCTCGGTTCTTTATGCCCGGTGCGTATGTGCAGTATGTTAGGTTTGAGGGGTTGGAAAAAGGTGGTGAAGTACTTAACGAGAAACGTTTTCAAGGACCGCTCTATAAAATGTTACAAGAATTGGAGTCTTTCGTTGAAAATGCTATTGTCACGCAACGTCCGATAGCGGATAGTCTATTTCGAGAAAAAATAGTTGTCAACTATCCGAATAAAGCGTTGAGAGAATTGATGATGAATGCGTGCATGCATAGAGATTATCAAGCAAATATGCCTATACGGCTCTATCAGTTCGATGATCATATTGAAATTATGAATGCCGGAGGACTATATGGAGAAGCACGTCCTGAGAACTTTCCTTCAGTTAATGACTATCGAAATCCAATTATAGCAGAAGCAATGAAGGAAATGAAGTACGTCAATATGTTTAATCAAGGTGTTAAGCGTGTACAAGATATGCTTTTTGAAAATGGAAACAGGACTGCTATATTTGACGTGTCAAAGTTGACGGTTTTTTGTGTAAATGTCTATTCTGTTGAGTCTGAAAATTTGACTTATGGCAAAGAGAAAGTTATTCAACAAAGAGGTGTTGTGAATAATGAAACAAAAATGCAGAATCTTACTGAAAGACAGCGGAAAATATATAACGTGATAAAAAGTGGTACATTAAATGTCCAGGTAAATGTCCAGGTAAATGTCCAGGTAAATGTTTCAAATTTAGCTTCGAATTTTAAAGTTTCGGAAAAAACTATTAGACGAGACTTGTATGTGTTGCGTGATATGGGGCTTATAAAGTATGTAGGTAGTGATAAAACAGGATATTGGGTGGCTGTTGATTAATCAATCAGCAGTGTATCTGCCACTGGCCATTCGTTCATCGAGATGTGAAAGATGAGTAAGTGTAGTCTGTCACCGCATGGCGCTTCGCTTATAAGTTTTTTTCAAGAGATGAAAGAGACTCGCTGTGTTTACTTTTGCGGAATACAAAAAAGGTGCGCAGAGGATATCGTGCGCACCTTTCTGAAATTAAGGGTTTTATTTGTCTATGTTATTTTACGAAGCGAAGTGCTTGTCTTGATGTTTTTGCAATGTAAAGACCGTGAGTGAGTTCTGATACGTTCACTGTGTTTGCAGCGTTCTTAACAACGAGTGCACCTGCTGCAGAATATATTTCAATGCTTTCGCCTTCTGCGGCAGTCACTGTCTGTGATGCGCTATCAAATTGTAAGCCTGCTTTGTCGGCTGAAATTCCTTCAACGCCTGCGGATCCTTCGTAGATTTGCTTGTCACCACTGCTGTGGAGGTCGTAAGTAAACCAGAGTTTGTTTTTAGCGATGTTTACGTCTGAAGTGAGGCAAACGTTACCTTCGCTTGCATAGTCTGAGTCAATTACGATAAACTGTCCGAAACGGCTGAAACTGCGTGTAGGAAGTGAGTTTACCATTGCTGTCATTTCATCTCCTTTGATTTGGTTGCCGTAGCAGTTGAGGAAGTCAAGTGCAGGGCAGCCTGACAGGTCAAGTGATGTGAGAAGGTTCATTTCGCAGCTCAAAGTCTCAAGTTTTGAGTTTTTGCTTACGTCAAGAGATGTGAGATCGTTCAGTGCGACGTTCAGTTCTTCAAGGTTCGGAAGATTTGTTACGTCAATAGCTGAAAGTTGTGAGTAAAGTACTTGGATTAACTTGGCGTCACCGTAAACCTTTACTGTTTCGCCTTCGGAGAATTTTACTGTGAGTGATTCGCCGTTCCAACCTGTTATTTCACCGCCTTCAACTGTAGGCGTATAAGAGGAATCAACGAATTTCACAGTCATCATCACATAGTCTTTAGTCGGCTTTGTGATAGTGAAGTATTGTTCCGGAAGTGTAGGTGTTGAAGCGTCATCAGAGCCTTCGTATGCTACGCCCATACCCCAACGGTCACCGTTTGAGTAGTCAAAAATTGACCAGCCTTTGCCTTTTGCTACTGCTACTTGAGCCTTTGTGGCAACGTTGCTTTCGCTGCCTGCAGCAGCCTTAGTGTCGATAATGAAGAGGTATGGATTGTTTTTTGTTCCGTCGCATAGTGAGTTTACAAAAGCAGTCATTTCGTCACCTGCAAGAGTATTTTGGTAGCAGTCAACACGGAATAAGCCTATGCAGTCCGTGATGTCCAAGTGGCTGATTTTATTTTTTTGGCAGTGTAATTGTGTCATTGACGCTGCGCCTATAACTTCAAGTGATTCGATTTGATTGTTCTGACAGTCAAGGCTTGAAAGTTTTGAGTTCGGAGTGATAGTCAAAGATGTTATATCGTTGCCCGGACATTCAAAGTCTGTCACGTCGCCCTTGATAGTTACAGTCTGTGAAGTAAGTGTGAAAGTCTTGTTGCTGCCGGTGTAATCTGTTTCAGCGACTCCTTCAATTGCAATATCGCTATCGGCTGAAATGCTGAGTTTTACGGTAGAACCAATAGCGCGAGAAGTGGTGAATGTGATAGTCTGTGCGCTTACAGTAGGAACGTAGTCAATACCGTTGTAGAACGTACCTGTCATATATCCGCTGTCAGTGCCGCCGAGGTAGTCGCAAGTGCTCCAGCCTTTTGCTTGAAGAGCTTGAATGTCCTTAACGTAGAATTTATTGCCTTCGTTGTTATTTTTTGTGTCAACGAGGTAAAGCATGCCCGGTGTTTGTGCGGAAACTTGGATTTTAGAAGTAAAGTTCTCAACGTTTGCTCCTTCGAATTTGTTTCCGAAGATGTGTACCCACCATAGTGCTGAGTTGCCGCTGAGGTCAAGTGACGTGAGTAGATTGTTTTCTGCTTGAAGGTCAGCGAGAACCGGGCAGCCGGTTACGTCAAGAGCAGCGAGTTTGTTGTCACCGCAATATAACTTTTTAAGTTCGCCGAGGACGTCAAGTTTAAGTGAAGTGATTACATTTTTGTTTACATTTACTTCGCTCAGTTTACTGCATTTTGACAAGTCCAGTGATGAGATGGAGTTTTCCTTGCAGTCAAGGATTTCAAGTGCGCTGCAGTTGTCCAAGTTAAGGGCAGTGAGTGAGTTTTTGTAGCATTTGAGGATTGATAATTCCGGTGCTTTAACCACGTTAATGTCAGTGAGCGAGCAGCCGTAAACTTCGAGTTGTTCAATATCACCGGTGATAGTGATTTCAGTACCCGGACCTTTAGAGAGATACGTACCGAAATACTCTCCCTTGTCAGCACCTGTGATAGTGGCGGAATTGTAAGGAAGAGAATAGATACGGAGTTCAGTACCGGCAGCAGCCGATGTGGTCATTTTGATTTCAGCATCTTCTGCGTACGAACTTGCAGCGGTTAACAACCCGGCAAGTAAAAATGAAAATTTAAGTAGAGTTGTTTTCATACGTCCTTTTATGGAGAAATGTTAGTAATGATTTTAAATCAGTTGCAAATGTATAAATTATGTATGTAATTTGCAATATTTTGTTTTTAATTTGTATGATTTTATTGAATTTTGGTGATAAATATGCTGAATATGTTGCTTTTTTGTGGCGGTTAATTGATATGGCTCTTTGTTTGTGAAATTTCTTCAGCACCGGACAGTCCGCACTCTACGAGGTGCGAGCGTTGGCGGAGGGGGTACCGCATGGCGCACTTCGTGCTTATACGGTGTTTCTGACTGAGAGAGGCTCGCCGAGGCTCATTGCTGCTGTCCCTTTTATTAGTTCAGTAGCGGGTCGTCATCACCTTCACTGCCGGTTGGATATTCAGGAAGCGGAGTTGTTTTCTTAGGTGCTTCCGGCTTTTTCTTTGTGTCCGGCTTTGTGGTGGTTTTGTTATCCTTTTTAGCATTATTGCCGTTTTGTGGAGTGGCTTCTTTTTTTGTTTGCTCCGCTTTAGGCTCTGCAGTCGGTTGTTTTGCAGGCTCTGTATTTACTTTGGCAGGTGCAGGAGATGCTTGCACGGGTTGTGGAGCAGATTTTATCGGCTCTTGGGCTGATTCCGGCATTTCTTCTTGTTGCGGAGTGTCGCTTTGCTCGGCACTGTTTACTGTTTCTTCCTGTTCAGGAGCAGTGACGGCATTTTGTTCATCGTATCCTTCCGACGGACCATAGATTTCCGGCGGTAAAACGTTTTCTTCAGCGGAAATATACATCTGCTGACGGGCAAAGTTAAAGTATTCCTCGAATGAACGACCTTCTTTGATTAGTTTATCAAAGTCACCTACACTGATGATAACCGGGCGTACTTGTCGCGGCAGTTGCAAGGTTGTACTTGTTGCCATCACTCTGCGGTAATTGTTTAGTTCTGCAAGATTGTTAAAGCCTTTTACTATCAAGAGTCCGAGACGTCCGAAGTTCATCATCTCAAGGTCAAAGTCGCTGACAACGAATGATGTGAAGTTATGTCGTGCTATTTTGTAGAGCAGTTCGTTAGGTGAGACGGTGTCTGTTGGGAAGAGGAGTATAAATAACTGTTTGTCTTCCGGATTCAGTTCGAATTCCGCAGCTTCAGTGTTTTCAGCGAGAGTGGAGTCGTTAGACAGTCTTATGTTCCAAATCATACCGCGAGTGTTTGTGCCTCCGGTGTTGAGTTTTCTGCCTTTAGCCAGTCCTGAGAGGTATGAAGAGGCGATAGGCGCAATGTCTGTGTCCGGGTATTTTTCAAGCATAGATTTGAGCCGCTCTTTGAATAGATCCGGATTGTTTTCGGTGACGTAGGCGAGTGCATCGATAAACATAAATTTAGGCATAAGTTTGCTGGTAGCGTACTGTTCCTGCATCATTTCGTAGGCGGTATGTACGTCTTTATTCTTGTTTTCGAGGTAAGCATTGTATGCATCGGCATAAATTTGCTCCTCTCGTTCTTCCATCACTTTCAGATTTTCTATATAGTTAGGGTCACGCATAGCGATGCCGTAAGGAGAGTCCGGGAATTCGGAAACTATGATGTTACGGTACCTGTTAGCGAGTCTGATATCGTTTTTGCGCATAAACATAAGGTAGATGTTGTAATAAACATCAAGTTTATACTTGTTGTCAGGGTACTTAATCATAAGGCTGTCGAATTCCATCATAGAGGCGGTGTAGTCCTCAAGTTTATCTTTGAGGATAAGTCCCATATTGAAGTAACCTTCCTGGATAATTTCGTGTGACGTAGCACGATCTTCGTCAGTGGCGGGGATTTGCTTCAGATAGTATTCCGGGAAGTGTGGGTCAGCTTCGTGTGCTTCCTTTTCCTTAGCGGCTTTTTCGTCTTCCGGAGAATTGGCAGTGGTGCTGTCTTCAGTGTTATCGCTATTATCTGCGTTGTCACTGTCTGCATTTTCATCGGTAGAACTTTCCTCGAAGTCGTTAAAGTTAAATGACGACTTGTTTCTTCTTCGCCAGTCGTCTTCAAGTTTTCTGCTACCCCATTTGCGCTGGAACTCGGTTTTACCTGCATTTCGTGTGGCAGTATTGTAGAAGTACCATGCTTTGTCCGTGTTAAGGACGAATTGTGTAGGGGCTGAGTTGCCGTTATCTCTCAGTCCAGTACCTTCAGAGGCTTTTTCGGCGAGATAACTTTCACGTTTGGCATTTTCTTCCTCTTCTTTTTCTTTCTTTTTGAGTCGTTCTATAATCTGGTATATAACGTCAAGCTGCTGCTCCTTGTCCATGTGTGACAGGCGCAGGAGTGAGTCTTGCAGAACTACGTTTTGGGAATAGATGGCAAGCTCGTCAAGTACATCGGAGCGTTTTTTGAGAAGTTTATAGTTAGGGTAAGTTTCCGGCAATAGCGGTACGGCTTCGGCATAGCAAGGCTGTGCTTTGTCGTATTTCTGCTTGGCGAAATACAGTTCGCCGAGAGTGATTTGCGAGATAGCTTTGTCGATACCGTTGCGAGTGCTTTTTTCTGCAGCCAATTCGTAGTTTTTGATAGCCTCCGTGGTGTCGCAGCGGGATAGGTAAAGGTTACCGATTGCGTAATATATCTGGTCAAGGTATTCCTTGTTTCTGGCGTACCTTGTCATTCTCTTGAGTGAATTTACTTCCTTCGTGATGTCAGCGCCCTCGTACACTTCGCTCTGCTTGATTCGTGCGTTGAATTTAGCACGGTAAGTAGCGCCGTTCCATTTTCCGGCATCACCGTATGCCTTGTACGCTTCTGCCTTTATGCCTATACGGGTGTAAACTTGTCCCAATAGGAAGTTGAGCCTTGACTTTTGCGCACCGCTTGAGAAACTGACAGCGTTTTTGAGGTAGTCAACGGACTGCTCGTACTTTCCGCTTTTAATCAGATAGTCGGCGTAAGTGACGTTGTAGAGGTATTTAAGTTTTTTGTTCGTCAGGTCGTCCTGCTTTATTCTTGTGATTATTACTTCCGCCTCGTAAAGCCAGTCCATAGAGCAGTAACTTCTTGCTTGCCACAGTTTTGACTCCGTAACAGTTTCCGGCAGCCAGGTGAAGTGCTTTGAAATATAGAAAAATGTAGATGCCGAGCCGAGGAAGTCCCCGTTCATGAACTGTGAACGTCCCATCATCATCCATGCATTGTGGAGGAAAGGGTTGTATTCATCTCTTTTCATCCAAGCCTTGTAAGCAGCATCGTTTTTCTTACCTGATTTTTTCTTAGGCTTTTTCTTGATAGACCTTAATTGGATTGCCTTCTGTGCTTTTTCGATAGAGCGAGTGAAGTCGCCGCTTGGCTGTGGTGCTTTCTCGTTTGCGTGCGCTTGTGCGGGGTGGGTGTATAGGAAGGTGGTGTAGTCATCTTCGTAGGTTTTCTCCATTTCGGAAAGCGTTTCCTTGTAGTGCGTATCACCGTTGTAGTAAATGTTGTACTTGGTGATAAAAGCAGTGTAATTTCTTGAAGCTGCGGTATTTTTCTTTGAGGAACAAGACGTTGCGATGCACATTGCTCCGAGGAGAACAATGCAAGTGAATATTTTTGCTATCAGTTTTGTTCCTGTCATTAGTGTAAGGCCTTTACTTTTCGGGTGTGTAAGTCAATACTGAAACTTTGTTGTTGTCAAAAATTCTGTTAGCACCTGCCGTGAGTTTTTCAAGTGTCACGGCATGGTACCGTTGTGCTATTTCGTCAGGGTCTTCACCGTGATAAACGGCAAAGGTGAGATTATTTGCTCTGTCTGTGAAGTTCATGAAGGAGAATGTTCGTTCACTGTCGTAGCGGTTTATAGCTCTTTGCAATTCTCTTTCAGTGATGTCTCCGGACTTAATGCGGTCAAGTTGTTCATAGATCAGCTTTTCCGCTGTGGCGAAATCGTTGTTTTCAAGTGTTGCTGTTATCATTACAAATCCGGGGTCTTCGCTGCCCATGATTGATGCGTCTGCACTTGAGAAAATGTCGTTCATCTCCAGCGTTCTGCAAAAACGTGATGCGCGACCTGAGGACAATATGTCAGTCAATAAGTCGCTAATGATGTAATCTTCGGATTTATAGCCGCCCATGGGGTAAGCCATTACCATCAGGTTCAGAGGTACATCGGCTACTATGTCTTGTCTTCTCGGCTCGGTCTGCAACGGCTCTTGAGGTATGTGACTCTTTTTAGCTTCGCGTCGCGGTATGTCACCGAACCATTTGTTTACGAGTCGTTTCGTTTCTTCAAGTGTGATGTTTCCGGCAATGGTGAGAATGGCATTTGAAGGTGTGTAGTGTGAGTAAAAGAAGTCTTTTACGTCGTCAAGCGTGACCTTCTCTATATGGCTTATATCCTTACCTATTGTGGGGTAGGAATACGGGTGAACTTTGTAAATAAGGCTGCGAAGTTTATGACCGAGGTCTCCGAAAGGACGGTTAAGGCAAGTTTCCTTGAATTCTTCTATTACTACGCTTCTCTGCACTTCAAGCGACTTTGGCGTGAATGCAAGTGAAAGCATTCTGTCGCTTTCAAGTCTTAGTGCCACTTCAATGTTTTGTGCGGGAAGAATGTCGTAAAAATTAGTGAAGTCGTTGCTCGTCCACGCATTGTTTAAGCCACCGGCTCTTTCAAGTTCAGCATCAAAGTCCGGGATATTTATAGAGCCGCCGAACATCAGGTGTTCAAACAGGTGTGCCATACCTGTCAGCTCGGGAGATTCATCACGCGCACCGACGTCGTACAACACATTCACCAACACCATTATAGTGTCAGGTGAATATTGGTGTATTACTTTAAGTCCGTTATCAAGTGAGAACGTGGTGTACTCCATAACTGGTAGCTTTGCTTGTTATTGTTCTTTAATAGTGGCTTTTATGATTTTGATGTCACTGACGGGACGGTCGTTTCTGTCAGTTTCCGCTTTTTGTATTTCTTTGACTACGTCCATACCGTCAATCACTTCGCCGAATACTGTGTATGCACCATCAAGGTGAGGAGTACCGCCGACGGTGGTGTATGCTTTGCGAGCGTCATCGGAAATTTTTGCCGGATTTGCGGCAGTTTCCTTCATAGTCTGCTCGATAAGTTCATTCTGGAGTTTTTCGAGTCCTTCACGGTCGCGATTTCTGCGAAGCGTCATTATGCTGTCGCGGTTTTCTTTAGCGAGACGGTTAAACACTTCCTGCTGCTGTGATTGCTGCATACGTTTTTCCATTTGTGCTAAAGTGGAATCATTGTAGGTTTTACCTGTTACGATGTAGAATTGTGAACCGGAAGATTTGCGTTCCGGGTTTACTTCGTCGCCGGTACGGGCTGCAGCGAGCGCACCGAACTTGTGGAAGTGCTTGGGATAGCAAATTTCAGCATCGAGGGTGTAACCGGGGTCACCTGTGCCGAGCATCTTGCCTGCCGGAGCATTTTTAGAGTCAGGGTCACCTGTTTGCACCATGAAGTCTTTAATCACGCGGTGAAAGAGTACTCCGTCGTAGTATCCTTCTTTAACGAGTTTGAGAAAATTATCTTTATGTTTCGGTGTATCTCCGTACAAGCGGACAGTTATATCTCCGAGTGAAGTAGTGATTACTACAACTGCATCTTTATTTTCCATTTTGATAGTGTTTTTAGTGTTTGCTACAGCACATAATGATACTAAAATCACAGCGAGTGTGATAATTGTTTTCTTCAGTGTCATAGTGGTTAACCGTGATTAATCAGAAGCCTTTAGGGAAAAGTCTTTTATAGATTCTTCTGAAGTTGTCGTCTTTGGCGTTCAACTCATCAACGTGCTTTGCATAATCTTCGCCCCAAATTCCCTGAAGCAAGTCTCCGAGGTATCTGTGCTCGCGGTCTTTTTCAATAGCGGCGGCAATAAGTCTTGAAATATATTCTGCAAAAGTTTCTTTATCTATTGCGTTGAGGTATCTTGCAGTGCTTGCATCGAATTGTCCTGTCTTGTCAACTCGGATAATGTTTTCAATAATGTCGTTGATGACGTCTTGGCAAGAGTCAATGTGGTTTGCCAAATATTCGTAAGACACTAATCCGTCGGTGTCACTGTCCAATATCTTTTTTAAATCTGAATTCATATTATTATTTCTATATATTTACAATGTGACAAAGTTACGAAATATTTGGTATATGTGTTGCGTTTTGCTCTTAAAAAAATGAAAGTGCACATCTTCACAGATGCACACCTCCCTCATAACCAAAATTCAAGTATTTAATGTCTTTATTATGCAAATATTTCTAATGTCCAATAGCGAGAGTATCGCTCTCTACTATTGGGGACGGCAAAGATACTACCTTTTTTTTGAGTTTGTAGTTAAAAAATGTGTAATTTAATAAAATATAATTAAAATTCTGATATTTATTCTTATTTTCCTGCTTTTCTTCAATTTTTTGCTATTTAGAAAAATAATTATTGTATAAATATGCGAATAATGAATAAGAAAGGAAAATGTTATGATTATGCAATCATAATTTTTTAGGGCAATGAATAATAAAAGGAGTTGTATCAACGATGACGCAACTCCCCTTATTGGATCAGTATTTTATGTATTATAGTGTTGTTTTCAGAATACGAGTCCTATGTTGTCAATCCACAGGGTTAATCCTAAAGTGCCGATGTATGCTGTGCCGCTGCCTGCTGATGCCATCACGAGAATGTGTGTAGGTGTAGCGTCTGCAGAGTCCCAGCCTTCTTCAATTACAGGAACCATTTTACCTTTGCTGTTAGTAGCGTAGTAAGATTTTTCTTTTGAAATGAGCCCCATATAGTCTTTGTAGTCGGCACGCTTTGTGATGTCGCCGTACCATACGGGGATATCGTATCCGTTTACCCATCCTGATGTGCTTTTGTTAAAGTGCCTGCGTCCTGTGCCAACTCTTTTGGCGTGAATATTACCTTCGGCGTCTTCGTATCTGCGTTGAAGTATGATATAGACTTCAGCACAGTCGTGTCCGGCGTACGTTTTCTTTTTGCCGAAACCGCTTGAATACGTTTTTGTGTTTCCTTCAGGGATAGTGAGTTTGTAGTCAAAGCGGAGTGCTTTAGGACGACGGTTGAATTTAATACCCATTTCCATTTTGCTGTATGGGTCTTTTGTGGATTTTACCGGCTCTATCATTTTGCCTAAAAACATTGAGCCTGCCACGACAACATCTATGTTAATGATGCCTATGGCTTTACAGTGTTCCATAAGACATGTGAGTTTACAGCATTTATTTCCTGCACTTCTTTCGTCAGGGAAAACGGCGTTAGAACCTTTTACTACCCCCATTACGTTAGCAAGAACGTTTGAAGTAGCCCAGGGAGAGCCTCCTTTGTTAGAATATGGTACGTTGCCTGTAATTGTTTCAGTAGGTGCAATTTCGTAAAGTGTCTTTTTGTGTCCGCCGAGAACTCTTGATTCAGGGATTATTCTGGTAACCCAATTTTCAAAATCACCGTATTTCAGTTTTTCAAATGTTTCGGCATTTGAAATTATGCTGCACGATGAAATTAAAATCAGAAGTATGAAAATTTTTTTTGTCATTGTTTTAGCGATTTTTTAAATTGGCTTGCAAAGTTACTACATTCTTTGCATACTATGGTTAAAAAGTGTACAATATGGCTAATAATTGCTACTATTTTGCCAATTTATACAGACTCTTAATGCTGTACGCTTTCACAGACCGAATGTTCTTCAAGGAGCGAACCGAGTGGTGGTGAGCTATTTGTCCTTGTCACTATATTTACACGACAAATGGGGAATCCGTAAAGATAAATCTTACGGACTCCCTATATATCGTTCAGGTAATACCTGTCAGGTATTAATCTGCGTTTCAGTCTTATTCTGCGCTATCAGCAGGAGCAGCGTCGGTAGCAGCAGGAAGTTGTTGAGCGTCAGTGCTGTATTCAACACCGTTAACAACTTTTTCTTCAATTCTTACGCGAGGACCGTTAGCGCCTGAAGTGCGCGGAGAAATGAAAGCGGAAGAGATTGAGAGGATAGCTACGATTGCAGCGAGTGTCCAAGTAGCTTTTTCAATAAAGTCGTTTGAACGGCGAACACCCATAATCTGGTTTGCGCCTGAGAAGTTTGAAGCCAAACCTCCACCTTTAGATTTTTGAACGAGGACTACGAGGATTAATAGAACTGAGATTAATACTGTAATGATAATTACTGCAGTGTACATTGTTAATTGTTAGTTATTTTTTGAGTTTTTATGTTGCTGATTAATTATTAATTTACGTAAGAAACGCAATTGGTCTGCAAAGTAAATACTTTTTTTTGGAAAATTCAAACTTAATTGGGATATAATTTCGTAAGCTTTGTCATATCGGCGTTGTTTTATGTAAATTTTAGCCAAACTTTCGCTTAACATGGAGTCAGGGTCCGGTTTTGAAGGCTCTGTCTCGGTGTTTGGCTTAGTCTTGACGGTTGGCGTGGCGTGAGATGAGGAATTTCGCTTTTCCGGCTTTTGTTTTTCAAGGAAAGCATCGATAAGTGCATCGTTGCCGGTGGACTTTTCTTTATTTTCAGTTTTATCTTCATCTTCCTCGGATTCGAGTACTGAGGCATAGTCCGGTACGGGGTTGAAGATTAATTTTTCAAGCAGTTCTTCTTCTCCTGGCTCTGAGTTACCGTAAGTGTTGAGGAATGTAGTTATAGTGTCCTCTGTGCCGATTTGCGGCTTTTTTTCTTCCTTTGGATAAAAATTGTGTATGCTGTCGCCGTCAGTGTTGAGGAGTTGGTACAGTGTAGTCGGGTCCGGTGAAGACAGGGCAATTCGGTGTAATAATCTTTGCTTGACATCGTCAGCGAGTTCACCGTTAAAGTGCTTAATCATTATGGCTGACGGCAAAGAAAAAAACGGGTACGCACGAGATAGCGACTCTACAGAGTTCAGAGTAGCCGTTACGTCGTTAGCAGCGTTGAGTATTTGAGATATTTCTTCCTGTCTGTCCATGATTAATTACCAGTTTCCGAGTGTGGCGTTAAATATCAAGTCAACAAGTTCTTTAGCGATTTGTTGGCAGAGTTCATCTTGCACGTCTGTGAGCATTTCGCTGCTGTCAAAGTCGCGGTAAGATGAGAAAGATTGGTCGATATTATTTTTTTCGTTTTTGTTATCGATGTATTTGACTCTGACTGTCACTGTAAGTCTTGTCTTTGAAGCGTAAGCGTCTTCCGTTACGGCTTGTGGTGATAGAGAGTAACCGGTGAATTCACCTTCAATCTGCAGGTCAGCTCCGGAGTCAACGGATTTGAGTCTTGTATTTCTTGTGATATAATCGCTGAGTTCTGTTTCAAACGTTTGTTGCAGTTGAGGATAGACGAGTGCGGCACGGATAGGGAAACTACCTATCTGAATGGTTTTATATACGGAATAGTCAAGTGCCGCACCGTTGAATTTATAGCTGATGCTGCAAGCCTGAGTTCCAACCGCAATAAGGAGTGCGGTGAGAAGAATTCGGATAGATATAAATTTATTCCAAGCCATAATCTCTGATTTTTCTGTAAAGTGTACGTTCTGAAATTTTAAGTTCTTTAGCGGCTGCACCTCTTCTGCCGTCGTTGCGTTCAAGTGCTCGACGAATAGTTTCTTTTTCGTTGTCTTCAAGTGTTGTAGGGCTGCTTGGCGGCGGAGTGATGACGGGAGTTTCTACGGTGATGGAAGGGGTTATGTCGTCGTTACCGTGGTATTTAAGTATTGACGTTATTTTACTTTCAGTAGAGTTTCCTGCGGTGATAGCTTTTTGTGCGGGATTTTTCACGAACCCGTTGTTGATAATTGTTTCGCGGAGTTCTGCAATCTCGTGTTGGAGTTGGAAAATCATTTTGAAAAGCACTTCACGTTCACGCTCGTAGGTGTGTTGGTCTTCCACGGTGGCAGGCGTAAAAGATACGTTAGTCTGTGGCAGATATTTTTTTACTGCCTCGTCAGTGACTTCAGTTCCTGCTTCAAAAATCGCTACTTGCTCAATCACGTTTTTAAGTTGGCGTACGTTTCCGGGCCAACGGTATGCGAGAAGTTCTTTCTTGGCGGAGTCTGTGAAGTCCACTGGTGGCAAATTGTATTTATCAGCACAGTCTGATGCAAATTTGCGGGCTAAAAGCACGATGTCGTTACCTCTGTCACGAAGAGGCGGGACGGGGATAAGAACTCCGGAAAGACGGTAGTATAGGTCTTCGCGGAATTTTCCGTCTTTAACGGCTTTAGCCATATCAACGTTTGTGGCGGCAACAATTCGGATATTGGTTTTCTGTACTTCCGAGGAGCCTACTTTGATGTATTCTCCGGATTCAAGGACACGGAGGAGTCTTGCCTGTGTTGTGAGCGGCAGTTCTGCTACTTCATCAAGGAAGATAGTGCCGCCGTTTGCTTCTTCGAAGTAACCTTTACGGGCAGATACGGCACTGGTGAATGCGCCTTTTTCGTGTCCGAACAGTTCGGAATCAATAGTTCCTTCCGGTATTGCTCCACAGTTTACAGCTATGTACTTGTTATGTTTTCTCGGAGAAAAGTTGTGGATAATTTTAGGAAAAAATTCTTTTCCGGAACCGCTTTCTCCAATCACGAGTACAGACATATCAATCGGTGCCACTTGCAGAGCGCGCATAATGGCGGCGGTCAATGCAGGTGCATTACCGACGATGCCAAGTCGTTGCTTTGCTTGCAACACTTCAGCAGGCTGTGTTACATCGTTTATTTGCATTTGCGTAATTTGTATGTCTCTTGCTTAAGAAATTCACCGAATTCTTTTACACTGCCTTGGTGGCGTGCTTGTTCTTCCACGCTGATAGGATTACCTACTGAAACGTGAATTTCGCTACCGATTTTGCGGAATACTTCTGCGGGCAATCGTAGTGTGCGCAACTGCCAGCTGATACGTCCTAACAAGTTGAACCACCACGAGTTGCTGCCGTGAAAGAAAATAGGTATTACAGGTACTTTCATTTGTTCGATAAGTCGCACCACTGACGGCTGCCATTCTCTGTCGTTCAGTTCTCCTTTCAGATTAATTTTGGATACAGCTCCGGCGGGGAAGAAGCCTATCGGATTGCCGGAACGTACCTGCTTGATAGCATTTCTGATACCTTGCATTGATACGGCTTTTTTCTTGGGGTCGTTTGATGCAAGAGCATCTACGGCTATAAAGTTCGGTCGCATCGCACTGATAGCGTTCAGCACCATGTTCACCATTACTTTATATTCCGGTCGGCGTGAAGCGACGATGTGGATAAGTGTGATGCCGTCAAGCGCTCCGAAAGGGTGATTTGACACAGTGGCAAATGCGCCTTCCGGCAGATTGTCAAGCACTTGCTCGTTGTCAATACGGAGTTTTATCTTAAATTCGTCAAATAGTAATCTTTTTACAAATTCAGGTCCCGGAGTGTCGCAATTACGAGAGTGGACACCGTTAACTTTGTCAATACTAAGGAATTTAAGAATAGCGTTGACAAACTTTTCGTGTCCTTTAAGTTTCGGAACTATTTTTATAATATCCTCGTAGTCAAGGACATTGGGCTTTATATCGTATTTTTCTTCCATTATTCTTTGTTCAGATGAAATTCAACTGACAAAGTTACAATTTTTCCTCCGATTGCCCAAATTTATTATTTTGACTTAGAAAATCGGACTGTTACTCTGTATTTTTCTGATTTTTTCAGGTTTGTAATTGCATAATTCGGAAAAAGTCCCTTTTTTGACCCCTATTTTTATGGAATAATTCCTGAATTTACACTTGATTTTTAAGGAAAAAGTCCTAAAAGTTTGTGTAATATGTTGATATTTAATATATTTGCAGAAATTATAACTATTAGGGTATGCTTCAACGAAAATTTACCACTGAATTAGAAACCTTCCTTCTACATAATTCCGATAAGATTCTGCTTGTCAATGGTGCAAGACAGATTGGAAAGTCGTATCTGATAAGATATGTCGGTAAGCGACTTTTTAAGTATTTTGTAGAGATAAATCTTAAAGCAGATCAAGAGGGCGAACGCATTTTTGCCTATGTTCGCAGTAAAGAAGACTTTTACTTGCAAGTCGGGGCGATGGCAGGTAATAGCCTTGGAGGTAAAGATGATACATTGATTTTTCTTGACGAAATCCAAAGTTATCCTCACCTTATGACTTTGCTTAAATTTCTGAACGAGGACAGAAAATACCGATATATCGCCAGTGGTTCACAGTTAGGTGTAGCCCTTTCGCAAACTCCGTCGGTTCCTATTGGCAGTATTGCAATAAAACAGATGTATCCGCTTGATTTTGAGGAATTTTTATGGGCAATGGGGTGTGGAAAAGAGGCTATTTCAGGTATAAAGGATAGTTATTCGGCAAATAAATCTCTTGATGAATCTTTGCATAATTATATTCTGCGCCAATTCAAGATATATCTTCTTGTAGGCGGTATGCCGGATGCTATAAATAAGTTCCTTGAAATGCGTAATATTGCCCAAGTTCGTAATATTCAGCGTGATATCATAGAACTTTACAAAATTGATGCGTCCCAGTACGATGTGGAAAACAAACTTGTGATACGTAGGATCTATGATTTAATTCCGTCTAATATGGAAAATAAAAAGAAACGTATCATAGTGAAAAATATTGAAGGAACAAAGGGACATAAATCGTTTGCTGATTATTACAATGAATTCGAATATCTGACTAATTCAGGCGTTGCGCTTTCGGTTCATGCTATAAGTAATCCGTCCTTTCCGCTGATAGAATCGGAAAGTAAAAACTTATTGAAATTATATATGAGTGATGTAGGATTGCTTACAAGTATTCTATATGGCAATAACATCAATGCTATACTACAAGATCAAAGAAGTGTAAACCTCGGAGCAGTGTATGAATCAGTTATTGCTCAAGAACTTCACGCACATGGGTATTCTCTGCATTACTATGATAATAAACAGAAAGGAGAAGTGGATTATCTTATAGATGATTATAAAAGTTTGTCTGTCTTGCCTTTGGAGGTTAAGTCCGGTAAAGACTATACGGTGCATAGCGCATTGGATAAATTTTTATCTACTCCGGAATACCATATCAATAAAGCCATAGTGCTAAGCAATGAGCGGCGAGTTTTCGTAAAAGACGGGATTACGTACCTTCCGATTTACTATTGTATGTTTTTTGACAATGATAGCGTAGATAATGAAGAAGATTTGATTATACCGCAAGTGAAAATGCCGGAATGAGGGTCTGTCAAGTTTGCATAGATTAACATAATTTATGTGTGCATTACATTATTTTAGATTAAATTTGCAGTGAATATGGCTTGGCTTGAGTCATACGAAATTCAAGAAAAAATACTAATGCCAATAAATCAATTTTTATGAAAAAACTTTTACTTGCTGTTACGATGCTGTCAGCCGGAATCAGTGGTGTTTATGCGGAATCCGTGGATATAAACGGGACAGAGTACGAAATAAATACGCTGATAGAGCGAGACCTTGGTCCCGGTGTACATTACAAACGTATTCGTCTGCCGGAATTTCCGCTTAATGTCAATATTTTGCAGATGGATATGGACAATCCGTACAATAGTATAGAGACTACTATCGGTCAGGAAACGATGTTTAAGACCGAGTCACTCGTCAGTGCTGCTAACCGTCAGTCAACACCGGGGCATGAAGCGATAGCAGGTGCTAATGGTAACTTTTGGTGTGTCTCAAGTCAATACCCTTGGTGCGATTATCTTATTGGCGCTTGCTTTAATGCAAACTTAAGAAACGGTATGATTGCCACTGAGACGAATATGGCTAATGACCAGTGGGTTGGCGGATACAAGGAGTCCGGAATCATAGCTGTTGATACGGATAAAAATTTATATATCAATTCATGGCCTTTCTATGGTTTTGTGAGAAGTGAGAAGACGGGAAATCAGATGATATATCAGTTTAACAAAGTGTGTCGAGACAATGAAGTTACACTCTACAACGGCTGGTATCCTTCTGACAAAACTTTTTTGCCTGTTGATACTTACAAGAGCGATAGCGGTGTTAACCATTTTATCCAGGTTGACGGTGTATCTACGGAAATATACCTTACTCTTGATGAAGGACAAAAATGGATGGCAGGTACAAACCTTACGTTCACTATCGGCAAAATCCGTTATAATCAGCCTTGCGGTACTCGTGACAGTTACGATGCAGTCCTTGTGGTGAGAGGCGCTACGAAAGATGCTTTTTCTTCTCTTGAAGTGGGTGATAAACTTACTATCCTTTACGGCTGGTCAAGTGAGATGAGCGGTGACGGTATAAGACCGCAAATCGTACAGGCTATCGGTGGCAATACACTTGTGATGGCTAACGGTGAAATCACTGAGACGAATTATCACCAGGGTTACAATACGCAGACTTACAGCCGATGTGCTTACGGTTCTTCCGATAACGGCAGAAAACTTTACATCATAGTTATAGATATGTCAACCGACCCTAAATACGGACGTTCCGCAGGGTGTACTACGGAAGTGATGTGTCAGATTATCAAGCATTACGGCTGTACGGAACTTGTAAACTGTGATGCCGGCGGTTCTGCTCAGATGCTTGTTGAAGGCAAAGTTATAAACAAGACTACGGAAAGTTCTCCAAGAGCAGTGGCAAACGGTATGCTCCTATACAATATTGCCCCGGAAGATAACACGATTACTCGTCTTGAATTCGATGAATATTCTCTATTAGCACCGATTTACTCTACTTATCGCCCGGTAATTATCGGCTATAATCAATACGGCGCACTGATTGACAAAGACGTTAAGGGAATAACTCTTTCTTGCGACCCTTCACTGGGAAGTTGCAGCGGTGATGAATTTACTGCTGCCGGACAGGCCACTGCCGGAATTCTTACAGCATCTCTGGGTGATGTCAGTGTGTCAAAGGAAATGAAAGTTGTGGGTGCTGATATGGCAATCAGAATTAAAAATCTCCTCATTGACAGTTTTAAGGAATATACTCTTGAAGTGACATCTACCGTTGACGATGTGGTTTACAATTACGACCCGGCAAAACTTACTTGGACTGTTGACGATCCCACTATCGTAAGTATTGATGAAAACGGTGTGTTAAAAGGCTTGAAAGAAGGAAAAACAAACATTTCATGTTCAGTAGGCGACTTTAACGATACGGCAGAAGTTACCGTTGAAATCTCCGATGCTCCTTCATTGTTCAGTAACGATTGGACCGGTTGGACCGTCTCAGGTACTTCAGGTGTGACAAATGTTTCAATAGATGAAAACGGAAGTATCAGTTACACTTACGGCTCACCTCGTTCTCCTTACGTCAAGGCTGCCAAAGATATTGTATTTTACAGTATCCCGGACAAATTGTGGTTCACATTCAGCAGCGATGTCGCACTCAAAGATTTGACAATCGACCTCCGCGGTGCTACAAACACTCGCACTCATAATGTGAAATTCACTTCACCTGACGAGAGCGGACTTTTCGAGGCAGACAAAACTTACACTATAGAACTTCCCGTCTCTGAAATAGGTGACCCGAAAGATTTAATTAATTATCCTGTATCGCTTCACTCTATCACGTTTACCATTAATTCCGCTTCCGCCACAAAAGGCACTCACACAGTGAAGATGAGCAATATCCAAGCGGACTACGAAAACTATGCAGGTGTGGAGGACGTTAAAGTTGACGGTATTTCACTTGTAAATATCTATCCGGTACCCGTGCAGGCAGGGGAAGTGCTTAACATCAATGCTACAAGCATTATCCGTGACGTAACTCTCATCAGTCTCACCGGTCAGGAAATGCTTAATGAGAAAATTGACGATACTGCGGCTGCCATCACCGTGCCAAGCGTGACACCGGGCGTATATATCGTGAAAGTGGCTACAAATTCAGCCATTGAAATGAAAAAAATAATAATAAAATAACATAAAACACCTACCTTATGAAAAATTGCTTAATCGCATTACTCGGTGTGGCATTTTCTCTGAGTTCTACTGCACAAGTGGTAAAAGTGGTTTCAACAGAACCTCTTTTGCGCGGAGTGGAAAGCGGAATGTACCACCCTACGGTAAGCCCTGACGGAGAAAATCTCTTATTCACGTCTGAAAACTATACCGGACTTAAAGTTTACAATTTCAAGGACAATGTCACAACTAAAATTTCCGATGAACCTCGTGCCGGATTTATGCCGCAATTCGTGAAAAATGAAGTTGTGTTTAACACTCGTTCAAAGGGCAACTTCGGTAAAAATGCCGTTGCTGCAAAAAGATACACTTTATCATCCGATGTAAAAAAATTGCCTGTTACCGCTCGTACTGAAGGCTCGGTGATTTATATTACTAAAAACGGTGTTGAGAAGGGTTATACCCCTGTGGAAAGTTATGCAGGTTACTTATGGGAATCCGTTTCTCCTGATGCTACAAAAGTGATGTTTTATGCTGCAGGTAAAGGAATTGTGATAACCGACCTTAACGGCAAAGTATTGTCTATGCCGGGAAATTTTGAAAATCCCGTTTGGCTCGGAAACGATGCTATTGCCGCAATGCATGCCACTGACGACGGACATCAGTTCAGCAGCTCGCAAATCGTGGCTCTATCCCTTGACGGCAAAAACGTTCAGGAACTTACGTCCCCGGAGTCTATGACTATGTACCCTACAACTACTGCCGACGGTAAGACCATAATTTACGGCACTATCGACGGACGACTTTACAAAATGAATGTACAACCGCTTAAATAACAAGCCGATATGAGAAAACTAATATCAATTTTTACTGCGCTCACCGCTACAGTTTCGGCTTGGGCTTTAACTCCGAAAGACCTCACTATCTACATCAACCCGGGACACGGCGGACATGATGCTGATGACCGTAACGTGGTCATTGAGCCGTTTACGGCAGGTGACCCTGAAGGATATTGGGAATCAAACTCGAACCTTACTAAAGGTCTGTACTTGTACAATATGCTGAAATCCGACGGATTCAACGTGTATATTTCCCGTACTACGAACACTTCTGCTGACGACTTGGGGCTAAGCACTATCTGTGCGTTGGCGAACAAGACTAATGCAGACTTCTTTTTCTCTATCCACTCAAATGCTACCGGTACTTCTTCGCGTGTAAACTTCCCGCTTATGCTTTACCGCGGATACGACAACGAACCTCAGTGGCCTAATGCACTGAAGATGGGAGAAATTCTCGGTAAGCACCTTTACGAAAACGGAGTGACTGTGTGGACAAACAATCTTGCAATCCGCGGCGACTGGTCGTTCTATTCTTGGGGTACTGCCGGACTCGGCGTGCTTAGAAATCTTGCCGTTGACGGTATGCTATCCGAAGGTTCATTCCACGACTATATCCCCGAGACTTACCGTCTTATGAACGATGACTTTATGTACCTCGAAGCATGGCATTTCCGTAAGGCTATTTACGAATACTTTAACCTCGAACCTACCACTACCGGACTTATCATCGGACGTATTAACGATTCAAGACTGCTCAGAAACGTGTCTTACGCAAGATTCGGCGAAGACGTCCTTTCAACTATTGACGGTGCTAAGGTAGAACTCTTTGACGCATCAAGTAACAAACTTTCTGAATGTACTACGGATAAACTTTACAATGGCGTGTATGCCTTCCGTGACTTAAAGCCGGGTACATATCGCATTCATGTCAGTGCTGCCGAACACTACGATTACGAAACCGATGTTACCGTAAAGGCTGACCAAGCAACGTACACTAACGTCAAGTTAAATATGGTAAGAAGTACGCCTCCCGTTGTCACTTCTTATTCTCCTGTGTGGAAAGACGGTGATGAACCGATGCTCTGCAATACTCCTATTGTATTTAATTTCAACTGGGATATGGACCGTGAATCCACGGAGAAAGCATTCTCAATCACTCCTGCTGTGGAAGGCGAATTCGAGTGGTCCGATGCAAACTTCACTATGACTTTCAAGCCTACAAAACCTTATAACATCAGCACAGAATACACGGTTAAACTTGATGTCACCGCCGAGCATGCAGGTGGAATGAAAATGGAAAATCCGGTTGAATTCAAGTTCTTGACCACAAACCGAAACTTTATGGAGATGCTCGGAAATTATCCTAAGGACGGCGACAAGGTTCACTACAAAGGTGCCGCACTTGAATTGCGCTTTGATATGTTCCCGAACGTTGTTCCTATTCTTAACCAGATATCCGCTACGGATTCTAAGGGTAATACTCTGTCGTTCAACAAACGTTCTATGAAGTACAGCAAGAAAGGTGATACTTACGGATATTTCAGACTCCCTGTCACCGGCGACCTGACAGTAGGCGAAAATTATCACCTCGTGATTTCTTCAGAAGTAGGGGACAAGGACGGCATTACACTGCAGCACGGATATGAAATAGACTTTACCGCTGTTGATGCAAGTGAAGATGCGGGCGATTTGACTGTTATTGACGGGCTTGATGATGTAACGCCTTACTCTTATAATGAAGATCAAAGCGTTGGTGTTACAAAAGTAACTGCCGGTGCAGGCGGCTCAAGTATGAAACTTATAGGAACGAACTCTCTTAAAGTGGATTACACCTTGCAGAGCGACCTTGACGTCCCCGGTGAAGTGATGATTTCACGCAGCGAAGGCACAACAGAAACTGTTACTCCGTCTGACCTACTGTCAGTGAGAGTATATGGTGACCTTACTGCAAATGAACTTTACGCACAGTTTACTTCCGAAACTGCTGTAAAATACGTAAAAATCGCTACACTTGACTTCCTCGGTTGGGAAAATATTGACGTTGCTCTTACGGACCTTGAAGGTAGTGCGCCTTACGAACTTACAGGTTTCAAAATCGTTGAGACTCCGAGCCTTATGAGTAAAGCCGGTGTTGTATATATTGACAATGTGGCTAAGCACAAAGACGCAGGTGTGGAAAACGTTGAAGTAAGCAATATCACTATCCACCCGAACCCTGCATCTGAATACATTATTGCAAACGGTGATGCACTTGTCAAGTCACTCGAACTCACTTCTATGAACGGACAACTCGTGATGAAGGCTTCAGGAAACGTGCTTAACGTGTCTGAAACTCCTGCCGGGGCTTACTTGGTGAAAGTAACTATGGTTTCAGGTATTACAACTGTCAAAAAAGTTATCATTCAACATAATTGATTTTAAAAATGAAAAAGACATTATTAATTCTCTCAGCACTTTGCACCGCTATGTTCGGTGCAAGTGCTACTGAACTTTCAATACAGCCGGCTGTGGAAATTGTTGCTCCTAACGTGGCACATCACCCGGTGCTTAGTCCTGACGGTAGCAAACTGCTTTTCTCCACTCAGGACCATTCGGGACTGTACTCCTTCGATATGCAGTCAAAGACTGTTTCACTCCTCGATGAAGGACTCGCTGCAGGATTTGAACCGGTGTTTTCTGCCGACAGTAAGACGGTATTTTATCAAACAGCAACAATGGAAGACGGACTTCTGGTCCGTGACGTTCGTCGTGCTAAAATCTCTGACGGCAAAGTAAAACAGTTAAAAAAGGCTTCAAGAGAAGATGAAAACGTAAATAAATACGCTTCAAATACTTACGTTACCACTACTCTTAAAAGTATAGTGATAGTCATTGACGGAAAAAAGACTGAGATTGCGCCTGTTGAAGACGCACATTCTTACTTATGGCCGTCTCTGAGCCCTGACGGAAAGCGTGTACTTTTCAATGAACCGTTCAAAGGCGTTTTCTACTGCAATCTTGATGGCAGCGGACTTACAAAGGTGTCAAGCCGAGGTGATTATCCTTGCTGGCTTTCCGACGACGTTGTCCTCGCTGTTGACACTCGTGATGACGGCTATGTGGTAACTTCTTCCGTTCTTCACTTGTACGACCTCATCGGACTGTCTTCCGCAACTTTGACCCAAGACGACACAAAGGTGGCTGAACTTACCACTTGTCCTGCTACCGGCGACGTAGTTTACTCAACTATAGAAGGAAAATTACATCGCACTAACATTAAAATAATACGATAACGGTTTCTTATCATGAAAAAAATAATTTTTGCTTTACTCGCTGTCCTGCTTATCGCCGCTCCGGCGCAGGCTAAGCGTATGAGCGACCTTAAAATTTACATAAATCCGGGTCACGGCGGCTATGACAGTGATGACCGTCCTATCACTCTTTACCCTTGGCCTTCGGATTCCACGAACTATTGGGAATCAAAAAGTAATCTCTACAAGGGTCTGCACTTGTACCATATCCTGGACTCTCTCGGTGCTACTCCTTACCTTTCAAGAATAAAGAACACCACTGCCGACGACCGTTCACTTTCAGGAATTGCAGCAGAGGCAAATCGCCTCGGTGTTGACCTCTTTTTCTCAATCCACTCTAATGCAGGCGAGGCTTCAAACTATCCGTTGATGCTTTATCGTGAAAACGAAATCGGCGTTCCGCGCTACCCGGAAAATGTAACACTAAGTCATCTCCTGTGGCAAAACTTACATTCAAACAAACTTCCAGTGTGGACTCGTGATGAAGAGTATATCTCCGGTGACCTTACCTTCTACCAGAATATGTGGCAAGGCGGTCTTGGCGTGCTTCGTACACTTTACGTAGTGGGACTTCTTTCCGAAGGAGGTATGCACGAACACCGTCCGGAAGCGTACAGACTTATGAACGACGACTATTGGTGGCTTGAAGCATGGCACTTTGCACGCACCATTATGGAGTATTTTAACACTGAGGACCGTTTCGTCACAGGTAATGTGGCAGGTATTGTTTACGATGACCATAACTTACGCGAAATGGATATGCCTGCCAAATTCACAAAGTACGGTAAAGACATTTACGCCCCTCTCAACGGTGCTACCGTTCTTCTTACGGACTTGGATGGAAACACTGTGCAAAAACGTACTACTGATGCACAGTACAATGGGGTCTTCGTTTTCCGTAACGTCACCCCCGGCGATTATATGCTTAAAGTGTCAAAAGACGGATACTATTCCGAAGAATACCCTGTTACCGTAACCGCTAACGAAGTTACTTACAACGATGCTCCGCTGAATATGATTCGTACCGGCAATCTTGCCGTAGAATCATTCTCTCCGACTCCTGAGGCGGGAGAGGCGGTAAGTTGTGCATCTACTATTGACTTTGCTTTTAACTACGATATCGATACGGAATCATTCGAAAAAGCATTCTCCATCACTCCTGCTGTTGACGGATATTTCAAATATTCTGATTCTTACCATAAGGCTTCGTATATCGCAAACCTTTCACTTGATCGCGATACCGAATACATCGTAAAACTTGCCAAGACTGTTCATCACTGCGATAAACACTCCGACAATACCGGTCTTGCGGAAGATTTCATTGCAAAGTTTACTACTCAGAGCCGTGACCGCCTTGAGATGCTCAGCCATTATCCCGCAGACGGTGGCGCAATCCACTATGAAGACCCTACGCTTGAAGTTCGCTTTGACAAGACTATTGCGGCATCTTCAATAGGTTCGCTTTACACGGTTAAGGACGCAGATGGAAATCCTCTCGCAGTGAATGCTCGTTCTTGTCGTTACAACACTCTTTCAAACGGTTTTGGTAATATGATTATCGTTCTTAATAATGACCTTGAATACGGTAAAGTCTATACATTCTCTCTCTCCGGAGAACTGCGTGATAAGGAAAATCTGCCGATGAATAAAGACGTTACCATCACCTTTACCGCTACAAATGAAGGTGGCGAAAAGGAAGGTGAAGTAATGGAATCTTTTGATAAAACTTCTATCTTCAACGGTAATGTAGAACGGTCAACGGGTCTTGTTTCCAAGCCGCTCTATGCAAGACTTACTAACAAAAAACTTTATGGTACGGCTTCCGGCAGTTTCTCTTATAAGTTTACAGACTTCCGTAATGGTGTAGCGGTTTGGGACTATGCCGGTACGGAATCACAGCACTATTACGACGGTGATATCGTAGGCATTCATATCAACGGTGACTTGAATGACCATGAAGTATATCTCGGATTTACAGCCGGTACGGATACAAAATATTTCAAAGTAGCAAATCTTGATTTCCGCGGTTGGAAATACGCTGAGGTGAAACTTGACGGTTTGCTGTACGACACCCCATACTCATTCTGCGGTGTGAAACTCGAGCAGGTTGACAGTCCTATTACTCAAAACGGCTCATTCCAGCTTGATAATATGCTCCGTAAGCCCGGTACGGGAGGAGTGGAAGTTGTTGAAGCCGGAGATAAATATTCTGTAAGCGTTGACGGAAAAGTTATTACACTGAAAGGTATTGACAGAATATCATCAGTGGAAGTTTACAATGTCTCAGGACAACTCGTCTATAAAGGCACTTCTGCAAAAGTGGATTTAAGCAATCAAACATCAGCAGTGTACTTGCTCCGCATTATTGCCAATGGCAATGTCTATGCTTCAAAAGTAAAAATCTGAAATAACAGATAAGTCGTAAAAACTCGATATTAATTGATACACTCTACTGTAAAAGTCGTGATAAACGGCACTTTTTGCAGTAGAGTGTTTTTTCTTCGGCGCATTTGCCACAGACCGATGAAAGTACTGTCGTTCATCGCATAGCGCTTCCCAAAGACAGCGCCTCGCCGAGACTCTTTGTCTGCGTATTTTCTTTTGACTTTCTTTGTAGCCGTATTCAATTTTTTTTGTAATTTTGGTGCTGAATAAGTGATATCAAATAATGCAGAAAAAAACTATCTGGGACTTGAATCGTCCTTCAACGGAAGAATATCGCACTCAGGAGAAATTACCATTAGTGCTTGTTCTTGATAATATACGCAGTCTTAACAATGTAGGCTCAATGTTTCGTACATCTGATGCCTTTGCTGTCAATCATATATGTCTGTGCGGAATTACTGCTACACCGCCTTCTCCTGAAATTCATAAAACAGCACTCGGTGCAGAGGATTCCGTAGCCTGGCAGTATTTTGAAAATACACTTGATGCTATTGCGGCTCTGAAAGAAGACGGATACACCGTATGTTGCCTCGAACAAGTGAAAGATAGCGTGTCGCTTGAAAAATTTACCATCAGGAAAGGCGATAAATATGCTGTAATTGTGGGACATGAAGTGAATGGTGTAGATCCGGCTGTTGTAAACGCTTCAGACGTTTGCATAGAAATTCCTCAGCGAGGAACAAAACATTCACTTAACGTATCCGTGTCTGCAGGTATGGCTCTGTGGCACATTTTTCAGCAGATGATTACTAACTAAAAAACTTACAAAGACTATCATGAAAACGATTTGCAAACTTCTTTTTACTTTTCTGTTAGCAGTTAATTTTTCAGCAGCTGCGCAAGTAGAGTATTCCGATTCCGTCTTACGCCGATATGCGGCTGAAATGCTTATGGTGGGATTTAAAGGAGACTGCATTTCGGACACCTCTGATGCCGCACGGTACGTCAGAGACTTACACGTGGGAGGAGTTATCCTCTTCGATGTTGACCTTACGGGCAGCAAAGAACTCGGTTCAAGAAATATCACTGATAAAGAACGTCTTAAACGTCTTACAAGGGATTTACAAGCATACGGCGACGGAAAACTCCTGATAGCACTTGACCAGGAAGGCGGGCGCGTGGCAAGACTTAAGCCGCAGTACGGATATTTGCCCACTGTCAGCCATAAGTTTTTAGGCGATACTGATAATCCTGACACAACGTACCACTATGCACTACAGATGGCACAGGAAGAAGCATATTCCGGCGTTAACTTAAATCTTGCTCCCGATATAGATGTCAATATTGATGAGAATTGTCCGGTAATCGGCAAGTTGAACAGGAGTTTTTCAAGCGACACTATTGTAGTAGCAAAAAATGCAGAGCAATTCATAGATGCACATCATTCTTGCGGAGTATATTGCGCGGTAAAGCATTTCCCCGGACATGGCAGCAGCAGTGCCGATTCACATTACGGACTGACTGACGTGACAAGCACTTGGCACCCCTGTGAACTATATCCGTATCAATATCTAATCAGTGCGGGAAAACTTGATGCCATAATGACAGCGCATATTTTTAACAGAAATATTGATGCAAACTATCCTGCAACTCTTTCACACACCACTCTTACAGGCTTGCTGAGAAATAAACTCGGCTTTCAAGGTCTGATTTTGACCGATGATATGTATATGCAAGGCATTGTGGATAATTATTCCATAGAAGATGCGGTAACACTCGCTATAAATGCCGGTGCGGACATTCTCGTCATGGGAAATAATATCACCACAGGGTTCGAAGCAGACCGTCCGTTTGCAGTAGTGGAAATGATAATTAAAGCTGTTAAAGCCGGCAAAATAAGACCGGAACGACTAAAGGAATCTTACGATAGAATACGCACATTCAAGAAATCTCACAATTAATATCAATATATCGGCTGTGGTAGATTTAACAAACCGCACGTCGCCGACGTGCGATTGGGGAAGAATGGCATAGTGTCACCGCATGGCGCACTTCGTGCTTATACGGTGTTACTTACAGCTGAGCCTCGCCGAGGCTCTCCGATGGCGCACCCTCTTCAGCACCGGACACTGTCCGACTCTTCCGACTGGCCTGACTTGTCCGACTCGTCTCCGAGGTTCTTTGATGGTGTAATTTCTTCAGTGTCAAGTGAAAAGGGCTACAATGGCAAAAAGGGCAAAAAAAACGGCAAAGTCAGAACGAGGATAATACAATAATTGTCTTCGACGTGCGAATCCTCTATATATGACTTATAGAGATATGATGAGTATTTTAGATTAAAAAAATGGAGTTACACCTCATTGATGTAACTCCATTTTTTATATGGGGAAATAATGTTTTATTTTACTACTACTCTGCGTGCAAAGTTGTCGATAACGACGATGTAAAGTCCTTTTGTTAATTTAACGGTAGTATTGCCTGCTGCAAGTTCGCCTGAGTATTCGGTAATGCCGTTAACGGAATAAACATTGACGTGTTGACCTGCTACGGAGTTTTCAATCACGAGTTCACCATTGAGGCTGTATGCGTCCCAAGTGTGGTAATCAGCAACTTCTTCAATACCTGAAGTGTAATCGGAAATTTCAACAAGGTCAATATTAGCGCGTTTACCTGTAGTTTGTTTCAGTCTGATACGTCCGGTACCTTCTTTGTTGACGGTGTAAGAGTATTTTTCGTATGCGTTGGTTAATGTTGCTGTGCCTGCTGCAGTCCAAGTTGCTCCGCCGTCCATAGAGTATTCTACGGAGATAACAGCAGCATTATCGGAACCGTAATTTCTTGCGTAGAATGATACTTCGCCGAGACCTTTTGCTTTGTCTTCATTCATTGATAATGAGGAAGATGAAGTTTTACCGAAGCGGATTGCCTGATTACCGCTGTAAAGATATGCCTTTGTAGTTTCAGTGCCTGCGTCAGACAAATACCATTCTACGACATCTCCTTGTAGAACGCCGTTTGAGTAGCAAGATATTGAGTTTGACTCGAAGTCTTCAGCAAATGCTGTGATAGAACGAGTGACTTTACCTTTGATAGTTACGCTTTCTGATTTGTAAGTGCCTGCTTCGGCTACAAGTTCTGTAGTGTAGTCACCTGTTGTCTGACCCATAAGGCGGAGGTAAATTCTATCTTCACCGGGGAGGAGTACAGCAGCGGTTGACCAGTTTGTCTTATCTGTAGAAACTTGGAACGGCTCTGTTACGGATACTACAACGTTTTCGGAAATATTTTCTATTTCAACGAGGAGTTCTGCTACTTCAGACGGTTCGCCTGCAACGGCTGTGAAGTAAAGTTCACCATCGTATAGGAATTGGATAGATGGAGCAGGTGCGGCAGTAGTCACATTGATTACTTCGGATTTCAAATCACCGTAAGCGAGGTAATAAGAGTAATCAGTTGACGGAGTAAGACCTGTCACTGTGTATTTTTCAGCAGATGCTTTAACGTCAACAGGATAGCCCGGAAGCAATGAGCCGTTAACGTTTACATATAGTTTATATGTAGCGTCACCTGAAATGTTAACCCAGTTTGCTATGAAAGAGTCTTCAGTCACTTCTGATGCTTCACCTGCAGGAATACCATTTACGGCAGTAGCTGTAAGAGTTACATTAACTGTTTCGTCACCTGAGGTAAGGGTGAGTGTTGCAGTTGAAGTTTCAGCAACTGTAGGGAGATACGTGATGTTGATAGTGGCAGTTCCGTTGTTAACGGCGTCAGCTGTAAGTGTAGTCACATCTTTATTGAATGTGCTGCTGCCTGTCAATGATACAGTTATATTTTCTTTAAGTCCGCGACCTGCTACGTTCATAGCGTAAGTCTTGGCAACACCTACGGCAGTCAAGCCTATATTGACGGTAGAACCATCGGAAGGAGTTGTGATGATGCCTTCTTCTTCACCGCCCGGATACCATGCAACGCCTTTTTTTGTACCCCAAATGTATTCTACGAGTTCAGGGTGGTCAATGAACGGGTTACGGTTTTTCTGATAGCTTGATACAGCCTCGTTACGGTCTGTTTCCTTTTTGCTTACGGCATCTTGACGGTGCCACTTGAGAAGAAGATTTAATGCCCAGTTAGAGAAACACGGGTATGCATTGTTTGCAAGCATATCGCTCTTCCAGGAAGCAATTCTGTCGTTGTAGCAAGTAGCCATATAGAAGTAAGAACGAGCGAAGTCGCCCTTGTATTCGTCAACAGGTTCAAATACTGTGCCTGAATAACCGCTGAATGTGCTTTTACCGAGTTTGCCGAGTGCGTCAACGCCCCCTTTTGAAGGAAGTGTAGTACCGTTGGCACATTCGCCGTAAGGGTAATTAGAGCGTTGTCCGTTCACCTTACCGTCGGTAGGATAAATATGGTATGCATCGCTGTACATAGGTCTTGCATCGTTGAACCAGCTTTTGGGGAAGGAGTGTTCACGGTTGTAGCAGTCGCCTACGTAAGAGTAGTTACCGCACTTTCCGCCGGTAGTTGACCAGTGTTTTGTGGAATACATATCCCAAATCTTGTTTTCGCCGGGATAGACATCGGAAGTCTTATAGACTGTCCACAATCCATCGTATGACACGGTGGTATGTTCTGTGATTGTCTGATAAAGTGCTGTAAGAAGTGCTTGACCTGTCTTACCTTCGCACTTTGAGTAATAGCCGTCAGGTTCGGCGGCATTTGCTATCTGAAAACCGTTAGCGGCAACGATAGCAACGACTAAAAGTGTTAATCGTCTTAATAAATTCATGGTTAAAATATATTTGTTAGAGTTTAGTTTTCTTCTTACTCAACTACTTCATAAAAGCCGGTAACCTCAGTACTGCATTCTCCAAGAATACCGCTGCTCTGAAGCACTCCGGTGTAAACTTTAATATAAGTGAATGATTGAATTGATGCCGGATTCATATTCTCATCAACAATGTTTGCAGGGTCAAGATAAGACATTGATGAAGCATTGGGATAAGAATCTGCGTATCCGTAGTATGATTTTAAGATATACATTTCTTTGTCATTGTCGTAGGTGCTGTTGTTCGGAAGTCGGTGTCCGGCAAATGTCACTGTCTGAGGATTTTCTGTATCCCACAGAGGGAAATACGGCTGCGTGTGATATTCCGTTATTCTTGCCACATAGCCGGTGGCACCGTCAGACGTCTTATACGGGATATATGTATCGTCATCGTAGTTTTCGCCGGGACGGGTGTAGGTCACCGTGATATTTTTAGTTTCCTTGAAGTGTTCGCCGCAGATTGTGTACCAGGTTTTTCCATCTGATGAAATCTGTACGACACCCGGTTCCGCACTTGATGCAATAGCATTTCCGGCTACTTGGAATTTACCTGTAATCGGTCGGTCAGTCTTTACTGTTACATAACCGCCGAAACTTCCTAATGTAACTAATTTGTCATTGTTAAGGGCGTAGTTTGCTCTGCTTAGCACTGTGGCGTAACTGTCACCGGATTTACATTCCGGATAAACATTTACGAATTGCCCCGGAGCAGGATTGTATTCAATAACCTGTACCGCAATTTTTTTAAGTGCTGACTTTTTATCTTCATTTCCACTGCTTTCACAAGATGATAGAAATAGAGTTAAACAAGTGATTACGCAGTAGTAAAAAACATGCTTATTTATCATACTAAAAATTAGAACGTTAGGAACGGCAAAGTTAATACAAATTTACTGTATGAAAAAATATTCTGCGTTAAAATTTTTTCTCTGTACCTCGTGTCGGGTGTTTGGGACACGGCTCTTTCATTTAAAGTGGAAGAAATTGATGTGTTTTTATAAATGAAAGCAAGTAAAGGTTACATCATCAGGGAGCCTCGGCGAGGTCCCCTATGATGTGACTTCTTCAGTGTCAGGAGAAAGGGTGGCAAGGGCTAAAAAGGCTTAAAGGGCTACAAGGATTGACTGATGAATTTCTAAACGAATATGAGGCTATGCTTTTCGCACAGCCTCATACCGCAAAGATTTGATTTGTTAATTACTCAGTATATATTATATTGCTATAATATTCTTTTTACAGTCCGCACATCTCCGATGTGCGAGTGGGAAAGGGGGCTATCTTGTCACCGCATGG
>SAMEA104315426__coassemble_179_pt1 | contig 73405 bp, 65 predicted proteins | sample SAMEA104315426__metabat2_low_PE_027 | metagenome-assembled genome bin SAMEA104315426 (sample SAMEA104315426) | gut metagenome | biome: Monkey gut; feature: monkey-associated habitat; material: faeces | place: China | collected 2013 | reverse complement strand
AATTAAATCAGCCCTAATTTTATCAGACGTCATTTTTTTAGCGGACAGTAATAATCTATAATCGCCACTTCTTCCTGGTCCGTAAATGTCCAGCCTACTTCCTTATCCGCAATCTTCTGGAATGTAGATTGCTCTACCTGCGCCTTAAATATCTGACAATAGTTCTGAGACTTGATTGGCAATGCCTCAAACTGTGACGTCTGAACGTCAAGTTCTGTTGCAGCCTTGCCCATTCGGATTAATTTTGCGCCGGCGGACACTTCCGGGATTACCATTTTCTGAGAACCGGTATCGTAATTATTCACCGACACTACTTGGATTCCTTCTGAACCTACACTTACCACGTAAAGTATCAGCGATTCCTCTTTCCCCTCACGATTTATCACCTTGACCTCCGGCACAAGAATCGTTTCAGACACTTGAAAAATCTTATCATTATCTGTTTCCATCTTTGCCTGAATGGTTTCACCGCGACCTACCGACAGGTTTAACAACTTCGCCTCAATAGGCTTAGTATCTACGGAATAGAAATCTACTATCATACTCCCCGCCCTTCTCGTACCGCTCCACCTGGAAATCTGGTCAATCGGAGTGGACATCGGGCGTATTTTCACTACGCGGTTATCCAACTCATTTTTCAGCAAATCCGGTGATAGTTCTCGTGTTGCTGCTGTGGTCAACGGACCGTTCAATACTGCTGCACCCGTCTCGGTTGCAAAATTTTCTACTTGTGACATAGTTAATTGAATTAAAATTAAAGGTTAAAAAAATTGTTTATTAAAAGTTCGGCACTAAATATCCCACACACTCTTTCGGATATTATTCAGAATCATCACTTCGTTGTTCTCCGCCGTGTATTCTCGACGTTCTTGTTCCGGAGCAGAGCCCACTGACGGACGTTGCAACTGCTTTTCAGCGCGTTCATTCAGTCCTCGCAGATAGCCTCGCTGCTCAGCCTCCGCTATTAAGGCATCAATATCAAGCGGATTTTCTTCATCATTTGCCGTCATTACCGCCTCTCCATTTTCAGGATTTTCAGGATTTTCAGGATTTTCGATTACGTCGTCAAAGACATTCGGTTCTTCTACTGCAGGAGCTTCTTCAATAGTCCGCTCTTCTGCTAACACTTCATTGTCATTCATTAAGATTAAGAATTAGGTTTAAAACTTTTGTTGATTGCACTGCAAAGTTATAAACCCGAACACCCCGAAATCAATACCCTTGTAAAACTTTTCAGAATCACAGCATCTAAAACACTACAATTCAGCAGATTAAGATAATGTTAATAAATGTTAGAAAACAAAATTAAAGCCTTTTTCGCCCCTTTCGCCCTTTGTTGCCCCTCACTTCTCAATTTTCCTTATTAAAGTTGATTTTTCCAATTCCTTCGTCACCTCATCGGTCATTTTATACACCTTCAAAGACGTAGATCGCGGATACTTAAGGAAATACTCGTTAAATGTTCCATAGAAAGACACTGATTTTACGCTCTCTGCTCTATCTATTTTGTCGCAAAATGAATGAAAACTGTTTATAGTAAGCGGTATTACTTTAAAGTATGTTTCGCCTGTTTTTAATTCAAGCACAGCCACCATAGACTCCGGAAACCTTCGCGCCTTTGGCTTAAGACATACGCCGCCGGTTTTTTCAATACTCTGCGACACTGCTAAATTCCTGCCGTACTTGGCATTTATCTCATTCATTCTACCTAAGAACGCATTGCCGTGAGCTGAAGTATCTTTTATACGGAAAAAAGCCATCTCATAGTGTACCATCTCATGGATTATGGTATCCTCAAGCACTTCTTGAGAAACATCAAACGCATTTGATAATATAATAATAAACTCATTTAATATCCCTTTAGAATAAGGGTGCTTCTTATGCTGAAACTTTCCTAAGAAACTCCTCGCATTTGATATCTTGAATATCGGTACGGGCAAATTGTTTCCGAAGATTTCACTATTAAAACGAGTAAAGGACTCTCTTAAAAATTCTAACGTTCCTATCATTCTTTACAGTATTTACACAGTTGTTTGTAAATCGGGTCACGGCTCACCAAGTCTTTGTTGCAAACTATGATCGTGTGGGACTGAGTACGTGTCAACGCCACATTTAATTTACGGTCTATCACAGCACCGTCTTCCGAGAATCTGTTATCCGTAAGGAAATTTAATTGACTCAGTCGCTTTACCGTAGTACTGAAGATTATGTATTCTCGCTGACTTCCCTGGAATCGTTCAACAGTGTCTATCACCACGGAATCAAGACGCGAATCATTAAGCCGCTCAAGGGCCTTGCGTATAGTGATTATCTGACTGCGGTACGGCACAATTACACCTACACTCGTCAGCGGATTAAATTCATTTCCTGTTCGGCGAAGAACTGACTCTATCACCTCTGCCACCTTGGCTGCCTCGGCACGATTCGCATTATCTGCATTTTGCAAATCCTCTTCCGTCGGCTTCACATCTATCAGCACCATTCGGGACGTGTTAAGAAGCCTGTCAACTTCCGTTTTCTCCTCACACTGCTTTATTTCCTCCACTTGATGCTTTAGCGGTACAGGTCGCAAATTTCCTCCGTAAAAAAGTTTTGAAGCAAATTGAGCCACCGCTTCATGCATTCGCCCTTGATGATTAAGAGAATACACCACATCGGGGTCATAACTGTGTTTCTCCGCATCGTAATTGTTTAGCAGGATACGGTGGAAAAACGAATCTCTACAGTCGTAAAGTCCTATACTGTTTAGGACAGGATTTGTCACCACTGAGTTTCCTTTTGGCTGAACCACTATCGCAGGGAGTTGCTTATGGTCACCGATAAATACGAATTTATCCACCATATTTCCGCCGTCACTCCTCGCTGACAATAGCGGCAATATATGAGGCTCAAGGATTTGAGACGCCTCATCTATGACGGAAGTGGTGAAATGATACTTACGGAGCATCTGCAGTGAACCGTTGATGGACTGAAGTGTGCCTGCAACAACTCGTTTTTTCTCCATAAATTCACTTATCTCCTGCAAATTATTACAACCTCTGATTGCTTCTTTAAGCAAATACGGCTGCCATGCCGCTGCGCAATTCAAGTGCGAGCCTATTCTCACGAAGTCTATCCCGGCTCCCGCAAGTTTTGAGCATATCTCATCTACCGCCCTGTTTGTGAACGCTCCGAGCAGAAGTTTCGTCCCGGTTGTCGACAATTCTTCTTTTACGATATTCAGCAGTGCGTGTGATGTCTTTCCGGTACCTGGAGGACCGATTATCACAAATATATCCTCTGCACGTTTACTCCTCAGTACCAAGTCATTGAAGTCACCGTAATCTCCTCTAAGGCTTTTTGATTTGTCTATCCTCGGTTTGCGCTGTGAAAGGACCAGTTGGCGGCGGCTTTCATCAGTATCAAGCAAAGAGACTATGCCTTGGTACTGTGATTTATAAGACGAATCGTACAAGTCTCGTTCTATTGCTACTCTGTGCCGTTTATCCGTCTTGAATATGCGTTCATCTCCCTGAGCGGAACGGAGCTTGAGAGTTATCTCGTCTTTCTGCAAGGACTCCAAGTCCGCACGTACCACTACCGAGCGACGCACATCGGGATTTTCTCCAGCCACATAATAATACATCGCCACTATATCTCCCGTTCGGAAGTTCGGAAGTACATCGTCATGAATATCCTTTGACAGGACCACGTGTGTTATTGCACCGGACTCTTCATCTGTCTTATAGCCCTTTATCGTAAGATTATCTATTATATCTCCTGCAGCACGTTTTTCGCTTACCGGCGTATTCCACGCACTTGCAAAGCCCGTTGTAGGCTTTATGGAACTGAATCCCGTTTTTGCCGTAAGATGCTCTACTTGTACGAATTTCAGCATCGCAAGTGCATATTCTCGCGCCGTATTTTCCGCATTTTGGAACGACCCGAGTACTTCGCTTATATCCGCACGCTTGTAGTTGTCAAAAAATCTGCGCTGACGCTCGTTCAGCAGAAAGTCTTCCGGTGTCAACCGTAACAGTATGTCAAACCCTTCATTGCCAAGGCTTATCTCTTGAGCGGCAATAAGATTTCTTATTCTGAATGCTTCCCTAAGTTCTCGCGGTGAATTACTTATGCGCAAGAGTGGTTCGGGGTATTTGGAATAAAGCAAAAATGAATTTATCACTCCATTCTTTACTCCGAATCCATAGTGTAGCAAGGCTTGGTAAAGTAGTATCTGGATATAATGTTTCCTGTCACTCACCAAGTGACCTCGGTCATCAGAACCCCAACCCGCTTTTCCGGATTTTTGTTCCACAAGAATTGACATATCGGACTGCAACATATCCATACGCCCTTGAAGCCCAAGCATTTCGCAAAAAAACGACGGTTCGAGCAGCAACGCCTTTTTATCGTATGTGGGTATTCCATTAAGTCCCTCATTTACCGCCTTTTGTATATTATGCGACTGGATCTTCGCCATAGCGTGGAACTCCCTGTCAACATTTCCGTAAGCCAATAGATTTGAAACGTAATTCCTGAAAAATATCTTTGCGGACACGTTATATGGGACGGGCGTCGCACTATGGACAGCCTCATCAAGCAGTTGTCCTGCAAAGTTACCCAGCAGAATATGTTCGCTAACAGCATCAGGACTCAGTCGTGACAGCAAATTCAGTCGCGGTGTCACACCGCAGGATTCGAAGCAGCTCGCCGTTGCTGTAATATCTATAAGATAATCCGGCTCATAGACTATGATATCCGAAATAACCTCGCCTTTTGCATTTTTCTTTGGAGCAACCACATTTATCTGTGCTCCGGCTGTAAGATATGGTTTCAGATACGTAAAATCCACATTATCCGCATCAATGTCGTATTTAAGCAGCACCTTTATCGGTAGCATTTCATCTGACACGATTCTGCCGAGCACTGTATCGCCGACTACTTCATCTACTATCACTCTGAAATATCCGGCATTAACGGCAACTGTTGTCTCCGGCATTTTGTCAATCGGCAGACATTTCTTTATGTCTGAAGGTATTTTCTCTTTAGTCAGCAGTTCGGCAAAGCGGCAAAGTGTACGCAAATCGTACCTGCAATATTTCTCCAAATCTTCATCGCTAATATTGTCTATCCTTGATATTCTGTAGCGCAGACGGTGTACTTCTTTGGAAAACATCGAATAATCACTTTTCTGAGCACCGGCTGCCGACGGACGATTTTTACGTAACAAGTGATCCACTCGAGCAAGAAAATTGGCAAACACCACTTGTTCTCCTCGAGTATTTTCATCTACAAGGTAATAGAAGACACTTGACATATTTGCATACCTGAGCCGTATGCTGAATGTCTCATCACACACACTGCGCAGAATTGAATATGTATCAGCCTGCGGCAGCTCTTTTCGCGCCGCCTTGTTCATTTCAGTTCCCGGAAACTCCTGTTGTTCCATTTATCGTATCAGATTGTATCGGAGCGTCTATATAGCCCTCCTTTATCATTAGTAATGAATCTTTATGAGATATTTTATCTTCAAGGTTCATCTGATTGCTTACACTGTTAACCTTCGTATTCAAGCGCAACGGAGAACGGGCACTGCGACGGAATACATTCTCGATTTCGTTTATCAAGTTTATTCGAGTTGTGTCGGCAATAGATACCTTTTCCATTGATGCTTTATTCTTGAACTTCGCTCCGCCCAGACGTATCTTCATATCATCTACCGTTCCCTTGATATTTATTCCGAACTTAAATGGTAACGGTGACTTTAACACGGATATATGGTAATTCAGATTCATTGCCATATCATTCGTACCCATCACTCCAAGGCGATAACGGTCTATATCGAACATAAACGGGAATAATTGCAACTGATTGTTTTCAACCACCATTTCTGCGCTTATGTGGTCTATCATATTGCGTTTCTTATTCCTGAATATAAGCCACTTTGACAGCATCTTGAACGTATCCGGGTCAAGCAGCACAAGAGAATCGCCTGACAGTTTTATTGCTGCTTGAAGTGTCGGCATCATAAAGTTCATATCATTGTCTATCTGTGTTGTTGCGGCTATATCCGCATTTACAATTCCGCTGAAATTTTTCAGCAGCGGCATCAGTGAATCAAGAGCCGGAACTATTGCGGTCATCTTGTCAAGGTGGAAACGGTCTATCTTCAAGCCAATTCCGAACTGTATGCTGTCCCTGTTCATCGTTGAATACAGAGCAGATAAATCAAGGGCGCCAAGGTCTGCCTTTGCCCTCAGGTTTCTTATATTCGCCACCTTGTTTCTAACGCAGATTCTGCACTTGAAGTCATTGAACATCATATCCGTGTATATCACATTGTCCGCTATCAAGCGTATATCCGCATCTATATTTCCAGGCACTATGAACGCCGTCGTCTTACCGCTATCTACTGCGACAGACGTTGACGTCTTATTTTCAAGGTCTTCTACATTGTCTATCGTAACCGCACCCGCATCTAACGCATCGGTGAGCAGCAAGCGGCTTATCTCGTTTATATTGACTGTATCGGACTTTACGTCAAAGTCTATTGTAAGCACATTGTTTCGCCTGCGACCCAGCAACACCCTGCGCAGATTTCCTATCGTTCCGTTTATCACAAAACCGCTCTGACCCATTTTGTAATTCAAATCTCTAAGAACAACAGAATCCGTATTAAAAGTCAAATCTATATTTTTCAGCCTGTTTCTTACAGGCATTGCGTATGTATAGAAACCGCCTGACTCTGCTTTCAGCGTTCCCTTTATATCCCATTTCTTGATGACGGCTTTAAGACCTGAGTCAACAGTCATATCCAAGTCATCAATATCTCGCTCACTCTTCTTGCGCACCTTCTTCTTGCTTGCCGTAGTATCTTGAGGATTCTTAAGTTTCTTTTGCCGCAAGTGTGATGTTATATCAAAATGACCGGACTTGATTCCCATTGCAAACTCTCGTTTTATTCCGGTCATAAGGCTCTTTACATCTACGGCAAAAGACAGTTGCGGCAAGTGTCGGTTTCCCTCGTACCTGCGGAGGGAGGCTATGGCGCGCATATCCTTGGCACGACAACGGATTGAATCAACTGTATCGTAAAATTTGAATTGCTTGAATGACAGGCTGCCTCCGAACGGTACAATAACTGTCGTATCAACTTTCTCGCGAGTAACTCGTGTCCCGAGACCGGACTTGAAGCCGTTCACGTCAATTATCATTGACTCGTATTCCACGTGAGCCGTATCTACCTCTATCGTAGCCGTCAACAGAGAATCTACCGTATGGACTTCCGTCTTTATCTTTCTGCCGGAGCCGAAATTAAAGCATGTATTGTGAAGATACAAATTCGTCACCGAATCAAGAGAAATATATCTGAAACCATCAAAGTCTACATCTCCGTCTATCTTCAGACGGTGGAAATGATTTGCATCTAAGTCACTCATTCGCATATTCACCTTCAGAGTCGCATCAATCTTACCGGTGACGTAAGCAGCAAACTTTCGCAACACGGCTTTCGGCATTTTATCTATATCAAACTTTGCCTTCAGATTTCCTACAATGGCAGGATCAGACATCGGCTTCGTCACCTTTGCCTGTAAATCCACGTCCATCGCCTTGCCGTCTATTATCAACTTTGTAATATCAAGCGTTGACGCATCTATATTTCGTCCGTCGAACATATAGTCGGCTTCAAATTGAAACTTATTGAACTGCAAGTCACCATTCACGATATGGCACGCCGGCACTTCTATCTGACCAGCAAGAACCGGCAGCCCGGCTACCGTATCACCTATCACATACGGTTGCTTTAATCTTCCGGATACGTTTATCTTCATATCCGTATCAAGACCCTTCAAGGCTGAAACGTATTCCTCCGGGGCTCTGTGAAGCAAATAGTTGACGTCCCACTCATTAAGGGTGAATGTCAACTCATTTATCCCGATACTATCCTTAAAGTCCATTGACGCCGACACATCGGCTTGAAGTGAATCCACAGTGACTGTAAAGTCATTAAGTGCCACGGATAGAGGACGTTTCCTGTTCCAGTCTATTGCACCCGTTAGAGATATGGGCAGATTATCAAGATTTACAAAGCCCAGCATAGGCGTTTTTCCGTTCGCCTCCACTTTCAGATTATAGCAAGGAGCATCTTTTCCGTTAAGAAGAACATTATCTATGTTTATTGCCACGTCTAACGAATCAGACAGAGAACGATAACGTATCGGCTCGGCATCTTTTATCAAAAACTTATTTATAGTTATATTAGGCACTGACACTTCCTCACTGCTTTCTGATGATTCTGATGCAGGAATTATATCGTAATTCGTATGCAACTCATCTACTTTCACCAGATTTACCTTTGGCGTATCAAAAGTCACATCGTACAGTGATATATCGCCTATAAGCAGCGAAAGTACATTCAAGCTGCCGTTAAAGCATTTTATTGAAAATAAGGAATCCGCATCAGCAGGCAGTGTTGATTTTAAATCTTCCGGTATGGAATCGAGTGAACGACTCGTTATCTGAAGATTATCCACATCTACGGTCATCTTGGGAAAAGTTCCCCAAAATGTCAACTCCACGCGCTCCACCTTTACTTCAGCATTAAGATAGTCATTCGCATAGCGTTCCACCATCGGTGTCAATTTCTCAGGCGTCAAAAACCATACAAGAGCGGAGCAAAATAATATTAGCAGCAGCACTACCCCCGCTAAAAACCATGCAACGGTCTTCAACACTGTCACAAGCCACGATTTCTTTTTCTTTACACCTTTTTCCTTTTCAGTATTTTCACCTGCCATAACAATTTCCTATTATCTCGTCGTAATATGGAAACAACCCTGTTTATGCTCGTACTTAACGTAGCACCGACCTTTTTCTCGCAAATCATAAAGAACCTCTGCAAGAAGATTTTTCAAATCCTCGGCTGTACGCGGATTGGAAGGATTGTCACACACGAATTTTACAAAACTTATATCAAAAGTAGTTCCGTACTGGTGAGCGGAAGAATCTACCGCCGCCGTATTCCTCCTGCGCAATTTCTTTATAGTTGCCGGCGTGCGCAGCATACTCGTCACTTTCAGCCTGTAATCACCGCCTCCGCGTGCTGTCAAAGAGTCTTTCCACGTCTGTGCTATATCATCAAGCAGTTTTTTTGCGCGCGGTACAAGGTACGGCAGAGAGTAAGTAAGCTCGTCTATGTAATACGTCTCTGTCGGGACAACACGTATCACAGGCACTTTCAAGTTCCACGCATCGGATATCTTCATTATAGGAGTTATTCCGTATTTGCGCGCCACACCAAGGTGGATATAATTACTGTCATTAAACACTTTTCGTAAAGAACCGAGCATTCGGACCCTTATCCGCTTCCCCCCGGGTGGCATTGAATCTACGGGGATTATATGCACTTCATCTTGTTCTTCATCTACTGTTGCGGAAGTTGTATCAGGCATACGCTCCTCATCTTCTATTTCATCTTGAGCATCTGCATATATCAGGCTGTCGCTTTCAGCCATATTCAACAATTCTGACGCGTAATTATTTTCCTCGTCAAATCCGTTATCTGACACCGTACCGGTCTGCACACCGCCTATTCCACCGCATGCCGCTATACCTAAAACCGTGATAACAAACAGGATATATAATAGATATTTCATCGTTATTTTCCTTTATGCACTTTGGAGTGTAAAGTTAGCAATTATCTATCAAAATTTCCGTCAATTTATGTGAAAAATAATTAGAGTCGCACACGGTTCTTCCATTTAAAGACGAATATAACACCAAGTTGGAGCCTCGGCGAGGCTCGGCTGTAAGTAACACCGTATAAGCACGTAAGTGCGCCATGCGGTGACAGGATAGCACCAACCGCCACTCGCACCTCGGGGAGGTGCGGTCTGTAAAAAATCATATATCAGCCTTTTTCCCCTTGAAGCTCTACAATAGAAAAAGTTCGATGTGTGATAAATCAGTCCCTCCACACCCTCTTTTTCAGCCATAACGTCAATATCGGGTCACTGATTTCCAAATATCTCGGACCGGTTGCCATAATCAAATCCTTATCCACCAACGCTTTCTTCAATCTGGTGATATTTGCCGCTGTACCTAATGAATAATCCTTCAATATTGCACTCTGAGTAAAGCCGTTATGTACCCCGTTCGCCAAAGCATGGAGAAAATTCATTTGATAAGCAGAAAGGTCTTCCGTCTGCTGTATAAACAAGGGTTCACACGCATCTAACAAGCAGTTAATACCGTATTCCACATCATCTGATGTTGCCTCTGACGAATCTGCCGTACGTAGCCAAACGAACCATGCTAATTGCTGAACATAAGAAGAATACCTATCCGTAACCAAGCATATTTCACGTGCCAATTCTTCTGAAATATGCTTACCCGTTAACTCAAACCTCTGACATATATACTTCACCCAATCCTCCTCGCTTATTTTGCTAAGATAGAAGAAATCACCAAAACGATAGAAGGGGTAACTTTGATTCTGAAACATCTGTTCCATCATGTGTTTCTTACTGCCGTACAAACAATATGAAACATGGCTCTGCAACTGCCAGATACCTCGCAGCTTCTTTTGAAATGCCAAGGAATCTTTGAAATCACCTATCTGTTGAAATTCGTCTATACATACTACGATTCGATAGCCTTTTGACTGTGCTATGACTTCCGGAAGTCGCAATACATCTTCCGCCATCTGATTACTTATATTATACTCCAAAGATAATGAGAAATCATTGATGGGATCTTGACCAAAACTGATTTTGGGAACAAATCTGCTCAAAAACACTTTTGCATTTTCCATCCATTCTTCCCATTTGTTTGACGTTGCTCGAACGACTGACGTGGCAAAGGCATTGATAAAATCATTTTCGGATCGACAACCAAAAGCATCTATTCGAGCGATTTTTATATTTTCACTTTCTACTAATGAACAAACTTTATCTACCAACGACGTCTTTCCCATACGACGAGGTGAAATCAATATAGTATTCACCCCGTATGTAAAGTTTGACTTCAATCGTTCGGTTTCTTCTCTACGATCGGTGAATGTATCCCCTTCTACTCGAACGCCAAAAACAAATGGTGAATCAATATTCTTTGACATACTCTTCCTTTTTACTTACTTCTGCTCGCAAAGTTAATAAAAATTTTATTTTAAACAAAGTCGTTTTAAACAAGGTTGTTTAAAATGTGATTAAAAGTATTTCCTTATTGCCCTTTTTGCCCTTGAATCACTTCTCCTCTGCCACAAACACGTATGCACCCAAGTCCGGTGCTGACGGCTGTCTATTGCCATAGCGGTCAGTCTTTGAAAGCGGATTTGTCAACATCGGGTCTGCCGCACCTATGGCAGGAGATTCCGGTTGCAAGCGGTAGTCAAAATAATAGTCATTGCGCACAGTGTAATACATCGGGTCTGTATCCCAAATACACTTGATGAAATTATCATCATCTGTGCCTGCAGACTTTAACAGAGTGTTGCGAATATACACAGACGTTCCGGTCAATTCACCATGGCTTATATCCGAACCCAAGCCGTAAATTATGCAGTTATCAACATTCGCTGTCATATATGGCTCACCGGACTCATCATCACTATCCGCATTTAAGTGGCTCAGTTGCAACGCCGCACCGGTTATTGCGGAGAACAAATAGTAATTCGCAAGTGTACAGTGATTTAGCTCATGATTTCCGCCTTGAAGCAGCAACACGCCTTCCGCCCCCTCACTGAACTCCGTTGCATACGCATTAATATCACTATGAACGGACTGAAGCACAGGACCGGCGGAATTATGTATCTGAGATGAGATGAGTGTCAGTGCCGGCTTGGATTTTACATTATCAAGCCTTACACCATTCTTAGTATTTCGTATTGAAGTAAAACTCAATTCGTTATCCCTTGACGTAGAAGTAAAATACACTCCGCCCCACTGACCGGACATTATTTCGTACGGTATTGATGCTGCAACGTAGCCACTGCGGTCTCCCGTCAGATTTACTTGCTTCTGTGCTGTGCCGTTACACTTTAACGTCCCATACACTTTAAGGTAAGCTCCGTCATGGAAATGCAATTTCGCACCTGCTTCTACATTGAGAGTAACACCCTGTTCCACTATCAGCGAATCAAATATCTGATAAGGACGATTTGCCGTTAATGTAGTATTCTTTGAGAGTGTTACTGCATTAAGGCGCTCAACATCTTGACCGATTACTCTCAACACAACTGTCTCGGTATTGCCGTGAGTAGTAAAATCAAGGTGACCGTCTATCGTCACCGGAGTATCAACTCCATTTAAAGGCAATAGAGCCTCAACAAACACGAATATGGAATCATTCGGACGTATTTCTACATTTGAGAATGACTTTGCCGACACTCCATCTACATTCAGCCTGAAATACTCATTTTCTCCTTCGCGAAGAGAAATTCGCTCAATGGACATAATTTTGTCATAGCGATTATGAACGATAAATCGACTTGTCGGCGTCGCCTCCTGAGTAAAAACTTCTCCCATTTTTACCGTATCCGTTGAAAATACAGGTTGCTCGGAAGCATTTGTGGAAACTCCGTCTTCAATACATGATGCAAGCACCGCCGGAAGCATCATTAGCAAGCATATAATAGTATATTTTAATTTCTCCATAAAGTCATCGGTATATTTACATATAACGTAATTTCCCCACGCTTATTATAGTCTCGCTGTCAAAAATGAAGATAAAGTAAGAGTTTCTGAAGCCCTTTTTCGCCCTTTTATCCTTTTTAGCCCTTTAGATTATCTCTCCCCCCAAAGCAACTTATCATGCAGCGCATCAGCGAAATTATGATTCTGAGGTTGGATAATTCGTGTTATGAAATGAGCCTTACTCAAATGAACCGTCGTCCCGACAGGGAGAGTGTAGGACTTTCCGTCAATACTGATACAATATGTAGCAGAGCGGGAAGTAGTTGTCAAGTCCAATTCACTTCGGTCACTTATCACAAGAGGCCGCATAGTGAGTGAATGTGCCGCTATCGGAGAAATCACAAAGTTCGGTGCTGTAGGCTGAAGAATAGGGCCTCCTACGGACAGATTGTATCCCGTACTGCCCGTCGGTGTAGCCACGATAAGCCCGTCGGCAAGATATGTAGCAAGAGGCTTATTGTCAATAACGGCGGAAACTGACACCATCGAAGCCGTATCATGCTTGAACACTGCTATCTCATTCAAAGCAAAGCGTCGCCAATCACGCGGCTCATTCTTTATGCTCACGGCTATCAATGCTCGTTCTTCTATTAGAAATTCTCTGTTGAATAATAGTTCTACGATTTTTTCCGCATCACTCAGCTCAAATGCAGTCATAAAACCCAGGTGACCCGTATTTATCCCTATTATCGGTATTTCCTTATCACCTACCCACTGAGCCGTGCGCAGCAACGTCCCGTCACCTCCGAGACTGATAACTATATCTGCATTAAAATGCGATGAATCCGTCACTGCATACACGTTCCATTTTTGAAAAGACTGTTCATCAGGCAGCATCTCTCTGAGATAGTTATACACTTTTGAGTGCATCACAAGACGGCAACCTTTCTCGGATAATCCCTGAAGCAGTTTATCCACCAATCCTATTTTTTCACCTTGACGGCGACTTCCATATACAGCAACTGTTAGCATAATAAATCAAAGTGTTAAATGTCAAGTATTTTCATCAGTTCTACGGCTCTGAGGCGAGCGGTGTCATCGTCTTCATTATCCGAGCCCGCATAGTCAAGCACTTCAAATCCGTATCGCTCAAGCGAACGCACGATATTTGCCCCGTTTCTATGGTCAAATCGTATATCCACCACAAGTTTTCCCGTTTCTGTCCGTTCACCCGTCAGATTAATATTCAGTACGTGCGCATTACAGTCCTCTACTGCTCTTGCTATAATTGAAGCACTATAATCCTCCGGCGTACAAGCTATCACCATCTCCGTAGAATCTAAATTTACAGGGAAACGGCGGGTGTACAGATTAACCTTTTCGGCATCTAAGTCGGCAATTTTTCTATTTCGGTTATTTTTTGGAGTCAAATTCTTCTCAAATTTATTATTTCTGACTATTTTTGCAGTCTTAAACTTTATATTTGTACAAATGTAAGAAGAATATTTCATTAGTACAAAGATTTTTTACTACAGAAAGGAAAGATTTTAGATATGAACACAAACTTAAGCGTTAATATAAACAAAATTGCCACACTGCGCAATGCGCGCGGTGAAAACGTGCCTGACGTACAAAAGGTTGCCGTGGATTGCGAATCATTCGGCGCTGACGGTATTACCGTACACCCGCGTCCTGATGAAAGACATATACGCCGTGATGACGTATTCAAACTTCGTCCGCTCATCAAGACTGAATTTAATATCGAAGGATACCCTTCTCAGGATTTTATTGACCTCGTTCTTATGGTTCGACCGGAGCAAGTAACTCTCGTGCCTGACGCTCCGTCACAGTTAACTTCAAACACCGGCTGGGACGTTGCTGACAATATTGATTTCCTCAGCGAAATAGTTGACACTTTCAAGAACGCCGGTATCCGTACGTCTATTTTCGTCAACCCGGACACGGACAACATCAGAAACGCCGCTCGCACCGGTGCTGACCGCGTTGAACTATACACTAAGCCGTACGCCGACTTATACCCTACAGACCCTGAAGCCGCTGTCGCTCCATTCGTGGAAGCAAGCAAGGTCGCTCACAGTGTAGGACTCGGTGTAAACGCAGGACATGACCTCAACTTGGAAAACCTCGGTTTTTTTCACGAAAGATTACCGCACCTTGATGAAGTATCAATAGGTCACGCTCTCATCTCCGATGCTCTATACTTAGGGCTCAAAGAAACTATCCGCAGATACAAAGAATGCTTAAAAAAGGCTAATGTTTAATTTTTAACAAAAAATAAAAAATTACACTATGTTACCCCAAGAATTTGTTGACACTCTGAATCAAGTCGCTACGGACTCTGTTGCCGGTACGCAAGCCGCTGCCGAGCCGGTTGTGACGGAAGCTAAACTTTCAATATGGGAACTCTGCACACAGGGCGGTATACTGATGATTCCGCTTCTTATTCTCTCATTAGTGTGCATTTACATATTTGTGGAACGTGCTATCGTCATCAATCGCGCCGGTAAGCAAGACGAAACGTTTATGAAGCGTATTAAGGACTATATACACGAGGGTGAAATTGAGTCGGCTATGAATCTTTGCAAAAAAGAAAACACTCCGTACTCAAGACTCATCGCTAAGGGTATTACTCGTATCGGAAGACCGATGAATGATGTTCTCGTGGCTATTGAAAATACAGGCAACATTGAAGTTGCCACTCTCGGCAAAGGGCTTCCCTGGCTCGCTACTACCGCCTCCGGTGCGCCTATGTTAGGCTTCCTCGGCACAGTTATCGGTATGGTACAAGCGTTCTTTGACATCGCAAGCCAAGGCAGCGCTGCAAGCATCGCTACTTTCTCAAGCGGTATTTACACAGCACTCGTCACCACCGTTGCCGGACTTATCGTTGGTATTATCGCTCTTTTCGCTTACAACTATCTCGTGGCTCGCATTAATTCTATCATGAATATGCTTGAAACCAAGTCCATGGAATTTATGGATTTGCTAAACGAGCCGGCATAGATTGGCAGCTCTGCAAATAATTAATTTTAACAGCATAACAGTATGTCTATAAAACGACAACACGATATGATGGCAGCTTTTTCTATGGCATCTATGACCGATGTCATATTCTTGCTGCTTATTTTCTTCATGGTTACTTCCACTTTCGTGTTCCCTACCGCACTGGAAGTAAACCTGCCCCAAAGTTCTGAGCAAACGGCTATCAAGCCTGCAACTACGGTATATATTGATGCCGAACAAAATCTCTTTGCCGCTTTTGGGGGTGAAGATCCTCAGCCTATGAACCCGTCGGCTCTAATCACTTTCCTCACGCTCGCTCGTGAACAAGACCCGGAGGGATACATCGCACTTTACGCTGACGAAAAAGTCCCTTACGGCAAAGTTGTGGAAGTGCTGAACATCGGTGCTGAACACAACCTCAAAATGGTGCTTGCCACAAAACCCGCACCTAAATCCGCTATGCCTCACAACATTGAGGAATAGTAACACTAACTATAACTATTTTTGCAATAATGGATTCTTCAAAACAAGATAAGATTTTGGCTGCCGGCATCGCCATCTGTTTCCACTTGGTGCTGCTGCTCTCTTTCTGCAGTTATTATCTCTCTTGGCCTCCTGAAGATGCTGATGACCCGAGACTATTGCAGGATTCAACGGAAATACTCCTCGTCAGTGACTATATTAATCTCGGCGATATGATTACTAATGTCAAGCCGGCTGACGCTCCTGCAGGTGACGCTGACGGTGAGACGCTCAGCGATGCTTCTGATATGGTTAACGCCGGAGAACCGGCTACTCCCGCTCCGGTTGTCACTTCCGAACGGGAATCTCCTGCCAAGGTGGTGAAAAAGCCACAGCCGGAAAAGCAAGGACCTACTAAGGAAGAAATTGAAGCGGAACAAAAGGCTAAAAGAGAACAAGCTGCAAGGGATAAGATTAATCGACAAGTAAAATTCGGAGGCGGTAACGGAGGTGGTGAAGGTATCAGTGGCACTGAAAGCGGCTCTGCCGTTTCCGGATCTCCACAAGGCACTCCCGGACACAACCTTGCCGGTAGAACTATCGTCAAATGGGGAACAAACAGCAGTCGCAAAAGCGGTACTATACGTATAACCGTCACCGTAAACCCCAAGGGTGATGTGATTGAAGCAAGTTTTGCCGGGGGTAACGGTGCTGCATCAGGAGATATGAACATCAGAAACAGAACTATTGCGGCTACTAAAGCCACTAAATTCTCTCCTCTTCCTGACGGCAGTAAAAATCAAAAAGGCACTATCACTTGGAATTTCAAGTAAAAGTGCCCCTTAAAAATATTTTGTAAAGGTTGTAATTTATTTTACAGCCTTTATTTGTTCAAGAGCCTTAGCAAGCTGGTCAGGACAGGAAGTCCCCTTGCCATTACAGTTTATACCCTTAAGGCGAGCGATGACATCATCTATTTTCATACCCTTCACAAGCTTTCCTATTCCTTGGAGATTGCCGTTACAGCCTCCTACGAAAGAAATATCACCAAGAGTATCATCATCATTTACCTCTATGTCTATAAGACGAGAACATGTTCCCGCAGTTTTGTATTGATAGTGTCCCATAATCTTTAATCTTTAATCTTTAATCTTTAATCTTTAATCCTTTAATTTTAATCTTTAATTTTAATCTTTAATTTATAATCTATAACCTCTAATACTTGAAAGAGCTTCCGCCAAGAAACTCGCGCAGAAGACTTGTAGGAGGAATTGCATCGGGCTTTAACGGTGCAAAATAATTCAGGAAGCGAAGTAAGCGGTAAGCCTCAGCGTATTCCGGAGCATCATTTGGCACACCTTTCAGTATCTCAATACCAAAGTCGCGCAGCACACTGATTTCAAACAGCAATGAAGAATTAAACATAGCATCTGCATTCTCCTGGTACGGGAATATCCACTTTTCCTCACCTCTTCTGACACTCGGCCAGCGACGAATTGAATCAATAGCGGACGTTCCGCGATAACGGTAATCACGTATTATTCGTCTCAGAAGTCTGTTATCCGTTGTTGGAACCCAGTTATGATCATCAATAGAAAGAGTCGTCAATGCCGAAACATAGATACGGTACTTCATCTTCTCCTCTACCTGTTCCGTAAGTTTCGGATTAAGACCATGGATTCCTTCTATCAAGAGAATACTATTTTCCTCTAATTGAAGTTTCTCACCATTGTATGTTCGTTTTCCCGTCTCGAAATCATAAGTAGGCAAACTTATTTCGCCACCACTCAGAAGCGTATTCAAGTGTTCATTGAACAGTGGCAAATCAAGTGCATACAGAGATTCATAATCATAGTCACCCGTTTCGTCGCGAGGTGTATCCACTCTGTTCACGAAATAGTTATCGAGAGAGATTAGTTTCGGTTTCAGCAAATTTGTGGCAAGGAATATTGCAAGACGCTTGATAGTCGTTGTCTTTCCTGAAGAAGAAGGTCCGGCTATAAGCACTATCTTCGCACCACCTTTATGGTATCTTTCAGTGATTTCATCTGCTATGGCTACAATCTTCTTTTCATGAAGTGCCTCTGCCACATTTATCAGCATCGGAGCATTTCCGGAGCTTATCACCTTGTTTAGTTCACCTACATTCTCTATCCCGATAACGTTGTTGAACATCAAATATTCAGTAAACGCTTGATATATCTTGTTTTGAGAAATAGGGGCTTGCGGCACTTCCGGATTTTCCTTATCAGGTCCCATCAGCAAGAACCCTTTCTCGTAAGGCACGAGGTCAAACACTTTAAGCACACCTGTTGATGTCACCATTGCGCCGTAATAACTGTCACATACACCGTCAAGGGAATAATACACTGCATATATGTCATGGTTCGTCTCAAGAAGTTTTACCTTATCTTCAAGCCCCTGCTTGCGGAATATTTCTATCACGTCTTGGCGGATTCTCTCTTTACGAATAAATGGTAAGTCGCGCTGAACGTACTCCTGCATCTTAGACTTTAATGTCGCAACCTTTTCTGCCGTTATTTCACCGGCATTAAGCAGTTGACAATAACTGCCGCGCGCTATTGAATGTTCTATTTTAAGGCGTGAACCCGGGAAACACTCGTACGCAGCCCTGTATAGAAGCATACACAGAGAACGAATATACACTCGCTGTGCGGAAGATGACGTTATAGGCAGATACTCCACCTGCTTAGGTCCGAACACCGGATAGCCAAGTCCTTCAGTCTTATTATTTACTCGCGCACATATTGGAGTAAATTTCAGTTCTCCTTCTATTTTTTTGTATATATCTTTGAGCGAATCGCCGCCTTTTATATCAACATATTTTGATGTATTTAAACAGTATATTTTCATTGATTCCCAATTTTTCTCCGAAGTTACTGATTATATCGTAATTCACCTAAATATTTTTGTGAAATAATTGTTAACACCAATAGTCCCGTAAGCTATTTCCACCATTTTGAACATAAAATCCGCCTTTTAAGTCCTTTTAGCCTTTTTTGCGCTTTTTGCCCTTTAATTCCTCGGGTGATGCAGAAGTATTTCCTCCTTTAGTCGGGTAGAGTCAATGTGGAGATAGATTTCAGTGGTTGCTATTGTCTCATGACCGAGCATTTGCTGAATTGCTCGCAAGTTTGCCCCTCCTTCAAGAAGATGCGTGGCAAAAGAATGTCGTAATGTGTGAGGAGAAATTGTCTTTTTTATCCCTGCCCGAGCTGCAAGACGTCTGATTATTGTAAATATCATTTGGCGTGTCAGCCGTGTTCCGCGGCGGCTTAGATATAAGATATTTTCTTCACCCGGCTTTATCACTTCGCCGCGTACTTTCAGATAATCTGATATAAGGTCTATCACCATATCGGACATCGGCACAATTCGTTCCTTACTTCCCTTGCCGTTTACCATCAAGTATTTATCCTTAAGAAACACTCGGCTTATCTCAAGATTTACAAGTTCACTCACTCGAAGTCCGCACCCGTAGAGCGTCTCTATGATAGCATAGTTCCTGATGCCCTCTGTTGTCGATGTATCTATCTCATTTTCAAGTCTGTCTATCTCCTCAAGGGTAAGCACTTCCGGAAGATGCAATCCTATATTGGGCGTCTCAAGCATAATTGAAGGATTTTCTTCCGTGTAACCTGCCATCACCAGGTACTTAAAAAATGATTTTAACCCTGACACTATTCGTGCCTGCGAACGCGGCGAGATTCCTACATCATGCATATCTGCCACGAACTGTTGGAGTACCGGCAATGTCACATCACGCAATGCCGTTCCGGAGTCTTTGAGATAGTTAATAAATTTCTCTATGTCAAAGCGATAGCCTATAACCGTATTTTGCGACAAACCTCGTTCAAGCCCGATATAAGCCGCATAGCCGTCTAAGATTTTTTCTATATCACTTATGACGCGTGTCATAGCCATAGTGTATATTTCTGTCTCGGCAATTTCTTTTTTGCTACAAGGATTCCGAAGCGGTCGTTCGTAAAAGTCATTCCATAGCTTGCAGCAGCATTTACACTGTCCCATAGCAGACTTATCTGCGGATTATGGTCTATGCACGGAAATATTATTACCGACTCATTTTCTACCGCTTCGCATAGCACGGGAAGTATTTCTTTGTCATTATTCTCTGTGACCACGATTACTATATCCGGAAATTGTTCTGCTGTTGTGCCGGACAATGTTCTGCAATCCTTCACTTGGGACGACAAGAACTCACTGTCACAGCCGTAACGGCTTATCTTCATAGAAGAACTCACATCAAGAAGGGCTGATGTCACAAGTCCGTTATCCGACCCTATCTGAAGTACGGCCTTCGGTGAAAAATAGTTTATCGTACGGAACAGCAATTTTATCCTTTTAAGAGTAAGAAATGGGTGATGTACTGCATTTTTTCGAACTTTGCGATAGCGACTCTTTTGAGAACTGTAAGCGTAGAATGGCAAATCTTCTCTCAGCACACGCGTGATAAATGCGTATGCGAATGGTGAATGAACTCCAAAACCTTTACCGGTGCGTATGCGCGCCGGTGCTTTCAGTGTCCTTTTGAGCCAACCTAATTTCATTCCTTACGGTTTACTTTTACTATTGATAATACTATTGCAGCCAACACAAGAATGTATATTATCACTACGGCTATAGTTGCTATATACGTTGTTGTGTGGATTGACTGCGGGTCAAATGTCATAACGATTGTATGCTTGCCTGCCGGCACATTCATTGCTCGCAGAATATAGTTTACTCGTCCTATTTCTGCCTTCTTCCCGTCTATCTCAGCATTCCAGCCCCACGGGAAATACACCTCGGAAAACACTGCGATGCCACCAGTCTGTGTTTCTACGTGGTAAGTAAGCTTATTCGGTGCGTATGTCACTTCATAGATGGTATCCGTCGGCGATAATGTTGCCTTTTCCGCTATGACACCTTTGAAATTTTTGTCTGCCACGGCTTGACGCTTAACGTCAATTTTTTCAAGTCCGTCCATCTCTTCATCGGCACCGGCTACGAATGTCACCCCTTCCACAAGCCATGCATTTCCCATAGCATCAGGATTCTCTACTACTTGACCTTTTGCCACTATGTATTTCGCATTAAGCATATTGATTACATTCATATCCGTTTCACTCGCACCGCCGTAAAGGAAATGTGATATATGACGGTCAATAATATCTTGATAGCGTGTCAGTTTTGCTGCATGATAGCCGCCAAGCATCTTATGATGATAAGATGGATTAGGACGCCAGAAATTATCTACATCGAACACTCGATAGTTTATTGCCGTATCCGCAAGTATTGCTTTATCCGCTGCTGTCGGTGCAAACGGATCTGACATCGATACCTGTTCGCTGCAGAAACTGTCATGGTTTACGTAGCGCTTGTTTACAGTGTATAAGTCCGCCAACAGCAAGACACCGATAGCGGCAACTGTCCACTTTGCCTGTATCTTTTTAACACCGAGAAGATAGATGAATATAAACGTCACTGCAAGGAAGAACAGACTTCTGAGACTGTCGGAAGATATCATCTCTTGGCGTAAATTCGTCACCGCCGCAAAAATTCTCGGATTATTAAGGCTGAATGATGTGGCTACATCTGCCGGATAACCCTGCGCTGTCAACTGTGAAACTATCATCTGAGATGTTTCCTCATCTTGCGGAGTAATCACTGAGCCGAATATGCTCGGGAAAACAATTCCTGCAAGACATATCAATCCGAGTGAACCGAAACTGATCTGCAATGCTGTTTTGTACTTTGTCCACCAGTCTTTTGTTGTAAGCAACTGTTGAAGGGTGAGTATCGCAAGGAGGGGCATCGTAAATTCCGCTATCACCAAGATACTTTCCACGGTTCGGAACTTATTATACATCGGCACATAGTCGATAAATAAATCCGTAAGCCACTGACAGTTACGCCCGAGCGCCAATAATATTGACAACACTGTCAATATCAGCAATGCCCACTTCATCGGACCTTTTATCACAAAACAGCCGAGTACAAACAGTGCGCATATCACTGCTCCTACATATATCGGACCGTTTGTTCCTTCAGGCTCTCCGAAATATTGTGACACATAACCGAGGTACTGCATTTCCATATCATCAATACTCCCCGCTTCTTTCATCTTCTGTGCATCAGGCAAGTCCGACAACGACATCGGAGCCATACCTCCGTGTTCAGGCTTTGCAGATGCGCCGCCCTTGATATTCGGGATTAATAGCGAGAATGTCTCTACATTTCCGTAACTGTACTGCGTAATATATGACCGATCAAGACCATTCGTTGTAGCCGCTCCATCATCACTTTTTGTCAACTCTGAATGGCCTCCGCGCATTGTCTCCTTGGAGTACTCGTATGTGTTATAAAGACTCGGTGAGTTCGCCGCAAGAGCAAGTATTCCCGAGCAGGCAAGCACTCCTGTTGCCTTAACCCAACCTTTGACTTGCTTTGTCTTTACCGCATCTATCAAATATACAATCACGAAACCGAGTATGACAAACAAGAAATAGTAAGTCATCTGAACATGATTTGACGCTATCTGCATCATTGCAAACAAAGCTGCAAGAGCACCACCGGCAAGGTATTTACCGCGATAGCAAAGCACTATCCCGGCTATTGTAGGCGGTATATAACTTAGAGTAACAAATTTCCATATATGCCCCGCACCGATGATTATGATGAAATACGTGGAAAAGCCCCATGCCACCGCACCTATCAAGCCATAATACCATTTCACATTCATGGCGAACATTAGTATCATAAATCCTATCATCATCATGAAGATAAGATTTGACGGCGACGGCAATCCAAGACCGTAAACTGTCGTTATCCAGTCAAACAAACCGTTTGACGGATAAGACGGTGATATCTGGAACGTTGGCATACCGCCGAACAGTGAATTTGTCCACCTCGTCGTTTCACCCGTTGCTTCCTCAAATGCTTTTGCCTCTTGTCCGTTTGCCTGTCCTTGAAGCATATCACTCTGCATCAACTTATTTCCTTCAACAGCATCTGGGTGAAAAAAGCATAGAGATATTATCGCTATCACCAAAGCCGCCAAGGCAAATTGCCAAATCTTGGGATTTTTAAAAACCGTTTTTATTCGATTGGTTATTGACTGATTATTATTATCCATTTTACAACTGATATATTCGTGTATTTTGCGTTCGTTCTAACTCGGCAAAGTTACATATTTTATGCGAAACTATGCCACCTTACCGCCATTTTTTATTTTTTATGACATCAATTACCTGTCTATTAAGAAAAAAGTAGTAACTTTGTGAAAAACAAACGATAAAATGCGAATAGTTATCCAAAGAGTTAAATCCGCATCCGTTTCCATTGACGGCAAACCGATTTCTTCAATAGGAAAAGGATTGTTGGTCCTCGTGGGAGTTGCCGTTGGCGACACCGTTGAGGATATGGAATGGCTTGCCGCTAAAACCGCGTCACTACGCATTTTTGATGACGAAAACGGCGTTATGAACCGTTCCGTTTTGGACTGCAACGGGGAAATCCTCGCCGTTTCACAGTTCACCCTGAATGCTTCTACGAAGAAGGGTAATCGCCCAAGTTACATTCACGCTGCCGGGCATGACATCGCCATTCCGCTTTACGACGGTTACTGCGACAAACTTACGGACTTAACAGGCAAGACTACTCTCAAAGGCGTTTTCGGTGCTGATATGCAAGTCAGCCTCGTTAACGACGGACCGGTAACTATTATCATTGACTCGAAACTTAAAGAATAACGAACTCTTTTGGCATCTAATATGGACTTCATGCAAGACAGCGGTCAGATTACCATTTCACAATTCCAAGACATTGTGGACAAATGGATTAAGACGTACGGTGTGAGATACTTTTCACCTCTTACGAATATGGCTGTCCTTGCAGAGGAAACAGGTGAAGTTGCAAGAATTATGGCACGTAAATACGGCGACCAATCCTTCAAAGATGGTGAAAAGCAAGACCTCGCTGACGAACTTGCTGACCTGATTTGGGTGGCGACTGCTATCGCCAATCAGACAGGAGTCAACCTCACCGATGCTATCAGAGCTAATATTGAAAAGAAAACAAGTAGAGACGCCAATCGTCATAAAAACAATTCAAAACTAACTGGAAAGAGTAATCTTTAATATTTTTAACATTATACAAATTCAAAAATTATTTTTACTATGATGGTAGATAAATATCATGAAGCACTCAACGCTTCTGCCGTTGAAATTGATGACGCTAAAGTCAAGGCTGCTGTTGAAAAAATAATTTCAGAACACGCTGCCGAAAATATGAATCAAGAAGTTTACCGCTTTTTGTTCAACACTATAGACCTCACTACTCTCAAGAGTACTGACTCTCCTCAATCTGTAGCTAAATTCGTTGAAAGAGTTAACGACTTCGACAACGAACACCCGGAACTTAAAAACGTTGCCGCTATCTGCGTTTACCCTAACTTCGCACAAGTTGCAAGCACTATGCTTGATGTCACTAACGTAAACATCGCTTGCGTTTCAGGCTGTTTCCCTTCTTCACAATCTTTCCTTGAAGTCAAAGTGGCTGAAACTGCTCTCGCTGTTGAAGGCGGTGCTGACGAAATTGACATCGTTTTCAACCTCGGTAACTACTTAGATGGTGACTACGAAGAAGTTTGCGATGAAATTCAAGAACTAAAACACGCTGCTCGCGACTCTCGACTCAAAGTTATCCTCGAAACAGGTGCGCTCAAAACTGCTGAAAACATCAAGAACGCTTCTATCCTCTCACTTTATTCAGGAGCTGACTTCCTTAAGACTTCTACAGGTAAGGAATACCCCGGTGCTTCTCTTGAAGCTGCTTACGTTATGGCACAGTGCATCAAGGAATACTACGAAAAGACAGGCACTATGGTTGGATTCAAGGCTTCAGGTGGCGTTGCCACTACTAAAGAGGCTGTTGAGTACTACACTGTTATCAAAGAAGTTCTTGGCGAACAATGGCTTACTAACGAATACTTCCGTATCGGTGCAAGCCGTCTTGCTAACAACTTGCTTTCTGACATTCTCGGCACAGAAACAAAATTTTTCTAATTAGTATTAAATGAAATATTGGATTGTAATTAACAACAAGCAAGCAGGCCCTTACGAACTTGAACAGCTTAAGGCTCTTCCGGTACTGCCGAACACTCCCGTTTGGCACGAAGGATTAGACCAATGGGTGCCTGCGGCTCAAGTACCTGAAATTGTCGCGCTTTTCCGCCCGACACAAGTAAGTGTGCCGGACAGTGAGAAAGCCGACGAAAGCACTGATACTGAAATCAGCGATAACACTGATTTTCAGCAAAATCCTGCTACAGAATCCGACGACACCGTAACTGTAGAAAACAACACCAACGAAAGCACATCTGCTACTGACTACACTTTCACTCAGACGCAACCCGCTTTCGTACAACAACAGCTACAGTCGCAACAACAGCCGCAAAATATTGATGCCGAATGTCCACCTTCGTACTTAGGCTGGTCTATCGCATCTACATTACTTTGCTGTACACCGCTCGGCGTTGCAGCCATCATCTATTCCGCAAAAGTCAAAACAAAATACAATAACGGAGACTTGAAAGGTGCTGAAAAAGCATCGGAAATAGCACAATGGCTGATAATGCTATCCATAACACTTGGATTAATAATTTCTCCCTTACAAGGACTCTTGCAACTATTATGATTCAATATCGAAAAACAATAATCGCAATGGTAATCATATCGGTTACCATTGCGATATTTTTTATCTATAAATACTTTGACCCCGCCGGATATGGCTTTTTCCCGAAGTGTCCATCCAAGTTAATCACAGGATACGATTGTCCCGGGTGCGGTTCACAGAGAGCATTACACGCACTCCTCAACGGAGACTTAGATGCCGCCTTTCACTACAACGCCTTCCTCTTCATCGCAGTACCATTTCTTATCATCTACGCATTCGTCAATTTCAACAGCACTAAATTTCCTCGACTGTATAAATTCCTGAACTCCGCCACCATAGCATGGACATCACTTGTCATCATTGTCATCTGGTGGATTCTGAGAAATACCATGGAAATATTTTACTGAATCCGATTCCGTTCCAATATCTATTTAAGGTTCTTATCAAAGACACTTTGAAATTCTTCTACTTCATGCTTTGAGACACATAATCGAGTTGCTAATTCACGCCAACCTCTCATTGCAGTCACAACTTCATCTTTTATCCACTCAGCTTGCTCACGAGTAAGCATATAGTCCTCGCAAGAATCAAGCAAAATAGATAAATCCGACTCATTCGTTTTACTATTTATCAGCAAACTTTGATAATTTCCAAAAGTTGGATTCATATCGTACGCGGGTGAAAGAGTCCACCCTTTTGCTGTAAGCAAAAAGCCATGATTGCGAAAATGATCATCCGTATTTCCTATACAAATATTAAATATCACCCTACGATACAACTCTCGTAAATTAGCATCAACATCACAGCAACCATTCACTATAAAATCCACGATATCCAAATATCCATAACCTGTAGTGGCATTGTCTCCATCATTTAGTCCAAGAAGCGTCATCGCCGATGCAAAATGTATTCTTTTTCCTGCGGCATTCCTATCAAAGCGTTGTGATAGAAATGTATGATACTTTTCGGTGGCTGATATGACACTTGATTTCGCTGCATTCACCCCGGCTTTCTTTGCCAATAGATGGCACAGATGCTCCCATAGCCCGACATCATAATCATCATTAAGTGAAGGGAACTTTGCTATATAAACACTTCCATCAACATCTATAACATTAGCTTTAGGTCTTGCACCGCCAAGCGATGAACCGGGTTGCACAAGTTGTAATACCCACTTTTTATCAGGAAGAATATTTGCTCCTTCACTTTTTTCAAATTCTTTACTTACATCAATAAGTTTTCGTAAATCTGTCAAAGGAGGTATACGCAAAGACTTGTCGGTATTAATATATTCACCATCAGGAGAAATTTTAAATCTAAACCCGCCCATACGAGAAAAGTCATCAATACCCACCAAGTAATCAAATGAAGATAAATGACGGATAGGACGTTTCTCTTCTTGAGCAGAAATCTGTTCTCGTCGTAGCAATAATGTTCGACCCCATCTATCAGGAAGAGCATCTGAAAAACACCCGAAAATTTCTTTTCCCGGTTCTGTAAATTGGACTCCGGGATAATTATTTAAGTCATCGCTTAATTTGATCCCATTATACTTGGCAAGCCAATCTTCTGCAAACTCGAAACTATAACAGTCTGAGCCTCGAAGTGATTCATATCCAAGCACTCCTATCAACTCAACTTTTTTCAGCCAATCAAAGTCTGCATATATATATAACTTTTTCATAACCTTTTACCCTTTTTTTGAAGCTCTTTCACGAGGACGTAAATTCATATCCTGCAATACCCTGCCAAGTTTGTCATCTTTTGCAAGGCATAATATATCATCATCAAGTTGGAGTGCGTACAACACTCGTAAATAAATTCCTATTGACACTGTCGGAACGCCCTTCTCTATGCGAGAAACGGTAAGCGGAGAACAAGTCGCACGCTCTGAAACCTGTGCAATACTTAAATCTCGTCGCAAGCGAGCTAAACGTATTTGCTCTCCTACTATTTGCATTTTCTGCTGTAATTTTCGGGGTAATTTTGTCCCCATAGTATTCTTTGCCATGGCTATAACATATCATATAATATGCAAAGATAATAAATTTTATTTATTTTATGATAGGTTGTAAACAAAACTTATTCATTACAGCTTTTTTGTCCTTTTAGCCTTTTTCCCCTTTTCTGGTCACAATCTTCTCAGGACTTCCTCCAACGCATTTTCAGGATTCAGCCATATCACACTATCGTCTTTTTTTAGCCAGGTAAGTTGTTTCTTGGCATATACACGTGTATTCTTGCAGATACGCGCTATTGCTGTGGCTCTATCCATTTTACCATCAAAGTATTCAAACATTTCCTTGTACCCCACAGTGTTCAGAGAATTAAGATGTCGCATATCGTACACCGCACGAGCCTCTGCCTCAAGTCCCGCATCTATCATAGCATCTACACGACGATTTATACGGTCAAAAAGCACTTCACGAGAAAGATTAAGGGCAAATTTAAGCACTCGAAAATTTCTTTTTCTCGATTGTCCGGTCCTTAATTCCGAATACTTTTTGCCGGATTCGTACATTATCTCAAGTGCATGAATAAGCCGCTTATGATTATTCAAATCCACTTGTCTGTAATATTCAGGGTCAAGCGCAAGAACGTCAAGGCGTAACTGCTGCAAGCCGCCGTCTTCGTACACTGCCATTGCGCGCCTGCGGTTTTCATCGGAAATTGCAGGTAAATCATCTATTCCGTTTATCACCGCATCAACGTACATCATTGAGCCGCCTGCCATAACCATCACATCATGATCCCGCCACTTTCGCTCAAGGAGACTTATCACGTCCGACTCAAAGTCTGCAGCACTATAATAGTCCGTAAGACTGTGAGTGGCTACAAAATAATGAGGCACCGCCGCACGCTCTTCTTCAGAGGGCGCAGCAGTGCCTATTGGTATTTCCTTAAATATCTGACGAGAATCCGCTGAAATTATTTCACTACCCGTCGCCTTTGCCACTTCAATAGCAAGAGACGTCTTACCGGAACCGGTAGGTCCTGTTATAACTACAAGGGTTTTCTCCACTTAATACCACCAATTAGCGTTCAGCAACGAGTTTTGCGATTTCCACAATCACATTTACTGCCTTTTCCATACTTGGGATTGGCACAAACTCGTATCTGCCGTGGAAATTCAGTCCTCCGGCAAATATGTTAGGACATGGAAGACCTTTAAATGATAATTGAGCACCGTCTGTACCACCGCGAATAGGAACGACCACCGGCACTACATCAGCATTCTTCATAGCTTGCTCTGCAATGTCAATAATATACATTACAGGCTCAATTTTTTCACGCATATTGTAGTATTGGTCTTTAATCTCAATAGAAGCACAACCCGGGAATTCCTTGTTAATTTTTCTTGCAAGGTGTTCAAGCTCCTTTTTACGACGCTCAAAACGGTCACGGTCGTGGTCACGGACGATGTATGTAAGCACAGTCTTCTCCACAGAACCTTCAATACCTATCAAGTGATAGAAACCCTCATAACCCTCTGTATGCTCCGGAGTTTCCCAGCGAGGAAGCATTATAGCATATTGATTTGCAATACGAAGTGAATTTATCATCTTGTGCTTTGCATATCCGGGGTGTACGTTTCTGCCGGCAAAGGTGATGCGTGCAACGGCTGCATTGAAGTTTTCGTATTCCAATTCTCCTATTTCACCGCCGTCCATAGTATAAGCCCAGTCTGCACCGAATCGTTCTACATCGAACTTATGCGCACCTTGACCTATTTCTTCATCAGGATTGAAAGCAATGCGTATATCACCATGCTTGATTTCCGGATGCTCCTGAAGATAAGCCACTGCAGAAATAATCTCGGCAATACCTGCCTTATCATCAGCACCGAGAAGAGTGTTACCGTCAGTCACAATAAGATTTTGTTCCTTGTATTTGAGAAGTTCCGGGAACTCAGCCGGAGACAGTACTATATTTTTTTCCGAGTTCAGGACTATATCACTGCCATCGTAATTCTCCACAATCCTCGGAGAAACGTGATGACCTGACATATCTGGAGACGTATCCAAGTGTGCGATAAAACCTACCGTAGGCACTTTCTTATCCATATTCCCGGGAAGAGTAGCCATCAGATAGCCATTATCATCAAGTGATATATCTTTGAGTCCCATTGATTTAAGTTCTTTCTCAAGATGCTGAGCAAAAACCATCTGACCGGGAGTGGAAGGTGTTAGATTTGTGAGTTCATCACTCTGTGTGTCAAATTTTACATACTGTAAAAATCGGTCAACTACATTCATGATTTTTATATTATTAGGGTATAGTTTTGGTTAATCCGTTAGTTTTCGCAAAGTTAATCATTTTTTACGGAACAGACTTTAATATGTGCCAATAAATTGCCGCATTATCTGTTCACATACTCTTCTTCTGCCAGCGGGTCTCGCTCTTTGTAAGACGAATTGGAGGTCTTTTGCTTGCTCCGTCTTCGTTTCCGTTGGTATTTACCGCTGTGAATTACACTATCACTCACAGCTGTCCATACACTGTCATTAGCGACAGCTACTGTATCTGCCAATGCGGCGTTTACTCCGGATTCCGGCTCACTACCACAACGCTGAGTGCAAACCACTATCAGCACCAATGCACTTAAAAGCACTACAATGGCTATCAAGCCTTTTCGTTCATTTGATGTTACCATATTTCTACTTTAACAGCGGACTTATCAGTACAAGCACTATCAATATCGGCGCAATCCATTTCAGGATAAATGCTACGTACGGATAAATATATGATTTTATTTCGCCATGGTTCGTCAACTCTTCTTTCAGAACATTCTTATCCAAATGCCAGCCGATGAATAGTGACATTATTATAGCACCTACCGGCAACATTATGTTAGAAGCACAGAAATCAAGAGCATCAAATATAGTCATTCCAAATACCTTTATCCCGGACAGACTGCCCAGAGATAAAGAACTGATTGCACTGAACAAAAATAGCGGCAAAAGTACAAGCATACACGCTTTCTTTCGGTTCATCTTGAACCTGTCCTCAAAGAACTTTATTGTCACCTCCGCTATTGATATTGTAGATGTCAGAGCGGCTATAAACAGCAACAAGAAGAATAATGCGGACCAAAATTCACTGAATTCCATCTGCGCAAAAACCTCCGGCAGAGTGATGAACACGAGAGTCGTACCTTCAAGGTCACTATCCATCAAGCCGAACGACGTCACTGCCGGAAATATTATCACTCCCATCAGCATCGCCACTAACAAGTCCAATGTTGATACCGTCACTGCCGTACTCGTCAACTTCGTATCCTTAGGGAAATACGAAGAATAAGTTATTAGGACACCCATACCGAGGCTAAGAGAAAAAAATGCTTGCCCTAACGCATTTACTATCACCATCGGAGTTATCTTGGAGAAGTCCGGAGCAAGGAAAAACTGCAACCCTTCCATTGCTCTGGGCAGACTGAGCGACACGCAACAAAAAAGTAGCAATAGCACGAACAGCACCGGTAATAATATATTTGAAATTTTACCTATACCCTTTTTAACACCTTTTATGAGGATAAAAAGGTTCATCAGTATCACTATAAAAGTAAAAACTATCGGCTTTATATCCGTCAGTATGTACTCTATCATCTTTCCCTTGAACTGCGTCTCACAAGCCGTACTCCACGGCATTGCCGTAACTGCATTGATTGGAGAATACAAGTCACCGGTAACCGAGAAAAAGAAATATTCAAGTGTCCAACCGGCTACCACTATATAAAAACTCAATATTATATAAGACGCCAATATAGGCAAAACGCCCGCAAAACGCCATGGAGTATTTCCGGAAAGACGACGATAAACACCTACTGCATCTTCACGAATGCCGCGACCCAAAGAAAACTCACCGAGCATAACCGGTATTCCAAGTAAAAAGACACATAATATATAAACCAATAGGAATGCAGCACCGCCGTTTGCTTGCGTTTCCGCTGGAAATCTCCACACATTTCCTAATCCCACTGCCGAACCTACCGTTGCCGCAACCAATGCGAGTTTTGAACCAAATGTTTCTTTCGTCTCCATTATTATCTTATAAATATTTTGCAAAATTAATGAATTTATTTGAATTTAACACACATCATAGATTGTTTAATTCAATTTATTACCAAAAAGAGTATCACTGAATATTTATTTGTATGTATGACTTTTAATTATTATCCTGACTATATGTACACTGTTCTGTCATTAAAAAATATACAATACAGTGAGTGAAAAGACAACATTTTCAGGAAAAGTCGAAGAGTATCACTTGTAAGTAACTCAGGGTAAGCACATAGTGCGCCTCCCTGAGATAGTTATGTATAGTGGATTCGCACCTCAGAGAGCGTGCGGTCAGTAAAAAAAATCCGCAATACTTGTCATAGGCATCAATCTCGCCCCCTTTTCTGCCATTTTTTGCCTACCATTCAAAAAAAATTTGTATCTTTGCTAATTGATTATCCGAACAGCACTTTTATGGCAGAAGACTATATTTTTGACCCTAAAGAGGACGATGATGACGCCCTCAAATACACCCTCGTCAGCAACGTGTCACTCTTGACAAGTATAAGTCCTCTACTTACGACACTCCTAACCGGATTCTTTTACAAACAGGAGAAACCTCAAGTAGGTGTGTATATTGGCTCTGTTGTGGCACTCATAGGAGTAACCCTCGTAGTCTTCAATGGAGGAATGTCTATGCAGATAATGCCACTCGGAGACCTTATTGCCTTCTCTGCAGCGGTAAGCTGGGCATTTTACAGCATCATCATTCGTAAATTAAACGTTGTGTACGATGCTTTGTTCATAACACGCAAAACTTTTTTCTACGGCATCGTCACTGCCATTCCTTTCCTTGCATTTGAACCAAGAATTTGCAACCCTGCCGTTTTAATCCAATCTGACGTACTATTTTAGTAAAAACGAATTATGAGCAATATTTCACTCACCGATATCCGCAAAAGCAAATCATTTCAAATATTCCAAACCTTGCTATGTTTTGGAATACTTGCTGCTGTCCTCACCTTTTGTTTTTCGCTTCTCAAATACAGTTTTTATCCCGTTGACGAGCCATATCAGATAATGAACTCTATGGACTACCTTAATAGTCCACTCGCACCGCTCACCGCCATTTTGGACCATTTCACAAACAGCCTGTGCGGATATGATATGCTAAGTGCAAAATATGTGGGATTTTTATACATGGTTCTTACAATAGCATTAAGTTGCACATTCTTTTACAATCGCACAAAACGAATTTGCATATCTGTACTTATGTGTGCCATACTGATACTGCTGACAACGTGGTATTTTAATACGGCAATGCTTATCGGTTGGGACAGACAAACAATGTTTTTCACCACGATTGTTATTCTGTTATTTATCAAGTACGTGGAAACAAACAAAATTGCTTATTTGATAGCAACCGCCTTTGCAACTTGCATCACAACCCTTTGCAGAATACCGAGTATCGCAATAATTCCAATATTATTTATAATTATTCTAATAAATAAAAACTTAAATATTCAAACCAGAATAAAACATGCTTTTATCTATGCTATTAGTGCCATAATTTTCATATTTGCATTTATAATCATAATGTATGGTTCTATCGGTAATTATGCTTGCTATATAAAAGCGAATTTGATTTCAAATCATGGGATATATGGTCTGACAATTTATTATTTTGTACATTTTGTAACAACAATATTTCCTCTTTGTGCCGTTTATTGCACATATAAAGTGCTGACAATGATACAGCATCACATATATGCCGTATTTCTTTTTGCCGTTTTTGCTATAATCGCATTTATTTACGATATGAGGATTAATCCGATTTCTCATAATTCATTAAGACTAATTAATGCCACTATAATGCTTCTGGAATTTGTAGCCATTTACAAATTTTATAAAGAATCAAAAACGAAAGAATTAATTATTATCCTTGCTGTATTTTTTGTTTCATTCACACCCCTTTTGGGGAGTAATACAGGATTACAAAAGTTTTTATCATACTCCGTATTCCCAATTATTTTATGTTTGCTTAAACCGATAATTAACAAATCGTTTATTATAACATCAGGCATTATTGTTGTGTCATCACTGTCTATGATATCAATCACTATGATTAACGGAGGTGGAGTAGTTATCCGGACAAGCATCACTGAAAGTACTCTTGAATTTGATTTTCACCCAATTAAAGGTATTCGTGTAAATCCGGAGTGGGGTTCCACAATAAACAAAATCCGACAAGACATTGAAGATTTCAAAGACGATAAAATTCTCGTTGTCGGAACATATTCCGATCGTTATTTCCTTGAGTGGATTTACAACAGCCGCAATGAATATTTGCGTCATGATTTTGAAAATTCAAACAAATTTAACGAATACCAATACGTTGATTATATCAGCAATAAAATAAAAGACAGCAAGGAAAATATAACTGTGCTATATCTTTATGAAAAATATTTTTGGGAAGAAAGTAACAACCCCTACGAATCCAAGATGTCTCAAATGCTTGAATCCAATATGGATTTAGCTATCAAGAAAGACAAATATGCTATTTTCATAAGCAAGAAAAACTAATACAATATGACATACACAGATTTATCAAACACAAAAACATTCCGAGTATTAAAAACAGTTTCTTGCTTTGCATTGCTCGCTACATCAATAGCTTTTTGTTTTTCGCTCCTCAAATATAGTTTTTATCCCATTGACGAGCCATATCCAGATAATGAACTCTATGGACTACAAAAATAGTCCACTCGCACCGCTCACCGCCATTTTAGACCATTTCACAAATAGCCTGTGCGGATATGACTACCTAAAAATGAAATACGTTGCATTCGGATACAATATTCTCGCCGTTTTTGCAGGTTGCTTATACTTCTACAAAATCAGGCTTTTATTATTTCATTCTCTGTAACCCTATTTACCCTATATTATTTCCCATTCATTTCATCATAATATACCACACAAAAAAAAGGGGTCGCACCTTAATCGGTACGACCCCTTTGAATTTATGAAGAAGAAAATTTTGGATTATTCAAACTTGTATTCTGTCATATTTTTGAATCCGGCTACACCGAAGTATGCCACACAGTTTCCTTTCATCTTAATTTTCTTACCGAGGTTACCCGGATTGTCTTTAAGATTAAGAGCTGCACGGACACTTGCAGGGAGCTGTACAGGAACACATTTTGCAACGTCTTTAACGTCTGCTGATGCTGCGATAAGGAAGTTTGATACACCTACCACATTTTCTGCATCAAAGTGTGATTCTGTTGCCAAGTCTTTACCGTCATTACGACCTACGATATAACCCTCAGCCCATACTTCATTACCTGTTGCTGTGCCTGCAAGGAATTGATCTACTGTGAACGGACTTGCTTCAGTACCGTTACCGCCACCGCCCGGAGTCGGAGTCGGAGTTGGCTCGTCACCACCACCGGAGATAGTGTATTCTGTAACGGTCTTTACACCCATTTGACCAAAGTACTTCTGAATTTGACCCTTGATGCAGATTGACTTCTTGTAGTTATCCGGGTTAGTCTGGAGGTTAAGACCCGTACGTACATCGCCGAACGGCAACTGTACCGGGATACACTTAGTAACGTCTGTTTCATCAGCTGTAAGTGCCAGAAGAACGTTTGACTGTGCTGTTGCTGCATTGTCAAAGTGTGCTCCTGAAGAGAGTACTTGACCTTCTACCCAACCTACGATATAACCGGTTACCCATACTTCGTCTGTTGATGCTGATGCTGAAAGGACTTGAGTTACGTTGAACGGTTTTTCTTTAGTACCGTCACCTGCTTCACTGCCACCACCAGGGTTAACACCTTCAATTGAGAATTCGTCAGCAGAACCGTAGTTGTCAACAACTGCGAATGTATTCATGTACTTAGCGAAGTTACCGCTGAGTTTGATTGCTTTCTTGTAGTTAGAAGGATTGTCAACGAGGTTACCGTATTGACGGAACACAGAACCCTGTGGAAGTGATACGATAAGACACTTAGTGTAATCCTTAGTTTCAGGATCTGAAGCAATTACAAGTGTATTTGCAAGTGTTACGTCTGATGTCCATTCAATATCCGCATTGCTTGATACTGTTTCACATTCAGGAGCAACTGCACCCACGATATAACCGTTAACCCAACCTGAAGTCTGTTCACCGGCTTCTTCAAATGCGATAACTTCTTCCACTGAGTAAGGATTATCCTTAATACCCTTATTGAGTGAAGGAGTACCTACATTCATAAGTCCATTGGCATCGTTAAGAATAAGCTGCCAACCTGTAGAACCATAGTAAGAAAGAATACCTACAACGTCCATGTGTTCTGCAGGAAGTACCATATTCCAGAAACGTGAATAACCGCTTGTACGAACTTTTACAGTACCGCCTTGTACGTTAAGTGATTGATCAAAACCGCTTGAGTGATATTCGTTAACGATTGTAGTACCCGGTGTTGCCCAGTAGCAGTCGTTGAAACGTACAAGCTGACCTTGCCATTTTCTAAGGTCTTCCGGTGCTGAACCGAGAGTTGAGAAGTCCTTGATAGTGATAGTATCCACCTTTTCCGACTCAGGGAAACCGTTGAGCTCTACGTGTGACTCAAAGTAAGCAGGAGCCATAAATGATGCCTCCCAGCATTTGCCCTGTTCGTACCATTGCGGATAACCTACTTGTTGAAGACCATTGTATTTACCGATGAACATACCGGTAAGGTCAACAACGATTTCCTGACCTACACGATAACGCGTGTAGAGGTTGTATTGGTTAATTGAGAATGGAAGCGCACCTGTTTCATCTTGAATGAAAAGAGCCTTGAATACGTTTCCGTTTTCATCTGATGAAATTACACGTCCGTGGATAATATAGTGGCTGCCGTCTTCCTTTAACCCTATTGGCTGCGGTTCATTAGTTTCACCTTGCCAGATATAGTTTGTTTCATCTTGCCAGAACTTTGCTTTAAGTTCTGCAATAGTGGTGTTAGCCACATTCTTGGCTACCGGTGCTTCCATCTTTGGGTCGTCAAAATTATCTTGACAAGCGACTAAGCCCATTGACATCAACGCCACTGCACCGTATATGAATGATTTAAGACTATTCATAAGTAATGTTTATAAAAAAGTTTCTGTTACTTATATTTTATTTTTCTACTTTTTCGTAAAGTACAGGGTAGAATGAACCTTCTTGGTCTGAGTCGTATGCACCGAAAGATGTAAATGATGATGAATACTGAATCCACTTATTCATCACCTTGTTAGTTATCTTCATTGTGCCGTTGGCCTGTGGTTCTACTGTCCAATATGCTGCCTCAACGATTGATTCGCCTACTTGGAAACTATTGAATGTTCCTTCCATGTAGAGATAACGTCCGTCTGCTTGTTGGATATTATAGCCATTATCAGTAGAAATGAATGTAAACGCATTAGATTCGTTTACAACAACAACGTCATCAGTAGGAGTTACATCTGTAACGTAAAGCCAACCATAATTCTTTGATACAGGTTGTGCCATCTTTGCGTTATCAGCTACCATAATGTATTGTTTGCCTGATTGTACTGCATTTACCTTCTTGAACTTAGCCATACCCGGTACGTCTTCAGGACCTGCATTAGGATCAAAGTTCATAAGACCGTCTTTGTCAATAAGAGTAAGCTGCCAATCCTGACCGTAAACACCGAGGATAGCAACTACGTCACCTGCGCCGTAAGGCATCTTATCGTAAGAGAATGTACTGTACGCACTGTTACGGAAAAGTATCTTATTGCCTTCTTTATCCACAAGGTTACGGTTTGCATTTGCAGTACCTGCAAATTCTTTACCTGCATCTTCCCAATAAACACCTTCGAACTTAACAAGGCGGCTTGTCATTTTGACAAATTCGTCCTTGTTGCTCATGATTTCTTTAAGTTGCGGGATAGTAACTGTAAGAGTATCGATTTTGCTAACGTCAGGAAGACCGTTTTGCTGAGCATGTGCTTTAAGGACATCTTCTTCCATAAACGTTGTTTCGTAGCATTTACCGGCTTCGTACCATTCAGCAGCACCAAGTTGGAGCATACCGTTGTATTTACCGATATGAAGACCTGTTACGTCAATTACCACTTCTTGACCGCGAAGGTAACTTTGGTAAAGTTTCTTTTGATTGACACTGACAGTGATAGCAGAAGTACCATCATCAATTACGAAGTTTTTGTAGATGTTACCTGATTCGTCAGAACTAACAACGCGACCTTTGATAACTATATGCTCGCCATCAGCATTTACACCGATTTCGTTTGCATAGTTACGGTCATCACTCCAGTTATTGAGTTTGAGTTCTGCGATAGTCGTGTTTGCCTGAATTGTTGCTTCAGGGAACATTTCCGGAATGCGCTCAAAGTCATCATCGCAAGCCATAAAACTCATAGATGCGAGCAGGAGCGAAGATATATATAATAATGTCTTTTTCATTATGATTTAATTTCGAGTTAAAAATTTATTATTCCGAACAAACCATTAGAATCTGATACCAACGTTAACAAACACTTTAGTACCTTGTGAGTACTGGTACTTGTTAGGATACTTGTTCATATTCCAGTTTGTACGATCAATACGACCTTGCTGGAATGCGTTGTTCATGATTTTGGTGTTATTGAGAATATTGTCAACATTGACGTTGATGTTCATTGACACCTTACGGTTGATGTAGATAAGTTTACCGATTGATGCGTTAAGCACGAATGCATCGTTCATCTTTGGTTGATCTGTAATTTCCTCGATTTTCTTTGCAAGTGCTTCTTCTGATGGATATGATTTCCAGAGATCCGGTTGTGCTTCGTGATATACCGGTGAAAGTTTTACGTAAGCATCTCCCATCCATGAACCGTTTACGTTGAAGAACCAGTTTTTAGGTGCTTGCCAGTCAATACCTACATTGAACGCAGTTTGTGGAGTACCGCCTACGTAGAAGTTCTTCAAGTAAATTGTTTGAGTTGTATCGGCATACATACCGTTTTCAAATGAACGTGTACCTGAAGGATTGTTCTTGTATTGGTATTTAGCGTATGTTCCGGCTGCTGAAAGTGTGATTGAAGGTGTTACCTTAAAGGCAAGTCCTACTTCAATACCCTTGTTAGTCTTGTGTACGTCTGAAAGAACGTAGTTTGTAAATGTTGAGTAGTTATCATCGAAGAATGCTGTACGCTCTGTTGAGTTATACATTTCTGTCCAGTAACCTGTGATGATACCACGGAATCTGCGATAGTTCCAAGAATAAGAGATGTCACCTGAAAGGATTCTTTCGCTGTGAGGATTATCTATTGCTGAATCCTTAATACGCGGTGAGATATATACGTTTTCAATAAGTGGAGCGTAAGTACCGTACTGTGCGTGAACAGTGAAGAAATTACGTCCGTCAAGTTTATATGTTGCACCGGCTTTCAATGCTGCATTATCAAATGAGTGAGTTTCACCTTTACCAAGTGAGTTCTTTGGTGCACGACCGTTTCTCATGTGACCGTCACGGTAGAACTGAAGGAATGACATTGTTACACCATAGTTTACGTCCCACTTCGGGAGATTCAATGTTTCTTGCAACCATCCTTCTGCCTTGATAGCATTCAAGTCGTAGTCGTAACCGAATTTGTCGTGTTTATACACTTTGCGGTTAGGATTATCCAAGTCGTTTTGGAGCATATCCGGAGCGATTGTGATTTCACGGTCAGAGAACGGGTCTACGTCAACCCAAAATTCGCCACCCAAGAGGTCACGGATAGTCTTGTAATATGATGCCTTTGTATAGCTTACGTTTACACCTGCTTGAATAGATGTTGTACTGTTGAAGCGGTGGTTAAGTACGGAGCTGAGTTGGAATTGGATATTGTTGCTGTGACGATTTTCAAGGATATAACTTGAGCCCTTCTTGTTTTCTGCATTTTCAGGGAGTGAGTTATAATAGTTATTCATCGCATTCACCTGGTAAAGTTTATCCCAGTTGATTTGACGATAAGAATCATCTGTTCTCCAGAGGTTTGCTACAAATTCACTTTGTTCTGTAGGTTCGCCGTCATCGAAGAAGTTTGATGGAAGGTTACGGTAATAATCCGGCTTCGGGTCATTGGCGTTGTACCAGTTAAATGCTGAGTTTGAGTAATTCACTGAGCGGAATGATGCACCTGTATTAATAGTTGTTGCATCTGACGGTTTCCAAATCCAGTTCAAGAGGAATGTCGGGTCAAATGTTTCTGTAATACGTGATGCACGTTTTTCGCCTTGGTACCAACCCCAGTTAGGGTTATAGTAGTTACTTCCTACGAGGTCGTATGCTTCTTGGTAAGTGGAAGTTGCACCGGCACGTTGAGTAGGAGCACCGAATGCTGTTAATACCAATGAGTGCTGAGGATTGAATACTTTTTCAAGAGAAAGGAAGTAGCCGAATGAGTTATAGAATGTACCGTCAACTACACCTTCGTCTGCATAACGTCCGATAGCACTGATTGTAAGACCCCAGCCGTTTTTATTAATACCTGTTGAATAAGTTGCCATAGCACGGAGCATATAGTTGGCATTTGTGTAAGCAACACTACCGTTGAAGCCGGGTGCATAACCTGTTGTCTCTGTGTTAATGTTTGAACTACCGTTAACACCACCGAAGCCGTAAGACGCTGCTGCAAGTCCGATTGTGTTTGTACGGTTACGGAATGCACGGCTTGTCATACCACCAAGTGATGAATAGTTAAAACGTCCGCGTATCGGGTCGTTCATATTGATTCCGTTGATGTATGTGGTTGCATACTGGGAATCCATACCGCGTTGACGGAAGAACATTGAAGAGAATCTGTAGTTTGCAGTGTTGAAATAGATATTGTCACCAGCACCGCTAAGTGCGCTTACTGATTGCGCCGTACCTTCTTCGTCTTCAAGCACGTTTTCGTCAAATGACATTTCTTGTTGGTCTTCGTAGTACTCTTCACCGCCGGCTACAAGTGCGATCGGCTGTACTGATACGTTTTGACCGTTAAATAATTGTGTTGTAGTGATGCCGTCAGCATATCCTGATGCAACTACTACTAAAGTCACTTCACCCGGGAGAGATTTTTCAATTCTGAAGTCACCGACAAGACCGGTTACTACGGATTTGTCCTGTCCCATAAGTGTTACGATGGCACCTGATACGGGAGCACCTGAATTGGCATCAATGACGCGTCCTGATACTGACGCTGTTTGAGCCAAACCCGGTAATACTGCCGTGAGCAGGAGCATTAGAAACAATTTTAGTCTCATAGAGATTGGTTTTAGTTAGTATTTGTTATTTATTATAAAAATTCACACTTTACCACGGCAAACTTAATGCCCGACATACCAAGCAGTTGCTTTCCATGGCATTTTTTGAGGAATGGAACACCAAAATTAGTAATAAATTTTGACATAGAGGCGGACTGACAATGCTTTTTTTTCGCAACCCTCTGATATTTCGTGATATATTAAGATTACGGATATTCAATTATCTTAATTTAACACCAAATGTTAAATTTATATTCAAAAAATCTAAACGGAGCTAAGTACCAGAATGTCTTTTTGTCACAAAACAATGACACAAAAAAAGAAGGAAGACGCTTTCGCACCCTCCTATAGACGAGTAATTACTAACTTACTTATTTGCTATTTAACGATTACTTTTTTACCGTTTACGACGTAAATCCCCTTGGAAAGTCCGCTGAGAACGGTCTCGCCTTCTTGCACTGTTACATCTTTTACAAGACTACCGTTTATGCTGACTACTTTCACATCGCACTTGGTATTTGCTGTAATGGTGATTTCACCCTTGCCGGAAGAAACGACACTGATTGTCGCTTTATCTGCACTGACATTTACCACTCCTGCCGGGTCAAATTCCTTAATTTCAGGGAAATAATTCCAGCCGAGTTGTGACTTATAAGCATTCATTGAGCCCGTCGGCACATACAGTATTCTGCCGGAATAGTCAGTATCATCGAAGATTGTATAGATTTCTTCACCATCAAGGTACCCCTTCTTGATTTCAGGAGGATTTGCACAACAACTGTAAACTTCCGTAATCTGCGGATTGCCTTCGAATGCATAGTCACCGATTAATGTTACAGAACTTGGCAATGTCACCGATGTCACATCAGTACAATCACCGAATACACTGCTCTTTACGGCTTTGACAGAAATTACTTTTCCACTCGTATTTGTAATTATCTCAGGAATAACAACATCACCGACATACACACTCGGAGATTTCACACTTGCCACACTTACGTATGTCTTTGTAGAGTTATAGACATAGCGGATTCCATCTATTGTGATGTAAGTTGCAGCATTGACTGCTGTTGCTACAATAAAAAAAAACAGGAATGCTGCAACGATTGATTTAAGTAAATTTTGGTTCATAAAAATTGTATAAAATTATTGGAAACTGTTTGCAAATGCATAACCAATAATTGATTTTCGCAACAAAATAGCAGCTTTTAACCATATTTTGTCGTTTTGTGTTATTTTTAGCCGAAATTTGTAACAGAAATGTAAATCCGGTATTGCATATTCTTTCGAAAATGATTAAATTTGTACTTTATTCACCCTTAAACATTTTTTATGGAGATAACAGACAGCAACATTATGCTCATTGCTGCCATTCTGCTTTCACTAAGTGTATTGGTAGGAAGAGCCGGAAGTAAATTTGGTATGCCGGCACTTCTATTATTTCTCGGTGTGGGTATGATAGCCGGAGTTGACGGATTCGGCATTAAATTCGATAGTGCGGAAGTAGTGCAACTTATCGGCATGATTTCACTCAGCATCATCTTGTTTTCCGGCGGAGTAGATACCAAAATTAAGGAAATTCGTCCCATCTGGCGGGAAGGTTTGACGTTAGCAACATTAGGAGTGCTTATAACGACCTTCATCACAGGCACATTCATCTATTACATTACGCACTTCATTTCACCGGCGTATTCTCCCACTTACATACAGTCGCTGCTCCTCGCTGCGATAATGTCTTCTACTGACTCTGCATCCGTATTTTCAATCCTTAACAGTTCTCGCACCGGATTAAGACATAATTTAAAGCCTATGCTTGAATTCGAAAGCGGTAGTAACGACCCTATGGCATACCTGCTCGTAATTATCCTTGTAGGACTTATTCAGACGGGGGCAGATATAACGTTCACCGTAATCCTTGACTCCCTCGGCAGCCTTGTCCTCCAACTTTCACTCGGCGCACTTTGCGGATTGGCTATTGGGTGGATTTCCGCAAGAATAATCAACAGGCTTAATTCCGACAACGAATTTTTATACCCGGTAATGATGATTGCATGCGCTTTTTTTGCATTTTCCGTTACTGAACTCGCCGGCGGGAACGCTTATCTGGGAGTATATATCGCCGGACTCGTCGTGGGCAACGTAAAACTCGCTATGAAGCGTACAATCACCACTTTTTTCGGTGGATTTACGTGGCTCGTACAGATCCTCATGTTCCTTTCACTCGGACTGCTTGTGAACCCTCATGAAGTAATAAATTTCCAAGTCATAGTACCCGGAATATTATTAGGTGTGTTTATGATTCTCATCGCACGCCCGATAGCCGTATTTTTATGCCTTATTCCATTCCGAAGCATCACCTTCAAGTCAAAATTATTCATCTCCTGGGTAGGACTTCGCGGTGCTGTACCAATCATCTTCGCCGCTTACGTACTCACTTGCCCCGGCGTGGAAGATGCAAAGTTTATGTTTAACATGGTGTTCTTCATCACAATCATTTCACTCCTCGTGCAAGGCACAACGATTGGCAAAATGGCTGAATGGCTCGGACTCAAGGATAAATACGAAGAAAGTGAAATTAACATTCTTTTTCCTGACGAAATCACCGCCGCCACTCGCGAAATAGAGGTGACAGGTAATCTCCTTGAAGCAGGCACTATGCTACGTGACATCACATTACCGCCAAACACGTTAGTGATAATGGTTAAGCGAGGCGACAAGTACTTAGTTCCTACGGGCAAAACACAGCTATACCTCCGCGACCGTCTTTTCCTCATCGCTGAAAGCAAAGAAAGCATTGATGAAATAGTGTAAGGAGCAGCTACCCCCATTAGCCCTTTTAGCTTCAAATCGCCATTTTCTCCTTTTGACCTTTTAACCCCTTTAGCCATAAATCACCATATTTGTGTTCCCTCCTTCAACACCGCTTTTTCAAACCAATTTTTATTAAATATTTTTGTTTTAATTAAATATTTTAATAACTTTGTGGCACACTACTAATAACATTTCATTATGACGTGTCAATTAATCAAAGACCTTAAAGTCGAAAATAAAAATTCGGCACAAAAGAAAAGAATTATCACATACTATATCCACAATGGGAACTCAACTATCACGGACCTTGCCAAAGTCCTTGATTTAAGCATTCCCACTGTCACAAAACTCGTGGAAGATATGTGTCAAAGCGGAATTTTGAACAGTTATGGGAAACTCGAGACGGCAGGTGGAAGACACCCGCAGCTTTACGGACTCAATCCTGATGCCTGCTACTTCGTAGGCGTTGATATCCGTCGTTTCTGCGTAAATATCGGCTTGATTAATTTTAACGGTGAATTAGTGGAAACACAGATGGGAGTTCCTTACACATTTGAGAACACTCAAAAAGGACTCGACAGCCTCTGCGAACTTATCAGCAATTTCATCGGCTCACTAATTGTAGAAAAAGATAAAATTCTTGACATTAACGTCAACGTGTCCGGACGTGTTAATCCGGAATCAGGCTACAGTTACAGTTGGTTTAACTTCGGAGAAGACACCCTCGCACAAGTTATGACGGACCGTATAGGTATTGACGTCTATATTGACAACGACACGCGTGCTATGACTTACGGGGAATACCTCAAAGGCAATATCAGCGAAAAAAAGCATATCCTTTTCGTTAACCTCAGTTGGGGACTCGGACTCGGAATTATCATTGACGGTAACCTGTATATGGGTAAATCAGGTTTCGCAGGTGAATTCGGACATTTCCCCGCTTACGACAACGAGATTATGTGCCACTGCGGTAAAAAAGGTTGCCTCGAGACGGAAGCCTCCGGAAGTGCCATGTACCGTAAACTTATTGAGAGATACAACAATGGTGAACAGACATTCCTTTCCGATGCCATTGAAAGCGGTAAAAAAATCACCCTGGAAGACTTTATTGATGCCACTAATCACGAAGATATGCTGTGCATTGAGTTAGCGGAAGAACTCGGACACGAACTCGGCAAAAACATTGCAGGACTGATTAATATTTTCAACCCTGAAGTAGTAATTATCGGAGGTATTCTGTCACAACTCGGCGATTACGTCCTTCTTCCTATAAAGACCGCTGTAAGAAAACACTCGCTCAACCTTGTCAACAGAGACACCACTATCAAACTGTCTGTTCTCAAGGATAGAGCCGGCATAATAGGAGCTTGTATGATGGCTCGCTCAAGGATTTTCATTGACGAAGCTTAATCAAGCCCGTCACGATTTCTGAAACTGAGTGGGTGACATTCCTGTCAGATGTTTGAAATACTTTCCGAATGACGATTGATTATTGAAATTCAGCGCGTAAGCCACCTGTTGGATATTCATACCCGAAAAGCGAAGCATATTTTTTGCCTCGAGGATAACGTATTCATCTATCCATTCTGCAGCAGTGCGGTTAGTTACTTCCTTGATGATAAATGAGAGGTACTTCGGGGATATACACAATTTGTCCGCATAGAAGCCCACGGAACGCTCACTCGTGTAATATTTATGTACAAGTTCCATAAACTGCTTGACGTAATTAAAACGCCTTAGCCCCACCTTTCGCGTCTCCTCATCTTCCACAATATTATCTCTGCCGACAGTAGTGTCGAATACCATCATCAACTGATACATCAGCGCAGCAATAAGCGAACGTGAAATATTTTTCGTATAAAGGCTTGGCTGCTTATTAATACTTGCATTCAAGTATAGCATATCAAGATAATTCTTGATTAGCTTATAATAATCATCGTGTAAAGAAAATACCGGTGCGCTTATTCGCCTTAAATGCGCATTCTGAAGCACATTAAGGTCTATATTTATCCCCTTTATAAAATTCTGAGAAATACTCAGAAAATAACATTCCGCATCCATTCCCGGCTCTATACCGGTCAAGGCTTGCTGGTCATTAGATCCCGTGACGAATACGGTATTCTTTTCCAGAACAAAATCTTCAGTATTTATCTGAAAATACAATTTCCCCTTCGTCACAAGCGTAAGAGTTATCCCGGGGAAAGAGATAGCGCGCGAAGTATAATCCTTCGGGAAATTTTCATCAAAAGTTACGCGACAAATGATATACTCTTCCTTTGATTGTGAAAAGTAATTAGCAAAATTTTGTATTTCTGCAAGTTGGTCAAAGGTGATATTATTGTCAACCATGGTAAAAATTTATATATTCTCGTATCAATCAGTTGTGCCGGACTTTTTTGCCACGTAAGGTATCATTATTGATGTATAAATCTGTATTGCACCTCCTGCAAGGGTAAATGCAAGCCAATCTCTTGCCGCATCACCATAGAACATAAAAAATGCCGCAACACAGAAAAATATGGCACTCCATGACTCTATTCGGTACAAGCGGCGTAATCGGTCATTTTTACCCTTATACCCTGAAAATAGTCGTGACACTATAAGAAGCAATGCTCCGGCTGAATAAACGTATTTATAGATAATTCCGGTAAAATAGTCACCTTCAAGATTAAATATGGGCATCATCGTTCCCGCCACTATCAGAAGCATACCTGCCGTTATGCCCCATAACCATAATTTTTGAACTTTTGCAGTTGACATCTAATAATGCAATTTTGTTTCTCAGCATCACTCGAACACGTACACATCTTCATTAGGGTGTTGCATGTGGTACTTTTCACGCACTACTTCCTCCATCTTGCGAGGGTCCGTCTTGAGTTGCTGATTCAGGTCATGATAATAATTAAAGCTGTCCGTATTCTGCTTTATTTCCGCATTGAGCTCATCAATACGCTGTTTGTACTCATTGTAATTACCGATTGAATAATCACTAAAGCAGAGTATATAGACAACTATGGCGAGCGTAACAAACAGTGGCACTGAAAAATATCTGTCAAGCCAAGGTCTACCTTTCTCCTCTGTATTTGTTTCGTCCGCCATAATTTATAAGTATTTTTTAGTCTCTGTTTCCAAGGAAACGAAGAAGATACAAGAACAAGTTGATAAAATCAAGGTACAATGTCAATGCACCGATTGTTGCAAGGCGACCGTCTGTTGCATTTGGATTCATTTGTACCATTGTCTTAATCTTTTGAGTATCCCACGCTGTAAGACCTATAAAGATAAGCACTCCCGCACCGGAGATAATCAAATCAAGAGTGCCGCTGTTCATAAACAGATTAACCACAATACAGATAATAAGTCCGAATAGCGCCATATACAGGATTGAACCTATCTTTGACAAATCTGACTTTGTAAAATAGCCGTAAACGCTCATTGCACCGAATGTACCTGCTGTGATAAAGAATGTCTGTGCTATTGACGGTAATGAATATGCAGCGAATATCAATGACAATGTCACACCATTCAGCAACGCATACAAGTAAAATAGCATTGACGCCGTTGTTCCGGACATATTGTCAAGACGTGCTGACAAATATATCACCGCACCTATCTCTACTATTGCAAGCCCCCAAAATACCCAGCTGTTTGTTGCCAAAAGCAATGCAAATTGAGGTGCAAGGACTGCTACACCTAATGACACGAATGCCGTCACGAGTAAGGCAAATGTCATCTTAAGGTATACGCTCTTCATTACGGAGCTTGCCACCTCTTCAAAGGTGCGACCGTAACGGTAACTGCTTACTTCTTGTTGATAATTGTTAAAATTCATAGTTTTGAATAATTTAATTTGGAGTTGAGGAATAATTTTTTAGTATTAATGAATTACATTCTCTCCGGCACATTGATTCCGAGCAGGCTCATTGCTGTCTTGATAACTTCAGCCGTAACCTTGCAGAGTGTCAAGCGGAGTGAACGTACCGCCGCATCTTCTTCGCGAAGTATAGAATAGTCGTGATAGAACTGATTGTATTGTTTTACAAGTTCGTATGTGTAATTCGCTATCAACGCAGGTGAATAGCTGCGACCGGCTTCTGCTACCGCACTCGGGAATGTACTTAGAGTCTGGATTAATGAAATTTCTTTTTCATTAGGCTCTACATTTGAGTAATCAGCAAACTTTATGCCATTCTCTTCAGCCTTGCGCAGTACTGACTTAATACGTGCGTATGTGTATTGGATAAACGGACCTGTATTTCCGTTGAAATCAATGGATTCCTTAGGGTTGAATGTCATATTCTTGCGCGGATCTACTTTCAGCAAGAAATACTTCAATGCGCCAAGTCCTACTGTCTCGCTGATTTTTTCGGCTTCTTCTTCGGATACGCCGTCAAGTTTCCCAAGCTCTTTTGACACCTCACGAGCCGTATTCACCATATCATCAATAAGGTCATCGGCATCTACCACCGTACCCTCACGGCTCTTCATCTTGCCTTCAGGCAGTTCCACCATTCCGTAAGAGAAGTGTACAAGGTCTTTACCCCACTTGAAGCCAAGACGGTCAAGAAGGAGCGACAACACTTGGAAGTGATAATTCTGCTCATTTCCCACTACGTATATCATCTTATCTATCGGATAATCCTGATAACGAAGTTTTGCAGTACCGATATCCTGAGTCATATACACTGATGTGCCGTCACTGCGGAGAAGCAATTTATGGTCAAGACCGGCATCTGTAAGGTCTGCCCACACAGAGCCGTCTTCTTTGCGGTACATAATACCCTTTTCAAGTCCTTCAAGAACTTTCTCTTTTCCTTCAAGGTAAGTATTGCTCTCGTAGTAGATTTTATCAAAATCCACCCCCATTCGCTTGTACGTCTCATCGAATCCGGCATACACCCAAGAGTTCATCATTTCCCACAGTTGACGGATTTCAGGATCTTTCTGTTCCCACTTACGGAGCATCTCACGCGCTTCCTGCATAAGTGGAGAAGCTTTTTCAGCCTCTTCTTCAGTCATTCCCTTTGCCATCAAGTCTTTAAGCTCTGCCTTATAATGCTTGTCGAACAATACGTAGAAATCACCGATTAAGTGGTCGCCTTTCTTTCCTGTTGACTCCGGTGTAGCACCGTTACCCCACTTTTTCCAAGCGAGCATTGACTTGCAGATATGAATACCTCTATCGTTGACAATATTTGTCTTCACCACCTTGTTGCCGCATGCCTTAAGTATTTCTGCAAGGCTATAGCCGAGCAAGTTATTACGCACGTGACCCAAGTGAAGCGGCTTATTAGTATTTGGTGATGAATATTCCACCATCACAAGCGGAGAATTCTCTGTTGCGGCAACTTTTCCATAATTTTCAGTAGCAGCAATATTTGCAAGAACCGAGTTCCAAAATGTTGGACGAATTACAAGGTTCAAAAAGCCTTTTACCGTGTTAAAGCGCACCACTGACGGCTCATTCTTCACAAGCCATTCTCCTATTTCATTGCCTACCGCTTCAGGAGACTTTTTTGCCGCTTTTACCCACGGAAATACCACTACCGCAAGGTTCCCTTCAATACCTTTGCGAGTTGATTGCAGACACACTGACGATGCCTCTACATTCAAGCCATATAATTCGTTTACGGCTTTCACTACCGCTTCTTGTATAATACTATCTATTGACATTTGATTAAGTTTTTCTTATTCACAACAAGTTTAAGTTACAAAGATAATTAATAAGATTAAATATCACCTACTTTTTTTTATTAAAAATAAATAATCACCATTATTTCAGCAAATCGCAGTCTGTAGCCATAGAAGTCATTTTTGCCTATTTGTCCTTGAAGCACTTCAATAAAAAAAACAGGCTGCGAAAATAATTGACGCAGCCTGTTTTTAAAGTTATGACTTGGAGTTATAGATTTCCAATTACAATATTAATCCTGGTAGAAGTTAAGCAAGTTGTATTTAACCTTGTTATTTCCAAGAAGGAGCAAATAGAGGTTACGTCCGATAACGTTTCCACCGAATTGACGGTTGAAGTTTGCAGCATCGCTGTTGAAGTCAAATTCACGACCAGCTTTTGCTACATTGTCAACTTGGAATACTACTACTGAATTGTTTGTTTGAATAGGACCTACAAGTGAACCTTGCTTTGCATTTGCCACTTCTGCTGCAAGTTCTGATTCATTCATTCCGAAACCTGAAATTGCTCGTTGACCAAATGCTACTTCAGCAGTGTCAATGCTTGAGTTCATAACACCTGCGTATTCTGCAATAGTCTTACCTTTACCCTTGAAGTCAGCAATAAGTTTGCTTGCTTTCTTATCATTGATAACCTGAGTCTTGAGGTATGCGTTAAGTACAGGATCTGAAGCCGGAGTAAAGTCTTTATAGTCAGCCTTGAGAGCTACTGCAAGGAGCTTGCCGCCTTGTTCATCATCAAATATATCACTCACTTCACCAACCTTAGCACCGAGTGCCCATTTTGCAGCGTTACGGGTGTTTTCGATATTAGCCACAGAAAGAGAACCTGGAGTTACTTCTGCAGGGAATAAGTTATAGCCCGCTTTAATTGCTTCTTCGCTGAACTTCTCTGCCGTATTATTCTTAGCAAGGAAATCGCGCAACTTTGCATTAAGGTTATTGATTGTAGTTGTAGAAGCATCTACTGAGTAAGTAATTTCAGCAAGATTGTAAGTTGTGACAGGAGCTGTATAACCGTTAAGTTTTACAAGTCTGATTGCTGTTGCATTTGCTGCTGTATCAGGAGTAAAGTATCTACCTTCAACTGCGCCTTCAAATATTTCTTTAACTTGTTCTGCCCCCTGGTCAAGAAGACAAATTTTATTGTCTTTCTGAACATTTTCAGCCTTCACGTCTTCAAACTTTCCACCTGCGTTAAGTACATTAAGGATAGAATCGCGTTGCGCAACATCTTTAACTGATACTGTTGCAAAATCGAACTTGATAGTATCTTGTTGATTAGCATTTACGCCTAAAAGTTTGATAAGAGTGTATGTATTGTTTGCGAATGAAAGTTGAGTTGCTTTACCTACAGCCATTGTGTCAAGCATATTCTTAAGAGCTTCGGAACGCATTGCTTTCTTAGGGTTGGTAACATTGTTTACAACGAAGTTTCCGCTAAGTCCCTCGCAACCTTCCTGAGAGTTAAGAATGTTAAGACCTTCTTGAACTTCAGCGTAAGCCTTATTGAGATCCTCTTCTGAAGGAACGATATCAACAAGGATATAATCCACCTTGCGAGTTTCTTCGTTCAGACGATAGCGATTCTTATTATCATTGTATTTTGCTGCGATTTCTTCGTCAGTCGGCTTGAAATCGTCATCGTTAAGTGTTGAAAAGTCAACCTTTGCGTATTCAATAGTAGATACAGTTGAATTTTCTTCAAACAATGCCTTTGCATCAAGTTTATTTGCTACAAGCGCACCTGCGAAGAGGCTTTGGAACTTATATGCTTTAAGTTGTTCAACTACATTATTTTCAAGTTCTTGCCATGCTTGTTGAAGTTGAACAGCCTGTTCTTGCGGGATTTGATACTTAGCTGAGTTGAAAGCCATTTCATAGAATTCTTCAGGGCGTTGGAATCCGTATTGGTTTATAAGTTGAGTAACCATAGGAAGTGTTGTTTCACCTGACATTGCCATTGAAAGCTCTTTGTCGGTAACTGTAATTCCCAAATTATCAAACTCTTTTTTCATAAGAGTCTCATAAATCATCTGAGACATTACTGATGACTGTAAACGTGCATTATCAATAGCGGTGTAGCCTTGTGCCTGCATTGATTGATGCTGTTCTTCCACACGGCGGTTAAACTCGTGAATATCAATCTTTTCGCCTGCAACTTCTGCTGCTGCAGTACCCGGACCGAATAAGGTTCTTGATGAATTAAAGAAGTCACCAAGAATGAAGGCGAGAAGTGCTACAATAATTATTGTGAACAGTAGCACTGACCTGTTTCTGATTTTCTCTAATGTTGCCATTTATTTATGTGTTATTTTTAATTTTTCGGGTATTTAATTTAAGTGACGCTTTTCATTAGGTCACTTTAAGCGCACAAAGATACGTTTTTTTTCTATTCTTGACAAAAAAAAATTAAGATTTATCGCATTTTCATCGCTATTTTGGACTTTTGCGCTATTTATCTATATATCTCACAATTACGGATTATATACTTTCTTTATTATATATAATGTATTACCGAAATTTTGAACGTAAAAAAATCCGGATGCTAAAACCAGCACGCATCCGGATTTAAACTACTCCTATTAGCGGTTTTTCATTGTGTATCGTTAAATCATTGCACAAAAGATTAAGGTTCTTGAGATTCTATACAAAACATAAATTCACTAAGAACGTAGCGAATATTTATGCGTTTTTAAATGAAGAAATTATACATCTTTTAAAGTTAAATTCTACTGCAAATTTAGCAATCGTATTTATATTCGCCAAAATTTTGCCCAAAAATAATTTAACTTTTTGTCTTCTTTAACTTACTACATATCAAGCAGTTAGAGAAATTAGACACTTGAAAAATCTTTCATTTTTTCTGTATAGAGTCTATATTGTTGTATTTCAAACAATTATAATAAAATTTCATTTTACAATCGCATATTTGCGTAATTAACAGCGATTTAGCATCTATATTTACGAAGTATTAATCCTACTTTTTCTTTCTTTTCTCTATTAACCCGAAATATAGACAGCGAATATTCACTTTACACTGATAGTTTCACAAAGTTGACGTCCTTATTTGCAAAAATTAAATAAAGTAATTAACTTTGCGTAAATCATATAAAAACGTTTTTACTATTATGGGAAAGTTTATCCAAGATTTTAAAGACTTCGCTATGCGCGGCAACGTTATCGACATGGCTGTCGGTGTTATCGTTGGCGGCGCATTCGGAAAAATTGTCACATCTCTTGTTAATGACATCATTATGCCCGTTGTCGGTATTCTCACCGGCGGTGTTAATTTCACTGACTTAGCTTTCGAACTTCACCCTGCCGAACTCGACGCTCAAGGCAACATCGTGGCTGAAGCTGTAAAATTGCAGTACGGTATGTTTATCCAGAACATCGTTGACTTCCTTATCATTGCTTTGTGCATTTTCGTAGCTATCCGTATGCTTAACAAGCTAAAAAAGAAAGAGGAAGAAAAGCCCGCTGCAGCTCCGGAACCGTCTAACGAAGAAAAGCTCCTCACTGAAATTCGTGATTTACTGAAAGACAAAAAGTAATACTATATTTATTATGACCAAGCCAATTTTCATTATCGGTTTCCCCGGTTCCGGCAAAACTACTATCTGCAATGCTCTGAAAGATAAAATCGGCGACAGATACGAGTTTGTGGATTTAGATGACTATATCACGGAACGCATCGGTATGACTATCCGAGAATTCTTTGCTAAAAACGGCGAACAGGCTTTTCGCACTCTTGAAAGCGAAAGCATTAATGAATTGGCTTGCAAAAATAATATCATTATCGCTTGCGGGGGTGGTACGCCTTGCTTCGGAAACAATATGGATACGATGAACAATGCCGGAAAAACTATACGGCTTGTTGTATCCGAAGAACGACTGTTTTCAAGACTTTTAGCCGGCAGAGATCACCGTCCGCTTATTGCGGCTATGAACCCTGATGAACTGAAATATTACATCTCTCACACGCTCGCTGAGCGTTCCAAACACTATTCCAAGGCTTCATTCTCTTTTTCAGCCGAAAATCTGGAGGACGAAAAGCAAATTGAAGCAACAATAACTGATTTTATTAAAACTTTCGGACTGCTTTCTTAATTTATAATATTTTGAGTTATGCCACAGTACGCCGACCAACACATTCCGATACCGGAAATGCAGAAAATACAGTCACAGCACCGTATTTTCAGCATAGGACTCCCCAAGTGTGATAACAACTCCGAAAAACGTTTTCCACTGACGCCGGAAGCGGTGAATATACTCGTGGAAAAAGGATTTACCATAAAAATGGAATCCGGTGCGGCTGACTCAATCCATTATCCGGACAACAGTTATTCCCGACAGGGCGCAAAAATCGTTTCACGCGAGGAAACTCTAATGTGCGACATCGTTATTCACCTTGCGCCTCTTGACAATAAAGACATCAGAAAACTCCGGCGCGGTGCATTATTGCTCACTATTCTTCACCTTGAAAGTCAAACCCGAGAATACGTTAATGCACTTATTCAGCAGGGTATTATTGCCGTGGCTATTGACCTTATCGGCGATGAACACGGAAACAAACCGTTTGCGGACATTCTTTCCGAGATAGACGGTAGAGCGGCTATTGCGATTGCTTCTTCGCTTCTTGCTGATGCCGTGAACGGAAAGGGAATACTATTAGGAGGAATCGCAGGTATATTACCTTGCGAAATCACCATTATAGGCTCGGGAATAGCAGCTGTTGCCGCTGCTCGTTCCGCTATGGGTGCGGGTGCGATAGTGAATATGTTTGACAGCGACACATACCGTCTCCGTGCAGCACTGAAAGAACTCGGCAACCAGACTATCGGGGCTTCGCTCCACCCTCGTGCCGTACAAAAAGCATTTACTACGGCTGACGTTGTCATCATCACCGATGTTAATCACCCCGTTAAATTCAACTCGGATATCGTCTCTACGATGAAAAAGGGTGTTATCACATTTGACCTCAGTTGCAACGAAGGCACTACTTTCCCGTCAATGCCTACGGTAAACCTTAGTGCTGCTAAGCCGGGCGACAACACAATAGACGGCACAACGCGCGTTTGCTACATTCATTCCGGCAGTGCAGTGCCTCGTACTGCAGCCATGGCTCTAAGCGACACGTTTATCACAATGCTTGATGAAATCGTCACCCTTGACGGTGTTTCAAATGCACTAAAACTTTCATCAGGACTTCAAGATGCAGTCTTTACATTCCTCGGCAAAGTCACAAACAGAAAGGTAGCGGAAGTGGCGCGAATAAGGGCTGTTGATATAAGACTATTGCTTCAATTTTCATAAATACACTTAAAACTTTAATGGCGGATAACAGAAAATTTTACGTCGTTTGGAACGGCGACGCTCCGGGAATATATGATTCTTGGGAAGAATGTAAACTCCAAGTAAACGGCTACCCTAATGCTAAATATAAATCCTTCAAAACTCAGGAAGAAGCAATAGCGGCTTACAGAGGAGACCCAATAGAGCAACTCTCGTTTTTCAAAAAGATTGCTGAACATCAGAGCAGCATTATTAACTATGAAGCTTTTCCGGAAATTCGCCTTGACGCCATTGCCGTTGACGGTGCTTGTTCCGGAAATCCCGGACTGATGGAATACCGTGGAGTGAAAGTTGCCACCGGTGAAGAAATCTTCCATGTGGGTCCGCTTAAAGACGGAACAAACAACGTGGCTGAATACCTTGCACTTATCCACGCCCTGGCTTTGCTTGACAAGCAAGGCGACAAGACAACGCCTATCTATTCCGACAGCCGTAATGCAATTTCATGGATAAAAAAACGAGGGCACAATTCAAAACTGCAACTCACTGCAGACAACATCAAAATCCACGAAATGCTCGCCCGTGCAAACCGCTGGATTTTAACCCACCCAATTCACAACCCCATCATCAAATGGGAAACTGACAAATGGGGCGAAATCCCGGCCGATTTCGGAAGAAAATAAAAAGCATCAACTTTTTTACCGAATTTCATAACTAAACTCAGAAATTCTAAGCAGAATGTAACCAATCAAAAAAGGAAAGAAATCAACACAATAAAGACTATCGGAAAAATTATCACTATTACAGAATTCAAGATACTTAGACGATATATATTATGAATTGAATAGGTCAGTCCCATAAGATAAAAAATATAAGATATCCATATAACATATTTAAAATATACATACGGCGATAATTCAAAAAGTTCAGTTAGTTCTTTAGTGTTACTGTACGAAACATTTTGTAAAGAAAAGACTATATTTATACAGACTCCGGCTAACAAAGGAATCAGTAAAAATAAAGCAGACACTTTAAGAAATGGTGTTAACTTGATAATATTTTGACTGATTATTAGTGCTGTTATGTGAAATATAACAACAGGCATTATCCAAACAAATATAGCACTAATAAAAGATAAAACAAATGATACTGTTCTAAAATTTTTGACTATATTTACTATACTGGTATCAAAGACAAATCCATTCCACAACATATCTGTATATATTGAATTCTGAATGCAAAATAATATTGCAATTAGTATACATAGAAACGGATTTGCTGAAAATATTATATTATTAGAACTGTTATCCAATTTTATTTGTATAAGGAGATATAACCTTCAACTATGCCTGCGACAATTATGATAATACAAGACACTATTAAAAAATGTATCGAAGTAAAAAACCACTTTCTCATATCATTTTTATGATTAAACAATATTCCTATTAAAAACTTACTACTATACAAACCAACTGCACCACTTACAAATATTCCTATTAGTTCAAAACTATGAGGCAGCACCTTAAAGAGTGTATCAGCACCAATTAAAGATATAGAATAACGAATTGAATATCCGTGCATAAAGCCATTAAAGAACAAATTAATAATAGTTATTATTCCCAAAGAACAAAAGCCGAGTGTGTTGATTGCAACACACAGAAGATTATTATTAATTATCTGAATAGACAACTCCTTTGAAGTTGGTATGGATTGATATAATAAAGATTTATTCATATTAGTACCATTACTTGACAGATATAAACTATTAAAGGGCAATAAAAATGATATTAAGAAACCAGCACCCCAAATAATGGCACTAAGTATTGAATATATGAATATCGTTTTAATATCCAAACGTTTGAGAATCACAACTCTTTGCGTCTTTTATCTAAAATAAAAATCATTATGATATTTAAAATAAAACATAATGACAAAAGGATAATGAAAGAGCAAACATCTTGAAAAATTGCTATATTGAGCAATAAAAATATGATATTAATTACAAAGAGAAGCGACAGGTAACATTTATTGGTATGTAATTTCACATTTCCCGTAATTTTACAAAATATAATCCGCACTGCAAAATAAGTGAGAATCATTGCAACAAACGTAAAACACAAACAATATAGATAGTGGTTAACACTTGCACACAAAATACTCCACAAAAAAGGAATTATAGAGACTCTTTCTATATTATTATCTCGCATACTCATTTTTATCACAACGGCTCTATAATGCGTACGCAAGTCCGGCTACCGGATTAATTAGCCCTATCCCAAAACCGATTATGGCTTCAGCAGTTCCGATACCTATTTTTACGCCTACAGACGCATTTGCATAATCGTCGGCAAAGTTTGGATTACAATTGTCATTAATAACACACAATTCACTTTTCACGACATTCTCTTTGCTACTAAAGTAACCACAAGATAATAGCAAAGAAAAAAGAATCAGAATAAGTTTTACTTTTTTCATAAATTTAATATTATCAATTATAATTATCAATCTGTTTAGGCGAGTTATAACAAAGAGGATAACTGCTCACAAAGCCTTAGCAGAATTTTTCAAGCGCAAACTTAGAAAAAAAAAAAAAACATACGCAAACATATTAAATTAGTTTTATTAAACTTTATTTTATTTAACACAAATGCTAATAATTCAAAATGAGAGACATATCGTAATCTAAAATTTCATAAACATAGGTTAATTTACTCAAAATTACAACCAAGTACAATCGTAAATGCCGCTGAAAATAGTATTTTTGCAAATTAAAACATAAAGACTCACTCTCAAAATCCAGAACATGAAGAAAATCAATCTCCTGTTTTTAATCGCAATAGCCGTAATTTCAGGAATTACATCTGCCAAAGCGGCAGATACACCGGTAAAACGCGAAATGCGTTCAACTTGGCTTGCCACCGTTTGGCAACTCGACTGGCCTTCAAGCAAGATCGGCACTATTGAATCCAATAAGCCTGCACAAATTGCCTTGCAGAAAAAAGAAATGATTACTCTGCTTGACTCTTTGCAGATAAACAACTTTAATGCCGTTTCATTCCAAGTTCGCGGTCGCTCTGATGCTTTCTATAAATCAAGTTTTGAACCTTGGTCTGAAGACCTCGTTTCCAAGCGTGGTAATGACCCCGGCTATGACCCTCTCCAATTCGTGATTGAAGAATGTCACAAGCGCGGTATGGAATGTCACGCATGGCTTAACCCTTACAGATACGAATCCGTTATCGGACAGTGGAACGGACTTCCGGGCTGCTACCGTACGGACCACCCCGATTGGCTTATTGACCAAAGCGGTATGTCTATCCTTAACCCGGGTAAGGCGGAAGTTACTCAACGTATCGTGGACATCATCAAGGAAATTATCACAAACTACGATGTTGACGGTATTATGTTCGATGACTACTTCTACTTGCAAGGCACTACCGATGAAGCTGACCAGACACAGTACGATGAATACCTCGCCGCAGGCGGTACTCTTGGTAGAAAAGACTGGAGACGCAACAACGTAAACAATATGATTAAGAGCGTACATAATATGATTCAGGAAGTTAAACCTTGGGTTCGCTTTGGTATCTCTCCTGCCGGTATCGCTTGTACATCTGCCGGTGTCGCTACTAAATACGGCGTAAAGCCTTGCCCTACAGGCTCTGACTGGCAGTACGATGGTATTTACGCAGAACCTCTGCAATGGCTCAAAGACCGTTCTATCGACTATATCTCTCCGCAAGTGTATTGGACTATCGGATATAGCACGGACTATGCACAAGCAGTGCCATGGTGGAGCGAAGTTGCTGCACAGTTCAATCGTCAGATTTACATCTCTCACTCTATCTCTTCACTTTCTTCTTCAAGCCGCAGCCCTGAAGAAGAAGCAATGTCAATGAACGAAAGAAGCATCAAGGCTAAAATAGGTCAAAAAGCTTCCGGTCCTAACGCTTCAAGTTTCAGCGAATACGTAAATGAAGTAAGACTTAATCGCCAATCATCTCTTGACGGTAATCCGGGCTCTATCTTCTACTCTACAAAATACGTTTACAAGACAGCACCTCTATTCGGTCACGCTTTGCGCAAAACAGTATTCAACACTCCGTGTTTGACTCCGAACCTTGGCTACAAAGCCGGAAACAATCCCGGTCCGGTTAAGAATATAAAGGTTAACGGAAATGTTATCACTTGGGACGGATACGATAACGCTCGCTACACCGTCTATGCTGTGCCTACCACAATAGCCGTAGAAAACTTCCAGCAAGAAGTGGAATACCTCCTCGGTGTTTCTTACGACACTTCTTACACTATCCCTGAAAACAAACTCGCAGGCTACAACTACGCTATCTGCGTTTACGACAGATACGGATACGAATATACTGCAGCATTCGCAGGTATCGCTACAAAGCCGCTTGACACTCCGATTGTCAAGACTCCGGCTGCAAATGAAACTATTGAAGCTCCTTTCACTTTCATTTGGAACCCTGTTCCTAACGCTACTATCTACACCGTTGAAGTTGCTTACGACAAGGACTTCAAGAAAATGGTGGCAACAGGACAAACTACTGCCACTTCGCTCGTAACTACAGTGTTTGAACTTCTCCCTGTTGACGTACAACTTTATTGGAGAGTGCGCGCAATGGCTAACGGATACGTTGACGGTGTATCAGAACCGACTCCGTTCAAGTCTATTATGGTTCATGCTACAAGCCCTGAAGACGGTTCTGTCAATCAATCTTTGACTCCTACAATCACATGGTCTCCGGCTGACAGAAACGTAACACTCGAAATTTCAAGCGTCAACGACTTCTCTAAAGTCGTATATTCCAAGGAAGTTAACGGCGGCACACACACCGTAGAACCATATTCTCTCGGAAGCAACACTAAATACTTCGTTCGCTTTACCTACGAGAAAGAGGGCGCACAAATTTATTCACCTATAATAAATTTCACCACTAAGGTAGCTGACGTAGTTCCTACTACAATCTCTTACCCTACTGAAGGCGGAGAATTCTTCGGAAATAACGTCATAATTGCCGAAAAAGTGGAAGGTGCTGACAAAGTCACCTTTGAAGTTGCCAAGACTAAGACTTTCCCTGCAAGAACAAAACTCACCGACATCACAAGCACAGGTGTGTGGACTTCAAGACCTATTTCGGACCTCACAAGCTCAACTACATTCTGGACAGTCGGCGCTACATACTATTTCCGCGCCCTCGTTCAGTTCAAAGATGCTAAAGGCAATTTGGTTAAATCCGCATACTCTCCTGTTATCTCCGCCGTTTACTCAGGCAACGAAGGTGGCGTTTCTGACGTTGAAGCAGACGGTTTCAGCATCATAGACAACATTCTCAACCTCAACGGAGTAAAAGCAGATGTGACAGTATATAATGCTGCCGGACAACTCATCAAATCCGTAAGTGCAGAAAATACTGTAGATTTGACAAAACTCGCAGCAGGATTGTACTTCGTAAAAATCAGCGCTGCTGAAAAATCAGCTACATTGAAATTCGTAAAATAACACGTAATCAATAAATAAAAAATGCCGTATCAAAGGCGATACGGCATTTTTTATTTATCATATTACACACAAATCAGTACTTCTGAGCCATTTAGCCATTCCAGCCGTTTAATCATAAATCAAAGTCAAAAAAAATTCAAGTAAAAAGATATAATCACCGCAAATAATGCGTACATTTGCATAAACAAACCTTAATATAATGCAAAGGAACAAAAATAATTTTTGGATGACCACGAAAGACTACTTTTTCATCGTAGTTGGTATCCTCATTTACGGTATAGGATTTTCAGCATTCTTAAATCCAGAACAAGTAGTCATAGGAGGTATGGCCGGATTAGGACAGGACGTTTATTATCTGTCACTGAGACTATTCGGCTACGGAGTACCTATTGCCGTCACCATGTATGCTGTAAATCTCACCCTCCTGGCTATGGCATATAGAATTGTAGGAAAACAATTCGTACTCCGCACATTGTTCGGTGCAACAATAATATCACTCGTAATCGGTATTATGGTGCCATATTTCCCTGAGCCGTTTATTCCCGAGCAAAAATTCATGAACGTAATCTTAGGCGGCATACTTTGCGGTATAGGTATCGGACTGGCATTTGTACATAACGGCTCTACTGCCGGCACGGATATCATAGCAGCAATGGTAGCAAAGCGTAGCAACGTATCCATCGGACGCACAATGCTTTACGTCGATTTCTCTATTGTATCCGCAATCTATTTCATCGTACCTGACGCCACACTTGACAATGTCGTATTCGGCTTCGTCACCCTATTCATCGTGTCAAACGTAGCAAACTTTATGATAAACACGAACCGACAGGCGGTGCAGTTCACTATCTTCTCACCTAAATGGAGAGAAATAGCAAATGCCATTAACAATGACGCACACCGCGGATGCACAGTCATCTCCGGTATGGGCTGGTACAGCAAGCAAGAAGTCAAAATGCTTATCGTAATGTGCCGTAAAATTGAATCTGTAACTATCTTCCGCATAATCAAATCTATTGACAATAACGCACTCGTCACACAAGCAAACGTCAACGGCGTATATGGCAAAGGATTCGATGAAATGAAAATAAAACTCACCGACGACTATCGCCCGTCAAGCGAAGAAGTCGAACAATTCCGACTAAATCACGAGCAACAAGAAGAAAACGCAAAATAACAAAATATCAAGAAAAGTCTGAGAAGATTACTGACGAAGACAACACCAAGCAAAGAGCCTCGGCGAGGCTCGGCTGTAAGAAACACCGTATAAGCACGTAGTGCGCCATGCGGTGACAGGATATCACTCCCCCACTCGCACCTCGGCGATGTGCGGTCTGTGCTGATACTGAAGATGTTACACCATAATGGGAAGTCGGAGACTGTTACTAACGAAGATAGCACCAAAATAGAGCCTCGGCGAGGCTCGGCTGTAAGAAACACCGTATAAGCACGCAGTGCGCCATGCGGTGACAGGATATCACCCTCCACCACTCGCACCTCGGCGAGGTGCGGTCTGTAAAAATTATATCGATACCTCCTACTTTAAATGAAAACCCCGTTCCTGCTACCCTTTTAGCCTTTGCAGTATCAGCCCGACCGCCACCATTAAAAAATAATAAAAGTGATAGCAAATTTTATATTATAAAAATAAAGCATTACCTTTGTGGTCAGAAAATTTATTCATCTTTATATAATCAATTTACAAAATGGTTAGCTACAAAGAATTAGGCTTGGTAAACACTCGTGAAATGTTTGCCAAAGCAATCAAAGGCGGTTACGCAGTTCCTGCGTTTAACTTTAACAACATGGAACAACTTCAGGCTATCATCAAAGCTGCCGCAGAAGACCGCTCACCGGTTATCCTCCAAGTTTCAAAAGGCGCACGTAACTACGCTAACGCTACACTCCTCCGCTACATGGCTCAAGGTGCTGTAGAATACGCTAAAGAACTCGGCTGGGAACACCCGCAAATCGTACTTCACCTTGACCACGGTGACAGCTTCGAACTTTGCAAATCATGTATCGACAACGGTTTCTCTTCTGTTATGATTGACGGTAGCCACCTCCCATACGAAGAAAACGTTGCTCTCACTAAACAAGTTGTTGACTACGCTCACCAATTTGACGTAACAGTAGAAGGTGAACTTGGTGTACTTGCAGGTGTTGAAGACGAAGTGTCTGCAGACCACCACACTTACACTGACCCTGAAGAAGTTATCGACTTCGCTACTCGCACCGGTTGCGATTCACTCGCTATCTCTATCGGTACTTCTCACGGTGCTTACAAATTCACTCCGGAACAATGTACTCGTAACGCTGAAGGCAAACTCGTTCCGCCTCCATTGGCATTTGACGTTCTTGACGCTGTTATGGCTAAGCTCCCGGGCTTCCCAATCGTACTCCACGGATCTTCTTCAGTTCCACAAGAAGAAGTTGACACAATCAACAAATACGGCGGCAAACTTCCTGATGCTATCGGTATTCCTGAAGAACAGCTCCGTAAGGCTGCTAAGAGCGCAGTTTGCAAAATCAACATCGACTCTGACAGCCGTCTTGCCATGACTGCTGCTATCCGTAAAGTCTTCGCTGAAAAACCTGCTGAATTCGACCCTCGTAAATACCTCGGTCCGGCACGTGACAACATGGAAAAACTTTACAAGCACAAAATTGAATACGTACTTGGTTCTAAAGACAAAGCACTCTAATCAATAAGCTGATAATACTATAAGGACTGCACCGCTCGGCGCAGTCCTTATTTTTTTTTGCAAATAATAAAATACCTTTGTAGCCCTTTTTGCCCTTCCCGAAATTCTTCAATCCCACACCCATACAGTTAAATAACATTAAAAACATTGATAACTCATTAACATATAAGAAGATTTACACTAACTTTGTAGAACGTCACTAAAAAATAATCCGATTAATTATTTAGTATAATTCCATAAACCAAACATAAAGCGTTTTTCATGAAAAATCTCACTTTAAGAAATCTTTTTGCAACGATAGCACTTTGCTTATCGTTTTTTACCGCATTTGCAGACATTCCCGCCGGTTACTACAAGTCACTTAACGGAAAATCCGAAGCAAACTTAAAAACAGCCATTCACAATTTGCTTAAAGACCATACCCTCGTATCGTCTTACAACGCACTTCCTCAATATTTCAGAATTACAGACGTTTACAACGACGGCACTAACCGCTGGTGGGATATGTACAGCAACCAAAATTTCTACCTCCCGTCTTTCAGCGGTTTGAACCGTGAACACTCTTTCCCGAAAAGCTGGTGGGGCGGCGATACTTCCACTCCCGCTTACGTGGATCTAAATCACTTATACCCTTCTGAAGTAAAAGCAAACTCCGCTAAACTGAACTATCCGCTCGGAGAAGTTGCCACTCCGTCTTTTGACAACGGCTGCTCTAAAGTCGGTACGCCTGTCACAGGTCAAGGCGGCGGTGCACAAAAAGTTTTCGAGCCGGACGACAGATACAAAGGCGACCTTGCTCGCGCATATATGTATATGGTTTGCTGCTACCAAAATCTTACTTGGAAATACACCTACATGGTGCAGCAAAACACATACCCTACCCTCACTTCTTGGGCTATTAACCTCCTCCTTAAATGGCACCGCGAAGATCCGCCAAGTGAAAAGGAATACAACCGAAACGAAGAAGTTTACAAAATTCAAAATAACCGTAACCCGTTCATTGACTATCCTGACCTTGCCGAATACATCTGGGGTAACAAGAAAGGACAACTTTTCTACGAATCAAATACAGGCGGCGAACCTTCAGGCGATCCAAACCTCATCACTCCGGTGCAAGGTATGACTCTTGACTTCGGACAAGTAGCTATCGGTCAATCTACTACCGCTCGCCTCCTTTTCCGCGGTGAAAATCTTACAGGCTCTGTATCTTTAGCACTCTCTACTGCGGACAAGGCATTGTTCTCTATCCCTACAAAGTCTATCTCCACAAGCAAAATCAACACCCCTACAGGCTACGAACTTGAAATCACTTACACTCCTAATGCCGTAGGTAAACATACTTCAAAACTCATCATTTCCGACGGTGGAATCACAGGTTCTCGCGGTATTATCCTGAATGCCGAATGTTGCGAAGTACCTACTGTCAAACCTGTAAAAGCACTCCCTGCTACAGATATCCAGGAAAACTCATACGTTGCTAACTGGGAAGCTGCTGAAGGAGAAGTTGACGGATATATCGTTACTCGCACTCGTATGAATAACGGCGTTTCTTCACAAGAGGAAATTGAAGCTGAAGACAACTTCGTTGAAATTGAAGATTTCGCAAGTTCTACTTCTGAAAGCTACACAGTTCAAGCCGTTCGCTTAGGCTATCGCTCTGAGCCTTCAAACGTCATCTTCGTTGAACATGCCGGTGTTACAGGCATCGAAGCTGATATGCAGCTCGGCACTGCCAATATCCCGGGCGGAGTAAGATTCGTTTGCTCACAACCTCAGCATAACGTATCTATTTTTGATATGACAGGCAAAATGATTATGAACCTGCCTGTTGTTGAAAACGATGACACAGTAGAACTCCCTTACGGTGTATATCTCATCACAGTGCCTGCTCAGCGCACTCCTCTTAAAGTAATGATTCAATAATCATATTTGTTTGGAATTACAAGGAGTGCTGCACTAAAAAAAGTGCAGCACTCCCTATTTATAAATAAAAATCATTTTAATATCATTTTTCACATAGCTCTTTCATTTGAAAATATACGGTACATTGAGAAAAGACAACATCATCATAGAAAGTCGGAGAAGTGCGCTCTATCCCTGATACTGAAGAAGTTACGCAATCAAAGAAAGTCGGAGACTTTCAGCCGTAAGTAACACCGTATAAGCACGAAGTGCGACATGCGGTGACAGAATAGCCACCTCCACCACTCGCACCTCGGAGAGGTGCGGTCTGTCTAAGTCACCGATGCTGTACGTCATCAAAGAGCCATGACCTTGGTAGTATTAAAGAAACATATATTTCTAACAAATTTTTCATAAGCAATGGAATTAAAAACAGACAAACGATTCATAGTTGCGCAATCGCTTAAAGCGATTGTCGGATATGCCATAGGTGTTTCTTTTATACTATTCTTTTTAGATTTAGAACAACCGTATGAAGTCATAGCCATAAGTATGTTTGTAGGTATTTTACTATTTCTTTATTTATTTCCGAAAGATATCTCGGTAAACGACGGAACAATAAGTTTTCGGAAAGATAATAGTAGAAAAAATATTGATCTTAATTTGGCAGACATTGCAGAAGTTGAATCAGAATGTAAATACTACAACACCATAATTTTAACAACAAAATCAGGAAAGAAGTATAAACTGCATCCTGAAGATGCTCAAACCTTAGAAAAGGCTATACAATCCGGCAAATAAACGTCATATTTCAAAAAACACAGCCTCCGATATTCACTCTCGTGAAATATCGGAGGCTTTCGTTTATAAGAACAATGCTTTACGAATGTTCAATTCACTAATTAACTGCAATTCACACCTAAAACAATCCAAGCAATGATCAGGCACTAAAACACACAGTAAACATCTATTATGAACAACATTTCATCATTACATATACTACCGACACCAAACAGATTATCGGCAATATCAGCCAAGCCAAAACACTTTTCTCCTTCTTGACAACATCTTTACTCTTCACTGTTTCCACATCATTAACATCACTCTTAATCACTGTCTGCACAAGTCTGTTACAACTCTTTTTCACTTCTTTTTGAGGTCTGTGCGCCACAATCCGTAGCGGAACTGAATCCTTAACAGCTGTGATTACCACGGAATCCGCACTCAGTAGCACACTTGACACATCACTGTCTGATACGCTTTCGTTAACTGTCATTCGTTCAGTTGTCTCGGAATATTCCGCAGTTTCAGACTTTACTACACTTTTCCTCGCCCCGCATGCCGAGCAAACATTGAGCAGAAAAAATAATATCCCCGTCTTACACAGTCCTGAATATTCTCTTGTAGCATCAAATGAAGGACATGCCTTATTCGCAAATTCACGGTGAGAATAGATTTTTGCCCCCGGAAATTTCTCCAATAAAGACTTCAATAATTCTATCAACGACCGTTTTTGCGCCTCGGTACGCGTATCCATTGGAGTCTTGCCGTCTTTCGCTACGCCTCCCACGTACGCCACTCCAATGGAATTGCTGTTATGGCCTTTACAATGTGCGCCTGTTATTGACTCGTCTCTACCGGGTTCAACACTTCCGTCAAGATCTACAACGTAATGATAGCCTATATCTCTCCAGCCTTTACTCTCCACGTGAAATCGACGTATATCTGAAGCCTTGACATCTTTTCCCTCAGGAGTGGCTGTGCAATGCACTATTATTTCATTTATCTTCCTCATCATCTTTTGAATCATCGTCTTTTAAAAAGTGTAACATCGTCTTCATAAATTCCGGTTTTTCTTCAAGAATGGATAATAAAACCGATTTAATATCTCGCATCCTCTTCTTATCTGACGTACTTTCCAATACGGATTTCCATTCGCAGAAAATATTAAAAGCAGCCATAATCATTGTAAACGCAGGGTACGAAAGCACTACCGAACCGATTACATCTACACAAGTGAGGCATAACATCGGAAAAAAATACTGATATGCCTTGGTACATGTCATTTTATACCCGCGAGAAGTTGTTGCAATATTTGCTTTTTGTGCTTTTCTCACGCCGGAAATAAAATCTATTACCATTGCCACTATTACAGCAGCATACGTAAACACAAGTCTGATGACGAATTGGCGCATCTCCATTTCTTCAATTATCCGTGTAAACATAGTACTAATCATAAAAAATAAGGTTTAACATTACTGATATTGTCTAACTTTGAATTGCGTGTGTATTCCAGCAATTTGCGCATACAGTCTTCCGCTCGCTTTTCGTACTCGCCTGACAACGAATTGTCTTCACCCACATACACAAGGTGGAGTGTGTAGAAGGCAATAGCACTTTCCACAAGTTTTGCCACCAACAGCCCTTCGCCCTTTTGAATTTTAAGGTCAAGGTTCACTGATAGTATTTCATCTTTGTCATCAATAGATGTTGATGTAGATGCTACACACGGCAGCATATCAACTATCACAAAACTGAACGCATCGCGCACCAGCAAATGCAATGCCGCTTTACGGTCCGGGGTCAGCATTGCCGGCTTCACTGCCTTGTTTGCATTTACGTAGCAGTGAAGTGCCGACGATGCATAAATTTGTTTTAAAGTCTCTGAGACTGAAATGTTTAGATTAAGCATAAAGGTTTAGATTATAGATTTATTGATATTGGTATTTTCACCACTTAAGACATTGCAAATTTACCATACACACTGTGCAAAAATCAAGCGCACCAAAGTTAATAAAGGTAAAAAGCATCAGCTTCCCTTTTCGCCCTTTTAGCCTTTGTTGCCCTTTTAGCCCATAAAAAAAGTGCCGGGAACCTGATCCCGACACCTTTTCATCGTCTATGACAATATGTTTTTTATTTCACTACTTGCTTATAGACTTTACCATCTGCCTTACGCACGAGGTAAAGACCTGCTGCAGGAGTTCCGAATACCTTTTGACCGGTAAGATTGTAAACCTGTGATTCACCATTCTCTGCATCTGCACTTACGAATTCTACTGAAGCACTGCCATCGTAAGACACCTTGATAACCTTTTCTACACCCGGAGCGAAAATCTTGACATTGCAAGTTCCGGCTTGGTCACCCTTTGCTGTAAACACTGCCTTAGCCTCATTGTAGCGACCTGAGAATGTCACTGTAAGCCATTCAGGTAATTCACTGCCATCTTCTTGAGTTGCCATAAGTTCAGAACCATCGTAGTAGCTGCCGAGTGCTATTTCACATACACCGCTTTCTGAAATTTCTGCCTTATCCGCATCTGCATCAAGCCATGGGTAAGCACCGTCAACCATAATTGCGAATGATTGGAAACCTGAATAGTAAGCCACAGGAGTAAGAGAACTTTTTGTTTCACCATTCATAGTAATTTCTTTCTGAACCCAACCGAAAGCAAAACCGTCAGGGTTATCTACGGCTGATTGATAAGGTGCAAAGTATGTCACATTATCAGGATCATTGAAACCTGAGAAGCGGAGTATGTATGCCGAGCATATATCTTGTGACATCACCACAGGTTGTGCAAACTTGAACGGCACAGTGATAAAGTTTTGGATACCACCTGATGAAACAATGATGCAGTCAGAACCTTTGACTGTTGCTTTTGCATATACATCACCTAATGTTCCTTCCTCTGTCAATGGAATTACTTCAAGTGTAAATTCTGCATTTTCTGAAATTTGACCTTTGGCAATTAACCATGCTTCATCGTATGCCATCGGGCTGTCTGTTGGAATCATATAGTTAATAAGGGCTGTCAACTTAACGCCGTCGCCTTCACCTTCTTTTCCACCGAAAGTGTAATCTGTCCAATATTTATCCACACCGTCTGCATAGCCGAACGGAGGAATTGTTGCATCATCTGTATCTACTACGAACAAATCAATACCTTCTGTATTTGCATCAAACACTGTTGAGCCGAATGCGTAATAACCTTCATCATCTTTCATTTCTGCCTTACCACCTGCCTGGAACATATCGTAACGAGTAAATTCACTTGGGGCTGCACCTTCTGCTGTAGCAGTAAGTATCGGTGAACTATAAAAGTTATTCATACAGCTTGATTCTGATGTATAGTCAGGCTTGTATTGTACTGCAAGATAATCACCGCTTGAAGTTGCCGTACTTCTATCCGGAGCTTCATAAGTCCATTGATAATTAATTTTAACGCCTGAAGGATCTGACGCTGAATCGTCATCATCACCTTCATCTACAAAGAAATAAAGTTTTTGATTTACAGGTAACAATGGGATTGACAGATTCATCATCGTCAAATTTTTATCTATACCATAGAACAATGTTCCGTCAGGATAAGTGTAACAAGCATCAAGTTGAGGATTTGAAAGCTGTATATCATCTACGTATGTATTGTTTCCGTCAACACCAAAGTATCTGAAACCTATCTGAACTTTCTTGCCTTCATATCCTGTAAGTACTATCGCTTCTCTCTCTAATTCCGAAGGCTCTAAATCAGAAATTTCCTGGAATGTCATATCCTTACATTCCTCGTAATAGTCTTTAAGGACTGTCCAATCTGCATCGCCTTCCGCCTTAATGCAAATCTGTACGTTTGTTACGCATTCTTTCTTGAGAAACTCCATCTTATCCCAATCTACATAACCGTCATTTACATTAAACATGAACACACGGCTCACGTAGATATCGCAGTAAAGCACCGGATTGTCTGTCAAGGTTACTGCCGGAGTGATAAGCCACTCATCTTTTGAGTTTGACTGATTGTAGAACACTGCTTCGTAAAATTGACCGTCAGGATCCGGCTCATAACCGGGATACGGTTCTTGTACGAACCATGTTTCTGTATATTCAGATTCAAATGGCAAACCTTTTGATTCTATTGACCAGCCTTCCGGTAGCCAGCCTTCTGTAGAGCCGTCCCAGTCTTCAAAACTTTCTTTAAGAACAACATTTTCAGGCAATGCTGCTGATTTTTTTGACTTGAAGTTTGCTTTCGAAATCTTGTTGTTGCCGGTGGACACCAATCTCTTTAATGGTTGACCGTATGGATCCTCCACAATTTGCAAAGTCACATCCTTTGACAATCTCTTTGATGAAAGCACTTTGCCGGTCTTAAGAATTTTACCGGTACTTTATTTTTGTTCGGTCTTGAAAGACTTCACTCCGGCTGTTGAAACACGTGCCGACACTTGAGCAGACGCAAACAAGAGCGAGCCAGCACAAAATGTTGAAATGAGTAATTGTTTTACCATAGAATTATTATTTAGAATTATTTACATCGCAAAATTATAAATTTATATTTAAATGGCAAATTTTATTTATACTTTTTTCTAAATATCGTAAAATAATATCACTTTTGTATTTATTATTAGCTATAAATAAATATTTATTCAAGTATTTTTCCACATCAAATAAATGTGCAAAAAACGGCGCACACCGCTTTCACTTAAAAATACACACTACAGTGAGTAAAAAGATTACTGTTTCAAAGAAAGGCGGAGACTTTCAGCCGTAAATAACTCATGGTAAGCACATTGTACACCACTATGAGAAGTAATATCATTAACTTTATTTTCAACAACTATTACAACGAATTTCAAAAATAATTATTAAATTTGCACAAAATCTGATGCCTAACATACCAACAGTTAACCAACATGGAAAAAATTGACAAAATAGATAAACAAATCTTGCAAATTATTATGCACAATGCGCGTACTCCGTCTAAGGATATCGCCGTTGTGTGTGGAGTTTCTCGCGCTGCAATTCATCAAAGAATACAGCGTCTTATTGACCTCAAAGTAATTACCGGCTCAGGCTATCACGTTAGTCACAAAGCACTCGGCTTCACTACGTGTACATATATCGGTATTAACCTTGAGAGAGGTGCCATGTACCGCGATGTCGTTCCGCAACTTGAGAAAATCCCTGAAGTTGTTGAATGTCATTACACCACCGGTCCGTACACAATGTTTATCAAACTTTATGCTCGCGACAACGAACATCTTATGGACTTGCTGAACAATAAAATACAACAAATCCACGGCATTACAGGCACTGAAACTCTTATATCTCTCGACCTCAGTATCGACAGAGAATTACCTATCCAAATTGAATAACATGTACATCCTAATAGCATAAATTTAGTTAATAATTGTTTATTCAGTGACGCTTGACTGTGAAGTTAAGCGTCATTTTTTATAGTTTGCCCCCTTTTAACCTTTATAGCCTTAAGCCATTTTTTATAACAAATTCTTGTTTACATATTCTTTATAGTGATATATGGAATCAAAAGAATCAAACAACCTAAAAAACTTAACACACTATGTACAACGATGATTATTATGACGATTACTACGATTCGTCTGACGACAACGATTATGAACGTGACACCTTTTACGCTTTAACAGACGGTAACTATGGTGATTACGAAGATTGGAAAGAAAATGGCGGTGATATGGATAGCCTTATGGACTGTTTAGGTTACTAAGCCATATAAAAAAGGCGCTCCTGTCGGTGCGCCTTTTTCAATCTATCATATTATCTCCTTATTTCTTTGCAATAGGGCAAGAAGCACATTTTTCGGCTATCTGAGTAAAGAAATCATTACCCTTATCATCTACGAGAATAAATGCTGGGAAGTTTTCAACTTCGATTTTCCAAATCGCTTCCATTCCTAATTCCGGATACTCAAGAAGTTCTACTTTCTTGATGGAATTTGATGCCAATACTGCTGCCGGACCACCGATTGAACCGAGGTAGAAACCGCCATGCTTATGGCACGCATCTGTCACTTGCTTGCTACGGTTACCCTTGGCAATCATTATCATAGAACCACCATGGCTTTGGAACAAATCCACGTACGGGTCCATACGTCCTGCTGTTGTAGGACCGAATGAGCCGGAAGGCATACCTTGCGGAGTCTTTGCAGGTCCTGCGTAGTAGATAGGGTGCTCCTTAAGATACTGAGGCATCTCCTCACCGCGGTCAAGGCGTTCTTTAATTTTTGCGTGTGCGATATCACGACCTACGATGATTGTTCCGTTAAGAGACAAACGTGTTGACACAGGGTATTTTGTAAGTTCTGCAAGCACTTCAGGCATCGGACGGTTAAGGTCGATCTTTACTACATCACCCTCACCTGCCTTACGGAGTTCTTCAGGGATAAGTTCACCGGGATTTGAATCGAGTTTTTCAATCCAAAGTCCTTCACGATTTATTTTCGCCTTAACGTTACGGTCTGCAGAGCAAGATACACCCATACCGATAGGACATGATGCACCGTGACGAGGCAAACGGATTACACGGATATCGTGTGCAAAGTATTTACCTCCGAATTGGGCACCGAGACCTATCTTGCGAGATGCTTCAAGAAGTTCTTTTTCAAGTTCTACATCACGGAAAGCGTGACCGAGTTCATTACCCTCTGTTGGAAGTGCATCGTAATATTTCACTGATGCTTTCTTCACTGTCGCAAGGTTCATTTCGGCAGATGTACCACCGATTACGAATGCGATATGGTAAGGCGGGCAAGCGGCAGTTCCGAGTGTCTTCATTTTTTCTACGAGGAACGGCACAAGTGTCTTTGGATTAATAATTGCCTTAGTCTCCTGGTACAAATAAGTCTTGTTTGCACTACCACCACCTTTGGCTACAAACACGAATTTATATTCATCACCATCTACTGAGTACAAGTCAATCTGTGCAGGCAAGTTACAGCCGGTATTGACTTCGTCGTACATATTCAGCGGTGCATTTTGTGAATAGCGGAGATTATCTGTCGTATATGTATCGTAAACACCATGAGACAGATATTCTTCATCATGACCGCCTGTATAGACGTTTTGACCTTTCTTACCCATCACGATAGCAGTACCAGTATCCTGACAGAACGGTAACTGACCTTTGGCTGCTATTTCTGCATTGCGAAGCATCGTAAGTGCTACGAACTTATCGTTCTCACTTGCTTCAGGGTCATGAAGTATTTTGGCTACCATTTGGTTATGTTCCCTACGGAGCATAAATGAATTGTCATGAGTAGCCTGACGTGCAAGTACACGAAGTGCTTCAGGATCAACAACAAGAATTTCGCGATCACCGAATTTTTCTACTTTAACGTAGTCTGATGTCAAATGATAATATTCAGTTGTATCCTTGCCAAGAGGAAACATTTCCTGATATTTAAATGGTTTTGTTGCCATAATATTTTTGGTGTTAAGTGTTAAGATTTTCTTTTATGCAAAGTTAATGCTATTAGTTGAATTTTCCGAAAAAGCCGACCAAAAAGTTACTTTATTGCCACGGCTCTTTCATTTAAAGTGGAGGAAATTGATGTGTTTTTATAAATTAAAGCAAGTAAAAGTTACATCATCAGGGA